>Ga0172369_10000087_pt1 | contig 124800 bp, 127 predicted proteins | sample LakKiv25m_FD_114539 | JGI IMG/M metagenome (GOLD analysis project Ga0172369, IMG submission 114539) | Freshwater microbial communities from Kabuno Bay, South-Kivu, Congo - kab_022012_11.25m | ecosystem: Environmental > Aquatic > Freshwater > Lake | place: Democratic Republic of the Congo... | reverse complement strand
GGAGAGAGGGAGAGAGGGAGAGAGGTTGCTTTTTTCATAATTTATTGTTTTAATACTCATAATTATTATAAATCATCCTTAGTTAAGATTAGTATAGCATTAGTGTTATGCGGGGACAATAGAATTTTACGTTGGTCCTTTGTTATATACAGCCATCTCGATAAGATCTGCGAGTTACTAGACACCGACAAACTCGAGTGTGGCGCACAATCCGTACAATTTACTAGACATGAAAAAGCCATTACAGACCACGACAAAAAGCTTACAACCCTGCTAAAAAAACGTACCGTTTAATGAAAGGTGCTATAGGCTATACCGCATTCGCCCCTCTTCCCATATCACGCAGTAATGCCTTCTTTATGCAGCAGCTCGGTTGTGGTAAACCGCTCATTATTCCTCTAATCTAAGTGGCAAGGTTGCTCTTTTTGGCTCCTCATTATCTTCTAACTCCGAAAAAACATCTGGGTCCTGCCATATCTTATTCGTATCACTTCACTGTTGAGCAGTTGCTCCATGGTCGTGGTGTAGAAACTGAAATCGTTATAGCGCTCGTCGGTTAGTCTGACGATACGTTTCTCTGTATTGTTGTTTCCAGCGATAAAGAGGACGTGCGGGTAGTAATTACCGGAATCTTCGGCGAAGTTTTCGTGCTGGGCAATTCGTTTCCTAATAATCCAGGTCTGTAGCTTCGCCGGTACGATGTCCACCAAGTAATCCGGTATTTTGTCGGTCTTGCCGTGAATAGAGAGAACAGGTGTCGGTATAATGAACTTATTGCGGTCAAGCTGGTATTTCGTGAAGCAATCGGATTGTTTCGGGTAGTAGCGACGAAAGTGAAGATAGATCTTCGCGACTTGCAAACAATCATCTATCTGTTCTTCCGAAAAGCTTCTGTTTCTGTAGCTCTGGCGAAGCTAGATAATCAGTTAACCAATAATAGCAAAAATACGGTGAATATTAGCCTCGTATTGGAATACGCCAGATATCTTTTGAAACACCTCTCAGATATACTACTTGAGCTCGGTAATCCACTCCGGAAAGCCGCCTTTTTCGCAGTTCTATTCAATTCCACGCCAACTTACACTGAAATAAATTTTGAAACACCAAAAAACAGCCCGCTACCAGAGATAAATGGACTGTTTCGAATTGGGTTGGAATATGAATCCATTTTTGGAGGGCCCAGTGAGACTTGGTCACGTTCCGCGACCCCGAAACTTCACGATTGACAGCACAGCTGTCATCGGAAGGTTTCCTTGCGACCCGCCGACGTGGCGGGTCTCACTCACTCCACCCCAAGGGGTGTCGTGAATTCAAGCTTCACGGAGTGCCCAAATATTAATATCCATCCGGAAGGATGGATATTAATATTTGGAGGGCCCAGTGAGACTTGAACTCACGACACCCTGCTTAAGAGGCAGGTGCTCTAACCAGCTGAGCTATGGGCCCATAACACCAGATTGTACACTATTACCTCTGTTGATACAAGATAAAATTAAACATATTATACAATAAAATCCTTTTTTAGAAGGTCCGTCCTTCAAAAACACTGTTTCGTTCATAACGTTCATGCTAAAATACAGACAAGGAATTAACTGGTCTATGGCTATAGGTACACGAAAATCTCGAAACCACCCAAATACATCTGTCGGTGCCTCGGAGTGGCCAAGAACCCCTAGCCCGTCGAAGTGGTCCAAAGCCAAAAACATATTTAAAGGTTTTACTCTTGTCGAAATGTTGATAATTGCACCGATTGTTATTTTGATACTCGGAGTGTTTATTAGTACAATCATCAATATAACTGGTAGTGTTTTATCCTCGGGTGGAGCTAATACCCTGACGGGTAGTATCAAAACCGCCCTAAGTCAAATCGAACAAGATATGAAAATAAGTAATGGATATCTTGCGACTAACAGTGTTACACCACTCTCGTTGGGTCAAGATTATAACAATAGTAACACACTGCCGTTTAAAAATGCCGACGCTACAAGTGGTACGAAATTGATTCTTAATTCATATGCCACTGTCGGTAATCCATTGGCTGCATCACAAACTTATGTATTTTTATCCGGTCAACCAAATGCATGTGGCACCCCTGAAATAACTCGCAATACGCGACTGATGTTTAACCTTGTTTATTTTGTAAAAACCGTAAATAACGTCAACTCATTGTGGCGCCGAACCATTGCACCGTCTAATTATACAACGGCTGGATGTATTGGTGCTTCGACGGGTGCACCGTGGCAAAAACCCAGTTGCGTACCAGGATACATCCCTGCAAGTTTCCCTTTTTGCCAAGCTAACGACATACAATTGGTCGATGGTATAACATCATTTGATATAAAGTATTATACAAGCGCCGGCACGGAACTTACCGCCGCCAGTATTGCGGCTAATAGCAACTCCGTTCGACAAGCCGATCTGCTGAACGCAGGATCGACTAATGTTACTATCACTGCCACCAAGTCAATAGCCGGTCGCAATGTCAGCAAAACTGGTACAGTTAGGGCAGCGATAACTAATTAAATTTCGGCAAAAATCACAGCTACAACCGGCAACAACGCATGGATATCGTTGGACGGAATGACATTTTACGCTAATTAACGAACCTGTTTTTATTACCGACTAAGCAAAATACGCTCTTCGAAAGCTGCCAGCGATTCTCGCAGATCGTCAAGCACCCACCGCCCCGATTCGTCACCATCGCCACGACTGCTGGCGATATCTTTATAGAAATTTACTATTTTTATTCCCATCGCAGTACCTTCTGCAACCGCAGCGGCATATTGTCGGGGGGAACAGTATCCCACACCGTCGTCACCTTCAGATGGTGACCCTATGACCAGCATTGCTGTTTCGTCATCGGGGCAGGGGTGTATATCAGCAATCTCATCTAAAATATGGCTCAGTTCCTGTGTAAAAGAATCTTGTTCGACTTCTGGGCTGGTTTGTATTTCGAAATCTTTGTCAGTCATGAATTCATTTAACATCTAGTCGAATTTTTATGCAAACATAAACAGGGTAATCACCCTAACTGATAGCCTTCGCTTACTCCGCTCATTCGCGAAAAAATGTAAAAGCTGCAGCACCCGGACGGATATCGGCTAAAGCCTCTTTCGCTTGCTCATTCTGACAAAAGTCAACTTTTTCAGAATTTCGTTGCACTACACCGAACCGCGACTTATCGTCAGCTAAAGCTGCCGAGTCGGCGGTTCGAATCCTTCGCGGAGTTACCAAAATAATATACCCATCAACGATGGGTATATTATTTTGGTACACCCGGACGGATTCGAACCGCCGACCCTCTGTTCCGAAGACAGATGCTCTAATCCACTGAGCTACGGGTGCATACCAGGGGTAATTATATCATATTTTCATTACCCCGCCCACAAACACCATTGCAAGGTGTCACCTTGCAAAATTACAACACCCTACCCTGGTCGCTCGGGGTTGGACACTGGTTGAGCTTGTTTTAAGGTTGTCTGTCGTCATTCATAATTTTATGTTCCTTGTTACCTAATCCTTGTTTAACAACTACCATTCACCACCCTTAAACCTTAACCCTTAACCTCGACTTGGGTTATAATATTGCCTATGGATATTCACACAAACATACCACTTAAAAACTATACGACCATGAAAATTGGCGGTAATGCCAAATTTATGACCGAGGTTCACACTGCCGACGAGGCTGCCCAGGCGTACCGTACTGCCAAAACGCAAAATTTACCAGTATTTGTCTTGGGTGGTGGCAGTAATGTTATCGCCAAAGATGAGGGTTTCGACGGAATCGTCATCCGTATGCGTGTCCTTGGATTTGACGTCATTACCGACGATATTAATTCAACAACTATTCGTATCGGGGCTGGCGAAAACTGGGATTCAGTCGTTAAACGGTCGGTTGATATGGGTTTAAGCGGTATCGAGGCTATGTCAGCTATACCGGGTACAGCTGGAGCAGCGCCCGTTCAAAATGTCGGCGCGTACGGGCAGGAAATTGCAGATACACTGCAATCGCTGGAAGCCTATGATAGCCAAACCGACACATTCGTAATCATGCAACGTACCGATTGTGAATTTGGGTACAGGGAAAGTATATTCCACGCCAAATCACCAGGACGTTATATTATAACCTCAATTACACTGAAACTGTCCAAAAATCAACCCCAACCACCACTATACGATTCGTTGCAAAAATACCTTGATAAACACGGTATCAAAACGTTGACCGTTGACGTGATTCGAAACGCTGTCATCGAAATACGAAAAGATAAATTACCCGACCCCAACATCCTTCCGAACTGTGGATCTTTTTTTAAAAACGTTGTTATTGAAAAGTGGCAAGTAGATGATTTGCTGAAAATATACCCAGACGCGCCCGTTCACGAAATGGGCGATGGTCGTTTCAAGATATCGGCCGGTTGGTTAATCGAGAACGTTAATTTAAGGGGATGCTTGATTCACGGCATACGAATTAGTGACAAAAACTCTTTGGTATTGATCAATGAATCAGCTGGGTCGTACGATGATCTAGCGGACGCTCGTGAAGAGATTGTTGGCAAAGTTCGTGACAAATTTCAAATCCAAATGCAACAAGAGCCAATCGAAGTCCAGAGCTAGTTAGCGTTTGGTTTCTTGCGATTTTTCTCAAAGACGTTTATGATTATAATGTATGAAACCGCGTGGATTTAGTATCGTAGAGTTGATAATAATTATTACGATTATGGGCATATTAATTACCTTGGGTGTTGTTAATATGTTAGGTGCCGAGGTAAACAGTCGCGATACCGAACGAAAGACTGACATCGAAACAATCGCTCAACATTTAGAAATGTTTTATAATAATGGTAACGACACCAGCACAAGTGTTGGCTATTACCCCAACACATCCACTAGCTCTATGGATTCAGCTGCCGTAGTACAACAAACTGTCCTTCGTGATATTGACATCAAATCCCTGGTTGCCCCTAATGCGACGGTCTCCACTACTACATCACTGGTTGTAGCTACAAACAACGCACAGACAATTGGCGAAGTATTGCCTCAACCACTATCATCCGGCCAAAACCAGTATGTCTATCAGCCCATTGACGACAACGGTTCCTCGCTGTGCACTAGCGGGATACTGTGTCGAAAATTTAATTTGTATTACAAGACCGAAAGCGATGGCATCGTACATCAAGTGAAGAGTATAAACCAATGAGTAAGATAACGAAACAATCAGGTTTTTCGGCAATCGAACTATTAATTACTTTGTTTATTGCCGCTGCGTTTATGATATCTGGGTATCAACTGTATGCTGTTGTTATTAAAGACGGCGGTGAGGCCAGGGTTCAGTCGGTTGCCAGTGGCGAGGCATCCAAATACCTAAAACTTTATGAAGCAAATGCTACCAACCCATGTACTCCACAAGTATATTCAATTGTAGATCCCGACGCAGTCAGTCTTGGTTTGTCCAGCGCAACCTTGGATACTGTAATAACATGCCCATACGCCAGTAACACAACTTTGTCAAAAATTGTCGTCACGATAAAATATGGCAGTCCGCAAAAAACTATCAGTTACAGTAGTTTGATCCCGAACAACTCGACAACTTCAACAACAACTGCCAACACCTGTCCAACTGGGTTTATACCGGTACCGGGCGACAGTCAGTATGGTACGTCTGATTTTTGTGTTATGAAGTATGAAGCCAAAAACAATGGTAGTGGCGTTGCTGTCAGTACAGCCATTGGTACACCGTGGGTAAGTCTAACTCAAGCAACCGCCACCAGTACTGCCCCTACCGCTTGCAACGATTGCCACCTAATTACAGAGAGTGAATGGATGACAATTGCCAAAAACGTTGCAGGTGTTCCAAGTAATTGGAGTACTGGGCTGGTTGCTACAACCGCAAATTGCGGTAGCACAATGGGTTGTTATATATATAGCGGTCATAATGATGGCACACCGGCAAACGCACTAGCCGCCAGTACAGATGATAACGGATATAGTGGTACCGGCCAAACATCTGGCAACCAGCGTCGTACATTAACTTTGTCAAACGGCGAAGTTATCTGGGATCTGGCCGGTAATGTTTGGGAATGGACGCAAGGATCGTCAACCACAGGACAACCTGGGATAGACGGTGGTGGCTATCTTTGGCGTGAATGGACTGCCGTAACGGCAGGTACCATAACACCCAATCCAGATCCCGATACAATCGGTATTACCGGATCTAACCTTTGGGATAGTACTGTTGGCGTCGGTCAAATATATAGTAATTACAATGAAACGCTCACGAAAGGGTTTGCTCGCGGTGCTGCATGGGCGGATGTCGGATCGGCTGGAATTTTTGGACTAAAGATAATAGATAATACGCCCGGAGTTAATAATATCGGTTTTCGTGTCGCCAGGTAGTAAAAATTAAAGTATAATTAAGGAATTAACTAATCAATGACTGTTGATACAAGAAAATATAGCAGAAGTTTGGATACGTCTATTAGCTTATCGAATGGCTTTACGCTGGTTGAAATGTTGGTTATTGCACCAATGGTTATTTTGTTCGTCGGCGTGTTTATTAGTTCTATGATTAACATGACCGGCAGCGTCTTGGTCGCAAGGGGTTCCAGCGCCTTAACCAATAGCGTGCAAGACGCTGAAACAAGAATTACGCAAGATATTACTACCAGCAGCGGTTATTTGGCGACTAACAATATTTCGCTTGTTTCACCACAGGGAATTGACGATGGCACAGGTATTTTCCATAATGCCGGCGGCGGGAATGGTCCAATGTTAATCCTTAACTCTTATGCGTCATCAAAAAATCCACTGACTTTAGACCGAGACATTATCTACGCTAATACCCCAAACACTTGTGGTACACCGGCAGAGATTCAAAATGCGCCACTTATGCTTAATATTGTGTATTTTGTAAAAAACAGCAGTTTGTGGCGACGCGTGATAGCACCTACTGACTATGCGTCTGGGAAGTGTGCTGCGTCGTGGCAAAAACCCAGTTGTACGTCAGTAGGAGGGTTTTGTGTAGCCCAGGATGTAAAACTGGTTGACGGCATTGGTGCTAACGGTTTTACGCTAACCTATTACACAGGTGGCGCCTCGCCGGCACAAATACCAGATGCCAGCAACTCCAACAAGTCAGACATCGAACGACAAACCGCCTTACAAACCGCCAAGTCTGTTGACGTTAATATTACCACCACGGCAACTATTGCAGGCCGCGACGTTACTAAAACGGGTACGATTCGAAAATCTTTACAAAGCAGTGCAACCTCCTTCGTCATTACCGAACAGCCGGCCAGCGTAACCCTTGCAATCGCAGCTAATGCCGTCTTTCACGCCAAGTTCTCAGATGCCAGTGCGACGATACATTGGGAACAATCGATCGACAACGGAGCAACCTGGGCGGATGTATCGCCAAGCGTAACCTCGTCACCACTTACTATAAGTAGTGTCACTACAGCCATGGATGGATACAGATACCGGGCACTGTTTTCTAATGATAACAACGCAACGTATATCATTTCGTCGTCAGCACGTTTGTCGGTTGCTCCATCTGGTTCCTGGAACGAGTTGACACTTGCCGGATTGTGGCTTAATTATGCCGGCACCACTTATCACACCGCCGGTTACCGTAAGACGACCAGCGGCGTGGTTGTACTGAAGGGATTAGTCAAACGTGCTGTCGGGCAAGTAAGCGGTGAAACTATCGCAAGCCTACCAGTTGGATATTGCCCATCAGATAGACTTCCGTTTGAAATTGGCGCCCAGGGATACACTGATGGACGAATTGATATCCTAAAAAGTAGTAATGGTACTACTTGTGATATTGTCTATGTCCGGGGGACCCCCACAACCTACTTTTCACTAGAAGGTATCCATTTCATACCCGACGACGGCCGATACAGCGTCACGCCTGTGAATAATTTTGTTAATGGCTGGTATAATTTTGGAGGTACGCAGGCACCAGTTTCTTACGTAGAAGACGATATTGGGCGAGTCCACGTGCAGGGTACTATGGGGATGGGGACAAACACTATCGATACAACTATGTTTCAAATGCCAACAAGCCTTGCGCCCCCGGGAAGTACATTTGTCCCAGCAGTAAGCAGTGTTTTTGCAGGATATAAACAAACTCCATACCCAGCACCGCCAGCGTATGCTACATTTAAGACCAGAGGCCTGGGTACCAGTTATTTAAGCGTGCAGTATATGTACTACCCCGCCAAATACCTATCTCGTTTTACGGACCTAACGCTTCTAAACTCCTGGGTATTTGACGATTATGGCGGCGGCCTTCTTCAAACACCGCAATATACAAAAGCAACTGATGGTTTGGTTACCCTTAAGGGCGTCATCAAATGTGGAACGGCGACATCTGGCACCACGATCGCCAACCTTCCAGCTGGATACCGTCCTTCAAAAAAAATAATACTTACCGCGACAAACAGCGACCTATACAGCAGAATAGACGTCACAGCGGCTGGCGCTATAAGAATCATATCGGGCCTAGGTACCTGCAGCTATTGGTTGTCGCTGAACGGAATGAGTTTTTACGCCGACCAATAAAACGCTTGCGTTTATATTAACGGCATAGTATATTATAAGCATAATCAATAATAGGAGAAAAAGGACATGACATTAAACAATATTAAACTTAAGCGAAATGACAGCGGTTTCACGATCGTAGAATTGTTGGTCGTTATCGTTGTTATCGGTATCTTGGCAGCTATTACGATAGTTTCATATACGGGTATCACGACGCGGTCAAAGCAATCCCAAGCACAGAGTAACGCAAACTCCGTAATGCAAGTTGTCAGCGCTTACACGGCGGACTCATCTACGAACGGTGGTGGAGATGGTGCTTACACAGGTACCCTTTCAAATATCACTTCGTACACAACCACAAAACTACCAAGCAACATCACATTTGCGCTACAGACAGCTGGCACACCATCTAACTCTGATGGACCTAATAATATTTACTATTTGAATAAAGGTACAACGGGTGCATGTATAACTTACTGGGATCCAGAAGCCGTTGCCGTAGGAAAGCTATTTTTGGGTGACGCGACCACCAATACGCCTGCTACACCAGCCTGCACATAAATAAAATAAGACCTGTAATCAATGAAAGTAAAATAGCATCTGTAATAGATGCTATTTTATTACTAATATGATATTGTGCTTGTGCTAATATAGGCGACGTAGTATATTAATATCATAACCAATAATAGGAGGTATTCAATAATGATTCATACAAATATCAACTCTGACCGAAAAGAACGAGGCTTCACTATCGTCGAGCTTTTGGTCGTTATCGTTGTTATCGGTATATTGGCAGCTATCACGATAGTTTCATATACGGGTATAACGGCACGGGCAAACACATCCAAAGCACAAAGTAACGCGCAGTCGATACAAAGCGTGGCTGAAGTGTATTTCACCGAAAACAATACGTACCCTAGCCTAACTACACACTTTGGTAGTACTGAAGCAGCTAAATTACCTTCTACCGTATCATTAACAAACGTTACCCCGGGTACGGGAGCAAACGCTACCCCAAGCGCAACTAACGGTACAACAACAATGTTGTATCAATATTGCGGTGCAGTTGCAGCACCGGCAGCAACTGCTGTAACGGGTGGAAGAATCCAATACTGGGATTTCACTACTAGTGCCCTTGCAACAACTGTTTATTATTTTGGAACTGGCGCAGCTGGACTTGGTGTCGGTTCGGGTACGGTATGTAATACTTGGGTAACACCAGCTACATAATCTAAAGTTAGCTTGATCAATTTAAGCACCCGTCGAAATGTCGGGTACTTAAATTTAGTTTTTTTATTTTCTTTATCTATTTATCTATCACTAGGTAGTGGAAAAGTTTTCGCGATCGCTGTAACTTCCTTCTTAATCTTGGCTAACACACTTGGCTTGTCGCGATTGTCAATCGCCTGTTTCATCCACTGTGCAATCTGTGCCATCTCTTTAATCTTAAAGCCACGCGTTGTGATAGCCGCTGTTCCTAATCTAATACCGCTTGGTTTGAATGGAGGCAAAGTGTCATCTGGTATAACATTTGCGTTTACGTTTAATCCTACGGCGTCTAATGCGGTCTGAGCAACCTTGCCATCGATACCAAAGCTTTTATATACATCGGCCAATATCAGGTGATTACTCGTACCGCCCGTTATCAGATGAAAGCCCTGTTTCTGCATTTCGTCGGCCAGTTTGGATGTGTTATTCAAAATCTGCTGAGCGTATAGTTTAAATTCTGGTTGCTGCGCCTCGTAAAACGCTACCGCCTTGGCGGCAATTGAATGCATATGCGGTCCACCCTGCATACCAGGAAAAACCGCCCGATCAATAAGGGTCGGGATATTTTCGATTGTCTTTTCAGGGGCTTTTAATGGATTACCGACAATACCTTTAGACAATATCATCCCGCCACGTGGCCCACGCAGTGTTTTATGGGTAGTTGTCGTTATAACGTGGAATCCGTAGTCAAATGGATTTTTAGCTACTCCTGCTGCAACAAGACCTGCAATATGTGCCATATCGGCCATTAACAGTGCGCCAACCTCGTCTCCAATCGCTGCAAATTTGGCATAATCAAGTTCACGCGGATAAGCACTAAAGCCCGCCAGGATTATCTTGGGTTTATGTTTCAATGCTAGTTCTCGCAGTTCATCATAATCAATCTCGCCAGTCGATATATCTTTCATTTTGTATCGTACAAAGTTATACAGGTGCGCGCTACGCGTTACTGGTGCCCCATGCGTCAAATGCCCTCCATGACTTAAGTCCATCGCCAACACCGTATCACCTGGATCCAACCAGGCGCTGTAAACAGCCTCATTGGCAGGCGCACCCGAATGTGGTTGTACATTGGCGTGATCCGCCCTGAATAGCTGTTTGGCGCGATCTATCGCCAGTTGCTCCACCTGGTCGGTGTATTCCTGCCCACCATAGTACCGTTTTCCTGGATAACCTTCGGAATATTTGTTAGTAAATACACTTCCCAATGCCGTCAAGACATCCCGACTGACATAATTCTCACTGGGTATTAATTCCAACCCCTCGCGCTGCCTGACTTCCTCGCCAGCAATAAGTGCCGCTATTTTCTTGTCTTTCATATTTTCCCCCAATTATTACAATTATACCATCTACCATGTACTACCCACCATCTACCAGTTATCGTTGATTATATATCATGATTGGTATATTATTAATTGAATGGCAAATGACGATTATAAGGTAAAGATAGGCAAGTTAATACAAGAGACCCGACAATCCCGAGGACTAACTCAGTCTCAACTTTCCGAAGCCTTAAATACCAGCCAAAGTGCCATAAATCGCATTGAAAAGGGTGGTCAAAATATCAGTCTTGAGATGTTGGCTCGTATTAGCGACGTGCTATCTAGTGGCCTTGTTAGCCTAAAAAAGACTGGCAAGATTGACTTCCGTATCAATGGTGGTAAAAAATTGTCGGGTTCTATAGAGTTAAAAACCAGTAAAAACGCAGCTGTTGGACTGTTGTGTGCCAGTTTATTAAATCACGGCACAACAATATTGCGACGAGTTGCAAGAATTGAAGAGGTGTATCGCATTATCGAGGTACTACAAAGTATCGGCGTAAAAATACGTTGGTTAAATGATAAAAACGACCTAGAAATTATTCCACCAGCAAGATTAAAATTACAAGATATGAATATTGACGCCGCCAGACGTACACGAACTATTATTATGCTGCTGGGACCCCTGCTTCATCAATATGGCGATTTTAAAATTCCTTTTGCAGGCGGATGTGATTTGGGTAATCGTACCGTTGAACCGCACATGGCCGGCCTTGCACCATTTGGTTTGACTGTAGAAACGATGAATGAATTCTACCACGCTACAGTGGTAAAAAAAGAAGTAAAACGTGGGATTGTGTTGTATGAACGCAGCGACACGGCAACCGAAAACGTATTAATGGCGGCGACACTATACGACGGAACAACAACTATCCGCAACGCCAGTCCAAATTATATGGTGCGGGATCTGTGTTTTTTCCTGCAAAAACTAGGGGTTAAAATCGATGGAATTGGTACAACAACACTTAAAATTCGCGGTGTCCGCAGTATTAATCAGAATGTTGAATACTTTATTAGCGAAGATCCTATCGAGGCAATGAGTCTAATCGCAGCTGCACTTGTTACCGATTCAGAAATAACTATCAAACGTGCATCAATTGAATTTATCGAGATTGAATTAGCAATCCTAGACGGTATGGGTTTGCAACGAGAAATAAGTAAAGAATATAAAGCCAGAAATGGTGAAACGCGTCTGGTTGATGTTCGTATTTTACACTCAAAATTACACGCACCCAAAGATAAATTACACTGCTATCCGTTTCCCGGCGTTAATATAGATAATCTGCCCTTTTTAGGACTAATTGCTACTGCCGCAAAGGGTCGAACCCTGCTACATGATTGGTCGTATGACAACCGAGCAATTTACTTTACCGAACTGAACAAGTTAAACGCCAAAATTGAACTGATTGATCCACACCGATTATATATAACAGGACCGACTAAATGGATGCCAGCCGACATTATTTCACCACCCGCCCTGCGACCATCTGCAGTTATTTTTCTGGCTATGCTGGCGGCGCCAGGTTGTTGTGTGCTGCGAGACGTTTATTCCATAAATCGCGGATATGAAGATTTTGCCAATCGTTTGAATTCGTTAGGTGCAGATATCGAGACTTTGCGCGAGATATAGGATACATCACTTCACGATCCACAATCGTGAATTTTCTATGGAAAATTCGCTCGTGGCTTAACATCCCAAATTAAAATAGGAAAACATAAAGATTTCCTATTTTATTTGGGGCGAATGATGGGGATCGAACCCACTACCTCCGGAACCACAACCCGGCGCTCTAACCAGGTGAGCTACATTCGCCATATTAACAACTGAACTCAGCTATTGTAACAGATAAGATAAAATATGAAAATACATGTTTAAAATATATTATACCATAAAACCCCCTTTTAGAAGGTCCGTCCTTCTAACGTTTTACGACACTGGGAAAATCTGATGATAACAGGATAACAGGGGTGATAACAGGGGTGATTAAATAACCTGCCAAACAATTGTTGTATATGTTTCATCCACTAGACCATGGCTGACGCTAACTGATATAATAGGGAACATGCGGGCGTCGTATAATGGCTAATATGCTTGCCTTCCAAGCAAGCGATGAGAGTTCGATTCTCTCCGCCCGCACCAAAAAACAGAATTTACTCGCTCGCTTCTGCGGCTTCGGCCTCTTCCTTGGTAACGTGCACTGTTCCATGCGGATGGTGTGCTGGTGCATAGATTGAATAAACTTTTAATGCCACATCACCGCTACTGACTAGGTTGTGCCATGTACCGGAAGGGACTAATACGGCCTCATCAGCACTTGCCTGCCATGTTTTCATGTGATCGGCACTAGGTCCCATTGAAACCGTTGCTGTTCCCTGCTCGATTCGTAAAAACTGATCGTTTTCATTATGAACCTCTAAACCAATATCGTGACCAGGTTCTATCGACATCAACGTAATCTGCAAGTGATTACCTGTCCATAAAGTAGTTCGATAGTTGGTGTTTTCGACCGTCGAGGTTTCGATATTTACTACAGTCGGCGTTGGACCGTTATCAATAATGTTCGTCATATAATTTTCCTCCTTATAACTCTATTATACTCTAAATTGGTGGCTGCGGGTTTATAAAAAAGAAGTAGAAGTTGGGTGTAACTCAAAAACGTACGCCCCCTTCCCTTGCAAGGAGACTTGCAAGAAGACTTGCAAGGACTTGCAAGGTGTCACCTTGCAAAATTACAACAGTTGCATTATTGATAGCTCTTGCCTGTTTGCAGGGTGACAACCTGCAAAGTTTAGAGTTCGGGATATTCTAATATGTAATATCAGCCATAACAACTATAGTTTGATATAATGACTACGGTGCGTATGCCCCGGTAGCTCAGTGGATAGAGCAGGACGGTTCTAACGTCAAGGTCGGGGGTTCGAATCCCTCCCGGGGTACCAATAATGGATTTTAGCGGAGTTGTAAAACTCTACCATCGCGGTTCAACAAGTACCGACGCCAATTTATCTGGTCGAAACTTATTGAAATAGTCTTTATCATTTGGACCCCAGACCTCATCCCACAATCTATCCGTGTCATCTGTGCCAAATAGGTCTGTCTCGGACCGATCTCGGCGTTTGGCGTTTTCCATAGCTAGTTTATGTGAACAGTCAATCCATACGGAATAATCATAATAAGACATAAGTGAAGGATGAATAACACTGCAACCTTCAATGATCATGAATTTGGCTGGTCTAATCATCCTCAATTGCCCACCTTGTCCACTCACCCAATCGCCAGAATTATAACGTTTATAACTAAGTGGCTTGTTGATACGTGCCTTTTCTAATACATCCCGACGCAGCCTTTCCCTATCAAATGTTCGCCAATCAGTCGAACGCTGCGAACGTGCACCAACAATAAAATCGTCTATTGGAACGATGGCACAGTTCGTCAAATTTTCACATAATTCGGCAGCCAGGGTTGACTTACCGGAACCACCAAAACCAGAAATGGCGATAAATACGGGCTTGGTCTTATGGGATTTAAGGGTTTGAATCTGGGTTGTCAATTCTTTTATTAAAGTCAGGTGCTTTGAGTGGTTTTGGTTGTTATAAACTTTAGTCATAACGTTTAGCCTTTGAAATCACCCAGCGTTGGAATGTCGCTAAGGATAGAATGTCTTAAATTTTCGGATTCAATTCTACGTGCATTCCTGGAACTTACGGCCCTCAGCCTTTTCGCCGCTCGCTTGACGTTATCGTCACCTAAATCTTGATAGATCGGTCTACGTGAGTAACGATGAAGGTTTGGTATTAGTTTTTCAACACCAGACATTATCTTAGAGGCATGACCAATTTTACCCCATCCGGTCGTTTTCAAATCAGCAGAAATAGCCAGGTTAAACGGACACGTTGTAGCTTCATCGTCAACCTTAACTTCACCCAGAAGTGTCGCTTGGATGTCGGTAATGAATCCCCCCCCTGAACCAGGCGCCATTACACTCGATGGCATTCGTGAACTTACCGACCATGGCCTGTAGGCGATCCTGCCAGTTCCGTTCATTCTGCGCATTTCGTCGGTATCCGCGGCGGAAACTAGAAAGTTGTAAACACTGCCAAACACAGCCCTACCATCCTGCATAAATCGGTGTTCGCCAAAAGCTACCCGAGCGAGTGCAGCTGCGCACCGATCGAGTTCGACTAGTGTCTCGAATCCTGTTATCGTATCGCCGGGATTAACGACTGTAACGTCCGCTTCAATCTCTTTAAAAGAGTGGCGCGTTGGTTCACGAAAACTTCCAGGATTTTCTGCCGACATATTGTTTCATATCATACTATATAGCCAGACATTGTTCAATAATAAAATGTGTCGACAATTATTTGCATATTCCACTAAACAGTACTATTATTACCGTATCGTGAAGAATAAAAATGAAAGTATGGATAGCGCAGTAAATGACGCTGAACTAGCCGTGCAAGCTCACGATTACCTGCTAATTCTTGGCGATCTGATTGTCAGATTCGCACAAGTTGAACGAGCGCCCAGGTACCCTGATGGGCACAGGGAAAACGATATTGAACATAGTTATCATTTGGCTGTATCGGCAATAGAACTAGCTGCAGATTATTATCCAGATCTTGATACTGGCTTGGTGGCGCAGTTCTGTTTAGTCCACGACCTAGCGGAATCATATTCTGGTGACGTACGAACATTCGGTATTAATGAAGCCGATCGAGCAAAAAAAGAGTTAGCCGAAAAGGCAGCCACCAGGCGTTTGTTAAAAGAATTACCCCCTCATACAGCGAGTTTACTAAAACGATACGAAAAACAAACCGAACCCGAAGCAAGGTTTGTCAGATTTGTCGATAAACTTCTACCCCCTATCATCAACATCATGGCCGGTGACGCCTGTACTTTTAAAGAAGATTATCAGATGACAGTAGCTGAAGATATGATGGCAGGACACGAGGACCGTATGGCTGCTTTGCAGGCCTTGTTCCCGGAGTTTTCATTCATCCACCTGGTTCACGAGTTGATATCAGCAACGTCGATTGAACATGTATTTAATGGGAAACGACGCCCGAAACTACAGGTAAAATTGTGAAAGACCTACAAAGAAACGAGTAGTATAATTATAACTATGAGTAGAAATATTACTGAAACAAGTTTAAGAAATTTTAATTTATTTATGGGCTTTTTACATTTTGCGCAGGGAATCGCAGTATTATTCCTTAGCAAGTCGTTTACTTTACCGATTAGCGGAAGTTACCTGACCCTAAAAGAAGCATCCAACACGCTAGAACCGACAACCAAAGTATTGTTCAACCTTTCGCTACCTATTTTAATTGCACTATTCTTTTTCCTGTCCGCCACCGCACATTTTGTGATTGCTACCGTTTACAACAAAAAATACAATAAAAACTTATCAAAAGACATAAATACGGCGCGTTGGATTGAGTATTCGCTATCCGCTGGCATAATGATGGTGGCAATATCATTATTAGTCGGCATATACGACCTGTTCAGTCTGGTGATGATATTTGCTCTAACTGGACTTATGAATTTAATGGGCATGAACATGGAAGTACATAACCAAACTACAATCAAAACTAACTGGATAAGTTTCTGGGTGGGTTGCATCGCTGGTATTATCCCATGGATATCCGTTGCTGGCTATATGTGGCTTGGCGCTACCAATGGTAGTCCCGCCCCTGCGTTTGTATACTGGATATTCGTATCTATCTTTGTGTTATTTAACTGTTTTGCTGTAAATATGGTCATGCAATACAAAAACGTTGGTCCCTGGAAGGATTATCTTTATGGTGAACGTACCTATATTATATTAAGCCTGATTGCCAAATCGTTACTTGCCTGGCAAGTTTTTGCTGGTACACTTAGGCCTTAAACTGTTTCTCTATCACGAGCTATTTGATCAGCGTTGATTTTTGAATCTATTATAGTTTTAACTTGTTCCAATGATATGTTGATAATACTCCCCGGATTCACGGTCCCTGACAGCATTTGCTTGGCGACTATATTTTCAACAGCCCGCTGGACAATGCGACGCATCGGGCGCGCGCCCAAACGAGGATCGTAACCAGTTTCAACAAGATATTGTTTGGCGTCATCAGAAACTGCAACACTTACCTTTTGCAACGACAATGTTTTGTTGACTCTACCAATCATTAAGTCAACTACTTTTAATAATTCTTCCTTATTAAGCGGCCTAAACATAACAATTTCATCAAAACGGTTCAGAAACTCGGGACGAAACTGGTTGCTGCTGATTAATTCATTAACCAATTTGTCCTCAAACTGTACGATATCATAACCCCTCTCTATGTATTCACGGATTCTTTCAGCACCGGCATTGCTGGTTGCTACGATAATTGCATCGCGAAAACTAACCTCTCGATTTTTGATGTCGCGTAAAATTCCCTCGTCTAACATCTGCAGCAAGGTAGACATAACATTGGTGTGCGCCTTCTCAATCTCGTCCAGTAGTATCACGCTAAACGGTTGCTTCATGACAAGCGCAGTCAAACTGTTAGTATTATCGACACCATCTGCTATCAAACGTTGAACATCATCGCTGCTTACATATTCATTCATATCTATTCGGATAATCTTATCTTCACCGTCGAAATAAATTTCGGCCAATGCTTTGGCAAGTTCTGTCTTACCAACCCCCGTTGGTCCCAAAAACAAAAACGTTCCGATGGGTCGATTTATGTTGCGTACGCCAGCCCTAGCGCGTCGAAGAGCATCGCTGACTACTTTCACTGCCCTAACTTGATTAATCATACGGCCATGAATCAAATCTTCCAGGTTCAACAATTTTTCACGCTCATCGACACCCGTCGCTACACCAACTTTTATGTCCATTGTTTTCTCGACCGCCAGACGAACTGACTGAGCAGAAACTAAACCGTTTTCATCGTAATTTGCCGACGATTCAAGTAGTTTTATTGCTTTACCTGGCATGGCGCAATCATGAACATAACGATCCCCCAGGCGATACGCCTCGGCCAAGGATTGGTACATAAAAGTTACACTATTTTGAAACTCTGTTGTAATAGATTGATCCTGCATAATCTCAATCGTTTCTTCGCGCCCGGCTGGCGAAACTACGATTCGGTTCAAAGAATTAACAAGTTCGGGATTACGTTTGGAAATCTGTAGATAACGCTGCTCGTCGACGGTTAAAATCATACGTAAGTTACCAGCCTGAAAAATTGGCAGCAGCACGTTCGTAATATCGATTGAACCCACTCCATCCTCGAAAAAAAGCTGGGCATTATCCAAACAAATAATCACATTCCTAGCGTTGTAGGCCTCGTTTAAAACTTGTGGAACTAATTGTTCTAATCCACCCCTGTCGGGTGCGGCGGCAATAAGAGCCGAAGCGTCCAGATTGTATACTTGTCGGAATCGTAGATTTTCCGGAACATTTGAATTACCATCCATCAGTCTTGCCGCAAAAGCACTAACAATTTCGGTTTTTCCAACCCCAGGCTGTCCAACCAGAACCACATTTTGTCGACCATTTTTACTGAATATTCCCATTAGTTGACTTAAGCACTCGTCGTGGGCAACCAGGCGAAACATCGACTCCCCAGAAACACCCATTCGTCGCCCGAATCGACCTAGCAAAGGCGTCCAACCAAAAGACCAATCCCGAGCCACGCCACCAGTACGCTTTGGCACGCGATGTTTTTCGATTAATTCTCGCAGATGATTGTACCATTCTATTCCGCGCAACAGGTCGTCATCATCAAGCTGAAGATGGCTTAATAGTGTTTGATGGTTTGAAGTCGAACGAATTATCGCAACAATTAAAACCACAGTAGAGATATTTGTACTATTGGTTAATTTTTGTATATCCAAGGCCTCTTGCCAAACTGTTTGAATATCTGTTCCGCTAGCTAAGATTATGTCTTGTAAAAACGATGCGCCTATTCCAAACCTGACGCTAAAGAAATATCCACCTGGTAACGTACTGACAACCGATGCAATCTCGCTGGTCGTTGGCTGTTTTGACAATCTGCCCAATACTTCTGCCGTTATCCTATCGTCCATCGTTTTTGGGTTTTTCGATACGGCTAGGTGACGCAGTTCTCCTTCGTACCACTCTGTTACCATAGCTGGTATTGCCGAAAAACCGATCAGCACCCAACCAGCCGCTGCGCCGATAAATATCATGATACTTCCGGTAATTAGAAACAGCAACATCAATAACGACAAGACAGTTATCCGATTTTTACTAAATTGAACACTGATGCGAGCTTTTTCACCGCGAGCACTTGCGTAGTTAAGTTTTAGATTGTCCAAGACGGCACCCAACCTATCGCCAATAGAATTAAGCCTGCTACTGGAAACAGCGGTATAACTGGCCAGACTGATATCATTATCAACCCAAAAATAATTTGAAAAAACATTACAAACAATCCAAAAATAATCATAAACGTACGGACAATCGCGCCAACAAACCGAGAAATCAACCTGTCGACGAAAGCGCGCATTTGGTCACCGATCGAACCCGATACCTTTCCTGCCGAAATTTGTCGAAATGGTGCAAAAATAGTTGAAACCAGCAGACCTATTGAAAAGAAGTCGGCCGATGCCGCCAAACGATCTTTGACTATCTGTATACGAATCCTCCAGCCGCTGCCGTACCACCAAGAAAATATGCCCACTAATAACATGTCACTATTATAGCTGTTTGGGCAGTATATAACAATTTAGGGTGTTTGCCCTATAATAGACCGTATGCCAAAGCCTCTTGTTACAGTATTGGGTAAAGTCATAAAACGCGTTGCCGGGCTTCGCGGTGGCGGATCAGCCCTACCGGGATTGGTAGTGGAACATATTTACCCGGACTTTATTCAACACACCCTGTCAACTTTACCACTAGGCGTAGTCGTGATTAGTGGAACAAACGGGAAAACTACTACCACTAAAATGGTTGTTGAATTACTTGAGGGTCAAGGTCTAAAGGTGTTTACCAACCGAACTGGTAGTAATTATACTCGAGGTGTAGCTGCGGCCCTGCTGGGCGAAATTGACATGAAGGGAAAACTTCATGCCGATATTGCGGTCTTAGAACTTGATGAAGCCCACGCAGTACATTTTGTAGATAAAATACCGCCCAGATTTAGCCTGTTACTTAATGTGATGCGCGATCAATTAGACCGATTTGGCGAAATCGACCACACCACCAGCCTGCTTCAACACGTCGCCAAGGCTACCACCTGCGAGGTCGTATTAAATCGTGAGGACGAACGGATCGCAAATATCGCCAAATTCCTGGACGACAAAAAAGTACGATATTTTGGTTTAAACGAAAGTTTGTTGTCACTTTTTCCTAGCGACGATGACCTTCATGGTCCCCTGTCAACTTCATCAACCAGTAAACAAGCTGACGTTGTACTGTCGCGGTTCTCAGATGATTCAGCTGTTTTTTTAATTGACGGCAACGAGGTCAAAACTAATCTGAAACTTACTGGAATATATAATGTTTTTAATGCCGCTGCAGCCATCGCACTGGTGCGATCGGTAGTCGGAAATAACCTCGACCAATCAAAATTAATTAATACACTAGCTGCGGTAAAGCCTGCCTTTGGACGTGGGGAGGTTTTGATAGTAGACGACAAACTGCTTGAACTTGTCCTTGTTAAAAACCCATCGGGTTTTAGGCTGGGTTTAAAATCATTTAGCCCGTTAGGATATGCAACCATGATCGCTATTAATGATAATTACGCCGATGGACGCGATATGTCCTGGCTGTGGGACGTCAATTTCGCCAGTTTATTAAATTGTGGAGTTAGTCAGGTTTCAGGTATTCGGGCTTACGATATGGCACTTCGATTGCACTACGACGGTGTGTCAATCGAAAATGTTGACACCGACTTGAAACAGGCGCTAAAAAAATTCATTTTTGATAACAAAAACCGACCAAAACGTGTTTATTGTACGTATACGGCAATGTTGGACATTCGTCGATTATTGTCCAAGATTACATCCGTAGAGGTGGTAAAATGACCGAAAAAACTATTGTAATCCTCCACCTGTATTCAAAAGATATGAATATTTACGGAGATAGGGGAAACGTATTATGCATACAAAAAAGACTTGAGTGGTACGGTTATAATCCGAAAGTTGTTGAATATAATCAAGGCGATAAATTGCCTAAGGTTATTGATATTATTATCGGCGGGGGTGGTCAAGATAGTGGTCAAAATAAGATTAAAGACGACTTGATATCGATTGGACCGCATTTACGCCAACTGGCAGATAAAGGCACCCCAATGCTAGTAATCTGCGGGTTATATCAGTTATTTGGAAAGTTTTTTAAGACATCAGAAGAAGAGATTATTGACGGTATCGGGCTGCTTGATATAGAAACCTATGGAAAATCTGAACGATTGATAGGTAATATTGTCACCCACAGCGAACAGTTTGGGGACATTGTTGGGTACGAAAATCACAGCGGTCAAACATTTCTGGGACGTGGGGTGCAGGCGCTGGGTCGCGTTCACCTGGGTGCAGGTAACAATACGTTGGATATTAGCGAAGGCGCCAGATACAAAAATGTTATTGGAAGTTACCTACATGGATCATTACTACCTAAAAACCCGCTAATTGCTGACTTTTTAATTGAAGCGGCTGTTAAAAATAAATATGACGAATTTACCACAAATAAGCTAAACGACGACATTTCAGACAAAGCCCGCAAATTTGCCATGAGCGGCAGACGTTAAATTAAAAGTTAGACAAAAATTATTGCACGATATATTTGGAAATTTGCATATTTCCATAGTTTTCGCTGCTAATTAAATTGGCGCCAGATGGCATTTCAAGTTTTATCTTGTCATAATTTACATAATAAAATGACTTATGTGATGATGTATACAAATTAATGTCAGATATCCTGTATCTACTATTAGAAACTGGTGCATATCCTCCACCAAATTCCTGCTGTGTACTATAAAAATATAAGTTACATTTGTTCAAATAATAGCTCAGTTCGATATAAACATAAGGGTCGGCCGCTATTACATCCGAACCATCGCAATTATCAATAGATGATACTAAATTTTTTATATCAGGCTTTTGTAATCTCTGAAAATTAAAGTTACCTACATTAACTAATTGAACAAATCCTGCAAAAATTACCACAAAGAATATAAATCTAATTAAATTTAATGGTCTGTTTTTTAAATACAAAAATAGCACTAAAAATACATACATCAATCCGCCGATAGCTATGTGTGACAGGTATCTTTCGGTGTACATAGGTTTAAAAATACCAACAATTGCCAGTATTAGTATCGGAATTAATAGATAAAAACCAAACATTGTTAATATATTTTTTTGTTCTTTACCTATAGACCGATAGACAACAATTGAAATATAAATAATCAAACCAATAATCAAGATGGTCGCCAATGAAAATAGTGCATCAAGCTGCCAAACTGGCCGATATAAAAAATTAAAGCTGATAACACCAATCATATTATCGACATTCATAGGCTGAGATATTTGAGCTAAAGCGCCATTAGAAATTTGCTTAATAAATGATGGCAGCCATGGCAAAAATAACACAAACGAAAGTACGTAAGCTTTTAACCAATCCGATCCGATTATTGCTTTTATGTGCCCTTTTTCGCGATAAATCAACCAAGCCAAATGAGCAAACCATAAAAGCGCTAAATAGTACAAAGTATAAACACCCAGCGCAACCAGTACCGCATAGGCAAACATATATTTATTGCGTGTCGGCTTTTTAGCCGATGTAACTGCGTAGTACAAGAAATACGTAGCTAAAATTCCAACAAACGAAGCCAGGCTATACATCCTTATCTCAAATCCGTATCTGAAAAGTATAGGAGATAGGGCCAAAAACGGCAAAACAAATAATACAGCCCCTTTATTAAATAACCTTTTAATAAATACGCCGGCAATACCTAAAGATAATCCAAAAAATAGTACACTCATAGAACGAAGCGCCAACTCACCCCATCCAAACACAGAACCCCATATATGTAATAGCCAATAATAAACAGGTGGATGCACATCGGCCGCAACTAAAGTGGCTATATCTCCAAAAGATTTTTTTGATACGATTATTGAATAGGCTTCATCGAACCAAACACTCTGAGATAGCCCCACATAAAGACAAGCCCCCATAACAACCAGCACTAATATAAACACAAGAACTGAATTATTATCAAAGACTTTTTTGAATTTGATATAAGCTTGAGAAAATATTTTTTGCATCATACTAAAATGATTATAAACGTAATACCCGACTACTACTAGATTTATAGATGAAAATAGTCTATAATACCCAAATAGCACCTATCGGGCCAAATAGCACCTATCGGGGTGTGGCGCAGTTGATAGCGCGCCCGGTTTGGGACCGGGAGGTCGAAGGTTTAAGTCCTTTCACCCCGACCAAATTAAAAAGACGGCCCTTGTGGTGGTCTTTTTAATTTGCATGTGACAAGGACTTGACCTTCGACCTAAAAAACATACTACGCAACATATCTCTCGTTTAGAAGGTCCGTCCTTCTAAAAGCAGATCTTATCTATCGTTTCGCCAGTAATACGGCTCGTCAGCATAGCTAAATATTCTATGGACGATAGACGAGGAGGCTCATGGTGTTTTGCGCCGCGTTAGCGGCAAACACACATGGCACTCCTCGTAGGAGTTGAAGGCTGTTCTCCCAGAACCTATTTGTCGTCAGCGACCTCAACACCGCACTGGTGGTCACTTTTACGCCATACTGCAGCGTTAAGTGGAGCCTACTGTGATGAATTCACCTACGCCGACGAATAGCCATATGCACACTAGGGCCCAAGTCGCGTTTGCACTCGACCAGCCACTGTACTGGCTATGGCCAGTCCTAAGATGAGCTCCGACACCGTCGAGAAGAGCTATGACAATTGCTACTACACCGATGGCGAAATGTACGCCCTTGCTGACGTTGCTGAAGGTGTCGATCGCCAGCATAGAAAGCATCATGATGGCCAAGATACTGGCTGAAGCTCCCGTAGAATCAATGATCTTCTTGGTATTGAGGTCGAGATCGTTCGACACGTGCGCCTCCTAAAGGTTGAAGGGACTGATGACAATGTACTAGCAACCCGATTGAGTTACAACTGACATATTATACTACTTATTAATCTCTCTGTCAAAATATAGCTTCTTACTCCCAGACGAAAAGCGAACCAAAAACAAATCCGCCAAATAAAAATGTAGGATTTTCAATCAATATTCGACTTTTCAAAACATTTCTGTTAAATTTAGTTATAGGCATTTCCTGCGTATTACCTGCGAGCTTGTTAACTACCAGGATCAAATTCTGTTAAAGTATTTTTCATGTAACTAACGAATAGGAAGAGGGTTTTAATATATAATGAAGCGGCTGCAGGTTAATGACGTAACAATCGCCACACTCGGGAGCCATTCAGCACTCCAAATTTTAAAAGGCGCCAAAGATGAAGGTTTTAAGACCTTGTGTATTACTAAACCGGAAAATGAGAAACTGTATCGATCGTACGGTGTAGCCGACGAGATTATAATTGTTGACGACTGGTGCGACTTTACTAAGATTGACGACCAATTGTCAGATCGCAATGTTATTATTATCCCCCATGGGTCATTTGTAGCCTACCTGTCGCTAAAAGCCCACAAAGAAATGAAGACTATGTATTTCGGTAATAAAGCGGTACTTGAATGGGAGTCTAATCGTGATATGCAAAGGGAATGGCTGAAAAAGTCAGGAATAACTATTCCGAAACAATATGCTAACCCGGAAGATATTAAGACGCCAATTATTGTAAAGTTTCCAGGGGCCAGCGGGGGTAAAGATTACCTTTTCTGTCAGGACAAAGAGGATTTTTACCGACAAAAAAATATGTTAAAAGACAAAGGTACGCTAACCCTACAGGAATACATTATCGGCGTACCTTTTTATATTCACTACTTCCACTCTCCGTTGACGGGCGAATTAGAGATCATGAGTATGGATAAACGTTATGAGTCAAATGTCGACGCACTGGGTAGAATCCCTCATTCTTCACAAAAAGGTTTGGGTGGAATTGAACCGTCATATACTGTTATCGGTAATATTCCGCTTGTATTGCGCGAATCGCTAATGTCAAAAGCACTTGAAATGGTAGAAAGACTTGTCGAGACATCCAAAGAACTTATTGGTGGTAAGGGCCTGTTTGGACCATTTTGCATCGAAACTATCATCACACCAGAACAAGATATTCAAATTATCGAAATATCGGCACGAATAGTTGCCGGAACCAACTTGTTTATTGATGGTTCGCCTTATTCATACCTAAAATATACCGAACCTATGAGTACCGGCAGACGAATTGCCCGCGAAATAAAGAATGCATTAAATTCTGGAAAACTGGATCAGATTATCAACTAGTCGAATCAGATATACTGGAGGAAATATGAAAAAAGAAAAAATTACTTCAATTCTAGATAAGTACGACAAGGGTAATCTGGCTATCTGTGCTATTGGTTCGCATTCGGCACTAGATTTGGCCCGAGGGGCGAATGATGAAGGGCTGCGGTTTATTGCAATTTGCGAAAAAGGTCGCGAAAAAACCTACAGCCAGTATTTTGCAAAGCGAAAAAATAGCCAAGGAGAATCCGTCGGCTGTGTTGACGAGGTGCTGTTGGTTGATAAGTTCAGCGATATATTAAAACCGTCTTTTCAACAAAAATTACGTGAACGTAACGTACTTTTCGTGCCACATCGATCGTTTCAAGTCTATCTGAATTTTGATTATGATGCTATTGAGAACGATTTTGAGGTACCAATTTTAGGAAGTCGTAGTATGTTAAGAGCCGAGGAACGAACCAATGACAACAACCAATACGACCTACTCCGTAAAGCAAATATCAGAATGCCACTTCAATTCGCAAAGTCAGACGATATAGACAGGTTGGTTATCGTAAAAGCCAGTGAAAAAACACGAAAGTTTGAACGTGCTTTCTTTTTCTGTACATCTAAAAAAGAATTTGACCAAATCGGAAATCAGATGATTAAGGATGGAAAAATAACACGTCAATCGTTGGACGAGGCGATAATTGAAGAGTATGTTGTTGGCGCACAAGTTAATTTTAATTATTTTAGTTCACCAATTACTGGCGAACTAGAACTTATTGGAACCGACACTCGCCGACAAACAAGCCTGGACGGTTTGGTCAGAATTCCCGCTGACGCTCAATTGGAGGTGTTGAAACACTTCCAGCCAAAATTTGAAGAAGCTGGCCACATTGCCGTCACAGTACTGGAATCAATACTTGAACACATATATGACATTGGCGAAAAATTCGTAATAACATCCAAACTGGAGTATCCGCCCGGAATTATCGGTCCTTTTGCACTTCAGGGTGCGATATTACCTGGACCACCAAAAAAAGAAGCGGTTATATTTGATGTTTCAATGCGAATGCCTGGATCGCCAGGAATCAAATCTACCCCGTATTCAGATTATTTTCGCGGCGAATCTTTTTCGGCTGGACGAAGATTAGCGCATGAAGTTGTTTTGGCGAAAAAAGCCAACAGACTTGGCGATATTCTTACTTAGGTGACAGTATTGTTTTAAAAATAATTAGAACTTTGGATCGTTCTCGATTTTTACCTTGCCCTGATATATTTTAGCGGCATATTCGGGAGCGATTGGATTAATAACTATACCTGTACCTAACTCTAATCCAGCCCAGATATTTGGCCTTGGCGCAATCCTAATATAGGTATGGTAGTCTTCGTTGTTAATAGCGTTTTCCACAAAATAGTTGTATGAAATCCCAAACTCATCAAGTTTACCCAAAACAATCTTTAACGCTATTGCGATGGATTCTTTTTCGCTACGCGTTAGATCAGAAATTAATCGAGTATGACGCTTTGGTATCATCCAAACTCCATACGGCGTATCGCTGGCGTATGGTGACAGTACAAATAGATTCTCATCTTCCCAAACCACCCTCGGTTTGTCGGTTTCCTTGATGATAATATCGCAATACGGACAAGTAGTATTTTCAAGTCGATACTTGCCGTAGGCATTGGCTTCGTTTTCAACCTTTGGGGGAAGTATGGGAAGGGCGATTATCTGTGAGTGTGAATGGGAAATAGATGCCCCGGCTTTTCCGCCTTCGTTTTTAAAGACAATCACATGTTTGATGCCGTCTAGCGACCTTAGTGCCGTAAACCTGTCGATGTAGGCATTAAAAACACGTACGATGTGATCTACGGAGAAGTCGTTAATATCCATACCATGTCGGCGAGTTTCAATAATTACTTCTGTTTGACCGTGAGCGTCAGGATTTTCTAGGGTTAATGCGGCGAATTTATTCACTACCGAAACCACCTCCCAGTCACCGTCGTAATTATTATCCTGGTAGGTTATTACTTCATTTTGAAAATTTGCAGGACAAAAGTGACAGATGCCCGCAGTTTCGTCAATCGTCCCAACCCTGTGTGGTCGTTTGGCCCGATTTGGAGCAATGATAACGTACTCTTCTTTGAAGTAGTCTTTGCGTATTTCAGATTTGGTCATTTACATTCCATCATAATGCATATGCTTCAATATTAGAAGTGGAATTGTAAAAAGGTTCGACCCTCTTAGACTGACAAAAGGTTCGACCTTTTAGACTGACAGGTCTCGTTGTTCGAACCACAATAGCGCAACGGCGGTTGTTATCACAGCAAAACCACCCAATGCAAGAAAGGTGTATTCGGGATAAACATTTTTTGCAAGAAGTTCTGATCCACTGAAATAGTTAAAGAAACTAAGATATTTAAGATTCTTCATACTATCCTGAAGTGTAGAGACTATATACAATACGTACATTAATATCAAGACGCCACCAGAAGCCATACTGGACTTGCCTTTTTCAGACAATATCACCGAAAATAAAGTAGCTAACGAATAAACCGCCCATATAAACATAAAAGAACCTATTGTTGCGGTAAAGAAGTTGCCAAAAATAAACTCTGTATTGTGAAACTGGGCCAACGGGATGGCGCCAAATAAACTAATTGCGCAGAAACCCATCAACAACAAAAGCCCAGCCATGTACCTTTCGATAAATATTCTAGAACGATTGGCGGGTAGTGAGGCCAGCGTTTCGATAGTCCCCTTGTCAATTTCATTTACTGCTATATAACTTGCTAGTGATACGGCAAAAATAATAGCAAGAATCGGCCAAAGAAAGCTCATATATTCAGTAGATAAATACGACTGTAAATTAGAAAAAGAGAATGATTGGGGATCCATGTTCATCGCTTTGAATAGTTCTGGTGGCATTGTCTTTATTAGCTGACTAAACTGACCCGCCTGTTTTTGAATTGCAGGAAATAGCGCAATGTACATTTCCAAAAAACCAATAGAGGCTATTAAATAAATCACAAACGACTTCCATTTATCGAAAAGCATTCTAGATGCAAAAACAAACACTACTGGACCTCCTTTTCATAAAACTTCATAAAGACGTCCTCCAGTGAAGCGTGCATAATTTCTAGGTCAATAATTTTGTGTTTTGCGAGCACATCTAAAACTGGATTTAAATCGCCATTTACGGTTATTAGTAGTCCGTCGGTGACTTCTTCAGCCCTATCTATTCCGGGCAGTTTAAACTCCGATACATTATATTTATCACCAAAACGAGCTTCAATTTTATGAAGCTTTTTTTCACCCAAAGTTTTGATACTTTCAACGGCAACCAACTTCCCCGATTTGATAATCGCCACTCGATCACAAAGTCTTTCCACTTCCGGCAAATTATGGGACGAGGTAAATATCGTTGATCCACTATCCTTCATTTCCAAAAAGACCTTGTAGATTTCGTATTGCAATAGTGGGTCCAGACCAACAGTTGGTTCGTCCATGATTAATACTTTTGGTTGGTGCATTAATGCCAGAATAAGCCCAAGTTTTTGTTTATTGCCCGAAGAAAGATGTTTAAATTTCAAATTAGGATTAAAATCAAATCGTTCCACTAGACTATTTAGATTATTTGATTTACCTCGAAACCCTTCAAAAAAACGAATGTGATCCCAGCCAGTCTATTTATCATAAAGTTTGACGTTACCCGGCAGATATCCAATATGTTTTTTGGCTTGGGTTGAATTGACCGACATATTGTATCCCATGACAGAAATGCTTCCTGCCGTTGGATTATTAAAGCCCATCATTGCAACGTATTGTCGTACTTTTCCCTGAACCACTTGGACCCAAGAAGCCAAATATTTCACCTTTTTTTATCTTTAGTTGAATATTATCAACGGCATGTAATTTTCTAAAATATTTTTTAAAATCTTTTACGACAATTACATTAGTCATACTATTATTATAGAAGATGCGTGCTGGACTGCGAAGCTAATTATTTTGCAAATTCTATTGCTCGGGTTTCACGGATAACATTGACTTTGATTGTACCAGGATACTGCATGGTACTTTCAATCTTTACAGCTATGTCCCTAGCAAGTTTAATTGCACTTAGGTCGTCTATCTCTTTTGGACTGACAATGATTCGTACCTCACGGCCGGCGCTAATAGCATAGGCCTTGTCAATCCCCTTGAATCCAAGCGCAATGTTTTCAAGGTCACGCATTCGTTCTACAAAGTTTTCAGCACTGACATTACGGGCACCAGGACGAGCGGTAGACAGTGTATCACAAACACGAACAACCAAAGCCTCGGGTGTTGTAGCCTCTACATCATCATGATGAGCTTCGATTGCGTGAGCAATCTCTTCTGACATTCCATATTTACGAGCCAATTCAGCGGCAATGTGATGATGTTTGCCTTCCATTTTATGTGTGACGGCTTTGCCGGTATCATGTAATAAAGTTGCGATTTTGGTTATACGTACGTCGGCCCCTATTTCCTCGGCAATCAATCCCGACAGATGAGCCATTTCGACACTATGTAATAAAACGTTTTGTCCGTAACTTGTGCGAAACTTCAATTCACCCAACAGTCGTAACATTTCTTTTGGAATGCCGACAACCCCAACCTCACGTGCGGCATCCTCGCCGGCACGATTTATTTCTTTGTTAATTTCTAGTTCGGCCTTGGCAACAACTTCCTCGATACGGCCTGGATGGATACGGCCATCCTTCATTAGCAGTTCTAAACTCATACGAGCAATCTGCCTTCGGACTGGATCAAATGAACTCAGAATAATCATCCCTGGCGTGTCGTCAACCAAAATGTCAACGCCAGTAGCACGTTGAAATGCTTGGATATTACGACCCTCTTTTCCAATAATGCGTCCTTTCATCTCTTCGTCGGCCAACTTAATAGCAGTGACCGTACGTTCCGCAGTAACCTCTGACGACATCCGCTCCATGGCCGTCACGAGAATAGTTTGAGCTTGTTCTTCAGCGTCTTCCTTGGCATCGTTTTGTAATTTATTAACCAATCCAAGTAAGTCTTGTTTGATGTCACGTTCGGTCATTTGCATTAGCTTGTCGGCAGCATCAGCCTTGGTTAGTTTGGCAACCTTTTCAAGTTTTTCTTGTTGCTTGGTACGGATGTCGCGAATTTCATCCTTTAATTCTTCAACGTTACGTTCTTCGGCTCGTAGTTTTTCACTACGCTTGTCTAATTCGTCAATTTTGTGATCGAGTGCAGTTTCACGTTCCGATAACCTGTCTTCTGTTTTTTTCCAATCTTTTCGACGCTCGTTTTCTAGCGCCACGGCTTCATCTTTGGCTTTTATAATGATGTCACTAGCTTTGGTTTTGGCCGACGCTATTTCTTTTTCTACTTTTATTTTTCCGCCAGTCTGTTGGCGTTTTTCGTATACGACAGTCCCCCCGACTCCAACAAGTGCCGCAACTACGGCAATAATTACCTCTAACATATTTACTCCTTCCCTCGCCTAGACCGATGATGTTTTTACCAGAATAAGAAATGCTTGTATTTAACAGTCAATTAGCCTGTGGCGTCGGTTTCAAAAATTATTCGGAGTCCGAAAATGGACTATATATATAGTAGCCTTTTTTATACAAAATGCGCAAGCTATTTTCGTGGAATAGTGATATTTGCCCCACTACCATAGAACGGTAAAACAATCTTTTCGTTTTTTCCATGGCTTATTTTAATTAGAGCTTTGTCTTGCCAGTCATCCCCACTGGCGCCAACAATTATAATATTTTGGGTTTCAGCGATGGTATTCATAACCGTCAGGCCGATACGCAAACCAGTAAAACTACCGGGCCCTCTGTAAACCCCGAGGGCCGAAATATCCGACCAGGTTTTACCTTGCGACTTCAGTAATTGGTCCAGATATCCCAACAACTTATTGGCTAACGTTCTATCTGCTTGCCATTCGATATTCTGTCGATCATCACCTTCAATAAAAGTAAACCTACATATCGACGTACTAGTATCAATTAGTAGAATCATTTTACCAATTGACCTTCTAGTTTTCGACTTATGGTGCCACCGTAACAAAACGCAAGCTCCCGAGTGTTTTCGGACAAAGTTTTTATAAACACAGACAAGCGATCTTTTGGCAACACCCCTTTTATAACATCAGCCCATTCTATCACCGTAACTGTTTTCGTATCGTTAACAACCTCTGCCAGTTCGTTTATCATAATACCAGCGTTTTCGAGGCGATAAAAATCGTAGTGAGAAAGCACAATATCGTCCCGACCTTTGTATATACGATTGATAGTAAAACTTGGACTTTGTACGTATTCGTGAACCCCTAAACCGTCAGCGATACCTTTAACTAGCATGGTTTTTCCCGACCCAACATCACCTAGCAATTCGATAATTTCACCACCGTCAAGAAAACGACCGATATTTCTTCCAAAAGATATCATCGCCTCTTCACTTTTCACCTCTATAGTCACCATTAAAGTATTATAACATCTGGTGTTTTTTTATTCTGTCGACTACAATAGAGCACAAGCAGTATGCGTATTTCAGATGTAACCATGAAAAAATTGCTCGTACGCAGTGGTGTGGCTACTGAAGAGCAAGTTGACGCCCTACAAGACGAGGCGGCTAGCGCAAAACACCCCCTGCAAGAGGTGGCTCTTCAGAATGAAGTGATAGACGACAAAACTTTAGCCAAAGCTTTTTCTGAGTACGCTCAAATACCCTACATCGAACTTGCGGCACACGATATACCATTTGAAATTCTAACGAAGATACCAGAACGAATAGCTCGACAATATAACGCAATTCTGTTCAAAATCGACGAAGACGGTACGAACTATCTTGCGATGGACGACCCTGACGACGTTCAAGCGGTTAACTTTATCGAAAAACAAATTGGCACCAATACCAAGATCTACATTGCACCTCACGAAAATATCGTTGCCCTACTGGATGCTTATCGTGGTGATGTGAATCAAGAACTTGAAGAAGTCATTGATATTCAACGCGCCGATAACACCGAAAATAGCGATATTATAGCCGAGAAAGATATTGCTGAAGATTCGCCAATTGCCCAAACAATCAATCTGCTGCTTGAATCCGCCATTAGGTCACATGCTAGCGATGTGCATATCGAACCTCGTGAAGCTTTCGTACAAATAAGATACAGGATTGACGGTGTTTTAAAAGAAATCAATCGCTTACCGAGTAACGTCAAGAATGCCTTAATAAGCCGTGTTAAAATCCTGAGTAATCTGAAGATTGACGAAAGACGCGTTCCCCAAGATGGACGATTTAAAATCAAAGTTGGTGGCAAACAATACGCCCTTCGCGTTAGTTCACTGCCGGTTGCTGACGGTGAAAAGATCGTTATGCGTATTCTGGATGAATCCAACCAAGCAGTTCCACTGGAGTCACTAGGTTATTGGGGTCAGCCATTAAAATCAATCAATGCCTCGTTAACCGAAGCAAATGGCATGATATTAATTACCGGACCCACAGGATGCGGAAAATCAACCAGTCTGTTTAGTATTCTGACTATCCTAAATACTGCTTCGGTAAATATTTCTACTGTCGAGGATCCGGTTGAATATAAAATACCAGGCGTTAACCAAACTCAAACCAATTCAAAAGCTGGTATGACTTTTGCTAATGGCTTGAGAGCTCTGCTGCGTCAAGATCCAAATATAATCATGATCGGTGAGATACGCGACAGCGAAACCGCTGACCTGGGCGTACAAGCGGCTTTAACGGGACATTTGGTATTTTCAACCCTACACACTAATGATGCCGCTACCTGCTTACCACGACTTCTAGATATGGGAATTGAACCGTTCCTAATCGCCAGTACCGTTAGGGCGGTTGTTGGACAACGACTGGTGCGCAAACTGAACCACAACACCAGACAAAGCTATACGCCCAGCGATGAAGAGAAGCAAGCGATTCTAAAGATGTTTGACCTAAAACCAGGACAGGATTTTCGTTTTATTCATGATCTTGAGAAGCAGGCGGCCACTGCGGGTGTTGGCGGAGATACACCAATTGGCACAGACGAAAACGGAATCAATACTTTATGGAAACCTAACCCGGACGACAACGAGGACGGTGCCCTGGGTGGATACAGGGGTCGTGTTGGTATTTACGAGGTCCTGATTAACTCGGTAGCAATTCAGAAACTAATTATATCAAATGCGACTAGCAATCAACTAAAGGTGCAGGCTATTGACGAAGGAATGCTTACAATGCAAATAGACGGATTGATAAAAGCAATTCGAGGTGAAACAACCATCGAAGAAGTTATAAGAGTAACGAAGGAATAATATGACGATATTTTCATACGTAGCAGTTGGTAGCGCCGGAAAGACGATTAACGGTACCATAAATCAGCCGGATCGCCCAGCAGCAATTAACGAACTTGTAAAACAAGGCTTGAAGCCGGTCAGCATTACAGAGGTCAAGGCAAAGCCGACTGGTCGTGAAGTAAAAAATCTATTTGGTGGTAATAAAGTAAAACCCGATCAAATCGTTATGTTCACTCGTCAGCTAAGCGCGATGATAGGCGCCGGAGTACCATTATTGCGTGCCCTCACCGCCCTCGCTGGTCACGTTGCTGATAGTCCGGCGTTAAAAGCTATATTGCTGGGGGTGATAGGGAATATCGAATCAGGTTCAACCTTTGGTGACGCATTGGCTAAATACCCCAACACGTTTAATGATATATACGTAAATATGGTTCGAGCCGGTGAAGCAGCAGGAATATTAGAAGAAATTTTACAACGCCTAGCTCTTCAACAAGAAAAAAGCATGTCAATGCGTAAAAAAATTAAAGGCTCGATGGCGTATCCGATAGTTCTGCTGGGAATAACTGTACTTGCGTTCTTTGGCTTGATGATATTCATTATTCCGCAAATTGGTAAAATTCTAACTGACCTAGGTGGTGCCGACGCAGAATTGCCGCTATTAACCCAGGTTATGTTGGGAATTAGTAAATTCATTACAAGTTATTGGTACATAGTATTTGCCGCCCTGGGGGGATTTGTGTATGCACTTAGAACGTATATAAAAACCAAAAAGGGGAAATACCTATTTCATAGTCTTTTACTAAAAACACCTCTAATAAAAAAGATTGTTATGAAAATTGCCGTTGCCCATTTTGCCCGAACATTCTCTGCCTTGATAGGGGCTGGTGTCGCAGTTCTTGAAGCCTTAAATGTAACATCTCGAGCGGTTGGAAATGTATTGTACGAAGAGGCGTTATTAAAAGCCGAACAAGAAGTGAAAAATGGCAAAACCTTGTCGTCGATCATAGAAACCATACCGCTATTCCCTCCGATTATATCACAGATGCTTCTGGTTGGTGAAGAAACCGGACAAACAGATAAGGTGCTTGTCAAAGTTGCGGATTTTTACGAAGAAGAGGTTGATGCTACAATTGGTAGTATAAGCTCTATTATTGAACCAGCTGTGATTGTAGTGATGGGATCAATGATTGGATTAATCGCCGCAAGTGTTATGTTGCCAATTGCCAGTCTTTCGCAAAACATTAAATAAAAGTATACGACCCAATACGCTCATGCTATAATATACTTATAATTCAAAAGTGGGTATAATGGCAAAATTATTTTATATAGACAAACCTATTGTTGGCCTGGATATCAGTAATACTGGGATAAAAGTTATGGCTATAGATACCAAACGTTGGTTGGTATCGGGATACGGATCAATCGACTTAGAACCTAATAAAGTCAAAGAATCGCTCGAAGGCAACAGCACATATTTGGCTGATAATATACAGTTGCTTATCAAAGAAAAATTGATTGGTTCACTTTCGAGTAAACATATAGCGGTCAGTATCCCGACCGATCGCAGCTATTCAAGAACTTTCAATCTGCCCATCGAGGTTTCGAAAAAACTAAAAGACGCCGTTGAACTAGAGGTTGATCAATACATCCCCGTTCCTGTGTCAATGTTGTATATTGATTATGAAATAATTGAACGAACCAAAAAAGAAGTGACGGTCCTGATGAGCGCAGTACCACGCATAATCGTAGACAAATGCGTCAGCGCCGTTGAGAGTGCGGGGCTGACGGTCAGTATAGTCGAGCCCGGCATGAACGCGGTTGCTCGACTATTGACAAATACCGAGGACGGTAAACTTCCAAGTGTTATCGTAGATATCGGACCAGCCAGCACGGATATTGCAGTATTAGACAGTGGCACAATACGTGTTACCGGAGGACTAACGGTCGGGGGCAATACTCTTACAATTAATATTGCCAAAAAACTGTCTGTCACTTTAGAAAATGCGCATCAACTAAAGGTTCTAAACGGTCTTAGTGCTGGCCCTCGCCAGGAAAAAATTAAAAGCGCTATTGAACCTAGTCTTAGTAAAATTTTGACAGAAACACGCAGAGTAATGCGCTACTATAATGAACGCATTAGAGACGATAGAAAATTAGAACAATTGCTGGTCGTTGGAAGTGGCGGCAATATGCCGGGAATTGGTGAATATTTCACCAACGAGCTAATCATGCCGTCACGTGTGGCTAGTCCTTGGCAAAAGCTTGACTTTGGAAAACTACCAGAACCAGCAAGGCAATTTCGTCCCAGGTATATAACAGTGGCTGGACTATCAAGTATTAACCCTGAGAGTATTTGGAGATGATTAATTTATTACCTTATGATACCAAAAAACAGATCAAAGCCGCTCGAACTAATTTTATTTTATTGCAATTTACCATTCTATTGGGTTTTTCAATAGTTTTCTTGACACTGGCCTGTGGAGTAACTTATTACTTCATAGATAACATCAAAGCATCTGCCAGCGTTACAAGTGGCAGTACGACTTCACCTAACTCAACGCAGGCAAAAGTCGATACTTTTCGCAACAATCTTAGTAATTCCAGAATAATATTAGATCGACAGGTTGTATATGGTGATGTTATTGCTGAACTAGATGCCTTGCTGCCTGCGGATAATGAAATAAGTTCATTTACATTGACTGATGCATCATTCGGATCAATCGTGGACGTACAGGTACGTATCGCTTCATCTGAAGGTGAAAAAGCGTTTGAAACAAAAATGAACAGTATTAATTCAACATTATTCTCAGACTATAAACTCGGTTCAACCGTGCCTGAAAACGCCACGAACGAATATCCCAAACTAACTAATTTCAAAATTAGAATCAATAAGGTTGTAAATCGATGAAAAAACTTAGTCTAAATGCCACCTTTTTACGAATAATCTTGGTACTGACTTTTATAATAGCCTCTGGTTTGTTGGTTGGTGGTTTTTATTTTGCACAAAACTGGCTTAACGATTTTGCGTTGAAGTCAAATATTGGTAAGGTTAGTTCGACAACGAACAGCAGTGGGTCGACAGGCAACGATCAGTCGGGTAATGAATTACGTAAACTAGGTCCTGTCGTAGACAAAGTTAATGGTTTTGTGGCAACTAGTAAAGAGAAGTATGAAACAGACATCGGATTTTACGCCAGCAAACTGGGTGTAGCTGCCACAACAACCTACAGTACAACAGTGCCAACCTCAATAACAACCCCGCCCCCAATGTTACAAGGTGTGGTTGTTGGCTATATAACGATAGCCATAAACAAACCTCTAGATTTTTCAACACTTATTAAGTTCACTAAAGCTATCGAAACCAACATACCAAAAATGAAACTATCCGGAATAAGTATTAAACATGACCCCAGTGCAGCCGATTCGGTAACAGTTGAACCATTAATTGTAGAGGTGTACACAAAAGGTATTTAGATATGAAAAATATTTCAATAGCTAACATGTTTATATCTATCGCTAGAATAATTCGTAGTCGTAGTCATGGTTTAGTAATTTTTATAGTAATTGTCGCTTGTGGATTAATGGCGTGTATATTAATCTTAAACAATATCTTGTCTAATCCATCCGACAGTAGCCTCAACCTCAGCCCAACTACATCGACAACATTCGACCAGACGACCATCAACCAAATCAAAAAACTAAAAACCAGCGAGTACAACGTAAACCCGTAACGCTCCAACCAATTTGAAAAATCTTGTTTAGAAATAGTTTGCTACAATCCATAAAACGCTTATACTAGTATCATGCTTTTTCTTGGATCTAGGTTAATTGGCACACCCATTATGGGACTTCAAACCGGTACACAGCTTGCAGAAGCACGATCCCCTATTATCGACCCCAGTAATCTTATGATTGTCGGTTACGAAGTAGAGGGGCCACTGTTAGTTGAACGGCCGTCGTTTATTCGCATCGCCGATGTTCGTGAATTAAGTGATGTCGGAATGATTGTTGACAGTAGCGATGAGTTCATTGGTATTTCTGATGTAATTTCGGTCGAAAAAATCTATAAACTCGGGTTTAACCTGTTGGGATTGCTGGTTATTGATGAAACAAAGCGAAAATTAGGAAAAGTTAGCGACTACAGCATAGACACTGGAAGCTTTATGATTGTTCAATTAAACGTTAGCCGCGGTGTGCTAAAAAGTCTGACCGAATCAGAATTACTAGTGCATCGTTCGCAAATAGTAGAGATAAACGATAAAACTATAGTCGTAAGAAGTGCCACTGGTAAATTAGAGCCAATTGCAAAATCTGATGGTCATTTGTCGTACATGAACCCATTTCGATCAACCGCTGCTCCAGTTGACGGTAACAATTCATAGAGGCGGTTGTCCTTTAGTCAGAATTGTTCAGGGATTTTTTTATTTCGTCATATCCAAAACCCTGCCGAGAAAGATAGAGTTTTAACTTTTGGTCATCTGGGTAGCGACGGCGCTTTTTCAGAATTATTTTCTTTATTTCGTCGCTATCGGTACGACAAGTTTCTTGCACAACCTTATTAATAATAGAGTCATCAATACCTTTTGAACGAAGTTCAGACGTTAATTTGCGCACACTAATACCCTTTAATAACGAACGATTTTCGACCCAATATCGTGCAAATTTAATATCATCAATATAACCTTTTTCAACTAACCGATCGTGGACTTTGTTGGTTATCTCGGACGATATACCGGGCCGACGTTCGCCTGTTTTTGCGGTTTTAGGTGTTGTTTTTCGGAACAGGTAACTCTGCACTTCTTTCGAACTATGGGGACGCATTAAACAATACTCGAGCGCCCTGCTGTACAACTTGCCGTACTGACTTTCTTGTTCTAGTAATGTAATGTTATCTTCGTCATATTCACCACCAACCTTAACCCCTAAAGTAATTAGTTGGTTTATGTTTAGACTAAGTCGATACCTACCATCAACTGAAATATTGACACGATTTTTGTCGCGTTTTTGCGCCGTGATAGATGTGATTTTCATTGCAACAACGAGTTTAAATTATTGCGCCTCATCGATGACTTTGGCGCGAACCTTGGCCTCAATCTCGGATAGGATTTTAGGATTATCTACTAAGTATTGTTTACTCGCCTCACGCCCCTGACCAATTTTGGCATCACCATAGTCAAACCATGCGCCTGATTTGCCTATAATCTCGTGTGAAACGGCCAAATCTAGCACATCACCGGCCCGACTGATACCTTCGTTGTACATAATGTCAAATTCTGCTACTCGGAATGGTGGTGCAATCTTGTTTTTGACAACCTTTACCTTGGTGCGATTACCGATAATCTCTTCACCTGACTTAATCTGACCAGTTCGACGAATATCTAGCCTGACCGATGCGTAAAACTTTAACGCATTTCCACCGGTCGTTGTTTCAGGATTACCAAACATAACACCAATCTTCATACGAATCTGATTTATAAATAACACAGTGGTTCGGCTTTTACTGATAATACCCGTTAATTTGCGCAAAGCTTGACTCATCAGTCTGGCCTGAAGGCCCATATGACTATCACCCATGTCACCGTCTATCTCAGCTTGCGGCACCAGTGCTGCAACGGAATCAACTACGACTATGTCAACTGCGTTTGAACGAACCAGGGTTTCAGCTATTTCTAACGCCTGTTCACCGTTATCTGGTTGAGACACCAACAGATTGTCGGTATCGACGCCCAGTTTTCGTGCATAGGCAGGGTCAAGAGCATGCTCGGCATCAATAAAGGCTGCAGTACCACCCTTTTTCTGAACCTCTGCAATCGCGTGAAGTGCAAGCGTTGTTTTACCCGACGATTCTGGGCCATAAACTTCAAGTATCCGACCTTTTGGATAACCACCCCCAAGCGCTAAATCAAGCGATAGTGAACCACTACTAAATAATTCAACATCAACGGTCTTAGTGTCACCAAGTCGACGAATCGCACCATCGCCAAACTGTTTGTTGATTTGTTCCTGCGCCAAACCTAGTGCTTTGAGTTTTCCCTCTACTGCCGTTGGTTTTACTCCCAGCTCTGCCTTCTCAGTCTTTTTTGATGTCATATATACCCTCTCTTTTATCTATATTAAGTATACGTCGATAGTTAAAAATTTGCTATAATGATAGTTAAGATGAAAAAAAGAACTGATGGGTTTACTGTAATAGAACTGATTTTTATTGTTATTTTACTGGCTACAGCGGGTGTTTTGTTTTTTATTCAAAAAAATAGTATCGAAATCTCAGCCCAAGACAACATTCGAAAGACCGCCATCAATGCGATGTACTACAGCCTGGAAGAAGTGTTTTACCCGACAAATCAATATTACCCGCAATCAATTAGTAGTGACAATTTAACGTCGGTTGACCCGACACTGTTCACTGATCCAAATGGTATCAAATTAGGAAAAGCTGGCAGTGAATATACTTATTCACCTACAGACTGTGACAATGGTAAGTGTAAAAGTTACACCCTAAAAAGCACGCTTTCAAACGAAGCTGACTATATCAAGAAAAACAGAGACAACCAGAAAAACTGGTAGTCAGTAAATCCTACGCCCTACCCTTCAATTGGCCGGCCGTTTTTAAACGCCTCTACTGCGTCGTTTAGTACGTCTATCTGCTGGCTGGGATTCAAAACATATGTCAAACGATAGGTATTCTCATCACCAACGGTGCTAAGTCTAATCGACCCATAATTAAACATGTACTGCAATATATTAGTCTGTGTGTAACTGGCGTCTTCAATATTAGATAAACTGATAGTTTGTTCACGCTTGGAAAAAAGAGTTGTCTGAATTTCCTGAATAACACTTTCGTTGGTCAGGAAAAACTTGTTGCTTTTGAAAATATAATAAACGGCACACATACCAAGTAGTACGAGTAGAATAAATACTACAACCGGAAGTACTAGAATGTTATTGGTCGATCCGACGGCAAAACCGCTAGATTCAACTAATCTTGAAACTCTATGCGAGCTATCAAATAGTACAATAATTGATGCAATAATTAACGTAAGACCCAACAAAGACGGAACCAGCAATCCAATCATATGACGCTTGATATCAACAACAATATATTCATTGTCACTTATATTCAATTCTGGATAGGCCTGCTTAGAACGTTCATGCCTTAGTTTTATCTCTTCACTGATTGGTAGTTTTGCCGGATCATTTGGTCGAACAATGCGAACAGGTTTTATATCAGTTGGTTCATCTTGACTATGTTTTTCTTGAGGCTGGGAATAAAGTGATTGACCTTCGGTATCATAGGCGGCTGGTTCATCTGAGGACGATTCGTTTGGATTCATGTATTGATTATACCAACTTTTGTTGATTTTCACCCAACACATGTTTGCGACCAACGTGTTCGCAGGCTTTTGCTGTAACACGACGACCGCGAGGGGTTCGTTCTATGAATCCTATTTGCATTAGGTATGGTTCGTAAAAATCTTCGATTGTAGTAGCTTCATCGCCAGTTAGGGCGGAAATTGTGTTTAACCCAACCGGATTATTTCCATAATTGTCAATAATGCTAGTTAGCAAGTTTCGATCGCCCGGGTCAAGTCCTAGTTCATCAACCTCCAGCAAGGCCAAGGCGTTTTTGGTGATGGCAAAATCTATAATTCCGTCACCGTTTACGTCCGCATAATCACGAACTCGCTTTAGTAAGCGATTGGCAATTCGAGGCGTCAGGCGAGCCCGTGTTGATAACATTTCTGCGGCGTCGTGTTTTATTTTACTATCCAGTATCTTTGCCGAGCGTTCAATAATTCGTGCGATTTCATTATTCGTATAAAATTCTAGACGATGAATAATTCCAAAACGATCACGCAGTGGCGCTGTCAGGGCGCCGGTGCGAGTCGTGGCTCCGATTACTGTGAATTTTGGTAAATCTAGTCTAACGCTACGAGCCCCCGGGCCTTTGCCAATCATAATATCAAGTTTAAAATCTTCCATGGCACTATACAGTACCTCTTCGACAGCCCTACCGAGTCGATGTATTTCGTCAATAAACAAAATGTCGCCGTCAGATAAATTTGTAAGTATACTTGCCAAATCCCCAGCCCGCTCAATTGCCGAACCAGCCGTAACTCGAATATTTGCACCGATTTCATTAGCGATAACAGTTGCCATTGTTGTTTTGCCAAGCCCAGGTGGACCATAAAGTAAAACATGATCGATTGGTTCGCTTCGTTTTTTGGCCGCGTCTATCGATAACTTTAAATTACTTTTCAATCGATCTTGTCCAATATACTCACTAAAAGACTTTGGACGCAAAGTAATTTCAATCTTTTGTTCGTTAACGTCGTCCGTGTGGATATTGGCGTCAGTTATTCTTTCAATAGCCATTATTTATTGCCCTTCAAGGCCAGGGTTACACGTTCCGAGGTAGATAACTCAGTCGAAATGCCATCAAGCGCCTTGGTCGCATCGTTTAGGTTATAGCCAAGCGCCATTAAAGCCTCTAACGCCTCGTCATTTCCCGAAATTACGCTAGAAAAGCCAATATTATTAACATCCGTACGAATAGCGTGACCGACTTTATCGGATAAATCAACGACAACACGTTCAGCGGTTTTCTTGCCTATGCCGCTGGCACCGACGATAAACAATACGTCACCGCTTGCAATTGCGTTGCGAACTATTTCGCTATCACCTAACGATAATATCGCTAACGCGGCTTTTGGGCCTACCCCCTGTACAGTTATCAGCAATTCAAATAACTTTTTGGCAATTAAACTTGAGAATCCAAATAACTCTTGGGCTTGTTCGCGAATATGATGATATGTGTAAAATTTAACGCTTGAATCTAATGTTACCGAGTCAAAATCACCAGCTGCCAGCTGTATTTCATATCCAATACCATGAACATCAACGATTGCTGATGACCCGAACTTTTCAACCACTACTCCAGAAACGTGTGCGATCATAGATATATTATACCCGAGTCATCAGATAATGGGTAATTGCTGCGGCCAGGGCGTCGGCACAGTCGTCCGGCTCGGGGACACAAGTTAACCCCAACTGAACGCGCACCATTTCTTGGACTTGTTTCTTGTCAGCTTTTCCGTAACCTGTAACCGTCTGCTTAATCTGCAGTGGGGTATATTCTGCAACTGGCAGCCCACCCTTCCGACCTGCTAACATTGCAACACCTCTAGCATGTGAAACACTTATAGCGGTAGTTACGTTTTGGGAGAAAAACAGTTTTTCAATCGACATGGAGTCGGGTTTTGTGTCGGCAATAATGTCTGTTAAATTATCAAAGATATCTTCTAAACGAACATCTAACGGTGTACCGGCAGGTGTTTTTATAACACCGGCATCAATCAGTTTCATTTTGTCGCCAATAACTTCAATAACGCCAAACCCCAATATCCCAGTCCCCGGATCAATACCAATAATTCTCATGGAATAAGTATAGTTTATTTACTTGGTTTGAGGAATGATCCGAACTTTCTCATAAAATGAATTATTTCCTGACGCCATTCCCATAATCCATAAACTATCGCTACAGAACCAACAGCCGCTAATGACCACCACATTATTGAATTACCCGACGACTGACCGGTCTGTTCGGGTGCATAATCTGCCTTTGTCATAGTACTAGCAACATTTCTGCAACGATTAGTATCGGGGTTGCGCTCCTGACCTGCTTTGCACGGCGCCAGAGTGCTGGCCCCTAAAACTGCCGCTACTGACCTGCAACGATTCGTATCGGGATTTCGCTCTTGACCCGCTTTACACTCGACCAAGTTAGTAGCGTCTGATACGATACTGCGACACCTATTAGTCTCTTCGCTACGATACTGACCGTCCTTACACGGCACCAAGGATGAACTTGATACCGAAACCAGTCTGCAACGATTTGTTTCTAGACTGCGATATTGATTTGTAGCACACGGTTCAAGATTACTGCTAGACAATTGTTCGACAATCTCAACGGATGAAGCTATGTTCTCACCACCAGGAGTTGGTTGATCGGTATATTGCCAAACCTCGTCAATCAAAGCCCAAGCCATACCATCGTTCGGGTTGGCGTAGTCTGGCGCGGCGTATATTACTTGGCCGTCGGCCGACATTAAATCTACCTTACTTGTCGTATTAACGAGTGTAAATTTAATATCATCATTCGAAAAATACAGGTATTTAGCCGCACCGATTGATGAACCGGTAGGAAATATGTACTTGGTAGCATTTGAACCGACATTTAATACATAGTTGTTCAGATTGACATCTATCTCGTTAGGATTATATATCTCGATAAACTCATTGCCAACATCACTACCGATAGGGTTTGGCAAAAGTTCAGTAATTTTAAGAGGTAATAAATCAAGCATGCAACTATCGCCCGTACTATTCGTCTCAATCCTATAGTCATTCGGAATACCTGTTTGGATACCGTCGATATTTGGACAAACGTCCGGTTTACAGTCGCCACCTTCGTCAACGAAATATCCATCAGGTAACACTGTCTGTAAAGCGTCCAAGTTACTACAAACATCAACTGGTGAAAGATTACAGTTGCCAGCATTATCAACGGTATACCCATCCGGTACAGTTGCCTGTATACTGTCAATGTTTGCGCAAATATCCTGCATTTCGTAAACCGATCCATAACCATAGATCGCCCGCGGAGTCACGATCTCAAAATCATCAAGATTAATATCCGTGTCTTGCAATACACTAACACCTGCGATTTTTCGACCGATAACTTTACCATTTGGTGCCGTTGCGACCGGTTTTAGACCTTCTGCTGAAACCGCTGTCACCCCCCAGCCGACCTTGTCAATTTCTAAACTGTTAGCATCAATTAATCTGATGTGACCGGCCGTCCCAGACAGTGTAGCTGAAAATTTAAAATCGCTGCCAATACTTGGCATCGATGTTGACAATTGGTTCGAGATCGCAAGTGCGTATGAATGAGTTGGCAGAAACAGATGAATATTGTTATTTTCTGCCGTAAAACAGACCATTTTACTACCGTATAGTGTCGAGCTGGCGCTGGCATAATATAAACACCAGTTTGTTATATCAACATCTGATACGCTGTTATTGTACAACTCGACTATTTCGTTACTAGCTGAGGCAGCACTCCCTAATTGAATTTGACTAATTACGACACCGGTACTGGTCGCATGTGTCGTCTGCATAACGCATAACGATACAAAAACAGTACATAACACCGACACAAATACATAAAGCTTATGCATAACCACATCATATACTAAACTGCTGCTTCGTACAAGCTTAGAGTTAGCTTGTCATAGTCCAACCATGAGTGATTTTTTGTTGGTGGATCGTAGGGTTATATTGGTTTATTCTGGTAAATCAGCTATTATGTCGGCGTTGCTATGAACATTCACAACATCGTCCAAATCATCTAGAGCATTTAGTAATTTGATGATTTTATTTGCTGATTCAATATCACTTATCTCGACTAAAAAATTTGGGACATACTGCAACTCAGCGCTGACCACATTAAAACCGGCGCCGATAATTCCTGTTCTTACTTTGGCTAGGCCCTTGAGTTCGGTATACACAGTTAGCTCACTATCCTCTTCGATGGCATCTTCGGCTCCCGCGTCCAGAACAGCTAATAGCGCATCTTCGTTAGTCTCTGCGACCCTAATAACTCCCTTACGTGTAAATTGAAACATGACACTACCAGCATCAGCAATATGCCCGCCATTTTTAACTAACGTATTTTTAACGTCGGGAAGTGTACGATTTTTATTTTCTGTTGCCGTTTCGATAATAATACCAACACCGCCAGGACCCATACCCTCGTAAGTGATTTCTTCTAAAACCGCGGCGTTTTTATCGACAGCCCTATCAACGGCACGTTGAATATTGGCAGCTGGCATATTAGCTTGTTTGGCTTTTTCAATTGCCATTGCCAGATTAGAATTCATATTTGGGTCAATGCCACTACGAGCCGCGATGGCAATCATGTTGCCAATTTTCGTAAATACTGCGCCACGTTTAGCATCCTTGGCACCTTTTTCGCGCTTAATAGTTGACCATTTGCTATGTCCAGACATAATTTCAGCTCCACATAATTCAGCTTGAGTATTTGTTATATTATATCACCTGAATATCAAAACCCGATCGCGGGTGACGTTCGGTGGGGCAACCCCAAAATTACTTTATGGTAATCCATAGATAATTTTAGGGGTGAACCGGACGGCAGGACCCGAGGAGGTTTGAGATTCAAGTCAACAGATTACTCAACCAGATTGGTATCACGCAGATTGTATTTTGTAACCCGCCACATATAAAAACATGCACCAATAATAACTATGTAACAAATCGCTACTCCCCACCACGCCAGATTTACGACACTTGTCACCCATGGCAACCCAGCCAGATACTCAGTTGCGGTTACCATATAATTCAGTAGCCATGTGGCCGGCAAACCAAGAATTTGCGAAATTGCGGGAAAAACCAAACTACCTAGACCAGCTATAAATGTTAACAACATAGCGAGAGGAACTAGCGGTAAGACTAATAAATTAGATATGATCGCAATGTTTGATATTTGTCCAAACGATGCGATAATAATTGGCGCTGTAGCTAATTGGGCTGATACTGTCTCAGCCAGGATTTGACCAATTAATCCAGGTTTTTTATCGCCAAATAGATATCGTTGTGCCAGTGGTGCAATAATCATAACTCCAGCAAAGGCCGCAAATGATAGTTGCCAGCCCAAATCACCCCACGCGTAACTTGGATTTATCAATACAGTTGCTGCGACCGCAACAGCCAACAGAACAATCGGGTGAAACTTGCGCCCATAATACCACGCCACCAAACTAAGCCCTGCAACTATCCCCGCCCGTGACATACTAGGACTCATACCGGTGATGGCCATAAATATGACAATCATAGTACTTGCCGACAAAGCCGCCAGATATTTAGATACTTTTACAAATAATCGTCTAGCAAGTCGTACTAATATAGTTAAGTTATAACCACTAGCCACAATAACATGTGTTAGTCCAGTTAGTTGAAGTGCCACCAATAGATCTGGTGGCAACGACCGGCGCTGTCCGACTAAATATCCGACACCTAGGCTGGCTTCTGGATCTGGAATCGCCGCTCGGACAGCATTCGCAAACCAGTCACGAACAATCCGCGCGACATCACCCGGTTTAGGGTGTATGGTTTTATCGATGTTAGCGCGATAGATAATTCCCACGAAATTTCCGAATCCTTTTGTTAATTTTCCGCTTAAAACTAATTTGTCGCCACGTTTAATATTCGCCTCAGCCGAAGTTATCCACAGAACGCCAGGAAGCGCCTTTTCGCCAATCACTAAATCATCCAGTCTAATGACTATTTGATTTGACGTGCCGGTATCAATATCGTCTTTTACCATACCTGTGAATTGAATCGTCCTGCCATACAGCGGATTAAATTGCGCCAGATCAATTTGCGATATTGAACCGCGCCATAAACCAAATAATATCCCACCGGCTACTAAAAATGGAATCAGGTATATGTATTTCCGCCACAAAGCGATTGCGATAAATAAAACTGCAATGATCAAACTTGGAATCGACGATGTATACGAAATGCTTATATATTTAGCCCAGAATATACCAATAAATATCCCGAAACATCCGATTGCGATTAGCCAAGATATATGTATTTTACGTTTTAACACCCACCAATTCATTTACTAAGTATAGCAAAAGCTTAGGATTAACTTAATATATACTAATACTACTTTTATACTCGAGTCTGATACTTTTAACCAGTTGTTATTGTTATTCTCTTGGGTACTTGTTACTGCTCGGTAATACCAGCTGCTAGAAAATCTCTTCTCAACATTAGGTAGGATTGTCTTTCGATAGTCCCAGTGTTAGCATGTTTACGCCTGATTATACTCAAATCAACACCAGCGATTATTGTATGAATTGAAATGGTATATTCTAATGGATCGACTTTTTCTCTTTTTAACAGTATGCCTTCAGGTTTTCTTGCTGCTTTCAGTCTATCGACAACTTTCGGTATGTCTATTTCTTCTTCATCGTCTCTTAAAACGCCTAGTGCTCGATAAAATATGGCTGCGCCATCTTTTGATAAGCAACGATTAAGTATTTCGTAATCCGAATCATCATATTCACCTATCTTGTCATCGCTTTCAAACCGCCATGCAAAAGTACCATTGCGTTCAAGACAATATCCACCAGTTTCTCCAATTTGTCCGGCTATCATAACACCAGTACCCCCCATAGACAAAAAATCACTCGCCGTAATTCTGGTATTCTTTGCCTCTTCTTGTTCCTCTTTTTCCTTTCGCAACTTTGCAATGGTCCGTTTAATCCTATCAGGTATCTTGCTGACTATGTCTGCGTCATCCCTTAGCCCCTGTATACGTAGTTTTTCTTCTACTCTTCCAATGGTAGATAATAGTTGCTCTACTGGGTTCTTTTCTTTTTCGGCTGCGTAATCTTGCATGGCTTCCTCGCCACGTTCCACTGCACGTTCATCAAAAACTTCTTTAACTTCGGGCCTAACACCAGGCTCCCTAGCTAAATCACGAACTATTTTTTCGGCATGTGCGCCAACCTCCGCCAATTCCTTGTCCGTTACTTGTGTGGTATCAGTTCCTTCCGGCGCATCGGGCGTTAGTTTTGAATCGATATCAGAGACCCCGGCTTCTCTTGGTTCAGGCCCACCTTCAAGTGCTACACTGGTAGTTTCATCGTCATCGTCTAGTGTTAATGTTTCATTACTCATTTTTCTCACCTTTTCTTATTAGTTTTAAGTTTCTTTACTTTATTCCTATCTGTTTTTATTTATTTTAATAATAATCACATAATACTGTTAATGTTGCGATTGGTCAATGATTAAAGTCTAGATTAAATTGTAAGGCTATCGGCTGAAGCCTCCTACGTTCATTTACGAAAAAATGTAAACATTTTTTGCTTCATTCACTACGCGACCTCACGACTCAACGGATACGTTCAAATTAAATAACCCATCGCAAGGATGGGTTATTTAATTTGGAGGGACCAGTGAGACTTGAACTCACGACACCCTGCTTAAAAGGCAGGTGCTCTAACCAGCTGAGCTATGGTCCCAAATTATTAATGTATACGGCAGCATCTAGAAAATGTACCATTAATAGGGGTGGCTTGTCAATGTTTCTTGTGTTGCTTACCAATAAAATTCGCTGATTTAGTCAAAAACAAATCAACAACCGCTGCGATTAAACCTGCACCAATAACCATCGTTCGATTGTCTACCAACCATTTGTAAACATTCGCGCCAAAACCGTGTGGCATCAATACATGAGACTGTGGTTCAATCAAAAAAGCAGTGGCTAAAAGGGTAAATAAACTGGCGCCAGTGATTCTACCGACTAATGTTTTATAGGTATCGCCATGAAATAATAGAACAACTGCCGGCAACAACACTATCAACGCCGACCCTACCGCGGTTGTCGTCAAACCAGACGGAATACTAAAAAACCCAGCAATCAAACCAGCGTCATAACCCCAAATTCCACTTAATATCGACCCAGCTGCCAATGCAAAGCCCAGCAGACCGAACCGCCTTTTAGCAATGAATGCGGCAGCAAAAAGAGCGACCACAGTAATTATACAAATAATGAAAGTTTCCATATTATTTTATATTTTCGGAATTAATTTGAAAAAGCGCGATATTATTTATTGATATTGATTTAGCTTCAGTAGTACCAGCAGGCAACTCAACAACATATTTTGCCACAGTTGTTGGTACATATGTTTTAGTTGTTGAATCTTCGGGCGAAGCATTCTTCACTATATATATGACTTTTTTGTCTGCATTCAACCAAACAATATCAATCGGAAAATTCATATCTTTCATCCAAATTCCCCATTTGCCTTCGGTTGGGAACGCCATCAGTAAAGCCTGGTCAGCTTCGAGATTGGTATCATTCGACAACCCGTTGGTTCTGTCGGCGTCGGTTAACGCTAGTTCGGTTCGAAACAAACCGTCACCCAACCACAAACTGGTAGCAGGTAGGTACAAGTTGGGCAAAACCCACAATATGAACGTAGATCCAACAACCAAAACAACACTACTGATGATAAGTGTTGTGTTTAGATTACCAGACGCAGACTGCCTATTAAATATCATAAGCATATTATAACAGAGTGCCTAAAGCTTAAGCGCCGACTTTGTCTTTTTTGTTGCGACGTTTAGCATTTGCTTCAATATATTCAATTATCTTGGTCGCCACATCACGCTGCGTAATAATTTCTGGAGTTTTGATACTGGCTGATGAATTCACTTCCAGCACAAGAGGGCCTCGATTACTGCGCATCATATCAACACCACAAATAGGCAAACCCATAGTCTTAGCGGCCTTAACTGCCGTCTTAACCTCTTCGTCGGTCATTTTTACTACTTGACCAAAACCACCCTGGTGCGTGTTGCTACGAAAATCATCATCTAGGCTTTGACGTTTTATACTGGCAACAACTCGACTTCCAACAACAAATGCACGAATGTCTTCGCCGGCTGATTCGGCAACGAATTCCTGCACTAAAAAGCTAACTCCTTCAACGTAAAAAGCTTGCATTACTGCTTTGGCTGCCTTTGGTGTTTCGGCAAGTACTACACCATTGCCGTGTGTTCCTCGGGCAACTTTAATAATAAGTGGAGTTCCACCAGCTAATGATACGACGTCTTCAAAGTTTGCCGTCTCGCGGGCGATAACAGTTTTCGGGATAGCAACTCCAGCTTTGGCTAAAATCTGATAGGCTCGAAGTTTATCGCGAGATCTGGTAATCGCAATCGAACTGGCGGTCGTAAACGATCCTTGGCTTTCGAATTGTCGAACTACTGCCGTACCGTACTTGGTGTAACTTTGAGCAATTCGAGGAATAATGGCATCAAAGTGTGCTAACGACTCACCCTTGTAGCGAATAATTAGTTTTTCTTTTTCAACTGATACATAACATTTAGCGTAATTAATTACTTTGACGTCGTGACCACGCGCCAAAGCTACTTCCTTAAGACGTTTTGTCGTGTAGTTTGCGCCACCTTTAGATAAAATCGCAATTTTCATTTGTTTTCGTTCTCCTTAAAGTGAAATATATTGTTCACAAATTCATAATTACCAACTGAACTATTAATAACATAAACAACTACGTCTTCTGATCCGGCAATTCGTTCTGCCAACTTCAACGCTGACGTTTCGTCTAACACTACTGTACTCTTAATACCTATTTTTGCGACAGTTTTCTGCTTTAATTCTGACATGTCGCCAGGTTTTCTGTTTAATCTTTTGTATGAACGGTCTTGAAAATTAGTCTTTTCGTATATGATTAATTCGTCATAATTTGGCGCAAAACGTTCAGTCGTAGACATAATATGTGTATCTGGTCTACCGCCAGATAAACGTACCACCCAAATAATGCGACCTTTTGTTGCGAGTTGACGCGCAAAGTTGGCGATATGTTTTAACGATTCAGCTTCATGCGCGAAATCGATTATAACTGTCGTCCCTTTATGTGCCGTCTTGACAACCACACGACCACCAGTTTCATCGGGTAAATAGTCTTCTAGCGTCTGTGCCGCAAAGCGAAAAAGTTTAGCATCAGCCCGACAAAACGCCCATAACGCCGCCAAAACAGATAATCCGTCGTACAACGTTGGTTTGTGGTTACCGCCATACATCCATGGCATACTGTCAACAGGAATTGATACTTTCGTTCGCGAACCCTGTCGAATAACAATATTTTCGCCACACAGCGTTACGACGAAGTCGATAGGTATATCCAACCTCTTTTCATCGTTTAGTGTGCAGGCGATAGTCTTGATGTTGTTACTTCTATCAATTGCGTTCAGCTGAGACCTAACCAGGTCGTCGTCAGCGTTAAAGATAGCAAAGCCACCTTTTTTGATACATTTAAAGACAAAAGATTTTGCACGGGCTAAATCTTTACGACTACCCAGATATTCTTTTACTCCCATGTGATCATCGTAAACATTCGTAAATATACCTATTTCGTGTTCACGATAACCTAATCCTGGCTCTTGGCTAGATCCTACGGACGACCCTAAAACTGCGATGGGTGTTTTTGAATTAGCCAGACTTAACAAAAAACGTCCGGGACAGATAGTTGGCACCAGTCCAGATGTTTCCTTGCTTTGGGTAAAGGTTGATATTTCTTCGTTCCCCAAAACTATCCTATGAGTATCAACGGCCAGCAAAGGGGTCTGAACCAAACCCTGCAACGCATGGTGGAGCAGTCTAACAACGCTGGTTTTACCCTTTGTACCCGTAACGGTAATTATTCTAGTCTTCAAATGAGCCATGATCTAATAGCGCCATTCCGGTTGACCGTCTTCGTTCAGCTCAACATTTACAATAAACCTGGAACGAAGCACTCGGCGACCGATAAGTAGCGGGTAACCCATTTCCGAGCGATCGCTAAGTGTTAAAACTACTGGAAGAACTCTACCCTCGACAGTAATGCGTGTTTTTATACTGTAACGATGTTGTAACTGCCCGTTCGAACTGCGGACTTTTTGATCAAAAAAGTCTGTTGTATGAATTTCTTGAGGTTCACCATTAATGGTTGTCGTTTGTTCATCCGGTACGATATTAAAGACGAGCTCTTTAACACCATCGTTATTTTGAGAAATTCGGATGTTTTCGGCGTGAAGCGTTGACGAATAGGCACCAGTATCAATCTTGGCAACAACACGTTTGATTCCCAGGGCCCTTAACCTAACTTGTGTGCGACGCCCAATCATACGAGTGGGTTGTTTACGTGCCCGCTTGTAACGACCTCGCACCGCGCCACCAAGTGCAGTGTTCATTGCAGCAATCTTGTGTCCAACAAATGCCCCAGTTACAATTTGTGAACCCTGATTTACTTCTAAGATATATTGTTTGTCAGTTTCCTTATCGACAATTACGTCAACACCCGCTATTTGTAAGTCGACCGCACTGGCCGCCTTTTCGGCCAACCGCAACAAACGTTTTGAAACAAGTTTTGGTTCTATGTATTCCGCCCTACCGCCAGCTGATGTATTATTGAGGTGTGTTGTGTCAGATCTAGTTCTTTTAATAACGATCCTTGATTTGTTCACATAGACACCAACGCGATAATCACCGTCATTCGGTACAAATCGCTGAGCAACAAACTGTACGTTCGGATATTCGTCGAAAATTTTTAGCGCTTCGTCTGCTGTAGTCAAGAAATTCAACTTACCTTTTGCACCCCTTGCATCTTTTAGAATAAATTTTTCACCAATAGAGTCGCGATGATCGCTTAAAAGTTTAAATAATAAGTCGTGTTTATGGGCATAAAGCGTAAAGGGAACCGAAATACCGTTACCCCAAAGCTTCATTGTTGTCGATATCTTAGACATTACAGCACCCAGTGCCGACGTGTCCATAAACGGAATACCGTTATATAAAAGAAAGTTGGCAAGTGCATTTGCTTCCTCGGGCAGCCCCCACTTTCCCTTCATATACACCAAAGACGCCTGACTTAAACTTCGTCCAGAAACATGATCAACTACATCCGCCGAACCGTCTTCTTGTACAATAAACAGAAGGTTTTCAAGAGCGACAGTTAGGACGTCGCAATCGGCCAGCCCACCAGCGTTTTGAAGTTTTTTAGCAAATCCTCTATAGCGCACGCTATTTTCAGATCCTTCGAACGAGAATACAAACACAACTAAAGGATTAGACATCGTGATCCCCAACCTTTTTTCGCATATAATTCAGCATTTCCGTCATCTTTTTGTCGATTTCAGCACCAATTTCAATCTGGGGAGTTTGGTTAACCTCCAATATATATGGTTGATCTGTTTCGGTGTGAAGCATTAAATCGACACCCCCGAACTGGAATCGATTCAAAGTTTTTGCTGCCTTCAGGACAATCTGTTGTACATCGGCATGTAAAGTATCCGTTGGAATAACTTCGCCAACCGCACCGGCGGACGTATTGTTTAAATGAGAAGTTCCGGACATATCACGAGAACGTTTTAAAACAAGCGCAATTTTACCACCTAAAACTAGGCAGCGATAATCACAATTATTGGGGATAAACTCTTGAATAACAAACTGCAGGTCTTTGTTTTTTTCTAGTATATTTTTAAGTTCCCCATATGTATGAACTAGGTGGTTATTTTTGCCGCCATATCCGTTGGCCGCCTTTACAATTAACGGAAACTGGATGGGTGGATTTGATTTAAAAAGTTTTAAAATCTCCCGCGAACTACTTATAAAAGTATCAGGCAAAGGTATCGATTGGTCGGCAAGTATCGCCAGTTCACCGACTTTGGTTATAGGCATAATACCATTAAGTTCTTCGCTGAAATACGGTACTTTTTGACGTTCAAGGTAGCGTGCAGCCGCAAGTGCTTGCTGTTGCGCTTTGTACCAAAGTTCAAAATACACCAGATTAAATGACGACAAATCACGACCGGTCAGTGATTCCACGATTGACATAGAATTGTTCTTGATCATAATCCGAAGATCAGACAATGAACCCCGTGATAATTTTAAATTTGGGTACTTCAAGGCCGAATTTACCAACCTATTGAACAACCTCTCGATATAGCCACGTTTGTGACTTCGATAGCTGAACAATACAAGAATGTGTTTTTCAATTGGCATTTTACTCATAACTACCTACCTAATTTAACCCACCAGGGTCAATTAGCATAATTAATTTGTTTTGTATATTATAGCATAATAATCAATATAGTGTCAATAGTTTTTAGCGTGGCGGCTTGTGTTTTAGTCAGATTATTTAGGGCTTTTTGATTGTCTATTAAGTGCATATATGGCAGCGCCGATCAAAACCATGGCTACGATAGCCAATAGACCATATGTGAAGTCTCTGATCATCCACAATACCACTAAAATAGCCGACGGCACCCCATATAGCCAATATCTTCTTTAACAATACTAGACTGGTCATAAGTAACAGTATGTGCTCTATTATAAATATCAACTGATATGGAACGTCGCTGACACCAAAGTTTCCCAAACCCGACAAACCAGTAAATAGTGACATGGTCGACAACGCAACGTAGATTAATAGTTTCGCTTCCGCCTTTTTGCCAGCTGTATAGTACATGTAGCTTAATCCCACAAAGACCAGCGACCACCAATGTGTATATACTAGTAAATTGGTATCGGGTGCTACAAGATAAAGAACCCTTTGCAAACCGATGGTCGCAACGATAGATGCAACTATAACATAAATAATCAGAATATGCTGTGTTTTTTGTTGTCTTCGAATTCTTCCAGCAGTTCACGCTGTTTTTTGGATAGTTTGGTTGGTATATCAACTACGATGCTAACAATATGAGGACCACGACGGTCACTTTGCATATGAGGAACACCGTGATTAGACAATTTGAAATCTGTACCAGATTGAGTACCGGCAGGAACCTTCATGCGCACTTTGCCGTCAACCGTATCAACTTCAGTTTCTGTTCCCAGTGTTGCGTCAATCATGCCGATATGTTGTTCGGATAAGATAATATCTCCTTCACGAGTAAAGTGTTTGTGAGCTTTGACACGAATATGTACATACAAATCACCTTTTTGACCATTTCCTACGGCTTCCCCGTGTTCTTTTAGACGTATTGTAGCCCCGTCATCAATCCCAGATGGTACTTTCAGATTAATCGTACGTTTACTGCGCTCTACACCCTTTCCGCGACACATAGTACAAGTTTTTTCGGGCACCTTTCCGCGTCCACCACAAGTTTCACAGGTAACGGCCTGCTGAATTTGTCCAAAAATCGTATTCATGGATCGATTTATCTGTCCAGCACCCTTGCATGTAGAACAATTAACCATTTCGTAACCCGGTTCGACAGTTGTCCCATGGCAGTGTGAACAACTGTCATCCATTTCTATTTGAATTTTTTCTTCAACTCCAAAAACCGCTTCCTCAAATGTTAGTTGCAAAGTTGCCTCGACGTCTTGACCACGCCTTGAGCCTTGACTCCTGCCGCCACCGCCACCAAAAAATTGACCAAAAATATCTCCTAGACCGCCGTCACCAAAGTCAAATTGCACATTTTGTCCATTGAATCCACCGAAACCACCAAATGGGTTTCCACCCGCGCTCGTGCTTCCATTACCGCCAACACCAGCGTGCCCAAACTGATCGTATCGCTGTCGTTTCGAACTATCCTTTAATACTTCATAGGCTTCGCCAGCCTCTTTAAACTTCGTTTCGTCACCACCTTCTTTGTCAGGGTGATACTTAACAGCAGCCTTACGATAGGCCTTTTTAATTTCGTCGTCTGAGGCATTTTTTGAAATGCCCAAAATCTCGTAATAATCTCTTTTAGTCATCTATTATATAATTGTATAAAATTAGCACTCTTATTGCAAGAGTGCTAAATAATCAGTGATAAAGATTGAAGAGGCGGTCGGGGGTTTAGCCCCGACCGCGTCCTCATTACTCCTTTCTGCCGGCTGCCTCGCGAAAGGCAAACAAATAATCGATCCCCGACGATATCGTCAGGGTGACCGCACCACCGGTGATTGCCCAGATGATGTGCTGCCAATTCCCGGTCGCCGGGATAAACAGCAGCGTAATTGCCACACACTGCAAGACCATCTTGGCCTTGCCGCTTGTGATCACGCGAGGGTTTTTGCCCTGGTCACGCATTTTTTTAAGGAACGCGGCGACCAAGTATTCCCGAATCCCGATGATGACCGTCGGCACCCACACCAGCGGATGCACAATGCTCAACGAGATCATTGCGACCGTGGACAGGATCTTGTCGACCGTGGGGTCGAGGATCGTGCCCAGCGGTGTGATCAGGTTCAATCGGCGAGCAAGATACCCGTCGACCTTGTCTGAAAGGGCAGCGACGATAAATACCGTCATCGCCCACGACCAGAGTTCTCTCGAACCTGGCCAGATCAGGATGAATGGTGCAAGCACGCTTAGAACGATACGCGCTTCGGTCACAAGATTGGGCAATACTGCCCAATCCTTCCACAACTCCCAAGAAAAGTACCCGGGCATTTTTGTCGCTGTCACTTCAGGCGCGTCAAGCACGTCTCTCCTCCTGCACAATCGACGGACGGAACAATAAAAAAAGTAATGAGGTGCAACACCCCATCGGATGTATGGGATAATTATACATATAAAACAATATATTGCAAGATATGTCACTATAAATTAAAGAGTTGTCGTTTCCAACAACTCTTTAATTATTAGTTGCTAGTGTTTATTATTTTTTATCTTTTTTGCCTTTTTTATCGCTTCCGTCGTCAACAACTTCACCCTCAACAGGCTCATCTTTATCTTCGGCTTTTTCCCCATTTCCCGATTTCGAATCCTCAGACCCGGCATCCTTAGATGCCTCTTGGTACATTTTGGCGCCAATTGGCATGATAGCATCGTTAAGTGCCTTGGCGGCATTTGTAAGTTCCTCTTTATCTTCGCTGGACTGATGCTTTTTAGCCTCTTCAATAGCATCTGTAATGACTTTTTTGTCGTCGTCACCAAGTTTGTCTTTGAATTCGTCTGGCATTTTTTCCGCCTGATAAATTGCGCCTTCCAGACCGTTTCTGGCATCAATTAATTCACGTTTTTTCTTGTCTTCATCAGCATGTAATTCGGCTTCTTTTTGAGCTTTTTCAATGTCATCTTTACTAAGATTACCGCTGTTTGAAATAGTGATGCTTTGTTCTTTACCGGTACCTTTATCCTTGGCGGAAACATTCAAAATACCGTTGACATCAATGTCAAATGTCACCTCAATCTGTGGTACGCCACGAGGCGCCGGAGCAATACCATCTAGGCCAAAACGACCCAATGACTTGTTGTCAGCGGCCAATTCGCGTTCACCTTGGGTAACATGAATCTCGACTTGCGGTTGACCGTCAGCAGCAGTACTAAATATCTCGGACTTGGATGTCGGAACAGTAGTATTGCGTTCGATTAACTTGGTTGCGACACCACCCATTGTTTCAATTCCAAGTGAAAGCGGAGTTACGTCCAGTAGTAATACATCTTTGACGTCACCAGCTAGGACTCCGCCCTGGATAGCAGCACCAACGGCTACAACTTCATCGGGGTTAACACCTTTTAATGGGTTCTTACCGAATAATTCTTTGACCGTTTTGACAACTATTGGCATGCGGGTCATTCCGCCCACTAATACTATTTCGTTGATATCTGACGCCTTAAGACCTGCGTCTTTTAGGGCTTTGTTGACGGGGTCAGCTAATCTGCTGATTAGGTCAGAGATTAGCTCTTCAAGTTTTGAACGAGTTAGTTTGTATTCGAAGTGTTTTGGACCTTCAGCGTCAGCTGTTAGGAATGGCAGGTTAATTTCGGTTTCTTTGGTTGTTGACAATTCTTTTTTGGCTTTTTCAGCTTCGTCTTTCAGACGTTGCATAGCGGCTTTGTCACCCTTTAGATCTATACCTTCATTATTTTTAAACACATCCAAGAAGTGGTTAACAATACGATTATCAAAGTCTTCGCCACCTAGGTGGGTGTCGCCGTTAGTTGATTTAACTTCAAAAACACCGTCACCAAGTTCAAGGACCGAAACATCAAATGTACCACCACCAAGGTCGAACACAACAATCTTTTCTTCCTTTTTACTATCCAGTCCATAGGCCAAGGCGGCCGCAGTTGGTTCGTTAATAATACGTTTTACCTCTAGGCCGGCAATTTTACCAGCGTCTTTGGTTGCTTGACGCTGAGAATCGTTAAAGTAGGCCGGAACGGTAATAACAGCTTCGGTTACTTTCTCGCCAAGGAAAGCCTCGGCATCAGCTTTCATTTTAGAAAGAATCATAGCCGATACTTCCTCTGGAGAGTAATCCTTGTCACCCATTTTTACAGCCACACCATCGCCTTTTTTGACGATTTCGTACGGCATAATATCTAGGTCTTTTTGAACCTCTTTATCACTAAACTTGCGACCAATCAAACGTTTTACACCGTAAATGGTGTTTTTGGCGTTGGTCACACGTTGCCGTTGAGCAACCTGTCCGATTAAACGCTCGCCTTTTTTGTTAATAGCCACAACACTTGGTGTAGTGCGATTACCTTCGGTATTGGCGATTACCTCTGGTTTGCCACCTACCATATAGGCAACAGCACTGTTAGTTGTGCCCAAATCGATTCCGATAATTTTACTCATATTCTGTCTCCTTCTTCGCTGTATGCGAATTAAATTGTTTTATACTCTTATTATTTTAGCACTCTAACGTTTAGATTGCCAATACATTCAATTATAGATTAGTTGGCACTCACATGTCAAGAGTGCTAATTTATAGGAGTGGGTTATTGTTTAATGCCAGATATTTGTTATAATTATAAGATATGAACAGAATAAGGTCCTTTTTTAGGGAAAGTCCGCTATTGGCCTTATTTTTAACTATTTTTATTGATCTACTGGGTGTTGGCATTCTAATACCAGTTTTTCCATTATTAATTCTTCCAAAATCCCCTGATGTAATTTTGCCAGCTGGTTGGACAATCCAGCAGGGTTTTATTTTATTGGGGTGGCTTAGCGCAACTTATCCTTTGGCACAGTTTTTCTCAGCCCCAATATTAGGTCAACTTGCTGATTATTATGGCCGGAAAAAAATACTCACAATATCTATAACGGGCACAACATTTGGCTACATACTTTTTGCATTGGGTATTGCTACACACAATATTCCATTACTTTTTGCATCAAGAATATTAGACGGTTTAACCGGTGGCAACCTATCGGTCGCCCAGGCTAGTATTTCGGATATTAGTACTTCAAAAAACCGAGCCAGAAACTTTGGTTTTATCGGTATGGCTTTTGGTTTAGGTTTTATTTTGGGTCCATATATAGGCGGAAAACTGGCCGACCCTACGATAATCAACTGGTTTAATGCAGAGACTCCATTTTATTTTACTGCTTTGATTAGTTTAATAAATGTTATATTAATCCTAACTTTTCTGCCAGAAACGTTAAAGATTGCCAAAAAGGCCCGCATAGATATATCAAAACCTTTCAAAAATATTGTTATCGCTTTCTCAAGACCAGGTATTCGTAGTGTTATGCCTACAAGTTTTCTTTTTACCACCGGCTTTACCTTTTTTACTACTTTTTTTGCTATCGTACTAGCTCAAAAATTTGGCTTTAAGCAAGGTAATACAGGTGACTATTTTGCATACGTTGGCTTGTGGGTAGCGATAGTACAGGGTGGATTAACTGGTTTGATTGCTAAAAAGTTCAAAGACTACCAGGTTCTTAGGGTTAGTATTTTTATTAGCGCTGTATCGCTGTTGGGATATTTTATGATACCAGCTGGCGATTCAAGTTGGCTCTTTTTCGTACCTCCGTTTATGGCCCTAGGAAACGGCCTTACTATGGCGTTCAATTCGTCCCTCATTAGCCGAATAAGTCCCAAGAAAATACAAGGTGAGTCACTTGGCGTAAATTCAAGTGTTATGGCCCTTGCTCAGGCTATCCCTGCGGTAATTGCTGGATACGTGGCTACGGTTAACGACAACTTGCCTGTATTTGTGGGTAGTGTGGTTATAACTTTGGCTGGTATGTCTTTTTGGATATTTTTTAGACCTGGGCGCGACGACAAATACGGAATTGAAACCGAACAAGACAGTTAATTATTTAGATACTTTTCAGTTCGATACGCCAGTTCGGCTGCTTCATTCGTCGCTACTACTAGGATTGGCTTGCTAGATAAATTTGCAATATTGACCACTTTTGAGGGCTCGGCTGTCTGTTCGTTTATTTGTGAATTTATCTCAAAGCCCAAGTAATCAAGGTTTTTTAACACACGCCCCCTTATAATCGAAGACCGCTCACCGACTGTCCCCGTAAACACCAGACAATTGACACCCCCCATACTTGCCGCCATCTGGCCGATTGATAGTTGAACGCGATAAACGAATATATCTAGGGCAAGTTTGGCTTTGGAGTCACCTTTCGATTCACTACTGATTAGTTGTCGAATATCGTCAGAACTACCACTTACGCCTAGTAGCCCACTTTTTTTAAACAAATACTCTTCTAGTTGACCGTCGGTCATATGAAGACCGCGTTTTAAAGCAAGTGCTGCTGAAATATCCATGCTGCCGCTACGAGTCGACATCATTAAACCTTCAAGTGGCGAATAACCCATTGTCGTATCAACACTTTTGCCGTTGTGGACGGCCGTTAGACTACTGCCGCTTCCCAAGTGACAGATAATTATTTTTGTTAACAGAATATCCTGTTTTTTTAGAAACTTGACAACCGATCCAACTGATATTCCATGAAAACCGTATCTTTCAATACCAAATTCACCCGCAACAGTCGTATTAATTCCATAATATCGAGCCCAGTCTGGTTTTGTAACATGAAATTCGCTATCTGATATGCCAATTATCGGCGTTCCAGGAAAACGAACTTTAAGTTGTTTGATTTCCAGCAAAGCCGTTTTAATATGTAGCGGCGATTTTTGACAAAGATCGTCCAAAAGAGAAATAGTTTCGTCGCTAATAAGCTGATCGCACGTAAACCGTCCGCCGGGGGCTACAATTCTAATTCCAATAGCCGATATTTTATCCTCATCGTTTATCACGCTGTATTTTTGAAGTAGCGGCAAGGTTCGATGCGGTGCATTGGAAAGATTGGCGTCATCGTATTTTTCAACGATCTTTTTCCCATCATATTCCATACTCCCAACCACCAGTCCATCAACCAGTTCGAAATGTATGCTGGTTATTTTTTGACCGCCAGAATAAAGGGCATACTTTCGACTTGCACTACCCGGATTAACAATAAATATTAACGATTCAGCTGCCATGATGCTATTCTAATAATACCATGGCGCTTACGGTTTTATGCATGACTATCACTCTTCGTGAAAACTACCACTTTTTTCCGCTAATGAATAAATAAACTATTTTACGGCAATCCAACAGGTTATCTTATCGTTGCTACGATATGAAAGATACTTCTCCGCCGTACCTATAAAACTTAAATTTCAAAAAACGAGCTGGTTTAAGTTTAATGTCGGTTACTTCATCGCCAACAGACTGTGCCGGTAGGTAGCCGAACGCCACGTGCTAACCAAAGGTCACACCACACGTAAAAGTGCTGTTGGAATGAATGTAAGCGATAGTAGCAGACGGTAGAAAACGTATTATTTACGGGTTACTTTAACCATTGAATGACGAATAGGGCGGCCGTTTAGTAAATAGCCTGGCTGCATCTCTTCGGAAATTATTTCGTGTTCCCCCTTGGCGTCTTCGTCAAACAAGATGGCCTCATGCAGGTCTGGATTAAAAATCGTACCAGGTTTTGCATCAATCCGTTTTAGATTAAGGTTTTCAAGTGATTTTTCAAGGTTTTTTACTAAGCCAACTACACCTTGTGCCCAGATATTATCTTTCAATTCGTCCGGCACATGTGCAATTGCCCGTTCGATATTATCAATAACTGGCAGTAATTTTAAAATAGCACTAGCCTGTCCGGCCTCGCGGGATGATGCCTTTTCCAATTCACTGCGTTTAATGTGATTTTCAAAATCGGCCCTGGTACGTTGTAAATCCTGGGTCAACTCAACTAGCTGTTGTTCAAAGTTTAGTTGTTTCTTGCTTTTTCTATTTTTTTCTACCATATACTACCTACTATCTACTATCTAAAGTATTTCCTCTAGCATGGCTCCGGCATGACGGACTAATCGCATTACCCTATCGTAACTTTGCCTGGTTGACCCAAGTACTCCTATGTAACTTCGATCACTAAACGGCGAACGATATCGGCTAATAATCAGACTAGCCCCGCTTGTTTTACCAATAGGATTTTCTGCACCAATATATACGTTTAGCGGTTCGTTTGGCGCCACTTCGCGCAGCCATGGCTCCAGATTATCCAGCAATCTGGCAACTGACTGTGCATGAATTGAACTGGCAAATTCGGGCTGAGAAAACAGGTTGCCAATGCCGCTCATGTACAATTCATCACCAATCGTTGCGATACCCAGATTTTTGGTTAAATCCACCAGACTATCAACTGCGCTGCGAATAGCACGATCGGCATGATTGCTGTGGGTGTTTACTCTTGCCTCGATTGTTTTTGCGCTACGATCGAATCCGGGAAGCACGTTATCCACTGGGATATTGTTTAGCATGTTTACATAAAAACGATAACCCGCATCAGTCGGAATACGACCAGCGCTAGTGTGTGGTTGCGCAATAAGGCCATTTTCCTCTAGTTTTGCCATTTCACTGCGTATTGTAGCACTAGACACACCAAACAACTTGGCAAGCATGACGCTGCCAACTGGTGCCGCAATCTCGGCGTGTTGCTCAATAATCGCTGACAAAATTTGGGTTTGACGTTCTGTCATAGATGTATTTTAACGCAAGTTGGCACTCATAGCAAGTAAGTGCTAGATGGCAACATTGGATTTTTCTTGATGTTATCGTTCCAGCCAGTCATGAAAACCTTTTACTACCAAGGTGGCCGCTTGTTCGGGATTGTTAGTTTTAGTGTCAACTACCAGATCATAGTTACCAACATCGTACGGATTAACATCGTAGAGCATCTTGTAGCGTCGAGTTTCACTGTCCAAGCGCTGCCGTTGAACCGAGGCATATTCCTTTGGATTACTGGGAATATGTTCGGTCTCAAGTCTTGATAAATCAATGTTTCGCACAATACGTTCAGCTGCAGTTATCAAATCTAGATCTAAATAGACTTTGAATGAAAATGGCATCCAGTGCCAGGCCATCCGTGAATCAATTACTAGATTATCCTCTGACGCACCAATATCGCGCAATCGTTGATCAACTAAGTGGTCGATGTCCGAATCTGTCTCGCCCGATAAATTGGTCTGTAAAAGGTTCATGCCCCGTTTATTACCGATCGAGCGAAACAGGTCGCCAGATGAAAAGTGCCGATAACCCAGTTCGACAGCGACAGCTTTCGACGTTGTCGATTTACCGCTGCCGGGTTTGCCCATGATTGTTATGATGTGTTTTTTATCCATGCCAATTATTATTAAGTTGCCCTACTGGTTCGATGCTGAAATTTTTTTGCACCATATTTTCGATCAAAAATATCTCCAGCCCAAAAACCAAGGGTAATTGCAATTGCCAGCAGATAAAATGGTACTGGTGATTCATACCAAGGTTTTCCACCGAAAATTTCATTAGCAAAAGTAACTATTGGCGACTCTTTTTCACCATTTACCTGCACGGAAGTCTGAACAACTGACGTCTCGTTGGTTTTATCGGTAAGTTTAAATTTTATTCTGTAGGTGTTAGGCATTGCATAGCTAAATTTAATCGTATGATATGAAGGCTCAGCGACACTTATTAGGGTGTTTTCGCGTTCAGAACCGTCGCCAAAGTCAATAGATAAAGCATATGGTGGTGTTCCACCCCAAACTAAAACACCCATGACCTGTTGCATGTTCGGGAAAAATAATCGAGGAACACAAACAATTGCTACATGTGGTTCACCACCGGTCGGTAGTTTGCCTGGCCTATAATCTTCACAGCTTGTAATATCTGACGTCACACCCGGAATAATCGAAGGATTATCGGGTATGATCGGAGTAAAAACCATTGTTGGCGTTTTTGCGTCGATTGTTGCGGGCGTATCTTCGTTGGCAGTTTGTGTTACATATACTGTAATTGAAGGTGTTGTCGGACCGGCTTGATTGAGGTTGTCGTAATTCAAGGCGGTTAGTATGTTTTTGCCAAACTGCAACTGTATTTGTAAGCTAAATATACCCGCCCCAGTACAAGCGGTTGAACCTACCGTAACATCATTATCTTTAACTACCACAAATGAATCTTCATAACACGTACCCGAAATGTCCAGCAGATATTGTTCTTCCAAAGTATAGCCGTTTGCAGGATTAGTGATTACTGCGCCAACGGTAGGAGGTGGACCCGGTACAATCACACCAACCAGTACAGATCCACTGCTTGTTTCTGCTTGCGCCATACTTCCACTAGCGTATATAAAAAACCCTAATATGGCCAGCATGATAAACAGAGTTAAGTGTGACGTATGGCGATGATGAATTAATTTAAAGGTATGCTTGTGTCCAATTAACCTAAAATGTCGCAACCCAGGACGTTTAGCATGTATAAAAACTACTTTTTTTTGTGAACGTAAAGCGGTTTTTTTTCTATTTTTTCGTACTGGTACGTTTTTTTGTTTTTGTTTCATTTTTGGCTTTTTCAATTATGCGTCTATTATACACTTTAATCATTCTTCTGAAAATAAAGACGAGAGTCACAAGAACCAATATAACGGCAATGATGATCTTATACGGAATTACCCAAAAGGTAATCGTGTTTGTTATTGCCTGACCCGTGGTGCCGTAGCCTATTGTTAGGTTGGCGGTATATTGACCAATCATCCACGGCTTGTTAAGTTTGGACTCGTCAAATCGTCGAATGCTTTTCGGCAAAACGTTTGATTTTTCTTTGTTAATCGAAAAATTAGAAACCAGACCGCCAAACATGTCACGAACCTCGACATTACCAACTGGTTTAACATGTATATTGCCATCGTTCTTTATCCTGACAATAAACGATATTGGACCGTTTTCAAAAAACGAATTTTGTTTTCCTTTTTGAGTGGAGGATGTGTAAAAAGAAGCCAAAGTTGCCTTTTCTGAAATTGCACCATCAACCCGTATCAAAATTAATACGCCGGCGCTGGCAGACAAACCCACTCCAGTACTTTTTACTTCTGGGGCTGTTCCTGAAAAACGCAGTACCCCATAGTGACCGCCCGGTTCAGCATCGCTGGGGACTACAATTTGGACCGTTACCAATCTTGACTTATGTGCAGGCAAGGTGAACTCGGGTACAGTGCTTAGCCAAGTTATTATCGAAGCTGTCGGCGGAAGTTTACTGTCTAAAATAATATGGGGTGAGCCTGTCTCGTTGGCTGCGTTAAAATCATCGGCTGATGTGGTATATACCAGGTCAGCTGCCGTAACGTTTGTTATCGTAAGATTTATATTGTATGTTTTGCCTTTAGTGGCGTTTAGCTCTACAAGTGTTGGACTAATTTGCATACCCTGAGCAGCGTTAACAGTCGTTGACTGTGCCCCAGCTGGTACACGAACGAACCAGCCGAACAACAGCATCGCCACAACAACCCCAGATATTTTTGTTGAAAATCTTATCCTTATCATTAAAAGTTAGCCGTTGCAATATAGGTCAAGTTTGAAGTGTATACCCCTGGTTTTGTTATCCCGTCAATATTAGCAATATATCCAACTGTAAAGGTATTTGCATTGGAAGGGCCGGTCGCCGAAGCAATAGTTTCACCAGTTGCAAATCTAAACGTATCATTTGTTCCATAGTTTGTTTCTGCCGCCGCTGTTCCCGATCCAGATTTTGCAGCACCCACAATAGGTGTTGTGTTGGCGTCAGCTAGATTTAATCCAAACTGTTTTGAGTTCATGACCGATGCTCCACCGGAAGAAAGTGCCGTGATTGTGTTTGCACCCGAAGTCAAGGTTGCTCCATTAACAGTCACCGAATAACCAGTGTTGCCATTTGTAGAAGCTGCGATGATTGATGTACCAGTTGCAGTTGCGGTTGTTGAGCCATCTCCAAGGCTGACCTGACTGCCCGATGCGGTTCCGCAGTTTTGACCAGTAATTGACGTACCTGTGCAAAATGTAAGCGCTTCATTAACTGTCAACGCTACTTGAATCTGAGTTGCAGTACTAAGCGCTACCGACCCAGTATCAAGTGCCCCAGTCCAGTCGCTACCAGAATATGTAGTAATAACACCATAAAACGTAGTGTTCGTTGCAGTTGGGTTATGTACGCTGTTCCATGTAATTGTCACAGCCCCTGATGGAGTTGTAGCATTTGAAGCATTAAGGATGCGGAGTGATCCTGCCGTCGCTGCGCTAACTGTCCATCCTGATGCATCACCAAGGCCACCAGGCTGAGATGCTAACGTCGAACTAGATGCCGAAAAACCAGCCGGGGTTGAACACGCCCCCACTAATGAATCGCAAAATGCGATTTCAACTGATTTTACGATGGTTCCAGAAGTTGGTAGTGCCGCAGTTGTTAGTGCATACGAAACTCCACTGGCATCGCCGACCGAGTTAGACAATACAACCGATCGCCCAGTAATAGGTGCGGCACTTGCTGGAGAGATATTTAGCACCGGTAAAGCACTGACGGTAATTGCGAGAATGATTGCCCTAACTAATGCAAATTTTGACTGTTTTTGTATATTTGTTTTCATAATTTCCTTTCTAGAAATTAGCTGTTGCTACATATGTTATTACCGTTGTGTATGCGCCTGGCGCGGTTGACGAATCAATATTTGCAATATAACTGGTTGTAAATACATTGTCATTAGTTGATCCCCCTGCAGATGCAACGACATCACCAGAAGTATTAAACTTAAAGGTGTCGGCCGTATCATAGTCAGTCTCGGGCGCACCTGAACCGGTACCAGTAACGTCAGTACCGACGGAAGGTGTTGTATTCGCCATCAGGTTAATACCGAATTGTTTGCTGTTCATAGTTGAGGTGGTGGCTGCACCCATGGCTGTGATTTCGTGTACACCAGATGTCAATGTATCTCCGCTATAAGCTACGGTGTAACCCGATTCTGCATTCGTTCCTACCGTCATTGACGACGTGCCGGTGCCTGTCGAAACTTTTGTAAGCGTCCCCAGATTAACTGAGGCCGAAGCCAATGTAAAAGTTAAGGTTTCATCAACAGCCGCTGCGACCGTTATCTGTCCAGCAGTTGAACTGGCGACTACGCCGGTATCAATTGCACCAGTCCAGTCACTGCCTGAAAATGTTGCTATGCGCATAAAGAATGTTGAATTTGTCGCACTTGGATTAGTTACGCTGGCAAAGTTAGCTGTAATACCTGCACTTGGTGAACCAGTGTTGCTGGCATTCAGCATACGAAGCTCACCAGCGGTCCCAGTGTCTACAGTCCAAGTACCACCTGATCCCAAATTGGTCGCCGCCGCCAATGTTGACGAACTAGCCGAGAAACCAGGTGCCGGAGTACAGGCGCCACTGGCTGTGGTACAGGCTGCAAAACTGACTGATTGAATTGTGGTTGCCTGAGCGGCCGTAAATGTAAAGTTGTAAGTTGTACTGGCACTGGCTAGCGAGCTACCAATAGTAACCGAGCGATTGGTAATTGGATCGGCTGAAGCAATATTTGGATAATATGCCAGCAACAAAACACCTGCAAATATTGCATAGGTAATCTTTTTTGATAATAGTTTGATTTTTATTTTTGTCATATATAACTTACCCTATAGACTTACTTTATGAATTCTCTTAATGATATAATAACATAAGCGTGAAAAAAACAATACTAATTACCGTTTTTGTTACAACTATTTTTGCCATATCTTCGACGCCATTGATTAGTTATGCACAGCCCTATGGGAAGGGCGTTTATAATGAAAATGTACCGTACGGTAGCCAAACAGAACTCTCTATTGCGACTGATGGTAATGTTAGTGTACCGATTACGCCAATGACCAACGGCGTTCTGGCAACCGGCGATAGTACCGTCACAGTTACATCAACGGATGTGGTGGGTTATAAGTTATATATTCGCGCGCTTGCCAGCACCGATATGGATAATCTAGGTACGCCACTGCCCGCTTCCGCCAACGGTTCGCCCGCCCCACTGGCGACGGATACATGGGGATACAACACTGATGCAGGTACTGACTTTGTCGGTATAACACTATCGGATGTACTGATTCGCTCAAGAACTACGCCAGTTTCAAGTGGTGAAAACACAGTTGTAACCTATGGTATCAAGCTTGATCTGGCAAAACCAGCTGGCAACTATGTGGCGTCTGTTGTTTATACGGCCGTCCCGCAGACGAACTAGGCTGAATCTGTTTTACTTTTTCGTCTAAACCGAAACGCTAGAACTATAATTACAATAGTTGCTACGCTTGACAAAATTGCCAGTGGTGGCAAGTATAGCATCAAACGTGTTTCGGAAACTGCCGGAGTATCACCCAGACCAATCGTGTAGACTATTTTATAAACTCCAGGCCATTGCGGCAACGGTAGTTTATCGGATACCGCCCGAACAGTACCTGGTAAAACCAGTTTATCGCCAGACATACTTGACGCTGCTGTGCCCCAAAGTATATTTTGTAATTTTACGTTGTATCGACTACGAAAATGTGTTGTGCCGGTATTTTGCAATGCTAGGCTCCAGTCGCTTTTATCGCTAAAAACTCCCCAGGGCGATGTTAGCGACACCAGATGTCCATCTCGCGATACATCACCTGTCACTGTAATATATATAAGTGATGCGATGCGTTGTCGTGACTGCACGACACCGTCCTGCGAACTGGCGCTAGTACTGGCGAATAAACTAATATATCGTCCACCAGGTTCGGCCGACAATGGAACACCGATATTATATTGTATCTTTTGATTTTTGCCTGGGCCTATGGTTATTTCATTAGGACTAAACGTGACCCATTTATTAATTCTTGATTCAGCAGTAAACGCATAGTCATATTGTTGGTTAATGATACTAAATGCTTCGGCATTAATGGCTACGTCCATTGGTTTTTTTGTTGAATTAGTGACTGTTAAAAAGCCCTCGATTGATGTCCCGGGGGCAGTTTCAATTTCACTTCTGAGTGGCGATAAAGTTAAGCCACGATCCAAAGGCGCGGCCGAAACATTAGCATTAAATAAATATGGAAAAAATAATGAAGCAGCAATTATTAACCCACAGATTACCCTTTTGTAGATAATTTTTATTGGCATGGCCAACAACTAAGCAAAGGCTCTTGCTGATGGGTTTGATAATGCAATATCTAGGGCCGTTCCAACTGTGGCGGTTATACTTCGACCACGGTGGGTAGCATCTTCGTAGGCCTCGGAGTAAACTTGGGTAACATCATCATACCAAGTAAATGAATAGGCCCCATTACCTGCACGCGTAGTGGTAAGCACGATGTCATTTGTTCCTGTCCTATATAGGTTAATCGTAACCGTACCGCCTGCACTACCACTAATAGTGCCAGATACCGTATATGTAATTGAATGATACATCATATATAGTTGGTATGTTTCCCAGAATGCACAAGTAGCCGTACCTGCCGAGTTTGGTATATATAAATTACTTCTGCGACTAGTTTCTATATCCATTCGTGAATTCTCCAAATCACCGTTCCATCGATAAAATAGTGCCCTAATCTGGGACCAGCTTTCGTTATAGCCCGCTTCCGAATCAAGCATTCCAACATCAGAATAAGCACTCTCAAATACCAAACCACCTTCGCCTGCTGTACGTTCCATAGTTATTGATGGGGCACAGCTTATCAATGTCCCGCTATTCATATAGCCTAAATGCAACCCCAGCGCAGTTATGTAATAGTTTGTTTCTGGAATAATCGGAGCCACAGTGGTAGTCACGACGTTAACTGTAGCTGCCCCCGTACCATGAAATGCAAGGGGCCATATAATTGAGTGGTTGTGAGCCCCAACCCCGTCGCTAGCAACATCTGAAGTGTAATTCAGCATCCAAAGCGCACCAAAGTTTCCACCCTTAATAGACGCGGCTGTGTTATATATATCCAACTGTAAGATATTCTTGCCTCTACCAAATGACAGCCCAGTTGGCGCATCGTTTCGGACCATCATGCCTTTACCTCCAGCAATTAAACCGGACCCAGTGTTTGTATAGCCTATAAACGAACCTGTTCCAACACGAGCATTAAGCCCTGCTTCATTCCCTGTGTTATTCCACCTGATATATGCCGCAAGTTTGGTCAGGCTAGGATTCGTTTCCTGGACCATAATCTCGCGACTAGCCCGTTGAAATATCGTTGAAGATGTCCCAACCGGTGAATCAATTTCCATAGGCAATAACAAGCTGTTCATTACGGAAGTTGTTGCTGATGAGTCAAATTCGTAAGTTACTACCATCCAAGCCTGCATACAATCCATAGTACCTGTCAGTGAGCTATGTACATTGAAAGTATGAGTTGTATTTGTTGTTATATAACTTGTTATATTCCATACATATCTTACCCAGCGGTCACTGTTTAAGGTTTGTACGTATGTATTTGTTACGTTTGTGCCTAATGAAGTTAATTCATATGTATTCGTAAAGCTCGTAGTACTGCTAGCTGCTGTATTTGCCTGGGTGATTACATGGATATTACGATACGTTTTACTAGCTTCCGGTAAATACGTATCAAGCGCTGGGACTGTGTCATGTGAAGTTTTTGAAGTTGGCAAGAAAGTAACCGGAGCATTTAGTGGTATATAGGCGGTTTTAAGTTGTGTCGTTGATGTATCATCGTATTCATAAGTTATATGAAGAGTGACACATACATTATCCATCCCAAGCGTTGTGCCAGTTGACTGGTTTATTTGCAACTGCACATCACAGGTCATATTGGTACCGGACCAGTTAGTTGCAAAATATGCACTAAAATCACGAGTAATAAAAGGGGACATATTTTCACCCGAGTGACTCAATGTGTTGCCGTTTGTGGTTGATGAGTAGCCAATAGTGTTAAGTTGCAAGTTAACGGTTTTTGTAGTAATTGAACCGCCGGTTGCAGTAATAATGTCGTTCATTGATACTTCTAGCCACGCTGCACGAATGGTTTTTGAGCCACTTTCTGGCAAATATACAGTAATCTGTGTCAATGTTGTCAAAGTATTGTTTACCATTGATGCCAGCGCCGGAAAAGCGAATTGTACTGTATTTAATCTAGTTGCCATTTACTTCGCCTTTATACACAATTTTTATTTCCATTAACCTTGGTGTTTCAACTTCACCCAAGATTATACCGACTTTATAAATATGGCCATCAGCTTCTATGTTTTCAAAATATGGGTTATCCGGTCGTATTTCTGAAAAATCTTTGGAATATACATCCGATATACGATTAATAATGGCCTTTAATTGCTTTGATGTAACTTTTGAATACTTAGCCATAATTATCCTATATTCAACACCAACGTTATTGAGGTTGGTGCGCCGGATGTAAGCGTATCTAGCTTAAAACCAAACACATCACCAGCTGCGACAGTCGTTGTCCAGCCAGTTAAAGTAGATGAAGTGGCTGTAGTTGCTGTCGATAGGCCTGGTTTTGCCGATGCAGTAATCGTATTAGCTACAGTTGGTAATGACCCTGCAGCTTTCCAAACATCGATTGTTGCTGTAATTGCGACATTTGCAACTAGGTACCATGAAATAATTTCACCAGCGTATGGCACTCGAACATAACTTACGGTACCAGCAACGACCGAGCTTGATTGCATATTATCACCCCAAACTGCTGTTGGTGTATGTAAAACTGCAGTCTGCCAAGATGGTAGGCCGCTAGAAACTGTCAGCACTTGACGAGCAGTCCCGACAGCTAGACGAGTAAAGTTAGCACCGCTGTCGCGATAATGTAAATCGCCAGTTGCTCCAGAAGTATCGTCATAGGCAGCAATTGTTTTACGAATCGCAGTAGTTGTTTGAGTAAAATAGAGCCTATCGGTCAAAAACTCAACTGCGCCTACTTCGGTAGCTGTCATAAGTGGGCCAGAGGTAAATTTCAGTGGTGAAGTACCGGCAGCAGTCGTGCCAGCTCGAACTGTAATTGTTTCGTGTCCACCGTTGTCAGGATCATCTGCAGTTAAGGTAGGGTTTTGGTAATGCTCTTTTGTAATATATTGGTTAAGAATGTCACCCCAAGTGCCATCATCCCCATTAACTATCGGTAATCGTTGTTCGGCCATAAATTACATCCCGTATTTTCCATTACCGAAACCGCGCGAGGTATTTTTGTTTAATCCGACAGATGGTATTTTTTGGTCATCAGGTTGCGCCAGCAAACCAATAACACCCTTCAAGCCAACAATACCTAAAAGCGCCACACCACTATACTTGAGAAAGTCTTTTCGATCCATTTCTTTGTTTTTGATTGTCTGAATAATATTTTTTTTAATCACGCCCTATTCGCTCCGATTTATCAAACCTACTCGTAATAATCATAAGCTAGAATGAAATATAAATCAACCTTAGGCAACAGAGTCAAATTAACATCAATATACCTCTTGCATATTGTCAATATTTTACATACACTTAGGTACAGGCATAGAATATAGGAAAAGAGGGAGAATATCGTGAATGAAAAATATTTAATCGTAATATTGATAGTACTAGCGGTTCTCGTTCTATTTGTAGGTGGCAAAAAGCTTCCCGAATTAGCACGAGGCATTGGACAGGCCGGCAAAGAGCTTAAAAAAGGCTTCCGCGACGACGACAATGATGACGACAAAGATTCAGACAAAAAAACGACAAAAAAATAAAAAAAGGTGGCAAGTGTGGGACAATCAGTTAAACAGATTCGTCAACCAACAACTGTAAATGATCACATTCGTGAACTATTACTTAGGCTGTTGGTTTCATTTATTGTAATGATAGTCGCAGGCTCTGTGATATTTCTTTTTTATGCGCCGATTTTAGCGTTTCTTGGTTCTCCACTGGGAGCACCGCTTTATTACAACAACCCCGCAGGCAGTTTCAATTTCATAATGAAGATATGTTTTACCGGTGCACTAATCTTCGCAATTCCAGTGTTAGTCTTTAATCTCATCATGTTTATTCGTCCAGCCTTCGAGAAAGAGCTGTCGATGAAACGTATCTTGATCACGACTGGGTTATCGACGATTCTGGCAATTTCCGGCGCTGTTTTTGCATTTTATTGTATTTTACCTGGAACATTGAAATTCTTTAGCGATTTTCAAGTCAGCGGGCTAAAGGCATTGATATCAGCCGACAGTTACTTGAGTTTTGTGACAAATATTATCGTCATGTTTGTGATAGTATTTCAAATACCTTTGGTAATTATGTTTATTGACAGGATAAAACCGATAAAACCCAAAAAACTCATTAAAATGGAGAAATGGGTAGTTGTCGGCAGTTTAGTGGTTGCACTGTTAGCGCCTTTTACGTACGACCTATTAACTAGCCTGTTAATGGCTGTACCTATTGTGGTATTATACAACCTTTCGATTGTGATAGTAGTTGCTCGCCACGCTATGGTTGCACGCAATGAAAGACGGGTTATTCATGCTGTGGTTGCCGACCAAATTATGGATATATCAGATATATCGGTTAGCGATTTGGCATACGAAACAATTGCCGAAGAGCTGAGTGGATTAGAAAAAACCGCCTCACCAAAACCTATTTCAAGCTTCAGCCTCGACAGTACATACCTTGACATCAAACCGCAACATATTCAAACAGAAGCCGTGCAGCCAGCCCCTTGGGTTGAGGAAAGAAAAGCCCGACGACTGGCCCTTAACGCACAGGTTCGAGTGTTTTCCGATATTCGACGCAGACCCAATCCTAATCGCGCTTTAGCATAACTGTAAACGCCTCGGACGGAATATCAACTTTCCCAAAACGCTTCATGCGTTTCTTGCCTTTGGCTTGTTTGGCCAGCACTTTCTTTTTCCTGGTCACATCACCGCCATATAGCCCAGTTGTAACGTCCTTGCGGTAAGCCGATAAATCAGCGCGCGCGATAAACTTGCCACCAATCGCCGCCTGCAACGAAACTTGAAAATTTTGCCTAGGAATCACCTCTTTTAACTTATCAACCACAGTTCGCCCTAGTCGTGAAGCTTCGGATCTATGCGCCATAACACTTAATGAATCAACCATATTGCCAGCCACGTAAAAATCAACTCGAACCAAATCTTCTGTTTTATACGTGTCCAGTTCGTAATTAAATGTTCCATAACCACTAGTGATTGACTTTAGCTGGTCATAAAAGTCGGTCAACAAATTTGCCAATGGCGCCTGAAAACTAATAACCGCCTGTTCATCAATGTAACTTAGGTTGTTTTGCAGTCCACGTTTGTTAATTATCAGTTGCAAAACCGCTCCGATGTAAGTTTGCGGTACTACAATTTCACCTTTTATCCATGGTTCACGAATTTCCGATATTCTGCTGACGTCCGGCAGGTCGCTGGCACTTTTAATATTTACCTCTTCACCAGTCGATAAAAGCACCCGATAATCCGTTGACGGGTTTGTAACAATTAAATCCAGATTGTACTCACGTTCTAGTCGTTCGTGAATAATGTCCATATGCAGCAGTCCCAAAAAACCAATTCTTACTCCAAAACCAAGCACGGGTGAGTTTTCTGGTTCAAATTGCAAGGCCGAGTCGCTTAGGCTTAGTTTTTCAATTGCATCCTTTAGGTTTTGATAATCATCATTACTAACCGGGAAAAAACCAGCATAAACAAACGGTTTGACTAATTTATAACCTGGTAGTTGCGATGTCGTGTATGACCGTTTAGTTGTAACCGTATCACCTACGCGCGCGTCACGAGTTGTACGTAAGTTTGTCACAACATAGCCAATCTCGCCCGTTCCAAGGTCCGACCCTGTAGTCATGGCTGGTTGCAATGCGCCAACTTCTAATGCAATCCCGTTGGCGCCAGTTGCGATCATTTGTATAGTGTCACCTTTTTTGATAATTCCGTCAACTAGGCGCACATATAAAATTACACCTCGATAATCATCGTAATAACTATCAAAAATTAGCGCCCTTGTTGGCGCAGCCTCGTCGCCCTTCGGCGGGTTAATCTTGTCAATAACGGCATCTAAAACGTCAGCAATACCATCCCCATTTTTTGCACTAATTTTAAAAATATCCTTTTTCGCGCAGCCCAGCAAATTCATGATTTCTGCACTGACGCGCGGTATATCGGCTGCTGGCAGGTCAATTTTATTTAGTACCGGAATGATTGTCAGGTTTTCGTTTAGCGCCAAGTAGACATTAGCTAAAGTTTGGGCCTGAATCCCCTGTGAAGCATCGACCACCAAAATCGCTCCCTCGCAAGCCTGCAGTGAACGACTGACCTCGTAACTAAAATCAACATGGCCCGGTGTGTCGATAAGATTCAGTTGATACTGAATCTTTGGGTTTAGGGGTTGGGAAATAGGTATTTGGGATGATGGCGTATACACCATCCTGACGGGAGCCAATTTAATAGTAATTCCTTTTTCACGTTCCAGGTCCATGCTATCTAGCAGTTGCGATTTCATATCACGCTGCAATACCGTACCGGTCAATTCAAGCATACGATCGGCAAGTGTGGATTTGCCGTGATCGATATGCGCAATTATACAGAAATTTCGAATTTTAGCAGAAATCATGTGCGCCCAAGTCCAGCGAATAATATCTTTTTGGCGACTGACATAATTGGCCTAGTCTCTTGAAGTTTGAACATCCAACTAATTACCACATAACAAATCAGATTAATCGAAACTATCAATGTGAATTTTGGAAAACTGGCCAAAAAGCTTTGATCGGATGCGTTCAGTGGCAACATCATAAAACTTACATATGTAACTATCGACATTAACCCGGCAGCGACAATCATTCGTCCAACCGCATGAATAAACGAAAAATCAAACAAACCTTTTATGTGTCGCGACATCACAAACAACAAAATTGTCACCTGAGCAATTGACATAATCGATGCCGCCCAAGCAAGGCCATACGCTCCCATCCTAAGTCCCAGTGTAAACCAAACCGCCAGCGCAATATTAAGCGCAATAGCAAAAAACGATATATAAAGTGGTGTTTTGGTATTTTGCTGAGCATAAAATGTCCTGGCGGCAATCTGATAAATCGAACTAAACAAAATTGAAATAGCCAAGATACCCAAAATTCCCGACATTAAAACGTCACCACCATTTTTAATAAAGTTAATCAGATATCCACGACCAAAAAATGCGATTACAGTCACTGGTAGCGTTAGCCAGATAATAACCCGCAGTGTGGACCTTAGTTCTTTTTTAAAAAGGTCTGGCCTGCCTTGGCCAAGACGCTCAGCCATTTTTGGAAACGCCGCCGTGCCAATCGCTACACCAATCAAACTGGTAGGAACATATGATATATTTGAAGCCTGTTGATAGGCGCGAATCGAACCAGTCGCCATTCGCGACGCTAAGTTAGTTTCTACAATACCGTTAACGTAATTTATTCCTTGATTTAATGATCTGGCGGGTAATAATGATAAGACTTTACGAAAACCACGGTTGCGCCAATATATCTTGAACCTGTAATCAAATCCCATACCCCACAAACCTACACAACTAACGATCAATTGCAAGACCGAACCCAGCGCTACACCCAGCGCTACACCCATAATACCGCCCTCAAAAACCTGCCAGCCAAAAATATTAATACCGTCAGTAAAAAATGTTGTACCGATAATAATACCGATATTATAGACTGTCGGCGCCAGTGCAAAGAACATAAATCGCCCAACTGCCTGTTGCATGCTGGTAATTACAGTAGCAATAGAAAATAAAAATGGATTAATAGCAATCACCCGCATCATACTTATAGCCAGCGATCGTCCCGACTCATCTAGACCCGGGCCAACAACATATCGAACCAATGGATCGGCGAATATTATTATTAAAATACTGGTAACCAAGGTAGTAAGAGCCATCAAATTTAAGATACTGGTTGACAATTCCCAGGCCGATTTTTTATTACCGTCAGCCAGGCGCTGATTAAAAACAGGAATAAACGATACGCTCAGTGCGCCCGATACCAAAATAAAAAACATAAAATCTGGAATCAAAAATGCAACTGTGTATGCGTCAATCCCCTGCGGATAGGTAGTGTAATACAGACCGTTTAATTGACGATCACGAATTAATCCCAAAACACTTGAAAGCAGCGCCGAACCAGCCAATAGTGTTGCCGCCCACTTGATAGGCAACTTTATATTTGCCCTCGCTACAGTACTTTTTATTGATCTCATGTGAATTGTTTACCAGGCTTAGTAGAGCTTAGCCTCCTTCGGTAAAGTTGCCCCTTTTAATATTTTGACTACTTTATCTTCTTCTATTGTTTCTTCTTCCATTAAAACTTTTGATAATCTATCAAGTCCTGGGCGATTGTTTTCAATGACAATCTCGGCGCGATTGGCGGCTTCTTTGATTAAATCAGCTACCTCTTTGTCAATTTCTTTGGCCGTATCATCACTATATGACCTGTCGTGGGTCATGCGATCAAACATCATTCCACCATGATCTTCGTGAAAAACCTGGTTGCGCAGTGCTGTACCCATACCCTGTTCGATTACCATGTCTCGGGCAATCATGGAAGCGTGACGTAAGTCCGAACTGGCTCCGGTTGTAATACGATCTTTGCCGTAAACAAGTTTTTCGGCAACCCTACCGCCAAGCGCCCGTGCCAGAATATCTTTAAATTCAATAATACTGGTAAAGTTTTTATCTTCTGGCGGCAAAAACCAGGTCACACCACCGGTTACGCCACGGGGGATTATAGTAACTTTATGCACCGGGTCGCTGTCGGGTAACAAGTGGCCGACAATAGCGTGTCCAGCCTCATGATAGGCCGTCATCTCTTTTTCTTTGTCATTCATAATTTTGGACTTGCGCTCGGGACCAATTGCAATTTTTTCAAACGCTTCAATTAAATCCGAATTGGTGATTTTTTTGGCGTTTCGTCCGGCTGCAACAATTGCTGCTTCGTTGGCGATATTAGCCAAATCTGCACCTGACAATCCAGCAGTTTTGGCGGCCAGAGAGTCTATGTTAACAGTTGCATCAACTGGTTTATTTTTGAAATGAACGTTCAAAATCGCCTCACGGTCTCGACGTTCAGGCAGGACAATTTCGGTCCGACGATCAAATCGTCCAGGGCGCAGCAATGCCGGATCCAGCACGTCCGCGCGGTTGGTTGCCGCGATAACGATAACGTTGGTACCGGTTTCGAAACCGTCCATCTCGACTAGAATCTGATTCAGAGTTTGTTCGCGTTCATCATGACCACCCCCCATACCACTACCACGTCTGCGACCAACGGCATCAATCTCGTCAATAAATATAATGGCAGGAGCGTTCTTTTTGGCTTTGGCGAACAAGTCCCGCACCCGACTGGCGCCAACGCCCACAAACATCTCGACAAATTCTGAACCAGAAATCGAAAAGAAAGGTACGTTTGCTTCACCAGCAACTGCCCGTGCCAACAAAGTTTTACCGGTACCAGGGCTGCCAACTAACAATACGCCGCGCGGTATTTTTGCGCCTAAGGATTCGTATTTTTTTGGGTGTTTTAGAAAATCAACAACTTCGTGTAAGTCCTGTTTAGCCGAATCGTTTCCAGCAATGTCGTCAAATACCGCCTTTTCTTTGTCTAAACCATACAGCTTTGCCTTGGACTTTCCAAAACCCATCGCCTGATTATTTTGCCCCTGAGCCTGACGAATCATAAACATGAAAAAGGCCGCAACCAGAATAATCGGGATAATAATCGACGCACTGTTCCAAAGAGTTGCGTTTGTTGTCGAAGGAGGCTTTACGTCCACTATGACAGGGGCGTCGGTTTTAAGACCTTGCTGTTGAATGCTTTCGGTCTGTTTGACAGATTTTTCAGTTGGCACTTTACTGCCCTTGGGTGTTATTGTAACGTCATTGCCCTGAATTTCAATTTTTGAAATCTCTCCAATATTAGCACGGTTTATCACATCCGAAATCGATACGCTTTTTAATTTATCCTCTGGTGACAAAAAAGCTAACCCTATAAGTATAATGAAAATAACTATCGCCCAAAATACGCTTAAACGAATAATGTCTTTCGGTTTTTTATTCATCGTTGGTGTCTTCATTGCCATGAAAAATTACACATCCTTTCAGTCGGTCGTTTCGTTATTCTGCTTCTATATCTATTTTATCAGTTCAACCGTAAAATTACGAGAGGTGAAGTTGAGTTTAACACCATCGCCAGCCAAATATGTTTTATTTGGCAATAAAGTTTTAATAGCGTGTAAGGTTTTTACCAACTGCGGACGGGTCAGACGTGCATCAACAATAAATCGCAGTAATTCTACGGCCGTCCGTGTATCTAGGTGTGTGAAAAAATACCGATTATATGTCGGGCCATCGCCAACCAAACTCGCGACCTCTTTGTCAATCAATGCTTTGAGTGATTTTTGCGTAACCCACAATCCTAGCAGCTGTCGTTTTGTGTCATTGTTTAAATTAATTGTTTTTCGGCGAATTCGATTACGCAAGTATTTATCACCTTTATTCGTACTGTCCTCACGCCAAGTCAGTTTATGTTTTTCGGCATAGTTAGTAATTTCAGATTTTGTCATATCTGTCAGTGGACGACTTACGTCCGAATCTAACACTGCCAAACCACGCCAGCCAGTGCCACGCGACAAATTAATTGCAATCGACTCAATTGCATCATCGGCGTGATGAGCTGTAACTAATTTCGCACCATGTTTTTTGGCGACACTGCGCAAAAATTTATAACGTCTATCCCTGGCTTTTTCTTCACTAGTTTCAGGCCCAAGTTCTTCACGTTTGGTTTCAAATGGTAAATTATATTTTTTGGCCAGTTCAGCCACGAAAACTGCATCTTCAGCGGAATCTGCACGAATACCATGATCAAAACAAGCAACAATGAATCTGGGATTGAGGATTGAAAAACGGGAAATGGGGATAGCGCCATTTACTAGCATATCCAACAAAACCACCGAATCCACTCCACCGCTAACTGCCACAACATATTTATCCATGTAACTAGTATACATACTGTGGACAATACCGACTCTCTGGTTATTCTGTTTAGCGGGTCACTCTACGTGTGACTTCGTCAGCACGTGGCACTCGGCCTCGCTACCGCTCGCATCCCTAAAAACAGAACAACCTTCAATTCGGTCCGCCCTATCAGAAATACCTTTTCGACATGACAACGCCAACCCAAACGCCAAATAAACCGAATACAAGACCTAACAAAATACTCCACAAACTAAATATGTCTCCATCTCCCCAAAGTATGGGGACAAAGTTACCCGCCAACTCGAAAATAATTGCAGAAGTTAGTATTACGCCTTTGTTCATATTGCCATTATACTCTTCTGAAAGTCAGTATTTTCTAGGATAACTACCTAAAATCTTTACGTCAGAGTTTTCCGCAGCAACTCCACGACTCCAGCGACAGCCGGTTCTAATATATGTCCCGTAAAATCAATCGAGAATATGTATTTTCCAAGACTACCCCCAGCTGGTCTTGACTCCATTTTTGTTAAATTATGACCATAGCCCATGATGGTGCCAAGAATGTCACAAAGCAGTCCAGGATAATCGGCCTTAGGGTAAACGATTATCGAAGTTTTGTCGTTTCCCGTTGGTTTGGTGTCCTCATTTCAAACCAGAAAAAACCTCGTTAGATTATTGTCATCGTCTTGAATATCTTCTTTTTAAAATATTCAAACCATAAATCCTAGCCGAAATACTGGGACCAATAGCTGCACCAGTCTTATCGCCAGCAGCAAGTTTTGCCGCCTTAGCATTCGAGGTGGCATCCTTTAGTGCGACGTCTGACATATTTGCGGTTATATAATCCTCACACTGCGCATAGGCTTGTTCGTGAACATGTAGGGTTTTTATTCTATCAATAGTCAAACCGCCCAGTGCCATCAAGCAATGTCGAATCGGTACAACCTCTTCGGCTTCAACCTTCAAGTCATGGTCATTAAGCGCATCCAATGTCAAGCTAACTGCTCCATCAATGGAATTTTCGACTGGTACCACGCCGTTATCGACCTCACCCGCCTCGACCGCGACTAACACATCCCTAATAGTTCTTGTCATGACTATTTCAGATTCTGGACACATTATTTGAACCGCCTGTTGACTGAACGTGCCTTCAGGCCCTAGGGTTGCGGTTATGACCTTTGGTTTCTTATCTATATGGGTTTTTTGGCTCATTTTTTATCCTTTCGATTCATTAATTTAAAAAGACCTTCCGTATGGGAGGCCTGATTTATACTTTATTATTTATTTATTCAACCAAAACACGCCTTCCGAGTGGAGGTAAAAAAGAAAAAGTTGAAGAAATTCTGTGTCAGCATATAAATATCCTAGCAGACGGCCTCCATCTTAGCAACACCTATAAATACCCTGAAGCCACAAAAAAACTGACAGAATTTAACAGAGATATAAGTACCGTATTTGTAAGGTGCGATTTATTACGAGTATACGTATAAATTGTTTGGAAAATACAAGATGGAGTATCCGGATTAAAAAACCCAGATAGCCCAGGCTGATTTAGTTATTGAGTCAACTACCGACTAAAGATATCTTGTACTGCCAAAAGGAATTTTGGTTTTTATAAATCCGCCAGTTTGCAAAGTGTTGGCGGAATGGACGGTCCTGTCGCCATATCTTTGATTTAACTTGTCAATTGCACTAACCAACTGTTGTTCGCGTATTAATACATCGCCAAATAAACTCATTTGAGGATCATTGTCGTCAGACAATCCATAACACCGAATGCCAATTTCTTGAATCCTGTTGGGTGCATTTAAAAACAACTGTTGGGCCAAGCTATTGATAGTGTTGTCGCTGTAAAACGGCATTTGCGTTAACCGACAAGTGTGCCAATATTTTAGATCAACTGTTCTGACATAAATATTTACGCCACGCGCCACTTTATTTTGTGATCGTAATCTTGATCCAACCGATTCACATAGATAGTGTAATCGCGCTGCAATTTCGGCGCGGGTTAAGTTTCGATTTTCTAAAACATATTGTCGACCAATCGTTTTAGTATCGAATGTCCGATCATCAACTTCGTAACCACGTAACCTGTCGTACCAATGGCGGCCAATAATACTTTTAAACACTACCTTTTGCAGCGATATGATATCCGCGTCCAAAAATTGAATTGGCGTAAAGATGTTTACTGCGTTCAAACGTTGCTCCATACGACCAGCAATTCCCGTCAAATCAGTTAATTTCATCGTTTCGTACGTCGACCGTAAATTAGTCGCATCGATAACGTCCAGTCCATCGGGTTTGTGCAATCCTGCGGCGGTTTTAGCCAAGAATCTGCTGGGACCAATACCGACATTACATCGCATAGCGCAGCCAACTTCATCACGCAAACGCTGTTTTATCTCGTAACCAATATCGACTAGCGAGCGACGATTGGGTATACCATGAAAATCTATGATGCCCTCATCAATACTTTTCATAACTACATTAGGTGAATAATCGTTCAGGATGGCCATTAATTTGCGATACACATAGCGGTATTTCGCAGGATCACTTTCGACCGCTATTAATCCCGGCACTAACCTAGCCGCCTCGGCAAGTTTCATACCAACTTTAACGCCATGAACTTTAGCTTCATAACTAGCCGTAACGATGGACGTATTTTCCGTCCTACGATTGACAACAGCGATTGGACGACCACGTAGCAGTGGTCTGGACTGCTGCTCAATCGTTGCAAAAGCCGAATTCAAATCAACGTGCATAATAAGTGGCGGCTTGGTATTGTAATCTTGACTCTTCATAAAAGCCGCCCCAGGTTTCGTTTATAAGATGTTCTGAGTGAACATCTGCAGCCCGAGTCGAACGAGGCGCCGGGGCCCTCTGTGAGACGCGGCGCGAAGCCGTTCTCGCAGAATTTCTTATAAGCGAAACCTGTGCAATTAGGCATTGTGGTCCGCCTCGCGGGTTAAATGCCACACCAAACGTTCGGCGTCAAATTCCAGTCGATAATCGGCTGATCCGTCGGTCACATCAAAAATATGTAACATCCTTTTTCCTCGCATACTTGGATGTCGCAATCCAATCTCGATTACGTCAATTTCACGTCCATTTTTTCGTTTAAATCGCAACGGTCGACAAGGGTTTAATCCTTCCCCAAATACCGTCACTACTTTAATTTGTTCGTTTAAAAAGAGTTCGTCATTCATATCTAGTATCCCCTAAAATTTGTTTAAGGAAACGATTTTTGAATTTTTCGCCCGTTTTTCTAATCCGTTTCTTAACCAGAAATCCGAAGACGATTATTGAATGACCTTTCGTGAGGGACGCCTTGTCCTCCGTAACCTTAGCGAAGTAGGATGGTAAGTATCACGTGGTATGTATTTAGTATACTACGTAAACCAAACCTCCGACAGACGTCATCAACCGGGCCACCCTACAGGGAGCTTCGCTCGCCTGTGGCGCTCGGCCTCCGATACCGTTCCGCATCCCTATTGATGAGCCTATCGGAAGTTTGCCCCCCCGCAACCCCCGCATCACCTAGATAAAGAGCCCACTTTTTGCTACAATCAGCGTAGCAACCTGCATGTTATTGCGATTGCGATTATCAAATAAAACAAACCAAGCTTTAGCTGTTTGTTTTATTTAGATGAGGAACAACGGTAATATGAAGCTTTTGTCGCTTGTAACAAGGCTAAATGTTTATAGTTTGTTTCGACGAGGTAGCGTAGCTCAGTTGGTTAGAGCGTAGGACTCATAAGCCTAAGGTCACAGGTTCAATTCCTGTCGCTACTACCAAAAATAACACCTCATCTTTAGATGGGGTTTTGTTTTTGGTAACACTACAAGATTCGAATCTGTGACCGCCACTTCGTGGCGTTAGGTCACAGGTGAGGATTGCCGGTGGCAATCCGCAAGGCGACTTTCCGATGCAAACTGCGTTTGCAATCGTGAAATCGCGGGGTCGCCAGCGGTGACCGATCCCCGTCGCTACTACCAAAATATTTATGTTTAAAATTACCCCTGTTTTAGAGGTAATTTTTTTGTTGCAACTCTTTAAATACTGATTTTATAGCGGATTTGATGAATGCTTTCCGATTTCTTATCTCTTCGCCGATCTGTTTTGAGTATTCATCGGGACTCTCCTCTATAAACTTTCTAACATGGTCACCGAGATCCTTACCCTCAGATAAAATGGTTTGATGAAAGTCAGGCAACACAAGCCTGTGCGATTCTTTGGAAACCGCCACCCTATTAGACATTTCTATCGTTGCAAAGCAGAATATTTCATATTTGCCCGATGCATTTGGATGATAGCCAACTTCAATACCAATTGAAAAGTCCGCATCCTTAATCTTTTTCAACGCCATCTTTGCCCTATTTACTGAACCCTGTTTTGTTTCCGATTCGGACATAGGCTGGTCGGAAAGACCGGTATCAACATTGACTGGAACAATGTTAAAGTCTAGTTTTAACTCCTCAAGAACTTCTCTGAGGTAATCTAGTTTTTGTTTCGATGTGGTAGCTACGGCAAGTTTCATAATTAAAGATTATATCAGGTTCAATCCCTAACACTTAATACATAATATAGTGATAAATTCTTACTTCGCTCCACAACCTCACTCATTGCAATCGGTTCGGCTTTGATATAGTTCCATTTCGAATCTATCATTTCTACGAAAAAGTTTATGTTTATAAAGACTCGACAACCAGTAGAGTCTTTTTAGCATCGAAGGTGATGACAACAATAACAATTATTATTCTTGTTCTATGCCATTTAAAAACATAGTAATCATGGCATTATCTGTACCCCCGCCCTGTTCACTGCAAGACGCCTAAGAGCCCGTGGAGTTTTTAGAAGGACGGACCTTCTAAACGAAGAAAATGTTTTATAATATCCTATTTGCTAGTTCGTATTGGATATCTTCAAGGGACTTTTCGTAATCTTCCGTATCATCCAAAAAGTCAGCATATATTGGCAGTGTTCCGAATAATTCAATGATTCTATCCTGCTGCAACCATTCCGGCTGACCAATACCAAAATAGGCGCTAATACTTGAATAAGGATATTCTCGCCAATCCACGGGATTCAGGTGAATATATCGACTAATATGCATAAGATATGAGTCAGATGATACCCGCGACGCTTTGTACCGACTTTCAAACAGTGCACCCGATGAATCGTATTTTTTATTAAAATAAGTGCTGTAACTGGTCATTACGCCTCGCATCAAGCGCGACATTGCACCTTTTTTTGCTTGATATAGCAACAGGTGAAAGTGATTATCCATCAAACAGTAGCACAACAGTTCAACCTGTCCACGCAGGTGAGCGTATGGTTTGCTGTATTTATCGGTTACCTCATCGATTGACAGGTGTCTTTTCAGCAAGTTCATAAACACCCGATAATCCTCGTCTTCCTTGAAGATCTGTTGTCTACCATGCCCACGCGCATACACGTGATAATAACTGTGTTCGACGTCAATTTTTATAACATTTCGACTGGGCATATTTACATATTACACAATAAAACCTCTTTTTAGAAGGTCCGTCCTTCTAAAAAGAAGAGTGCCCCGTTTCCAGCGGGGTATTCTTGGTATGTTTATTTTATCACGCAGCTAGAAGGCTATGGGTCTTCGGCCAGATCGGCAATCGCAGCTTCACGTCGGGCGATAAATCCCAACAACTGTTCGGTACTGCGCAGACGATTCCACGAATCCAAGTCCAACCCCAACATTTCGCTGGTGGCCGTTAATTCGTCACCTGGTTGTATTTCCATATATTATTTCCTTTTTTTTGTTTTTATTGTTTTATACGTCTATTTAAGCATAAACTTGACAAATAAGCAATACCTAAAAGACATATTCCTGTAAATCTTTGACGTTATAGTGGTGGTTATGGTATAAATTAATGTGAGGAAACAAAAAATAAAAATATGGATATACCCAGCTCTCTCGCAATTGTGTCGTTGGCGGCGTTAATTCATGCCAGCTTTCAATTAAGCGTAAGTGTATTGACGCTACTAAGCGGTCATTCTATCGGCGCCAAACATTCGCACGCACGATTATTGCGCCTGACTACCAGTTTTGTATTTGGTGCAGGTTTAATGACTATGTTGCTACTATCGTTTATTTCGTTGATACTATTAGACGCTTTTGGCGATAACACCCCTCAGATTGTATGGGCTGCCGGCTGTGGACTGCTGGTAGGCGTCGCCGTGGCTGTATGGTTGTTTTATTACCGTCGAGAAAAGGGAACCACGCTATGGATCCCGCGGGAAATTGCTGGTTACTTGAACGAACGCACTAAAGCAACCAAGCTAAGTGCCGAAGCGTTCGGTTTGGGCTTAAGTGGCGTTATTGGCGAGATTTTATTCGTCATCGCGCCTTTATTTATGGCGTCTTTGGTGTTGATTCAATTGCCGACCATGTGGCAGTTGGTGGGTATCGCGGTCTACACGATCATATCAATGCTTTCACTGACAATCGTTTGGGTGTTAATCGGTAGTGGACATAACTTGGGCATAATTCAAAAATGGCGCGAATCAAACAAGTATTTTCTGCAGTTTGCAGCTGGTATGGGCCTTATCGTACTAGCATTCTTTGTCTATGTAACCAAAATCTTAGGCAATACCGTAGGGTTCCAATAATATGTCATTGTCGGTAGATGTTGTAAAACAAGGTGGCAAGCGCCAAACGGAACTGTTTATGCGCGATAAGCTTCATGCCAGTATTGTGGCAGCCTGTTTAAGTGTACGGGCCCCTGAAGGTCAAGCCGAATCAATCGCTCATGCCGTTTGTGATGCTGTTATTGACTGGCTGCAACAACACCCCGAAGTAACCAGTCAAGATATCCGTGTTGTTGCCGCTAAACACCTGCATATTCAACACCCCCAGGCCGCATATTTATACGAACAACACCTTATTACTATATAATCGTAAAGGAGACATTATGGCAAAAAGAAACACATTCGACTACGACCTAATTGTTATCGGCAGTGGTGCCGGTGGCAGCGCTGCGGCGGCCATCGCCGCCCGAGAAGGCAAAAGAGTAGCGATTATTGAATCTGGCACTTTTGGCGGTGAATCACCAAACTGGAGCGATATACCAACCAAGGCATTATTGCATGTGGCAAACTTGTACGATGAAGCTCGTCACGGGTCACGATTTGGCCTGCGTTCGTCAACTTTGGGTTATAACTACCCTTCAATTCGGGGCTGGAAAGAATTGGCCGTCAAACGTACCGGAGCCGGTGGCAATCGTAAATACTATGAAGGCCAAGGTATCGACACATATATTGGTGCGGCTCATTTTTTGTCTCCAAATGAGATTAGCGTAAACCGACGCCACCTATCGGCTAGTACTTTTCTAGTTGCAACTGGCGCTAGCTGGGTAGTACCAGATATACCGGGTTTGGATAAAATTCAATATCTAACACCACGAACCATTTTAGAGTCAATTCGTCCGCCAAAAAGTCTGTTAGTTATCGGCGCAGGAGACACAGGAATCGAAATTGCACAGTTGATGTCAATATTTGGAACCAAAGTCTATATAGCCGAACAAGCCAGTCGACTATTACCACACAAAGACAGTGAGATTGGAGAATTAGTCGAAAGAATTCTAAGTGAACAAAAAGGCGTAACGGCATTGACTCATTCGCGAGTTGTATCAATTGAAAAAGATGGTTTGTGTAAACGAATTATCATCTCGCGCGCGGGAACAGAAAAATCTATTCGTGTCGATGAGGTATTAATTGCAGCTGGCCGCACACCGACGGTCGACCTGGGGTTGGAAAATGCTGGTGTTAAATATACCGCAAGTGGTATTGAAGTTAATGATCATCTGCAAACTAACGTTAAACACATTTTTGCAGCGGGTGAGGTGTTGGGGCGCAACAGCTATACACACACTGCGTTACTGGAAAGCCAAATAGTGGCCAACAATATACTTCAAAAAACCAAAATTGTACCTGATTATACTTCAATCCCCGAAGTTATATTCACCTATCCTGGCGTTGCAACTGTTGGTTTGTCCGAAGACGACTGTTTAAAACGAGACTTGCCTAATAAAAAAGCAATAGCACCGCTAAGTATTATTGCCCGCAGCAATACGTCAGATTTTCGTGACGGTTTTGTCAAGATTATTACCGATAAAAAGGGCATCATCTTAGGCGCTTCGGTTGTAGCACCGCACGCTGGCGAAATCATTCACGAATTAGCTCTGGCCGTCAAGCATGGATTAACTGCCTATCAAGTAGCCGAAACTCCCCATGCCTTCCTGTCATGGAGCGAAGCGGTCAGAGTCGCCGCCAGTAAATTAAGTTGAGTTGAAACTACTCTTTGCAAGGTGACACCTTGCACTACGCCAAACCTGCGACTTTTTGCGAAGCAAAAATAGTCGGTGGTTTGAATTTACCTTCGGTCCAAATTAAATAACCTACCAAAGGCAGGTTGTTTAATTTGGTTGCGGGGGGTGGATTCGAACCACCGACCTGATGGTTATGAGCCATCCGAGCTAACCACTGCTCCACCCCGCGGCGTATATATAATGCTAACAGATGTGGATTATTTTTGCAAGGCGCTTTTTTTGTTATTGCCACCAAACAAAAAATTCATCCATTGATTAAAATTGCTGGTCTTTACAACAGTGGCGGACGGTTTGGTCGCAGCAATTTTATCAGCGTTTTTAACAGCATCGGAATTTGGCGGTAAAACCAACAAACGCTCACCTGGCGTTACCAACCCTAATCGCTGGCGCACTGCTAGCTCTTTATATTCATCGGTTTTGAAATATCGTTGTTCTAATTTGGCATTTTCGGTATCCAGTTGAGCCACAATTAACTGACGTGATTTGTCGTCTAGTTCTTTTTGCAGTTTAAAATTACGTTGCATTACTTCCAGGGATCCCCAGATCCAATTCGATGCAATTATAAACGCAACAACAATTACTGCGTTATTTAGGGTAAAATAGTCCTTCTTTAATCTATAAAATATTCGACGAATGTTTATTTTTTTCATGATGTTACATAGATATTATAGCCCAACAGATGATAATAGGCTATAATGTTAGAGTCTTAAGACAAACGGGGGTGTAGCTCACCGGTTAGAGCAGGCGGCTTAAGAAGTTCATTCTAAACCACATCATTTGACATGGCATGAATGATCTTACAGGGCTATCTGAGAAGTAATTCTCAGGTGATATTCTGTCAAATTCGGGGAAATCTTCTTGCTTATAGCGAATGACAATCCCGAGCCAAGTCCGTCGTACGGCGGAAAGGTGTAGAGACTAGACGGCAGACATCCTACTGATATCAGAGGATGAAGGGATAGTCCAGCTCACAAATTCGAAAGATGTTGCGAAAGTAATAGTGAGAAGCATAACCACTTGGTAGTTGGTTCAATTCCAACCACCCCCACCAAAATTTGCAAGTGTTATTGGTTGACTTGTTCAGCCCTTTGTATTACAATTGACATTAATACGGATATACACATATGTCAGAATTTACTCTATCATCTTCCCCAACAGAATCACCAGAAGAAACAGAAAGGAGCTTAGATGCTCCAAGCTTTGAAGACGCCGAAGACGAAGTCAACCCAAGCCACGCAAACGGATCAAGTGAAGAAATAGAAGATCTGTCAATATATGAAACCTACACAGGTGTTTGTGATGTAATTAGACCAGAGGTTGCTCGTGCTATGGCCAGTGAGCTTAGAGAGCGCCGAGGATACCCCTTTAGAAGGATCATGATTGGGGTCATGACACATCCTATTGTTTTGGACCATGATATACCAGTTCCCGAAAAAGTGCGTCAAGAAATAAGCGAGACCTTTCCAACCAGGGAAGAAATAGCGGGGGGTTTTACTGACGATCCGGATGTGCTGAATACCATACATTATGCGGACCTATATGGACCCAATGGACCATGGAAAGCTCAAGAAACTCCAGTTTTTAAGTTTCTCGAATTGTGTGTTAATTATGGAGGGGAAAATTTGCATGCAATTCAACTTGACGTTACTTGGCCGAACGCTGATGAAATCAGAGAATTCAAGAATAAACATCCAGATATTTTAATTATTTTACAAATCGGAAAATTCGCGTTCAAAGAGTCTGATAACGATCCCCAGAAAGTAGTTGACCGACTTCGTGAGTATGGTGACTCAATTGACTACGCTTTACTTGATATGAGTATGGGCAAGGGCGAGAAGATGGATAGTGATAGACTGCTATCGCTTCTGAGATCGGTTCAGGATGAACTCCCAGACCTTGGTCTCGCTGTAGCTGGAGGATTAGGACCAGACTCAATGGACTTGCTGAAACCAATTGCCGATGAGTTTCCGGGTATCTCTATTGACGCGCAAGGAGGCCTGAAGCCTGAGGATGCCCAAAGGGATTCGTCGGGTCATTACGTTGCAACTACTCCTGCAGATCTAGAGCAGTCACTTGCGTATATTCGAAGAGCTTGTGCCATGTTAGATCACCCTTAAAAGAATAATTGAGTCTCGATAATTTGCATAATAAAGGAACTTACATAAAATTATGAACGACGAACCAAACAACAAACTAAGTAATGATCAAAGTGGTGCCGTAGAGCCAACTAATACGGTACAGGGTGGGGTCCCCCTCGGTAACAGTGAGTACGCTCAGGAGTCATCGGAAGAAGAGACTATTCGTAAAGATACGAAACCGCCCAAAATAACTTGGATATAAACGATTGTAATACTCGACGCTTTCCCTATTCGTCTGTCTGTGTCATCTGGGCAACCATCACAAGAACCGCAAGTTCTATGGCGGCTTTATGCTGAGCTTTCTTACTTCCCATTACCACCCGAAGATTGCCCGAGTTAAGACTTCCTTCTTTGTAATGGTACAGTTCATTACTTCTTGTCATTAATTGAATACGGTTTAACATAGGAAAAGTATCACTATCATGTCTATACGAAAACAGCTTTTTTGACCATTCAGCACCAACGCCAATCTCTATATCTGTTTTGATCTTTCTAATGGACCCAGGCAGAACAATATGACGATCCACTATGTACTTTGTCAAAAGGGCTATAGACCCTTGGAAGCCTATATCGAAAATAATTATTTTATCCTTATCAGTTCGAATATGTTTTTTGATATATTCTCCAAGATTGACTATTAATGACGCAAACTTCGGATTCACAGAAACAAACAAATCCATTAACCGCGCATACTCATTATAAAAATCTGTGAAATCTGTGGGATAGCGCAAATGCGCGCTATAAAGGGCATCAAGCATTGCAGCGTAGTAACCCCATTCTCCTGACTTGTGACTCAATAATTTACGACCAACGAGGATTTGATCACTAGAAGTATTTTTTTCATTTAAGATATCGATAGCCTTATGCGCTTCATGGAACATTAAGCAATCTCGTAATAGATATATGGTATGACTGTTGTCTTTTTGTCTCTTTTTGACAATTTCCAGTACAAAGACAGCTATCTTCACTATGTGTTCAAGATCCGTAATCTCGTCGCCGTACCAGCGCTCTAATTCTGCTATTGAAACTGGATTTTTTAATAATGTCTTAATATGCGCTACTGTATGGTTAAAATATTCGTCTGGGCTTGTCTCTTTATCTTCAAATTGCAGAAAAGCTTCTGGCAATACTCCCTGATATCTTTTATCCTTCCAGCGCCTTAATATGGCATCACACCTGGTTTCCTTATATTCATTATTCAATCGCCCAATCAAATCATTATCTTCGATAAGTTCTTGGTTTGGTTTAAGATCAAAAGCCGTTGTTCTGTCGACCTCGAACCATTGACCAAAACGATTACGGTAATATAGCTTGCCTTCAAAGATATTGTAGAAATTTTCTCCAATTTTTTGCTGACCGTCTTTCTGAGAAACCCACTTCTCAAAACATGCATCATATATACTTTGCAAAAGATGTTTGTCCCCAAAGTGCTTATCGAACAAGGATTCCCAGGCAGAGCCAAACATTAAAAAACCAGCATCTTCCACCATAAGTTTAATCCAATCCTGGATGTTGAAGATGTGTCGACAAGTGTAGTAAAGATACTCATCATTGGAGTTTTTCAACCGCTCTTGTATCTCTTGAATATCGTTAATCAAGTATTCGCTAAAAACCTGGAAATCAATCGTACCAGACCAATCCTTGTCTGCCTGGCTTTTATTACTTTTGGCAAGTATTATCTCAAAGTCTTTAAAGAACTCGATAAGTCCTGCGTCATCTTGTTTTTTTATGAATTGACTAGACATGTTGGTATTATAATATACTTATATCTTTTTGTTCAATTACATCGACTTACCTTCAATAACTGTACATTTTGAATTACAATACTGTTTCTTTCATCTCCACCAGTTCAACACGCATCTAATTCCATTTCGTCAAAACCAATTCCACCAGATTTGACCATTAGATTCAAGAGGTTTTATTTCGTGATATTCTCTCGTTAGTCAAGGCCGTGTTGTTTAAAACATTCTACGTATTTTCTATCTGTACCCTTAAAATGAAGCAACAACCAGCGTTCCATAAGATACAATAAATCAAACCCAACGGACCTTTGATCAACCTTCATGTCTGTAATTTTTTTCACTTTAGATCTAATGTCGTCATGAATAGCTTTGTGAGAATCTGCATCTTCATAATGAAATTTTTCAAAATACTCTTCTTCGGTATTAAAATGATGTTCGGCATACGATGTAACGTCATTAATTAAATCCGATAGTTTTGTTGTGTCATTCGATCCCAAACAATCATACAATTTATTTAACAAGCCTATGAAATGTTTGTGCTGTTTATCGACAATCTTTACGCCAACACTGTAGCTTTTGTCCCATTTTATAGATTTCATGAATAATTCCCTTTTACTATCATAACATTTCATCAACAACCGCACTTAAATACATATTTAGACCACTGAAAATAGATGTCTTTGCATTTGTATCCAATTAGTTTATGCTGGTAAGTAATTTGAAAGGATGGGTATACCCAATATGCTGCGCAAGGATTCTATATGGGCTGAATCAAGCTCTAGTGGCGACTACCTATCAAATACAGCTCAGTCATACCAAGACATAAAAACCATGTTGACGTCAATAAAATAACATTTCCCCGACTAATTCTTAACCGATATTGTTTCCGGACGGCGTCGACCATTACTTACGCATAGAAAAAATTTCAAGACCACAGAAATACGTTAAATCTCGACATGAATGAATTTACGGCGCCTGATAACAACGTGGGGTATATACACTTACTTCGTTGCCGTACACACCTTCGCCAATCGCATTTATTGCAGTTACTTTGTAATAGTATGTGTGCCAATATGACACCGGTGAATTTAAGTAGGTTAACACATTCGACAAAACGATTAATGGGGTTTCCTGACCATAGGTATTACCCCTATATACTTTGTAGTTTGTTATGACCGAACCACCGTCATCGACAGGCGCCACCCATCTAAGAGTAACAAAAGATATGTTTGGACTACTGGTACAATCAGGTGTGGCGAATAGTCCCGTTGGTGGTCCCGGAACGATCACCACCTCTTCTTCAACCAACACCGGTGGCGTATTGCTAGTCATGCGATATGTGGTACTGCTGGACGTATATATGGCGTCCAATGTAAAATTTTGAGGACTAGAGCCGACCTCTGGGGAATATGTAAATGTAGTTCCTGGGCTGGCTTTGATACAGTATCTGGTGTCTGGCGGATCTGGACAGTAGTTACCACCGCCCCCATCGGTGAACGATGTTGGATAAGAACCATTTTCGACTTGGTATAATTTTAATTTATTAGACACATTAGTTAAATAAGATTGCAAGGATGAGGCAATGGCTTTTTGAGAAACACCGGTATACCAAACAATAGTAATGGCAGCCAAAATACCTATAACAACAACAACTATCAGCAATTCTACGATGGTAAAGCCCGAAGGTTGTGATTTAACTTTAGGCATATTGCTTATAAATATAAGAGTTTATTAAAAATAATACAACGTTATCGTGATTTTTTTAATGATTCTTCTCTTTTATGTGCAGTATACGTGGTACCGGCAATTCTAAATGCTTTTGTTAGCGCCCCGTTTCTTTTGCCCACCCTTGCATTGCCTGGACCAAATTTTTGATGTAATTCGCTCCCTATTAACCCAAGATAGTCATCATCTTCTGGCATCGGGATACCGGAATCACCGTCGGATAAAATCATTAGAGCTTGCAGTGCTTGCCCGCCCAGCCTACTAGTCTTTCCACGCATCCCCTCTAATACCTCACCGGTAGAGTCACCGTAGCGCGCAGACATACCATTGTAAGCTGATGTAAGCTCTGCGCCGATGGTCTGATTTTCTTTATTATAACGATTCATGATCGTTTCGAGCGCTTTTGCACGACCTTCTAGACTCAAAGAAGGTCCAGGTGGTATATCTGTTATAAAATTAATGGGCGCTCCTGGTTGGGGTGTAACATCGACGAAAGGTTCCCTTTTGACGTCGTCTAGTTCTTTTTGGGAAATTCCAAAACGTCTATATGCTAAATCATATGAACCCATGGAATCGGCACATCGATCAAGTTCAGCTTCCGTTACACCGTGTTCACGAAGTAATCTTACAAAAGGCGATTCTGAATCAACAGAATCGGTCTCGGCGGGATCGCCTCGATCGTCAGGAAATGACTGTTCTGGACCATATTCGGACATGCCTATATTATAGCATGATGGTCATGTTTAGTCAATCTGTTTTGGCTGGTTTTTGAGGGAATCAAAAATGCCCCAAAAAGGGGCATTTTTGGCACCTGTTTGTTTGGATATTACTATACTACCAAACGCGCTTATGGCGCAAGTCCAAAATTAGACTATTTTTTCTTTGATACTGTCAAGAAGCCGTTTCGTGGGTTTTCTTTGACTACGCCACCTGCAGGAAGATCAACTGGGTGACCCTTTGCATTCTTTTCTACTTTTGCAAAAAAGTAGATTTTTTGTTGTTTGCCGCCACGCAACGTAACGTCGGTGCTGTGCAAGTAATAAGTGATACCTTTTGAGTTTGTGTGCTTGTAAGCCATAAGACTCCTATTCCTCCTATTAGTACTATACAAGAGTTAGAGTACACCAGGGTGGCGTTCGGTGTCAACTGTTAAATGCTTTTATAGTGGCTTCGAAGTAACATTCGTAAGATAACAACACTTATAAAACGGGAAAGAATCATTATCAAAATTACTACACATACCACTAACGACCAACCGGCGAAGTCTGGTGACCACATCGGTGAAACATAGACGTGCGAATATGGACCGGGAGATAGGTAAACTGTGCTATTTAAACTCTCACCTGCTGGATATTTGGCCAGTTCACTAACGGTACACTGTACATAGGCTGGTGACCAGCTGGAATAACGTGGAGCACAAACATCCTGGGCTTTTTTGTAAATATTGCCGTTTACTCCCACCGATGCCTTTTCCAGCAATATCTGTTTATCGCGGTTGTAGGCTGCAACCAAAAAGGCTCCTTTGTCCATGTCGGTGTTCATATGAGCTGAAACGTAACGCTGTAGGTCGTACAGCCTGCTTTGGGTTATTTTATTGTCGCCCGCCTTATCCGCCGTATAGACTGCCTCACGACGTTCTACCATACCAATATTATTTAATCGTAAAAAAGTAGCCGACACGAAACACGCTAGACAAAACAAAATAACTAGTTGCCAGGTCTTGATACGCTGCAACTGGTTAATTCTTCGACGAACTTGCTTTTTATCAACCACTTCCACTGACAAACCCCACCTTAACTATTAACACTAGTATACTTGAATTCAAGGCTATTTACGATATATGTCGAATCTGGCGATACCTATAAACAAAACGAAGCCAGCCGAAACGAAGAAAAACACCTTGAGACCATCAATGTCACCTAACAAGAAACTGCACAGCAACAGAATGGCGCACGCAACAACCGCTCCCAAACTAAACACAGCTTCGCTGATGCATAGATACAATATTCGATGGCCCGATAGATCGGCAGAATCAAACACGCCGCGCATGAAGGCCATATTATAACCCGTGGTCGCTATTTCATTTGCAATGTTTGTCCCTACAATTGCGCCTGAGTTATTAACAAAAGGCCTTGAGGCGTGCACTAATGCATTCACAACAACACTTAATTTTAACAAATTACCGCCTTTACGATTATCGATCAATTTACCGTAGGCATAAGAAGAGGCGATGGAGGTTAGAATGGTTACTGATGACAAAAAACCTAATTTAACATAAATATCCCAGCCATAACCCGGGAATATAGCAATAACAATAAATAAATTCCAGACGGTTCCGGTCGTTACTATGTCAAAACCAACGCCAGTTTGGGCAGCAATACTACTGAAAGTGGCGCGCCAAGGAAAACCGCTAAATTTGATCTTTTGATGGGTTCGGGTCGGTTCGATAAATCTAAACAATGGCAATGCCGAGATAATAAATAACACAGCAGCCAGCCAAATAACCGTCTGTAGGCCATAGTGAAGAGCAATAAAACCACCAATTATTGGACTGACACCAATTGAAATTTTTTCAAGGATATTCATAAACGCCAGCTCTTTACCAGCGTGTTCAACGTTTTTAATCTTTGAAAAATCAACCATATAGCTTAGCTTATATATGGATGCTGAAATTGACATAAATACGCCCCATAAAACTATGCTAGCAACACCAATAACAGGCATCAGACCAAGAGCAGCCATTGATGGAACATAAAGTAAATCACTAGCCAATATACCGTGTTTTGGACCGAAATTTGCAATGAAATATCCCGATAAAAACGACAGAGGAACTTTTATCAAATAAAAACACAGCCAAAAAATCATGATAAAGGCCAGGCTATAACCCGCTTCGTACATATATACCGAAGTGAACCCTGAAACTATATTCATTGCAACAACTCTAATTGTGTGCGACGCATAAATTTCGGCTATTTCGTTAAACGTCGCGTATCGCCAAAAATGGCGTTGCTGTAATATTCTGTAAAAAAACGATCTTATCATGATATGTATTTTTGTATTGTTATAGTTTACTCCATTACAACACAAACACTTGTAAATATGAAGTGTTGAAACCTATCATATACCGCCTACTACCTACTACCTACCATATTCAGGTATACTGGGATTCATGAACATTTTCTTTTCTGGGATTGGCGGAGTTGGCATTGGCCCACTGGCCGAGATAGCATTGGATGCTGGATATGGCGTCATTGGATCAGACCCTGCAGTGACACTAATAACAAAACAATTAAGTAAAAAGGGTGTTGAAATTAGCACCAACAGCGCCGAAACGTTCCTGAAAACCAGCCACAACAAACAACCAATTGATTGGTTTGTTTATACTTCTGCACTAACCAGTGATGACCCAGTACTGGCAATGGCGCATGAACTGGGTATAAAAACCTCAAAACGCGACGAATTAATTGCATATATTATTGCTGAGAAGAATTTAAAGCTAATTGCCGTTGCTGGCACTCACGGCAAAACAACTGTTACAGGGATGATGGTTTGGACAATGAAACAATTGGGTATTCCTGTTAGTTATTCAATTGGAACTACAATTACATTTGGTCCGAGTGGAAAATTAGACCCCGACAGCGAATATTTTGTATACGAGTGTGATGAGTTTGATCGAAATTTTCTGCATTTTAAACCATATCTTTCGCTGATAACGTCGATTGACTATGACCATCCCGACACCTACCCTACGATTTATGAGTACTTGGATGCATTTCACCAGTTTGCACAGAGCAGTAATCAAGTTATCACCTGGAACGATCAACATAGCGAACTGTTTACTGACATTTCTGGCGCAACCATTTTGAATCCGTCAGAAATAACCAATCTGTCGATTTTAGGTCAACACAACCGCCGAAACGTCAGTTTAGTGCAGTCGGGACTGAAAAATCTTGGGTTTAATCAAAATACTGACGAGATATTAACTCGATTCCCTGGCACAAATCGAAGATTTGAAAAACTGGCTGAAAATCTGTACAGCGACTATGGCCACCATCCGGTTGAAATTGCCGCTACGTTGCAAATGGCACGAGAAATGTCTGATCGCATTGTATTGGTTTATCAACCACATCAGAACATTAGACAACACAAGATTCGAGATCAATATACCAACCAGTTTGAATTAGCCGAAGAGGTATACTGGCTGCCAACGTACCTATCGCGCGAAGATCCAACCCTAGAGGTGTTAAAGCCGCAGGATTTAATTCAAAACATAACTAACAAAAACAGCGTTCACGTCGTTGATTTGAATGGCAATCTTTGGAGTATCATTCAAAAAGCCCGCAGTGAAAATATATTAGTACTTTGTATGGGTGCGGGCACAATTGACGGCTGGGTCCGCAATCAAGTTGCTAGGATAGGTTAGGAAAATGTTAGATCGGTACAGCTATCCCTAGTTCTTCGGGGCTAAGCGGATCACCTCCAAACGCATCAACAGATTTAGTTTTTTGAGATTGTCGGTCGAATAGCGACCTGAATTCCTTGATTGAATTCTTATCAATTACTCCTGACGAGGAATAGTTTTGAAAATCGCCATCATTTGCGGTAATTTTCGAACGTACACTTTTATAACCCGGGCGACTTAGGTCAAGTTGAGCCGCTCCACTGCCGTTATACATCGACATGCTAGCCACGACAACTGTGGTGGCGATCCCGATTGACCCCACTATAAACAAAAAAAAGCGATGTTTATCTTTAAAGGTTGGTTGATCGGTGATTGGCGATGCTGTTTGACGGTCCATATTAACGTTTTACCCCACCATCGGTACCAAAATGATCTTTTTCAAATTGACTAACCGCTAGTTTATATTGGTCGATATTTTTACCAAGTTTCAAGATATCCTCGTGAACCTTAACTCGTTTGGTTCGCGCCAGAGCAACAGCATCATAAAATGAGACTGGTTGTTTTGTGCAGTCGATGCCAATTGCTGACGACAGGTACTCTTCGTAGTCGATATAATCCGACCTAAAAGAGTTCAGCGCCAGATTATAATTTTCAAAAACAGATACTATATAATTGTTGTTGAAATCATTGTTTGCTACTCGATTATTGAACTTGTCCATCAACTTGGTCGACATTGATTCATATATCTGACCCATGTTAACACGCAGCAGCGCATCACTGGCATGTAGTTGATTTAATGTATTTTTGACCAAAACACAATTTGTAATAATTAGATTGGTTTGTTGATCGCTTACTGTATCACCTTGGGCGCCAACTTTAAGAATCGTCAAACCACCAACACCTACCGCCAACAAAAAACCGACAAAAGATAACTTTTTGGATATTTTCATACCATCTTATTATCTAACGCTATACCCTGTTTGGTCAATGAGGTAGATTACTTAATATGTTTTGTATTTGATCGGCTGTGATAGGTTGCCCATTGCTACTGTCGGTTATTAGTTTAAATAGTTGGTCAAATCCACCGTTTTGTATAAATTGCATGACATAGTACACCGCAATGGCAGATGTTACAACCAGCACAACGATAATCGACAGGGACGTAATAAACACCGTTCGTTTGGCAAATTTTTTATACCGAGCCGCGTCCAACAGTTGATTCCCCTGATTGTCGCGCATGGATCCTGATATTATGCGACCTAAATCAATCGTCGCCCAAACACCAAGGCCGCCCAATGTTAACAACTTTAATAACCCTGTCCAAAATTTTCCCAAATAAAAACGATCAACACCGAATAGTCCAAAAAAGAAACTAAAGAAAAACGCAGCCAAAAAGTGTCGCTGCTTGCTTGGATCGGTAGGTTTACCGGTCGATAAATTTATATCGATATCGGCCGGTAACATTGGCGGACTTGTCGTGCTAGGTTCCATATTTTTGTTTTTCCTTTTTATTCAACTTAAGGTGTCAGACGATTAATATCACGCGGGAAAAGACAGGCCTCTTTGACGTTGGCAAGCCCGATTATTTTTTGAGTAAAACGATCAATTCCAAACCCGCAGCCACCGTGTATTGGCAATCCATACTTAAAAGCCTGAAGATAATATCTGAAACCTTCGTGTTCGACATCAAGTCCGGCATTTTTCATTTGTTCAATCATTTTTTCATAGTTGTTTTCACGCAGTGGCACTGTGGCAAGTTCTGTGCCGCGGAATATCAGATCCCCCCAAAGTACAGTGCCATCTTCGACATCAAATTTATGATAAAACTTACCAGCTCCAATCGGAAACCGAACAGCATAAATCAGGTCTGTCCCCAATTGTTTGCGAGCATATTCACTAATAAAGCGCTCTTCGTCTGGTATTAGGTCTTTTTCGTTGGTTGTATCTGTCTTGGTCGTCTCGGTGTACAGTTTGTGAATCTGAGCTATCGTAAACTGGGGGACTTTTCCATCCTGTGCCAGTTTAAGTTCTGGCGCGTTTAAACTTCTTAGATCATCGGCATGTTCGTCATAAACACGTTTCAGCACATCCTGTGTCATATCCGAGACCAGATTCAAGACCTCGTCGTGACCCTTCACAAAACCCATTTCTATATCAAGCATGGTTAATTCGGTTAAGTGACGTGTAGTGGCGGATGGTTCGGCCCGGTAGGAGTGGGCTATTTCAAAAACACGCTCAAATGCGCCAACCATGATTTGTTTATAAAATTGAGGACTTTGGGCTAGGGTTGCGGTTTTTCCAAAATACTCTAGTTTAAACACTTCCGAGCCACCTTCGGTCGCTTCGGCTAGTAGTTTCGGGGTATCAATTTCGATAAACTCTTTTTCGCGAAGAAACGACCGAATGTAGTGCGTAAGGTCGGCGCGTATCATGAAAATCTTTTGTTCTTGCAGGTTTCGTACATTTAAAATTCGGTTTTCAAACAGTGTATTCAGGTGTTCTGGCTTATGCGAGATTGGTTTATCAATTTCAATCGGTGATTCATCAGTAACTGGAACAACTACCTCTACTTTTACATCGTGTAGTTCAGCCCCGCCGGGCGCCCTTTCGTCAGCCATAACCAAACCCGTTAACGCTAGCACGCTGCCAGTTTGCATACCGCGAAGTTTTTCAAGTTCATCCTTGTTGTCAACCAAGGTTTGGACCAAACCACTTCGATCCCTAAGGGTAATAAAATTTAAACCACCTAACAATCGTTTTTTATGCAACCAGCCCTCGATCGTAACTGTCTGATCAATACTAGATGCTATTTCTTTGGCCAATGTTCGTGTCATAAATTCGTCCTTGTGCTTCATTTTATCATCGTTACAAGGATAACCCTAGACATTTTCAAGTTTTTCGGGATGATTATTCTTGCGAGGGTTTCTAAGGGCCACTTCGCGCAAATTATCGTGAGCGTCAAATTCATCAACAATTTTACGTCCTATCAACGCCTCGATCACATCTTCTAGCGCCAATAATCCCACCGTTTCGCGAAACTCGTTCACAACCACAAATAAGTGGTGTTTTGTTCGTAGAAACGCTGCCAATGCATGTTGCAAGGTTTGATCCTGACGTATGTAATACACTTTTGGATCCATCGCTTTCTCGGCTGTGGTTGAACGTTTTATGTCAAGTGTTAGTAGGCTTTTAAGATTTAAGATACCTACTATGTGATCAATGTCACCTTTCATTACCGGTAATCTACTGTGGCCAGTTTTGTGCAGTTCATCTAGAATGAGTGGGCCCAAGAACTCTGAATGTTTTATACTGTCAATAACACTTCGTGGCGTCATCACCGAACTAACCATCTGATCATCAAAAGACAAACTATGCACCATTAGATTTTTCTGATCAATGGTTAAAACACCTACTGATTCATCGACCAGGTGCTGCAACTCTTCTTTTGAGTCGATACGTGGACCAGCTGTATTATCACTTACCGGCATGCTTCGAAGTAATTTAAAAACATATGGCACTTTTTGGATAAACCGCAATATGTACTTTTCAAATCGACTGTATAATTTTTGTGATAAGTTTCTAATAAGACCAAACCGAGAAATCGATCCATATTCCAGCGCTACGAATAGTGCAGCCAGTACGCCAATTAACCAACCGAATGTTACAACACATAACAACACAACGACAACCAGCAGCAAGGCGACGGATACCCTTTGCAAAGAGACTACGTCAATCAATAGGTTTTCGCGAGTTAAGGCTTTTGTTGCGTCTTTATCACCTTGGTCGGCACGCCTTTCTAGTTCAAATCTACTAAATTTACTGCCAGGTGGTTGTATCGCCGATAAAAGCAGTAATAGTATAAAACATAATGCGGTTAAGATAATTAAAAAAGTATACATACTGTCACTATTGTAACTCATAATTTATCTGTTACATACTAACACTTTGGACAACTGTTTGATATAATTAGGGTATTAAACGATAGGAGAATTCTTTGAACAAAACAAGCTGGACTATTTTTATAATACTTACGTTTGGAATCTTAACCCTATTGGTAGTTTTTTCGGGTAATTCGCGAACCGATGTTAGCAATGTTAATGTCAACACCATCCAAAAAGCCACATCACAAAACGGTAAAATAGCCGATCATGTGTTTGGTAAAGTTGACAGTAAAGTTACATTGATTGAATATGGTGACTATCAATGCCCACCCTGCGCAAACGCTTACCCGATTGTAAAATCAATATCGAAGAAATATATTGGTCAGTTACAGTTTGTATTTCGTAACTTTCCTATTACTGACGCTCACCCTAACGCTAAAGCAGCCGCTGGTTCAGCCGAAGCCGCGGGTTTGCAGGGTAAGTTCTGGGAAATGCATGACAGGATTTATGAAACTCAAACTGACTGGAGCGAATTAGCAATCACCGAACGAGGTAAGTTTTTCGAGAACCTTGCAACTGAACTGAAAATTGATCTGAAGAAATTTAATACCGACCTGTCAACGTCCGCAATAGGAAAAAAGATTGATTACGATTCCGCTATTGGCAAAAAGGTGGGGGTCGAAGGAACGCCAACATTCTTTCTGAATGGCGTAAAATTAACTTCCGATAAATACAGCAGCGAGGCAAAATTCATCGAAACAATCAATTCAGAACTGAAAAAAGCTGGAATCGCACTGCCGAGATAGGCGAAACAAAAACACCCCGGTGCCTTGGGGTGTTTTCTTTTTGTACCCGCCGCATATATGCGGCTGGCGGATTTGTTGCCCGTTGTTTGCAAGTGACGGGTTTACTGTACGATATACAGTTGCCATTCGGCAGGCACCACATCCACTGCGATCTTTTTGCGTCTAGAAGACACAAATTCGATTGCTATTGGCATGTGATTTAACTCCTTGTACTATGTACAGCCTCACACGCTTCGACCTTTAAATTATAGTTTGGCGCGAGACACGATAATAATCGTATCAATGTCAGTAGGACAAGTCAAGACTTGCGTTGTATGTAAAAAACGCTTGTGTTGATTATTATAAACTAACGCGAATCATCTCACAAGTACATATAACCGACCCTCAAAACTCCCTCGGGTCCCAACAGTCGCAGTACCATACAATTTTATATCATGCATGTCTACGTTTTACATAAGTATGAAAAGTGTGTCAAATATCTTTACAGCCCGATTGGTGTAATCTGGTATTTAAAATCGTATCCTTCGTTTTTAGCTAGATCCTCAAATTTTGATCGAATTGCTTTGTAGTCAAAGTTGTAGCTGTAATCTTTCCCAAACAAATTCGATTGTTCTTGGATTGACCCTTCGCGCTGGCCACTTGTGGTGTTATAGGTTTCGGTTTTAAACCCAAACCCAGTCGATATTCCACTGTCAAAATCTCCACCCCCACTTGACAGTCCAGACCCGGATTCTGCCAACATTTCGGTAAATTTTAACTCTTTTGAGTCGTCATTGATTCTAAATTTTGCAATATATCGTAGTTTCTTTCTGGAAAGAAAGGCTTTTCTTTCGGCAACTAGAATTTCTAGTGTATGAATCCCCTTCTTTTCGGATAAATCACCGCCAAATTCACCGGAATATGTACTAATATTGTCAAATAAACTCATTCTTCCTCCTTTATTACTAAGCCTAATTATATCGTTTGGTGTATAAATAGCACAAGACAAATGATAAAATGAAGACTCGTGAATCACCTATTTCAGAAAGTCTTAAAACAAGTAGTGACATTTATCTGCGACCAGTCTGTAGTTTTGTTTTATATTATCGCTTTGGGTGTAAAATTATATTTTTTCAGCACCTACGTCACAAAAGTAACTTGGTCAAAACAATACATGTACGGTATTGTTTGCGGATATGTCAGCGCGGGAGTTATTTTCATGCCTCTTTTTATTGTTCGGAAACACAAGGTAAAGTTGGCGACTTTGTTGTCGTTTTTTGTATCGTTCCTGATTTTGGTTGACATTGTCTATTATTCTTATTTCTCGTCATTGCCCACCGTGGGCCTGTTGAGCTCTTTGGGGCAGACTAAAGATATCGAACCAGCCATTAGTACGCTGCTTCACTGGTGGCTATTGTTGTATTTTATTGACATTATTTTGGTATTGATATTATTTAAGCCCATAAAAACCTTATTCGTATCATTAAAAGACAGATTTGATATACATAAATCAAACCCGAAAAACGCCTGGATAGCAATTACGATAACCTTGATTGCCTTTTGGGCAAGCCTGTTGCCAGTTGGCCTTCATACGCTGGAAGATGTTTTTAACAAGGGATTTGATACGGTATCGACATCTCAATACTACGGCCTACTGGTGGCTCACGGAATAGATATCGTTCGCTTTATCGAACAAGAGACGACACACCTATCAACGTCGCAAGAACAAACCTTGTATAAATGGGTGAAAGACAATAAACCCGAACAGGCTAATGACCCATTAACCAAGTCGGCTAAGGGTAAGAATGTGATAATGATTCAGGTAGAGTCTTTGGGTGGATTTGTAATTAATCAAAAAGTTAACGGAAAAGAAGTAACCCCAAACCTAAACAAGTTAGCGAAAGTATCGCAATTCTTCCCGAATGATCGCTTTTTGTACGGCGCTGGGCATACGTCTGATACGGATTTTGTATCTAATACGTCTTATTTTCCCTTGCCTGATGCGGCGGTTTTTGTTCGCTACGGACAGGACGATTTTACCAGCCTTCCAAAAAATATTATCTCTAATGGATATAGTGCATATGCCTATCACGGTTTTAATAGAAATTTCTGGAACAGAGATGTCGCACTTAAATCGCTAGGTTATCAAAAATTCTATGCTGCCGATAATTATCCAAAAGGCACCAATATCAACATGGGTCTTAATGATGGCGATTTTCTATCAAAAACGGCTGATTATATCAAAAAGCAACCAAAACCAAGCTTTAGTTACGTTATTACTTTATCTTCTCACGTGCCGTTTAATACCAACGATCAAACTAAAGACTTAGGCATTAATGCCAGCGACTACCCAGATCAAGTCGGTGGTTATTTAGAAATTATTAATTACACTGATCGAATGATAGGCAAATTTTTCGCTAAACTAAAGTCTTATGGCCTATATGACAATTCATTGATTATTGTCTACGGTGACCACACTCCAGTATTGCCGGCTTTTAAGGCTGGAACTATTAAATACGATCCCGACACTGTTCAAAAAAAGGAAGTACCGCTGTTTATCAGGCTTCCGAACGAAACTGTCGGAAAAACATATAAAAACCAAGGTACCCACCTGGATATTACTCCGACGGTTTTGGACTTGGTGGGTATAAAAACAGATCAATTATTGTTTGGCCAAAGTGTTTTTGTGACTGGTAAAAAATCCTTGCGACTTTGTTCGGATCAGCTGGCGGTCTTTTATACGCGTGACGACTGTGACACTACTTTAACCAATGAAAGAAATATTTCATCAACCATTATCCGCTACAATCAATTCAACAATCTGATAAGGTTTAGTCGTGGTAAGCAAACTGGAAAATAATATCGCCAATCAAAGAATCTTGATTCTTTCAGATACCCATTTGACAAGGCATTTCGATAAACGAAAGTTTAAATTTCTGATTGATACCATTTCAGATTCAGATTGGGTGATCATTAATGGTGATTTTTGGGATAGTTGGTTTACGAATTTTGACGGTTTCGTACAGTCCGAATGGAAAAGACTGTTCCCTTATCTTTTGGAAAAGAAAGCTATATATATTTTTGGAAATCACGACTTAAAAGAAAAAACTGACAACAGAGTTGGTTTGTTTTCGGTAAAAAGCGTGGATAGTTTTGATATTAAAACAAAAACTAAAACCTATCACATCGAGCATGGCAGAAGAATTCTTGAACTGGAAAACGATAGATTTTTAATTATGTATAGTAGGGTGATGCAGACATTTGAAAAAATTCATTTCAGTTTGGTTTTTTACTTTTTGAACCTTTTCGAAATCATTGGTTATAGCATTTTTGGAAAAAATATTGCCCGTAGATCAAAATTCGCTAAAAATAGAAATCTACTTTTAAAGAATTCGAAACGGAAAGATTGGCTACTGTGTGGCGACACGCACTGTCCGGAAATAGATATGATTAAAAAATTTGCTAACTCAGGATGTATATTACATGGCCATGCCAGTTACCTGATAGTTGACAGAGGTGAAGTTTCACTACACATCACAAAATACGATTAGATACATTATTCAGACGTTGGCTTACGCTTACCTGGTTTGAAGGAATTGCCTTTTTATTGGTTAAAGAATACAATTAGCGCGACGAAAATTACCACAACTACAATGAAAATTGAGAGTTCGAGAACTGTAAAACCATCTGTTCGCACCGGTTTGTTCTTCATATATCCCTTCATTAAATTATGTGTGTATTTTAACACGAATTTATTCTGAAGACGACAGTCGTCCGTATGGCTCGGCTTATGTTTATTTGCTATACTTAAGCATTAAGGAGAATAGCTATTAAACGTCATATTTCACTTTGTTTAGCCAGCACCGCTGCATTGACTGTTGCGCTGTCCGTGACTGTTAGTGCCATTACTTACATTTCACAAAGTTATTCTACTACCGAGAAGCTTTCTTTGGGATCAGTCGTAAGCCTTAAAGACGACACGACCGACCAAATCGTAGCTTCGACTAATGACAACGTCGACAATCTACTGGGAGTTGTCGTAAATGCCGACAACTCGGTTATGTCACTGTCTAGCGGAAGTTTCAACAAAGCCGAGGTGGCCACGAGTGGAACTTTACAAGTTTTAGTTTCAGATATAAATGGTGCCGTGATAGGCGGGGATCAGATAACTGCTTCACCAATCAGTGGCGTAGGCATGAAGGCTAGTAGTAATGTTCGAGTTGTTGGTATTGCGCAGGGCAATCTCAGCACTAACGGCAGCAAGCAGACATACACCGATAAGACGGGCGCCAAAAAGACTGTCATTATTGGACAAATTCCTGTTCTGGTTAATGTATCTTATTATTTCAAAGAACCAGACAAGACAATAGTCCCAGCGGCAATTCAAAACCTAGCCAATTCATTGGCGGGCAAGAACGTAAGCGCCCTGCCGATACTGATTAGCGTAGCAATTTTTATTATAACTATTATTGTTGTGGTCAGTATTATTTATTCTATGATAAGAAGCAGCATAATATCGGTCGGTCGTAATCCGATGTCCCAATCGGCAATCTACCGAGATATTGTTCAGTTGTCCGCCCTGGTACTGGTAATACTAGGAATCGGTTTAATATCAATTTATCTAGTACTAACGAGGATGTAAAAATATGAGTATAACTTTTCTACAAATATTTCTTCTAATTAATGTTTTCTTGATCGGAGCCGTCTTTGCCACCGCTCTGCGTCACGCCTATGCACATTTTAGGCCTCATTCACACGATAGCGAAAAGATACACCAGACAGCCGCTCAAGTTGTTCATCTGTCACCCAAGGTTCGGGATAGTTTATTGCAATCGGCCCAGGATAAATTTCAAACTATTTTAAATCATTCTGCAGAACAATTAGAGCGCGATTTGAAAGCCACAGTTGAGCAGCTAAATAGCCGACTTGAAAAACTTGGCACCGAAATAGTTGGCGATGAGATGAGGCGATATCGTATGGACCTTGATCAGTTGCGCAAACAAACCGAGGCAAACATTACAGGCGCCCAGACGGAAATTACTGAACATCAAACGGATTTGAAAGCTAAAATTGACAAAAAACAAGCCGAACTGGAGGCAAAATTAGTCGAAGAAATAGCTAACGAAAAGAAGATTTTGATTCAACAAATCGATACAAAACTAGCCGATGCGGTAGCGTCTTTTTTGACTGAAACCCTGGGACACAACATTGACTTGGGCGCTCAAAGCACCTACTTAACTTCTATGCTGGAAGAACACAAGACAGAACTAATAAAAGGAATAAACGATGAAACTTAAGTTGCCCGGCAGTATAGCATCATCGCAAGATTTAACCGCCCTGTTAATCGAGATTCGCGAATATTCACATTGGTTTGCACACGAATCTATAAAAAAACGTGTCGACGCCAAACACTCCTCGGCGACACCCACTATGTCCACTGGTGCCATGGAACTACTGCGAGACTGGAAGATTAAACATCAAATCAGCCAACAAAGTTTAGATGAATTAGTGAAAACACTTGAAGACTATTGTAAAACCGCACCCTCGTTGACTATTACGTTAGCGATGTCCCCCACTAGCAGCTTAAAAACAGCCTTGGTTACATGGTGTCGCGAAAATATTGCACCAGATGTGTTGGTGGCGTTTCGATTTAATGCTACCATTCTAGGTGGTTTAGTCGTTCATTTTGGTAGTCATGTTTTCGACTGGTCGTTCAGACGACAAATACTTGCCAACCGAGAATTTTTCCCAGAGGTACTGCGACGTGTTTGACAACCAAACCTTTCAACGTTTGGTTGAAGCCGATAATCTTACCGGCGAAGTAGTAGCGGTAAATAGCTTTATTGTCGAGATTAGAGGTTTAGACGGAGTATGTCTGGGCGCCTTTGTTTTATTTGAAGACGGACAGCACGGTATCGTACGTAAAGCTGTTGGCGATAGGGTGATTTTATTTAATATTGACTCAGAAAAAGTTGCTATTGGCACGCTAGTTGTTGTTGAAAGCGATATGTTAAACGTACCAGTTGGAAAAGGTTTGATTGGTCGAGTTGTATCGCCAATGGGAAAACCGCTTGATGACAAGGGTGCGATTAGAACCACTGCCACCTCTGGTATATTCAACCCAGCGCCAGGCATTATGGCACGTAGTATGTTAAACGAACAGCTGGCTAGTGGTGTTACCGCTGTGGATAGTTTTTTCCCCATAGTCTTAGGTCAGCGTATCGCCGTACTGGGAGACAGCAAGTCTGGTAAAAGTACATTTTTAAGTCAACTAAGCGCCAATCAGGAAGGCAGCAAACGTATAGTTGTATATGTCCTTATCGGAAAACGTAAAGTAGACATAGAATTGCTGTTGGCGGGACTTCAAACATCTGGAGCGATGGATCATACCATAGTGGTGCTGGCTGATATATTTGACTCACTATCACAATCGTACCTGGCACCGTACGCAGCTTGCGCCATGGCCGAATATTTATGGAATAACGGTGAAGATGTAACTATCATCTATGACGATTTAAGTAGTCACGCCGAAGCTTACCGACAACTTTCCCTGTTGCAAGAGGTTGATCCAGGTCGCGACTCATATCCTGGCGATATGTTTTATGCCCACTCTAGCCTGCTAGAACGTGCCGGAAAGCTGCTAAAAAACGGTAAAACCCTAACAGCTTTGCCCGTGGTGCTGACACCTGGCGATGATATAACCGCTTACCTATCGACAAACATTATGTCGATTACCGATGGTCAGATTGTGTTTGATTTAAGGATTTTTCGTCAGGGTATACGGCCCGCAGTTAATGCCGGCTTGTCGGTTTCACGAGTCGGTAGCCAGGCGCAAACCGTCCGTCAGAAAAAACTTTCCACGACTTTGTTTAAAACACTGGCCAAATATCATCAAGCGGAAGAATTTTCACACTTTAGCACCCAACTGTCCAAAGAAACCACTATCGATCTAACGGTCGGAAAATACATTTACGAAGTGCTTGCTCAACCCCCCGAAGAACGTCATTCACTAGTCGAACAACAATTAATGTTGGAAACCGTACTTTTGAGTGGTGGTGAAGCGGATATTGACGTTGTGGGATTAAAGGAATCTGTTAAAACGGTTGGTAAAAAGGTTAAAGACGAAAAAGATTTCGATAGAATAGAGACCGAGTTGTTGAAAAAACATACAATTAAGTCAACGGCCGAAAAGTCCGAAGAAGAACCGGTAGAAGCCCCAGTTAGCCCCGAACCCGAGACAAAGGAGGTAGCTAATGCGACGAGCTAGTGCTATCGAAAAAGATACCGAACAAATCACTACAGTTCAAGATTTAACCTGGGTATTTGAAAGCTTGGCCAGCACACAGGTAGCAAAAGTGAAAAGTAAAGTTCAACTTTCTACCGAATTTTTTGCATTATTGTGGAAAAGATATAGCTCTATTAGAATCGACCCCGAAAAACGCATCACAAATCGCAACCTGTATAGTGAAAAAGATAAAAAAGCTTTTGTGATTATTACCGCAGAGGGTGGACTAAGTGGTGAGATTGATCAACATCTAATTGAAACAATGCTTCAAGATTACGACTCGAACACAACAGACATAGTAGTGTTGGGTTCCCATGGCGCCAACCAGTTAACAGGGCGCGGTATTTCATACGTCCACTTTTTTCAAATACCTGAAACCGACCGCTATATTGATGTTGGTCCTGTTATCGAGGCAATTCTTCCATATTCAAAAATAATCGTATATTACGAAGAATATATATCGCTAGGCGTGCAAGAGATTAGATCAATAAATCTAATCTCTACATTGAAAGAAATGAGTGAAGAAATCGAAGATGATATTATAACTGCCGACAACACTATTTTTGAGCCCTCATTAGACGAAATTGCCGACGAGATGGAGGTTACGATGATGAAACTGGCATTAAGTCAGACGATTCTAGAGTCTAGTTTAGCTCAGGCTGCCAGTCGCTTTAACGCCATGGCGGTTGCTAAAAAAAGGGCTAGCGAATTGTTGGGTGATTATCTGTTAGAATTCCATCGTGCCAAGCGTTCTGAAAGTGATCGCAGAATGCGAGAAGTTATGATTAGTCTGAAGGAAAAACGAAAACGTTCAGCAGGAACAAGACTATGAAAAACGCAGCAGCACTTAGTCTGGGGGGCAAGGTTGGAATTATTCGTTCACTGAGCGGATTAATGGTAGAGGTTCAGATAACCGACGAGCGTCCCGATGTCAAGGAATTGTTGATTGTCGAAGATCACCCCAATGTATTCTTGGAAGTAAGTTTTTTTAAACCTGATATTGCCGTATGTTTAAATCTAACAAATAATCAAGTTTTATGCTGCGGGCAAAAGGTAACGCGCAGCAACACAAAGGTTACCGTTCCGGTCGGCCCAAAAACTATCGGTAGAGTCTTTAGCGCACTAGGCGAACCACTTGACGAAGGTGGGCCAATTAACGAAAATAGGCGTCCAATCAGCGAGGCTACAGGGATAAAGAGTTATCGAAAAAGTCAGAACATGGAACTTCTTGAAACTGGAATAAAGGTCATCGACTTTTTAACACCTTTCGTAAAGGGGCGAAAAATTGGAATTGTTGGTGGCGCCGGTGTAGGCAAAACGGTCCTAACTATGGAAATGATTCATAACGTAACCCAAAACGAAAAAGGTTTGTCAATCTATTGTGGTGTCGGAGAGCGCATACGTGAGGGAAATGAATTGTACCAGACTTTGAAAGAAACTGATGTGTTGAAAAGCACGGTTATGTTTTTCGGGCAGATGGACTCGACTCCAGCGATTCGTTCAATGGTCGGACCCGCAGCGGCCACAGCAGCTGAATATTTCCGAGACGAGGAAGGCCGCGACATTTTATTCTTTGTTGACAATATATACCGACATATCCAGGCGCTGACCGAACTATCCACTAACCTAGGATTAATTCCGTCCGAAGGTGGTTATTCACCTTCAGTATTTGCCGAGCTAAGAAGGCTGCAAGACCGCCTAAGTTCGACCGACAAAGGAACAGTAACGTCAGTTCAAGCCGTTTATATTCCGGCAGATGACCTGTCAGATCCGGCCGTGCAGGCTATTTCACAACAGCTAGATTCGGTTTTAGTGCTTTCACGTACGGTAGCCGAAACCGGAATTCGTCCAGCGGTTGATCTACTTAAAACAACCTCGTCACTATTGACGTCACAAATCGTAGGTGAACGACACTATCAACTAGCCAGTAAAGTTCAGGCTATTATGCAAAAATACGACTCTTTAAAAAATATAATTGCCATTGTTGGTGAAAACGAATTATCACCTGCCGACCGAACAGACTACCAGAACGCAAAAAAGTTGATTACATTCTTTTCACAAGATTTCTTTGTTGCTGAACGTTACAATGGTCGACCCGGTGAACACTATACTATTGAAGAAACCTTGTCGGGTATCGAAGATATATTGGGTATTAATCAACACGCCGATAAAACAGAGTCGCCAGAACAGACTCTACGAAAACAAATTGCCGAGAGACAAGAATGAAACAGCCGCTCACAACAGAAAAACTTAATGTCGTCGCCCGGGCTCCGTTCAATATATACTATGAGGGTCTAGCCGAGGCGGTAACGGCCACCAATAAAGTTGGGCAATTCGATATATTACCTGGCCATGCCGACTTCTTTTCAATACTTAGCCCCGGAGAAATTGTAATCGAAACTGCAACAAACCCCGTAGATTTTAGCATCAGTAATGGCATCATCACCGTTCGCAACAACGAAGTGATGCTATTTGTAAATATATAAATATAATCTCCAAATCAGCCAAAAACGAGGGACGTTCGGTGGGGTAAATCGGACGGCAGGACCCGTGTTTTTTGCTATTGCATTACGATATAATCGAACGCATAGCCACCTGGCGAAAGTGACCCGTTGACGCCGATACTAAACCCACTAGAACTACGAAATACATAGACACTGCCTGCTATCCGACCAACGGCCGTAACAACTACGTGTGGTATATTGCTATATTGGTTGACAAAACTAACGTTCGCCAATATCCCATTGGCACTGCTGGTACCAATGTTGACGGCAACCGTGCCCGATGCATCGTTGCCGCTAATTGATATCGTATCGGTTGATCCCAGCGCAGACCCCCTACTAGCGCTCGGAGCTGAACCTTGCGTTGTGATGTGACCACCTATAGTTAAGGTATTAGTTTGAAAAGCTCCCATCGACATCGTTCCCCCCACCGCTAAATTACCCGATACGGTCATATTATTATTCACAGTTAATAATTGGTTAACATTAACTGTACCCTGTAATGAAGTTGAACCAGCTACAATTAGGTTTTTACGTAGATTTAAACTGGTAATCGTACCGTCGCCATTAACGTTTAGCTGCCCAAGCGATGTATTGCCTGCTTCTAGTTTTGCTAAACTAGCATCATTGGCTGATAACTTGCTGTTTAATTTAAGCTGGCCAGCAATACTAACGTCGCTACCCACCGTTACTTTACCGTTAAAATGAGCATCAGGCCTTACCACTAGTTCCGCACCAGAACTGCCGACCGTATTTCGACCGACACCTAGGGTATCCAGAACAGCTGGACTAATCTTGATTCCCCCTATACTAACTTCGGAATTATTTTTACCCTGAATATTCATAAAGAAGTATATAACGCCCGCGTTCACCACCAGAATTGCAATAATAACAGCCAGACCAATAAACGTAGCCTTGTGGCTGGGTCGATAGACACCGTGGCGAGGTTGGGTGATCTTCTTTAAATTACCAGTAACGGACAAGGGCTTAGGTTCAGTTGAAGCACTGTCGGACTGAGGCTTTAAGACCTCTGGTGCTGGCGGTTCGGTTGATTTATTTTTTGTTTCAGAAGAAGATTCTTTGCCCATCTTTTTACCTTGTTTTGCTTCCGTTTAAGTATAGCGCTTATACTTATGTCACGCAAATTGTTACGTTCGCCAATCAAGTAAAAACCTTGTCACGCCCCGACTCGGAAGACTGTGGTCGGTAGGCAGCCGAACGCCACGGGCCGACGGAAGTCAACTGTAGAGTGTCATGATGGGTAGGGTGCGACAAGGTTTTTACTTGCAAAAATACCCTATTTCACCGACAATAGGTACTATGTCAAAGAGGTTAGCGCGGTGGGTAAGTTGGATATTTATTGCAATCTCTTTTGCTGTAATCGGGTCCGTCAACACACTTGCCGACCCGCTTGTATCTACAAATTACCGAGTAGACGAAAGTGTTGTTGGTGTTGGCGACATGAACATTGGCAGTTCAGCTAATTATCAAGCTGTTAATTCAACTGGGGACATAGGGGTAGGTAATGCAACTAGTGGCAACTACCAGATTGAAGCAGGCCATACAACAACACCAGATCCAGCTTTGTCATTTGTAATTAACAACGGAGGTGTAAATTTTGGCAGCTTTACCGCCGCCAGTGCAACAGTTACGACAACAACGTTCACAATCGGCAATTACACCAGCTGGGGATATGCGGTACAAATGGTCGGAAGCTCGCTTAGTAATAACGGTCACACGATTACCGCCATGTCGACGTCCGATACGTCCCATTCGGGCACTGAACAGTTCGGCATAAATTTGGTAGCCAACACCTCACCAGTTTCCGTTGGATCAAACCCGGATAATGGTCAGTTTGGGTTTGGGGCTGTAGCCACTAATTATAACTCGGCGAATAATTATAAATTCGTCAGTGGCGATACGATTGCAGTGGCGCCAAAAAGTTCAGGTATAACAACATACACTATCACCTATCTTGTTAATGTCAACAGTCTGACCCCTGGCGGACAGTACACCGGCGACCAAACCTTAATTATTACAGGCACATATTAAACCTGGTAATATATATATATATATATATATTACTAATCTGTAATTTCGTTAAAAAATACTGTTGACATGCTATTACGCTAATGCTATCATCAGGTTAAATTACTTAACACCAAAAGAAAAAGGCAAAAACCAAAATGAAAACACCAAACAAATCAATACTAACTAGATTATTGTATGTATTTGCACTGTTTGCGATTATCGCAGCACAGCTGATTCCGATTGAAACAGCATCGGCGGCACAAATTGTTGATCGTTCACTTACTCTTGAAGCTGGCGCAACTGATGGTGGATCAAAAGTTGGCGGTTCCGTGGACCACAGGTTTGACTTTCAACTACCTGGCGGCAGTGACGTTGGCTCGATTAAATTTGAATATTGCACCTTAGCCGCCAATGATATCGACAATCCCGCTTGTGTAACACCTACAGGATTAACAACAACATCGGCCACGCTCGATGTGCAAACTGGTGTTACCGGCTTTACTATGGTTAATACAACGAATGGCGCGCCCTATCTTACTCGTACGGCCGCAACTATTGGATCAAACGTAGTGGTAAGCTATACATTAGCGACCATTACAAACCCAACAACTATCACCAACCCGCCTACTATCCCCAACCAGACCTTTTTTGTACGTATTAAAACCTATGCTAGTGAAGACGTAAGCGGCAGTGCAACAGATGCTGGTACAGTTGCTGCCAGCACCAACGAATCAATTGACATAGACGGTACAATGCCAGAATCCCTAGTGTTCTGCACCGGTGAAACGGTTAGCACGACAGGTGGAGTTCCAGACTGTAGTACAGCTACCGACGGAGCCATTACCTTTAATCAATTGTTCTCACCAACCGATACCGCCAGTGTTACGTCGCAAATGGCCGCATCAACCAACGCTGGCGCCGGATATGCCATTAGCGTAAATGGCCCCACCCTGACGTCAGGATCCAATACGGTAACCGCTATGGGAGCAGTCACAACTGGCGTACATGGTGTCAGCCAGTTCGGATTAAACCTTAAAGCAAACACGGTCGCAACAACCACTGTCCCTGTTGGCACTGAAGTCGCCCCTGCCGCAAACGGTACCAATTACCGCGGTCAAGCCCTTGCGGGATATGGTACTGTCGACGAGTTTAAGTTCGTACCAGGTGACAATGTAGCAGCCAGCACAAATGGTGGAGCTGGCGGTTCCGACGCCCAAATCTTTACCGCATCATATATTGTGAACGTACCTGGTAGTCAGCCAGCCGGTACCTACACAACCACTTTAACCTACATTTGTACTCCAACATTTTAAAGAATTAACAAAATACTAATCTGATAGTAAGAATGAATTCTGCAAATATTGCAGAATTCATTGACGTTTAATAATTGCTTATGTTACAATTCTGTCATGATCGTGAGCGGAAGATATTCTAGGGTATTAGTATGTATTATTTTGCTAGCGGTAACATTCAGTTTCGTCTTTCAAGCCCAAAGCGTCTATGCTGCACAGATTCAAGACCGTAGCCTGACACTTCAGGCTGGTACAACTGATGGTGGCTCAAAACCAAGCGGATCCGTAAAACATAAATTTGACTTTACGTTACCTGGCGGCAATACTGTTGGGTCGATTCAATTCTTGTATTGTACAACTGCTGGTGGCAGCTGTACGAAACCAACTGGTCTAACGACTACATCTGCCGCACTAGACGCACAAACTGGCGTCACTGGCTTTACAATAGTTAACACTACTGACGGCGCACCCTATCTGACTCGTACAGCAGCGGCCATTGGGACCAATATTGTAACTAGTTATACTATGTCGAATATCACCAACCCGTCCGCCGCCAATACTTCTTTCTATGTTAGAATTACTGGCTATTCAAGCGAAGATGCCACGACCGGTGCCGGTGATATAGGTGTTGTCGCTGCCAGCACGGCTACACAAATTGTCTTAACAGGCACCATGCCAGAATCTCTAATCTTTTGTACGGGCGAAACAGTTAGTACAACGGGCGGAGTGCCAGACTGCTCAACCGCTACAGCGGGTGCAATTGCATTTAATCAACTATTCTCCCCAACAGATACCGCAACTACAACGTCACAAATGGCCGCATCGACCAACGCTGGTGCGGGTTATGCTATTAGCGTGAATGGTCCGACAATGACATCGGGATCTAATACGATTACCGCTATGGCATCTGAAACTACCAGTGTTCATGGCGTTAGTCAATTTGGATTAAATCTAATGAATAATGCCGATCCTGACGTTGGTGCGGATGTCACCCCAGCTGCAAACGGTACAAACTACCGCGGTCAAGCTCTGACTGGATACGGTACGGCTGATACATTCAAGTTTGTTACTGGTGGAACCGTAGCAGACAGCGCCAACGGTGGCGCAGGCGGTACCGATGCTCAGATATTCACCGCATCCTATATCGTCAATGTATCAGGTAGCCAAGCAGCTGGTACATATACAACCACTCTAACCTACATTTGCACGGCAACTTTCTAGCTTATGAATAAACACACCACATTCGCCACTACGGGACTTGGTCTGTTAGTTTTGCTTGGTGGACTATTCGTACCAGCGGCAGTTGTAATGGCACAATCGACAACCAACAGTACTGGGCAAGCCTTAGAGATTGCACCACCTGTTATCAGTCTGACCGCTGACCCCGGGCAAAAACTTACTGCCAATATTAGCCTGCGTGATATATCGAAAGGTCAACTGCTTGTACAAAGTCAGGTGAATGACTTTGGAGCCGGTACAAACGAAGATGGAATCCCAAGCATTGTTCTCGACCAAGCAAAGACAAGCCCATATTCAATGAAAAGCTGGGTAACACCCCTAGCAGATATGACATTAAACCCAAAACAGCTAAAAAATCTTGCTATAACAATCAATGTCCCCGTCAACGCCTCCCCTGGAGGTTATTATTCTGCAATCCGGTTTACGGCAACAGCACCCGAACTAAAAGGTACCGGCGTGTCGTTGTCAGCTAGTTTGGGGGCATTAATATTTATTAGGGTCAATGGTAGCGCAGTTGAAAAACTGACAGTCTTAGACTTTTATGCGACTCGTGACGGAAAGTCCGCCTCTTTTTTCGAAACCGCGCCGATACAATTTCTGGAAAGAATAAAAAATTCAGGTAATTTATTTGAAGAACCAGCTGGAGTAATAACGATCAAAGATATGTTCGGAAAAAAAGTAGCAACCGTTGGCGTTAATCAACCGCCTCGAAACATCTTGCCCGACAGTACTCGAAAATTTGAACAATCACTTGACAGTACGGTTATTGGTACCAAAATGCTATTCGGACAATATAAGGCTACACTGAAAATCACTTATGGGTCCAGTAACCAAGTTTTAACAAAAGATTTTTCGTTTTGGGTAATTCCATGGCGATTAATTGGGGTTATTGTCATAACGCTAATAGTCATAGTTGTGGCCCTATTCTTCCTGATAAAACGCTACAACCGTTTCATAGTAAACAAAGCCCAAGGTTCCGGACAGAAACACAGTAAACGCGGCCGTAAATAAACTGGTTTATCAGACATGATATAATATAATTCATGTTAAATTGGCTGAAATTAAGTCACCACCACCACAGCGGACGTTTACGACCACACGAATACACGTCATACTTGCCACTAGCCGCCCTACTGCTGATAGTTGGACTTGCCTTGTCGGCCTACACGGTTTACGCTGCAACCCCTTACACAGGACCAGAAATGGGATCGGTTGGATTAACTGGCGGAATGCCAGGCAAACCGCCAGACGTTGCGGCAACAATCACCACACCAACTGATGAGCAGCATTTCGGCTCTACACCAATCAGCGTATCTGGCACATGTCCTAAAAATACTTTGGTAGAAGTTTTTAAAAATGATATTTTCGCAGGCTCTATACCGTGTAGTGACGCTGGTATATATTCGGTCGAGATTGATCTGCTGTTTGGTAAAAATACCCTTATCGTTCGAGTATACGATTCGTTAAATCAACCTGGACCAGATTCAAAAAGCGTGGTTGTTTATTATGATGCACTACCCGCCCAAACCGGACCAATGTCATCGCTGTATTTTGGTGATTCACAGTTACTAATCAATACTGATGCCGTTTTTCGTGGAACTTTTCCCGGACAAGAACTTAGGGTGCCAATTAGCTTGCTGGGAGGAACGCCACCATTTGCGGTAAACGTTCAATGGGGTGATTCTACAAATAAAGTCGTACCTCGAAACGACAATGTCGGTTTTATCACTGATCATATATACACGAAAGCCGGTGCTTACCAGGCCAGCATACAGGCCAGCGACGCTAAGGGTCGAGTTGCTTTTTTATCATTCGCTACAATAGTCAACGGTCAGCCCGGCACCGACTCAACTGAATCTATATCGAGTACGACTACCAACAAACTGTTGGTTCTGTGGCCGTTGTATGTTGGTTCAATCGCTGTAGTGGTCAGCTTTTTCATCGGCGAAAAACGGGAAAAACGGATTCTAAAACTACACGGACTCTTATCGTCTTCGTAAGGCTAAAAAAGTCCCCTCGCCTCTTTAATTTACCATTGTAAAAACACGGTAATACGTTTATGATTAATAGAGGTAAAAGACTTAAATGTATATAGGTGTGTTGAGGGTATATCATAAACTAATTACATGCGTCCTCGTATTGGGTGTATTAACTGGTCTGACTGTTTTTTTTGATACTCCAGTGCAGGCAGTTACAGGTATTAATCAACAACTGAACTTTCAGGGTCGATTATTAAACTCGCAAGGCGCAACAGTCCCTGACGGATACTATAATATTCAATTCAAGCTATATCAAGACGGTGATGGCCAAAGTGTAGATAACGCCACTGGTTCGCCAGCTGGGTCATTAAAATGGACCGAAAGCCACCTAAATACTAACAGCCAAGGAGTAATGGTCAGAAACGGTTTTATGTCAGTTGAGCTGGGTTCTGTCACGGCATTTGGCTCTAGCGTTGACTGGGACCAAAGTACATTGTGGCTTTCAATCAACATTGCCAACACAAATGCTTCTTGTACACCGTTTACATCGTGTAGTCCAGATGGTGAAATGGTTCCGATGAAGCGCCTGTCCGCCACCCCATACTCACTTAACTCAGGGCTGCTGGGTGGTTTAACCAGTGCACAATTCCTTCAACTAGCCCAAGGAGTCCAGACAGACGCATCGACCAATACCAACAGTATATATATCAATAAAACTGGCACGGGTAACATTATTAATTTACAAGCCGGTGGTACTGATGCGTTTATGGTAAGTAACGTTGGTGATCTAAGTTTTGGGAATAACGCCAACCATACAATATCTGTGACAACAGCGGCGGCGGATACCGCTGGAAAATCACTAACTATATCTGGTGGCACCGCTGGCACTGGTGGCGGGGCTTTGGCAGGTGGCGATTTATTATTGCAAGGTGGGACTGCCGGCGGCACAAATAGTAATGGCGGCAATGTCGCTATTGATGCCGGAGCAAAAAGTGGTACTGGCGCTGATGGCAATATTAATATCGGCGTTAGTTATGCCAGCACCATTCAAATTGGCAGCACGACCCTAGCAGGCACACAAGCCGTCAATGTTGGTAATAATAACACTACTGGTAGCACAACAAACGTTACAATCGGTTCTGGTTCATCGGCAACTGGTGGTTCGACGACGGTTCAATCAAAGGGAAATATGAGTTTAACTAGTGGCGGTACAATGATTCTAAGTGGTAGCGGTAACTCGTCGCTATCTAGCACAGCTGGGACATTAGGGTTAAGTAGCAGTGGCAATATGACTTTCAGTACAAACAGTGTAACCAGGGCGACTTTCGACACGGCAAACGGAGTATATTTCGGCAACGGTGTTACTGCAGCCACGCCAAATAACTTTTCGATCAGTGGCACTGGTAGCACAACTACTGCCGTTACAGGTGGAGCCGTAACGATTCAAGGCGGAAACGCAACAGTCGGAAGCGCTAACGGTGGCAATCTTACTCTTAGCGGTGGTACCGGTTACGGTACTGGTGTCAACGGATTGGTCGTTATGACTACCCCGACATTCTCAACTACAGCAAATGATGCAAATTGTTACACAGGCGGTGCATTAGTTGCAGACAACTGTACAATTGCTGCAACTTCAATTAACAATTCATCTGCCGTTTTGGTAGGTTTCAGCGTTACCGGAAAGACCGCTGTTATGCCAGATCCAACCACAGCCACAGCAGGTCGAATGGTTTATGTAACCGCCGCAAACACCTCGCAAGATTTCACGTTGTCTGTAAATGGCGGTGGTACGGGTAACACAATTGCCATGCGTCAAAATACGACCGCAACTATGATTTGGAATGGAAATGACTGGACCGCGGCCGGTGCATCAAGTTCGACCACCCTACAATCAGCTTACGATAACACCATGCAAAGTGCCGGTGGTGCCGAACTTGTCGTCAGCCATACCTCGACAACAAACGGTTTAACAATCCGCGACAGCACAACCAGTCCAGTTAACGGTACCCTTTTAAGCGTTCAAACTTCTTCGGCCGCTGGGTTACTATCTGTAAACAGCAACGTAACTGAATACGCATCTGATGCTGGCGCAGAAACCGCCGGTGCAACGTCAACAACTTTTCCAGCCAGCACTTGGGCGGCAAACGGCAGTAGCACAGTCAGCCGATATATAACAGCTGATAACAACATTGCAACCGGTCAAGCATCGGTTTCAGTTGCGTCGACCACGGCGGCAAATGACGGCGCAAAAGACACGCTTAGTGCAGCCCTGACCGCCAATATGCACTACAACGTTTCATTCACTGCCAGGTTATCGAGTGGCACGTTCACTGATATGAACGTTTATTACTCAAAGGATGGGACAGAGGCATCGGTCGCCTGTACGACTAGCCAGGCAATTATTACAAGTGTCTGGACCAAAGTGAACTGCGCCTTTACTGCTTCATCGTCCGGTATTACTTCAAGTAATGCGATTTTACTCCGCCAAACTGGCAGTGGAACTGCCAGAACATTTTATGTTGACAACCTCAGTGTTACAATAGCAGCCGATTACAACTACGCAACTGATGGCGACGTGGATGATTCGGGAAACTTTGCCACAAATTGGTCGTTTGTGAATGCCACAACTGGTACTGGCTCGACAGTTCAAAATACGTCAGACGGATATAACGCCAGCAGCAGTGCGTCTGTCGCAATAACAGGTGGCGCGGCAAATGCCGGTATCAGAAATATGTTAGCGATGAATCCGCTGGTCAACACACTATATCGAATTTCCGTTTACGCAAAATTGTCATCCGGCACATTCACTGATTTCAAGATCAGATATTCGCGCGATGGCAGCACGGGCTCATCGGGCAATTATGTTGACTGTGTCGACTATAACACGCAGACAGTCGTTACCAGTGGGTGGACAAAAATAACCTGTTATATAACGACTGATTCGTCGGCTGCGACCAGTCCATATGTTAATTTCGTCGAAACGGCATCTTCTGCCATAACGTATTACGTCGATGCATTTTCAATGACGCTGGCGTCAAACAGTACTCCAAATATTCAATTTGGTGGTGGTGTCAACGGCGGTCCAGTAACACTGCTGACACTTGATCGAGGTGCATCGGCACCGATTGCCAGCAACAACGACGCGCTGCTTGGATCGATGTATTACGACACAACACTTGGGAAATTACAGTGTTACGAGGCAGATGGTTGGGGCGCATGTGGTTCATCACCTGATAATGTTGTAACGATTTCGCCCGAATTTACAAACGCGGTACTCCACGGAACAGGAGTTGGTACGATGACTTCGGACATCTGTTCGGACACACTAAACATCAACGATGGTTCGTCTAGCCAGGCAACTGTCTGCGGATCAAATGAAACGTATAACTTTTACAAATGGACTTCGCCGCAAGCAAGTGCACAAACTTATAGTGTTTACCTGACCTACCAATTGCCTACAACATTCAAAAGTTTCGCCTCGGGTGCAACATCGCTTATGGGACGAACAGACAGTGCGAATTCAACCGTTGAATATAAAATATATCGAAACAATGACTCGGGCCTAACCGCCTGCGGTTCAACTGTATCCGTTTCAACAGGTTCAGTCTCGACGTGGCAGACCGGTATAGCGAGTGGGGCGGCAGACCCATCAACCTGCAGCTTCGCTGCCGGCGAGAGTATTGTTTTCAAAATTGATACTATCGCTAGCCAAAACGCCAATGCCTACATCGGAAACCTTAACTTCATATTCAGTAACAGATAGGCGGGTGTATGAGTAGACTAGCCAAATACAAACAAATTATCAAACGTCAGTTTAATGATTTTAAAAAACGCTCAACCAAATTCAAAATTATTACTATCACATCAGTCATAATTTTGTCTGAATTCACCGCAATAATACAGCCACTACTTCAGCCGGTGTACGCTTTAGGTCGTTCAGAGAGTCTGCTGTCCGAAATCAACGAAATTATGGCCAGCAAAATTAAGTTTGACAACAAGTCGCAAGCATTTGTTTTTAACAATGGCTCGCCCACATCTGGACAAGAATTTTTGCAAACCGGCGCACAACCCATTTCGGCGTCAGTTTACCAAGATTTCACCAAAGGCGTCACCGTCACAGATTCGGTCAATAAAATTGATTTTAAACTAACCCCCAAATTCCAGACGTTCCCGGGTAAAAAAGATGGCAACAGAATTATATTTCCACTACTTAATCGTTCCGGCTGGGTTGTACAAACTATCCGCGGTAGCGGCACAAAAGAAGACATCATTTTAAATCGTTCTGGTAGCGACAAGCAAACTTATAAATACAAACTTGATCTTGGGCCGGGACTTGAAGCAAGGGTTGAACCAGACGGCAGTATCGGGATATATGGTAATACGTTGTTCAGTAGCAATATTGCAACCAGCAACGACGGCGACGCGGCACTGCTAATGAAAGCTAGACAGAATGCCAAAAAAAATACCCTGTTGTTTTACATCCCAAAACCAGTAATCGTAGAGGCGAACAAAAAACACTCCAGTGTTAAAGCGTCATATGAACTTCAAAATGACGACCTAACAATAAACGTTGCTGGACTCGACAAGGCGTATTACCCCCTGTCGATTGATCCAAGTATTTACGTCGTGACTGCCCAGCAATTCATGAGTGGTAATAACGAAACAAATATCGACTTTGATGTAGCGAATAAACTAATTAAAAAATCGCCCACAACTGGCGCTAGGTTCGACACATGGGACTCGACCATAGATATACCAAGTGTTGCGTGGGGTGGCGGGACTGCCGCTGCCGGTGGATATCTGTACAACGCTGGCGGGACGTCTGGTACAACCACTCAGTCACAAACCTACACTTCGCAAGGTGCCAGTACTTTCGTTGTTCCAGCTGATGTTACCTCTATCACTGTTAAGCTATGGGGTGGTGGAGGCGGAGGTGGAGCTGGTGGATCAGCGGCAGCTGGT
>Ga0172369_10000086_pt1 | contig 124801 bp, 123 predicted proteins | sample LakKiv25m_FD_114539 | JGI IMG/M metagenome (GOLD analysis project Ga0172369, IMG submission 114539) | Freshwater microbial communities from Kabuno Bay, South-Kivu, Congo - kab_022012_11.25m | ecosystem: Environmental > Aquatic > Freshwater > Lake | place: Democratic Republic of the Congo... | reverse complement strand
TGAAAGTTACCATGCCGCTTTTTAACGGTCAGGATTTATATACTATTAAACAATCTAAGTCATTTAAGGAGGCTGCCAAGGCCGCGCTTGAGTTTTCTAAGGTTCAATTATCGTACGCTACTATCAAGTCGCCTATTTCCGGAGTAATTGCTTCTGTAAGCACTCAAGAAGGTGAAACCGTTGCCGCAGGGCTTACCGCGCCCACATTCGTTACGATTATTGATCTTACGAGGCTTCAAGTCGATGCTTTTGTGGATGAGACGGATATCGGCAGAGTAAAAGTGGGGCAAAAAGCGGTATTTACCGTTGATACGTACCCCGATAAAGAATTCATTGGTAAGGTCAGGGCAATCTACCCCAAGGCGATTATTCAGGAGAATGTGGTTAATTTTGATGTCGTCATAGAAATTGACGACCCTAATATTGAGCTTCTACGTCCTGATATGACTACCAGCGTAACTATTTATCAAGAAGAAAAGAAGGGGGTTTTGGTTATTCCTCGTTCAGCGATTATAAAGGAAGGGAATGAAAAGTTTGTTTTTGTAAAGGGGCTTTCAGGTTCTTTTGAAAAAAGAGAGATAAAAACCGGTATTCAAAGCGGGAAAGATATCGAGATAACCTCTGGCCTTCAGGAAGGCGATGTGGTTGGTATCAAGCGAGATTAAGAGGAGGGATTTTAATGATAGAGTTTAAAGATGTTATTAAATCTTTTGCCAGCGGTGCGATAAAAACTGAAGTGCTGAAAGGCGTTTCCTTTAAAGTAGATAAAGGCGAGTTCGTTTCGATTATGGCGCCTTCAGGAACTGGTAAGACAACCCTGTTGAATATTCTCGGATGCCTAATGAAGGCGACAAGCGGCTCTTACTTATTTGAGGAGCGGGATATCGAGACGCTGAACGACGACCAGCTTTCCGAAATTAGGAACAAGAAGATAGGTTTTGTTTTCCAGACCTTCAATCTTCTGGAGAAAACAAGCGCGCTGGATAATGTACTCTTGCCGCTTGTCTATTCGGACATATATCCAGCTGATGCCTCACAAAAAGCCGTCAGGCTATTAGAGGCGGTGGGATTAAAAGAAAGGATTCATTATAAGCCAAATGAGCTTTCCGGAGGTCAACAACAAAGGGTTGCGATTGCCCGCGCTCTTATCAATGATCCGGCGGTCATCTTGGCGGATGAACCTACAGGGAATCTCGACAGCGCATCAGCAAAAGAAATTATGGAGATATTTAAATCATTGCACGGGCAAGGAAGGACAATCGTAGTTGTTACCCACGACAGCAATATCGCCCGGCAGGCTAGGAGAGCTATATATTTGAAAGACGGCAGGGTGGAGAGAGAAGAGGTACTTTAGATGAAAATATTCAGGATTGCCAGCGTCTCTTTGGGTGCGGTATCAAAGCATAAGGTGCGAACACTTCTTATTGTATTGGCTATTGTGGTCGGTATCGCCACGCTAACCGTGATCGTGGCGCTGACACAAGGAGCGAATAAAACAATCTTACAGCGCATAAATAATTTCGGGCCTGATGCAATCATGATTCATTCAGGCGGAGGTCAGATGCGGGGTCCCTCAACCGTATCTGAAGCTAACTTGACGAAAAAAGACATAGCCGACATCGAGAGTATTGATGGTGTGAAACTAGTTTCGCCATTTCAGGTCTCGTTGGACATGCCGATAAAATACGGCAACAAATTTACTACGTCTTGGGTTTTTGGAGTGGAGTCAAGCTGGCAGGATGCGTGGAGGAGAGGGACTTCAAAAGGTGAGTTTATATCCGATTCGGATAATGAACAGCTTTCTAAAGTTTGCGTTATCGGTCAAACCGCGGCCAAGGACTTATTCGGTGATGCGAATCCGATCGGCGAAGATATTATGATTGAGAATGTTTCTTTTAAGATCGTAGGGATTTTGAAGAAAGCGGGACAATCCCCTATCGGAACAGATTTTGACAATCTCATCCTTATTCCATTTACAACGGCATCAAGACGGCTGATGAATCAGCCCCTCTATATCAGTATGGCAAGAACGATCGTTTATCGCCCATCACAGGTGAAAAATACTTCTGAAAAGATACGAGAAATTCTTCGGGAAAATCACCATTTGGCCGCAACCGAGGAAGACGACTTCAAGATGACAAGCCCTGAAGAAATAACGAAAATGATCAAGAGCACTTCACAAACCCTTACTTTATTTTTATGGCTGGTAGGAATCATCTCGCCCCTTGTCGGCGGCATTGTGCTTATGAATATTATGCTCATGGCGGTTTCAGAGCGTAAAAGAGAGATTGGCTTAAGACGGGCGGTGGGTGCCAAACAGAAACACATTGTTTTTCAATTTCTTGCCGAGTCTTTGGTGCTTACATTCTCTGGCGGCTTCTTCGGGGTGATTATTGGCTTTGCGGTAGCGATGATATTTAGCTTTTTTGGCAAGCCCATCAGTATAAGCTGGCAACCGTTTGTGGTGGCGTTTATATTTTCAAGCCTCATCGGTTTATTTTTCGGTATCTACCCGGCAAAAAAAGCGGCATCGCTTGATCCGGCAAGTGCCTTAAGTCAAAAATGAAGATTGCCAAGAATATACTTATATCCAAGAAAATATTGCTGGAGCGTAAAGTAAGGACAATCTTGTCACTTTCGGGGATCATCGTTGGGGTTTCCGCGGTTATTGTTATGGTGGCTTTAGGCAGAGGCACTGAAGAAAAAGTTACATCTCAGATCGCGAAAATGGGAACTAATCTTTTGCTCGTTAACGCAGGCCAAGTCAGGATTATAGCCGGAAGAGCGAGGCAGACAAAGATCGTGACTACTCTTGAGCTAAAGGATGCTGATGCGATAACGGATGGTGCGTCCGGTGCGCAGTATGTTGCTCCGGCCCAAACAAAGAAAATGAAGGTCAAGTTCGGAAATTTAAGTACAAATACCAATGTTATCGGAACGACCCCTGATATCGTAGAAATCCAGAATCATTCGCTGTCAAAGGGAAGATTCTTTGATGAGGATGAGAATAAGGGTTTGAGGCGAGTGGCTGTTGTCGGAGAAACGGTTATAAAAAATATATTTGAAAACCAAGATCCAATTGGCGAGACGATATTAATAGGCAAGGTGCCTTTTGAGGTTATCGGAGTTTTTTCTCTCAAAGGGTTGGATCTTTACGGAGCGGATCAGGATGACCGCATATTTATCCCGGTTAAGACCGCTTTACGCAGGCTTTTTAATTTGGACTATATCAATACAATTTATGTGAAAGTTAAAAGCGACAAGCTAATGGATTCAACCGCGAAAGAAATAGATTCTATCTTGCGGGATACGCATCATATCAAGGAGGGCAAAGAACCCGATTTTACCGTTCTCAATCAAGATTCGATCTTGGAGGTTCAAAAAGAGAGCAGCAAGACCTTTACTCTTCTCATTGGTAGCATCGCCGGGCTGTCGCTTTTAGTGGGAGGCATAGGGGTTCTGGCGGTTATGCTTATTTCTATCAGGGAGAGAATTAAGGAGATTGGACTAAGAAGAGCAGTAGGAGCCAAAAGAAAAGACATTCTTGTCCAGTTTCTATCCGAGGCGTTGTTATTGAGTGTGGGCGGCGGTCTAATCGGCATTGCTTTAGGTGTTGTGATAGCTGTTATTACGGCAATTTTCGCAAAGGTGCCGCTTATTATTCCTGTTAAGACTGTCGCGCTTTCATTCTTTGCCACTTTTATTATCGGAATGTTCTTCGGGGTTTATCCGGCGAGGAAGGCGGCGTTTTTAGATCCTATAAAGGCATTGCAGGTTGAATAGGAGGATAGCGTGGTAGTTATCAGGTTGTTTTTGGTGTTTCTCAAAGTTGGTTTGTTTACAATCGGTAGCGGCTATTCAATGCTGGTTTTAGCCCAGCGCTATGTTGTTGATACTTATCACTGGCTGACTCTGCAGGAATTTACAGATTTAGTCGCCATATCCGAAATCACGCCAGGTCCTATTATGATCAATTTAGCAACATTCGTCGGCACCAAAACAGCTGGGATTAAAGGAGCGATTTTCGCAACAGTAGGTCTTTTTATCGTTCCATTTTTTGCCCTTTACATCATCGCCTTGAATTATGCTCAATTTAAGAATTACCCTATAATCCAAAATCTACTCAAGGTTATCCGGCCAATGGCCATAGGATTCATTACGGTGGCGATCTTAAGATTATTTAAGACTTCAATTACGGATATGCAGACAGCTTTCATTGCAATCGTAGTGATTTTGTTGACGCTGATATTTAAAGTTAATCCTATTTGGACCGTAATCGGAGGGGTAATTCTCGGGCTATTTATCAAACTCTAAGAAAGGAAAAACATATGAAAGAGAATAGCGGAAATAGAAAGAGCAGCAAAATCAAAACATTCTTTAGAGGATTGATTGAGAAATTAGACAAAAAGATGAAAGAGAAGGCTGCGTCAACATCGTGTTGTTGCAAGCCCTCTGATAAGGAGAAAAATTCGTGCTGCAGTTGATCATTGATTGGCTGACATATTCTGTTTTAAAACTCGATCCCGGCTCTAAATTAGGATCCGGCATAAACTTCTTTATTTACGATTCCGTAAAGATTATGCTGCTTCTTTTTGTGATGATTTCAGTTATCGGATTCTTACGGAGTTTTATTTCCCAGGATAAAGTTAAATTCTGGATTATCGGCAGGAAGGGCTGGAGCAATTTCTTCGCTTCGTTATTCGGAGCAGTAACGCCATTTTGTTCCTGCTCTTCAATTCCGCTTTTTATAAGCTTCCTGGATGCTGGAATCCCTTTAGGAGTGACCTTTTCGTTCTTAATCACCTCTCCTTTAATTAATGAGTATTTGGTAGTATTAATGCTCGGATTTTTTGGATGGAAGATTACGCTGGCTTATGTAATCAGCGGGATGGTTATTGGAATTACAGGCGGCATAGTTCTTGGCAGAATGAAACTGGAAAAATACATTGAAAAGGACCTCGTGCCTGAAAATGCAGGAGAAGCCTGTGAAATAAAAATTTCTAGTATAAAACAAAGGATTGCCTTCGGTCTTAATGAAGCAAAATGCATTGTGCAAAAACTATGGATTTGGGTATTAGTGGGCGTGGGGTTAGGCGCCCTCATACATAATTATGTCCCACAGGAGGCAGTCGGGGCAATTGTAAATAAGACGGGCGTTTTTTCAGTGCCTATCGCCACTCTTATTGGCGTGCCCATGTATGGAAGCTGCGCAGCTATTGTGCCTATAGCGGTTGTCTTATTTCAAAAAGGATTCCCTTTGGGTACTGCGTTGGCATTTATGATGGCTGTCGCGGCTTTGAGCTTGCCCGAAGCAATTATGCTTAGAAGAGCGATGAAGCTAAAATTGATAGCCATATTTTTTAGCATAACTGCTTTGGCGATTATATTTACAGGCTATCTATTTAATTTATTGCAGAAGATCTTGGTTTAAAGCGGTGTTCACCTAATAGTCGGGCGTTTAATTTAAAATAAGAAAGGAGTTGGTCATGAAGATATGTATTCCGACTGAAACGAACAAAGGAAAAGAAGCAGAAGTCTACGGCCATTTTGGCAGCGCGCCGTATTTTACGATTTATGACACGGAAAAGGACTCGGTAGAAATAATCGACAATACAAATCAGCATCATTCGCACGGAACATGCCATCCAATGGGTGCATTAACGGGCAAGAACATCGATGCGGTTGTCTGCGGCGGAATGGGCAGCCGTGCGGTGCAGAAGCTCAATGAAGGCGGAATTAAGACATATAGGGCTATACCTGGGACAGTGACTAATATTGCCGAGCAATTCAAAAAAGGCGGGCTTGAAGAGATAACAGTTACTAATGCCTGTGCGCAGCACGGTTGCCACTAAAGAAGACAGAATGATGGAGGTATAAAGTGGCCGATTTTACGCAAATTGACAACGCACGAAAATTATTAGGCTTGGGCGAGGATGCCAGTTTGGAAGAGATAAGGGATGTCTACAGAAATCTTGCCCTTAAGTATCATCCTGACAGGTGCAAGGAGCCGGACAAGAAACTTTGCGAAGAGAAGTTTAAACGCATAACCCACGCCAAGGATCTAATCGCGAATTATTGCGCAAACTACAGATTCTCTTTTAAAGAGGCGGATGTAAAGAAGAACACTATGGACAGAGAACTGTATGAGCATCTTAAGCGGTTTTATGACGGCTGGTTTGGAGATTTAGGGCTATGATCAGCATCTTTGACCGTTATGCGCGAAAATATGACGCTTGGTACGATAAGAATAGATTTGTTTATTTATCCGAATTGGAAGCGCTGAGGAAATCTCTGCCCAAAAAAGGCAAGGGCTTGGAGATTGGCGTAGGTACCGGCAGATTTGCAGGTCCTTTGGGCGCAGGGATTGGTATTGATCCGGCAAAAAGGATGATTGAAATCGCCAAACGGAGGGGCGTAGATGCCCATTTAGGCTGTGGCGAACATCTTGCTTTTAAAAATGAAGCCTTTGATTATGTAACAATTATACTTACTTTGTGCTTCGTTAAAGAACCCTTAAAAGTTCTAAAGGAATCGTGGAGGGTTCTAAAAAAAGATGGTAAAATTATTGTTGGCATGGTAGACAAGGAAAGCTTCTTAGGCAAATTCTACCAGCGTAAGAGAAGTATATTTTACAAGCAAGCAACATTTTTCAGTGTTGAAGAAGCTAGTCGGCTAATAAAAAATGCAGGATTTGGCAAACTTTCTTATTATCAGACGTTATCTAAGATGCCGAATGAAATAACTACAATTGAAAAGCCAAAAGGCGGTTTTGGCAAAGGTGGGTTTGTGGTAATTTCAGCAAGGAAATTATAAAGGGATAATATGAAAATTCGCGATAGCGGTATGCCGGAGCGGGATATATGGGAAAAGTTCTTTAACCCGCACAAGACCCTGGCAACTCTCGGATTAAATAATCAAATCAATAATGTGGTTGAGTTTGGGTGTGGCTATGGAACATTCACTATCCCTGCGGCTAAAATCATCAAAGGGAAGATCTATGCGTTTGATATAGAGCCGGACATGATAAGGCTGACCAAAGAAGAAGCTGTAAAGCAGGGCTTAACCAATGTGGAGGTTATGCAGCGCGACTTTATGGCGGATGGCTCCGGACTTAAAGATGAAAGCGTCGATTACGCGATGCTTTTTAATATCCTGCATCTTGAGAATCCCATAACCTTGCTAGGCGAAGCCGAAAGGATTTTAAAGAAAGTCGGTAAATTAGGGATTATCCATTGGAATTATGACCCGAAGACACCGCGAGGGCCTTCAATGGATATCCGTCCAAAGCCACAACAGTGCATAGAATGGGCGAAGAAAGCGGGGTTTATCGAACCTGTGCAATTTGATTTAAAGCCTTACCATTATGGAATAGTTATGACAAAAAGGAGATAAGACATGAAAATAGGAGTGATTGTTTCAAGCAATGACGCCGAGACGTGCTGGAATGCGTTTCGTTATGTCAACTTTTGCCTTGGACAGAAAGACGAAGTCAAGGTTTTTCTCACAGGCAAAGGCGTTGAATATCAGTCTATCAGCACCGATAAGTTCAATACCGTCGAACAGGCAGAGAAATTCCTTCAAGGTGGCGGCAAGATCCTTGCCTGCGGCACTTGTATTAAATCCCGCAATCAGGGAGACAGCGCAATGTGTCCGATTAATACGATGAAGGATATGTATGAAATTGTTAAAGAGAGCGACAAGGTTGTAACATTCTGAAAAGCAAGCATACCGATAAATATCCCGACCTCTCTCCAAATAATATTTGACAAAAAATAACCGGTGGCTATAATATCGTATAGCGATATCGCAATACGATATTATACCTATGATTACAGACTTCTTTCTTGGTTTTATAAGAATCCACATCCTCTATCATGCCTCTAAGGAGCCGGTATTCGGTTTGGGGTTGATAAAAGAACTCAGTCGGCATGGTTATCATATCAGCCCAGGCACACTCTATCCTATTTTGCACCGCCTTCTAAATGAGAAATATTTAAGTATCGAAACTAAAGTGATAAACGGCAAGATGCGGAAATATTATCGCATCAGCGCCAAGGGTAAAAGAGCACTTAAAGAATGCACAAGGAAGATACATGAATTAGTGGAAGAGGTATTGGAGGGTAGATAAGATGTTTTCGAGAGAAGCGCAAAACGCAAGGAAGAAGGCGTTCACTCTTATTATTCTTTTTGGTTTAGTGAGCCTTTTTGGTGATATAGCATATGAGGGAGCGCGCAGTGTCAACGGTCCCTATTTAAAGCTACTTGCTGTGAATGCGGTTACTTTAGGGATAATAACCGGCATAGGAGAGTTTTTGGGATATGCACTACGCCTAGTTTCAGGATATCTTTCAGATAGAACAAAATCGTATTGGGCTTTGACCTTTTTTGGATATGGGTTATTGGTAAGCGTGCCGTTACTTTTTCTGGCTGGAGTATGGCAGATTGCTGCGCTATTTATAATTTTAGAAAGAATTGGCAAGGCTATCCGCAGCCCTGCACGAGACACGATACTTTCGCAGGCATGCTCACAGGTCGGCACAGGATTCGGTTTTGGCCTGCATGAGGCAATGGATCAGATTGGCGCGGTTGCGGGTCCTTTGATATTTAGCGTATTTTTTATGCTAATAGGCAAGGAGAAGATAGGGATCACCGCTTATCAGAAGGGGTATGCTTTTCTCTGGATTCCTTTTTTCTTGGTCATGCTTTGCCTGTTTATCTCTTACCGCAAAGTGCCCCATCCTGCGGCCCTGGAGAAAGTATCTACAGTCAGCGATAAGCTCTCCAGCGTCTTTTGGCTCTATACGCTTTTTTCTTTTGTTACGACGCTTGGTTTTAGCAGTTTTATCCTCCTTGCCTTTCATTTTAAATCTGCCAATATCCTCTCTGACGCCCAGATCCCCTTATATTATGCAATTGCCATGGGAATTGATGCTGTTGCGGCTTTATCCGTTGGAAAACTATACGATGTAGTTAAAAGCCGCAGGAATAACCACCATGCCGGATTAAACTTGCTGATTATTATTCCTTGTATGACGCTTTTGATGCCGCTATTCGCATTCTCTCAAAATCATATTTTTGTTATCATCGGTGTGCTTTTTTGGGGCATAGTCATGGGCATCCACGAGACGATTATGCGCTCAGCGATTGCCGATATCACTTCTTTAAATAAACGTGGCACCGGGTACGGCATTTTTAATACAACATACGGACTATCAGTATTTTTGGGTAGTGTGTTACTGGGATTTCTATATGACCGCTCGATTAGCTGGGTTATTGCCGCAATTATTCTTAGCCAATGCCTATCCCTGATTGTTTTCTTTTATATGAGAAGAGAAACTTTAAAGGGAGCATTAGTAGAATAAAGTCAGAAAAAAGCAGAGTTACCTCATATGCAGATTGGATAAATTATGTTAGAAAATAGATTTATGCAAATATTCCGGACATCAGCTCCCGCAGCAACCATTCTTATCCGGCTCATGGTTGGAGGCATATTCCTCTCTGAAGGCATTCAAAAGTTCCTCTATCCTGATCTGCTCGGTGCGGGTCGATTTATAAGAATAGGGATTCCCGCCCCGGAAATAATGGGGCCGTTTGTCGCAACAGTAGAGATTATTTGCGGGATGTTGATTCTCTTGGGCTGGTTAACTCGGCTGGCCGCCATTCCACTATTAATTAATATTTCCGTAGCAATTATTTCTACCAAAATTCCTACCCGTGCTTTTGCTTTGAAGTCCTGAATCCAAGAGGCTTTGCGGCTCGCTGTCTGAAGGCAGTCTTTAACTGTGTATCAGGCGAGCCAAGCGGACAACCGCTCTTTCTTAACTATTGATTTGGGCGCTTACGGCTTGCGCTGCCCCCGCCCAGCGCAAGCCGTAAGCAAAGCCGAACCCGCATTGCATTAGCTGGAAGGCCGCTGACCTAAGCGGCCGCCAAGCGACCCCGAGCCCTAAGCGAGGGGGAGCGGTGCACGCTCAATGTGGGAGCGCCCCCAAGGGCGCGGGGCATTATTAGCTGTTTCCTTAGAGACCGGCTTTACCCCAGCCTTAGTAACAGCACCCTAAGAGGCGGGGAAGAACGCGGATATAGTAATGCTGTTCTTTCCTAACTTTGTACTTGTTTCTCGAATGCCAGATATTCGCACTACATTTTTAATTTTATGTTATAATGTGAAGAATGTTATTAATCGTCCGTTCCAAAATAGATCTGGAAACCCGCAAGAAGATAGCTGAAGATCTAAAAGGCTACATAAAAATTGTAGTTGATGTCCGGCGTAACATCTTAGCCGCTGGCGGAGAAAAGCATGTAGATGGTGAACGCCTCCTGTTGGAGGATGGTAGCCGGCAGGAAGATCTTTGGGGGGCAGGTTTAGATTTGGAAACGGGCGAGATGGATTTTGATTCCCTGATTAATTTAAGGCCCACGCAGAATAGAAGCCGTGAGATTTTGGATGAAGAAATACGTAAGAAAGCTGAATCGCTAATTCAATTTTTATTGATGGATTAATATAATGAACGCCAGAGAAATAATTTTAAATATTGCCGTAAATTTAGGACGATTGTGCCGTTGGGCCATGGAAGGCCGCAAGGAGAGAGTGGAACAGTTTTTGGCACAGACCGAAGAATATCTCAAGGCCTTAGAATCCGCCCCGAAATCAAATCGTTTCCTACCCACCTATGAATGGTTCAAGAGTGATTTTGAGCGCCTTTCTCACGATGTCCATATGGATGCCGATTGGGCCGAATCTATCCTCACCTGGGCGAACATTTTGACCCATCGAGCCTCATTAGTATAACAAAATATCGGAAAATTAAAAATGTAGCGCTAAAGCGAGGACGCACGCCGCGACCCTGAATTTTTTTGTTGTTGTAAGCGGCGAGCCACGCCGAACCCGCTTTAACATTACCACGAAGCGAGCGGCCAAGCGAGCGCCCAGCGACCCCGAGCCCCAGCGAGGGGGAGCGGTGAATCGGGAGCTACGGGAGCGCCCCCCAAGGCGCGGAAATATAGAGCTGTTTCAGGAGAGAATTTAGAATATAAAAGTGTTGCCTTCGCATTTAGGAGAATTATTAGCTCTAAGCAGTAAAAAACACCCTCTACGTTATGCTATTATCTTCGGTTCCAAGAAGATAACCTACCATCATCTAAACGAACTCGCCAATCAGATTGCCAGCGGACTCATTGAGTTAGGCATAAACAAACAGGACAAGATTGCACTTTTCCTGGATAATTGCCCGGAATTTATAATCAGCTATTTTGCGGTGCTTAAAGCGGGTTGCATAGTCGTCCCTATAAATTATATGTTTAAAATTGAGGAGGCTAAGCAGATACTTGAAGATAGCTGCGCAAGGGCCATCATAACCTCCCGGCCATATCTGGACATGGCAGAAGAGCTAAGGCTGCGCCTGGATTCTTTAAAATTCATAATTTCTACTAGCAAAGCCGCAGGAGATACCATTGACATACACAAACTAAGAAGCAGCCGCACGGAAAATTTAAAGAAACTTTCCATTCTGCCTAATGATCTGGCAGTAATAATATATACCTCAGGGACTACCGGAGTTCCGAAAGGGGCAATGCTTTCGCACCATAATCTTATCTCAAATGCCCATGATTGCTCCAAGGCAATCAAGGTAAGCCATAAAGATGCGGTTATCTGTATCCTGCCGCTGTTTCATTCCTTTGCCGCTACTGTCTGCATGAACCTTCCTTTGTTTATCGGAGCAAAAATCGTCGTTATGAAATCAGTCAAATCCTTTAAACGCATCATCAGGGCAATCAGAAAAAACCGGGTGAGCGTATTTGTAGGCATCCCTTCCGTCTATAACATATTAAAAGATATTAAGCTGCCAAAGATAATCGGCAGCCTGTTGATTAAATTCTTAAATCCGGTAAAAATATGCATATCCGGAGCCGCGGCCTTGCCCCAGGAAACCCTGCTGTCATTTGAGAAAAAATTCCGCATTCCGCTTCTTGAGGGTTATGGTTTGACTGAAGCCTCTCCTGTGGTTACCTTAAATCCGCTTTACGGGATAAGAAAGCCCGGCTCAATAGGCCCAAGTCTATCCGAAAATATCGCATTAAAGGCGGTAAACGAGAGAGGAGAAGAGGTTATTTCCGGTGAGACAGGAGAGCTTTTAGTAAAAGGGCCGAATGTGATGATAGGTTATTATAAACTAGCGGAGGCAACCGGAGAGACAATTAAAGACGGCTGGTTGTATACCGGGGATATGGTGAGATTTGATTCTGAGGGTTATTATTACGTTATTGGCAGGAAGAAGGAGATGGTTAATGTGCGCGGCCTGAACGTATATCCGCGGGAAATAGAGGAGGTACTATATCATAACCCTAAAATAAAAGAAGCTGCAGTTATCGGGATAGCTGATGCGCACAAGGGAGAGGTCCCTAAGGGGTTTGTAGTTTTAAAAGAGGGGGAGAACGCCTCTGAGCATGAGATTATACATTATTTAAGAGAGCGGCTTGCTCCTTACAAGATACCAAAATATATTGAATTTCGGCAGTCTCTGCCAAAGAATTCTACCGGTAAAATCTTAAAGCGCCTGCTTCAGGATGAAAAAGCTGAATGCGGGGTATTATAAGTTATTTCATAAGGAGGCATAAATGTTAAAGCAATATACAGTAGCAGCCTGGGCTATAGTAGGTATTTTTTTAACGACAACAGCTAATTTATCTTTTGCCTGCAGCGATTTTCAGATTAAGGCCAAGGACGGCACGATTGTAATAGGGCGCTCCATGGAATTTCCCATTGACCTTCACTCCAATGCCGTTATCGTTCCGCGCGCTAGGAAGTTTACCAGCATTGATGACAAGGGGGTCAAGGGGATAAGCTGGGTAAATAAATACGGCTTTTTAGGGATTGATGCCTTTAACGTAAAGAATGCATTTCTGGAAGGATTTAATGAAAAGGGGCTTGCTTTTGATGCGCTGATGTTTAGCGGAGCCAAATACCAGCCGGCAGTTCCGGAGAAATTCGTTACTATCAGCGATTTCGGGGCCTGGGTTATGGGAAACTTTGCCACGGTGGATGAGGTAAAAGAAGCCTTGCCTAAAATCAACGTTGCCGGCATAAGCCTTAAGGAGGCCAACGGAGAATTATACCTGCACGTTGCCTTGCACGATGCCTCCGGAAAGAATCTCGTCATTGAATTTATTAACGGAAAGGTAAAAGTTTACGATAATCCGCTTGGGGTCATGACCAACCGGCCGGATTTTCCCTGGCAGCTCAATAACTTAAGGAACTATATCAACCTGGATGCGCATGACAGGAAAGAAAGGATGGTCAACGGCTTAAAGATTGAGCCTACCGGAGTAGGCAGCGGCATGCTTGGCCTGCCCGGGGATTGGACGCCTCCTTCGCGCTTTGTGCGGGTGGCATTGTGCGTTGACGCTGCTTTACCCACTGAAAATGCGCAGGAGGCAGTCAACCTGGCGCAGCATATCCTCAATGTCGTGGATATCCCAAAGGGAGTAGTCAAGGAGAACCCCGAGCCATTTGTTACGCTTGAAGGCTACGCGCAATGGGTGGTAATTAAGGACTTGACCAATAAGATTCTTTATTATAAGACATATGAGAATACATCGCTCAAGAAGATTGATTTGAAGAGCTTTGACCTTGCTGCGGAGGCAACCGAGCGTTCAATAGTCATTGGTGATAAGCAGCAGCCCATTATTGACGTAACCGGCCAATTGAAATAGATGCAAGAGAAAATAATTTTAGAAAGATTCGCAGAGTGGACAAAGGGCAAGGACGCTAAGGAGTCAAGGATAGCGGTATTTGAACGTATACGCGATATACCTTACGCCATTATTCCTGCTTTCCGTGACCCTGTAGCCGGTCCTGCGGGCATGATCTGTGAGAATAAGGGCGCCTGCGGCCCAAAGCATTATCTTTTGGCGCAGATGTTTGAAATGCTCGGTATTCCCGTCAAATACGCCACCTGTTCATTTTATTGGAACGACCCCACAATTAATTACCCTCCGGAATTAAGAAGACTCACCGAAAAAATGCCTCTTACGGGCCATCTTGCCTGCAAGGCCAAAATCCGGGATAAATGGGTATTAATAGACGCTACATGGGATATGCCCTTAAAGAAGGCAGGCTACCCTGTAAATGAGAGTTGGGACGGCGTAAGCGATACTAAGTGTGCGGTTACATACGTAAAAGAGACGGTGCACGAGAGCCTAAAGGAGCGCCTGTCTTTTGATGCCTCTATCAGGAACGCATTCAGCCAGGAGGAGAAGGATACATACGCAGAGTTTATTCCTAAGCTGAACGCCTGGCTGGATGAAATACGAGCAAAATAAGCGAGGTTAGATTATGGAAGGAATAAAGCAAAAGTTTTGGGAGGGATTTAAGACCTACTGGATCAATGCGCTCTACATAACCTTGTTCTTCAGCGTTTTTGCCAACTATACAAGATTAATATTAGCCCATTATGAGATCAAGTATGCGCATTATGGTATCAGCCTGATAAAAGGCCTGGTGCTGGCTAAAATTATATTAATCGCAGAGCACCTTCATATAGGCCAGGGATTTGAAGATAAACCCCTGGTTATTCCTACCCTTTATAAGTCGTTTCTCTTTACTCTATGCGCGATTATTTTGGGTGTAATAGAGTTACTAATCCGAGCCTTACTAAAAGGCGGCAACTCCAGCGCAATCTTCGATACCTTCATCAACAGTTTTTCCTATGACTGGTTTGCCAAAACACTGGTAATATTCGTTATTTTCATACCCTTTTTTGGCATAAGGGAATTAAGCAGGATGCTGGGAAAAGGGAAAATCAGTGCGTTATTTTTTCTGAGCAGACCGCAATCCGGTAATCAGTAAGGTTAATAAAAAGGAGGGAAGTATGCAATTATTTGTCAAACGAATCGCAGTAGTCAGCGTAGCTGTTCTGGCGCTGGCTATACTTGGCTGTGCTACGACCGAGCAAGTGCCGAATGTCAGGATGTCGGGATTCCTCACTGATTACTCAAAATTGCATCCGGGCAGGCCCGGCCAGGCTGAGTTTACATACCGCAATCCCAATATGGATTTAAGTAAATACAATAAGGCTATACTTGACCCTGTGCAGCTCTGGGCTGCTGAAAGCGACTCTCCCTTAAGCAAGCTTTCCAGGGAAGACCAGCAATTATTGGTGAATTATCTTTACGTTGCTTTGAAAGACGCACTTGCCAAGGATTATACCCTGGTAAGCGAACCGGGTCCTGATGTAATGCGCGTCAGATGCGCCATAACAGAGGCTAGGGCAAACAGGCCTGTCCAAGACCTGCTTTCTACCGTTACACCAGCGGGCCTGGGGATTAGTTATGCCAAGCGTATTGTGACCGGCACGCATAGCGGTGTCGGAATAGTCAGCGTGGAAGGGGAATTGTTGGATAGCGTCTCCGGAGAGCGCCTGGCTGCCGTAATTGACAGGAGAGCAGGTACGAAATCATTGGCCGGAAAGCCTACCCGTTGGGGAGACGTGCAGGATGCCTTTAATTTCTGGGCACGCCGGATGCAAACCAACCTGGCGTTACTCAGAGAGCAGAAAGTTTAACGCTTAACCTTAGTCTCCTGGTTAGTTTCTTAAGAGGAGGCATATATTAAAGAACCTTATACCTATAAGCCGGTCCAATTTTTCTTAATTGCCATTTTGGCCAGCTGGATTACCTGGTTTATTGCTGCCTACATTAGTTATCAGCAGGGCTGTTTTTCAAGCAGGTTATTTGCCATCTTTGAACTTTCAGGATTATTTGGCCCTTTTGCCGCAGCCCTATGGATGATTTTTCTTTCAAGCAACAAGGAGTTAAAGCAGAATTTTTATAAGAGGATTTTAAATCTTAGATTGATAAAGCTGTCAAGTATCCCGGCGATATTCCTTATTATGCCTCTGGCAGTGGTTGTTTCAGTAGTGATATCCTGTTTATTTTTTGGGCAATCTTTGGAGCAGCTTAAGATAATCAAACCCGCACCCGTAGGGCCTATACCCGTGCCGGTGATGTTTTTTGGAGCTGCATTAATTGAGGAATTGGCATGGAAAGGCTATGGGATGGACAGCCTGCGCGGCAGGCGCACTTTTTTTACCGCAACGCTTATTTATGCCCTATTATGGGCTTTCTGGCACATTCCCCTGTTTTTCATAAATAACTACTACCACAATACGCTAATAAGAACAAATCCTTTATTTGCCCTCAACTTCTTCATCAGCGTAATCCCCATGGCGTTTATTATCAATTGGTTATGGCATAAGAATAACGGCAGTATCCTGACGGCGGTCCTTTTCCACGCCACCGCTAATTTTCAGGGAGTTTTGCTTATGGGGCAAATCGCAAAATGCATAGAAACAGTAGCATTGATTGTAATTGCAATAATCATCGTCAACTTGAATAAAAAGATATTCTTCGGAGAATTTCCGGCGCAAATAGGATATTTTGGCCAAAAAACAATCCCGTCCGAAAGATAGGGTGCTATGTATAAAAAAACCGCACTATTTTTTGGCTTAACCGTAATTTCCCTTGTATGCTCGGGTTGCGCAACGGTCCGGCATCAGGTGCCGCAGGAGCTGGTGGCGCAGGCTACTGTAAGCGGTATGCCTGAGGCCAGGACATTTATCGGCTCTGAAGATTCCCTCCTGCAGCGAAACCTGATAGCCTCGATAACCGAGGAGGGCGCGCAGGACTATATCGGAGCGGATGGCAGCAAGATATATCCGCTATTGGCCATATCAGGCGGTTCTGCCAACGGCGCATATGGGGCAGGGCTTCTAAAAGGGTGGAGCCAGGAGGGTTCCCGGCCGAAATTCAAGGTCGTCACCGGAGTAAGCACAGGCGCGATAACCGCGCCGTTTGCCTTTTTGGGCAAAGACTATGACGATGAATTAGAAAAATTATACACTACGATGTCGACAAGAGACATCATGTTTTTTAAGGGGCCGCTGCGGGCGCTCTTCGGAGACTCATTCGGAAGCAATAAGCCGCTTGAGAAAAAAATCAAAGAGATATTCACCGATGAAATATTAAAAAAGATAGCTATAGAGCACAGGGCCGGACGCCGGCTTTATGTCGGTACGACAAATCTTGATGTCGGGAAATTCGTAGTCTGGGATATGGGGGCGATAGCCGCAAGAGGGGATAAGAAGCTATTTTGCGATGTCATAAGGGCTTCGGCTGCGATCCCCGTTCTTTTTCCTCCGGTATTTATTTCTGTCAAGGCAGGCGGCAGGACATATGACGAGATGCACGTTGACGGCGGCACTATCGCCCAGGCCTTTACCGTGTACAGGCTGCTTGACCCGTACGCAGAAAAGAAAAAAGAATTAGGGGTAGGCCATATAAAGATAAGGGCCAGATACTATGTCATCAGGAACGGTTATGTTGAGCAGGGTTACGGTAAGGTCAAAGACAATCTCATTTCCATAGCCAACCGCTCTTCCGATACGATGATCAACGCTCAAGGGGTAGGAGACACCTATACGATCTATACCTATATGAAGAAGAGGGGTTATGAGTTCTATCTTGCTTTTATTCCTTCAGATTACAGGCCTGCCAAGAAAGAGGAGTTTGACCGTAAACAGATGAAACAGCTGTTTGACAGGGGATATCAGGATGCGCTTGGGGGTTACGATTGGCATACGGCGCCTCCCGGGATGAAAGAATGAATCTCTGCGGGATAAAGCCCGCGGTTTCTTGAAATGAAATACTTGAGCGGCCTCCTTACAGAAAACGTAAGGATTTCACTAGGCAAATGCATTAGGTGTTCAATTCTTCATCCTTGCCCTAAAGGACAAGGTTTTTGGCCGCGAAAGTATAAAAATTTAATAAGGATAAGCTAAAGATGAAATATAAAACCTGCACCAGGGATTGGTTTAACCGCTGGTCAAACAAATACGACCGGACTCTGGGTAAAATCAGTTTTCACCGTGAATTGTTGAATCTGGTTGTGCGCAGCTCCGGTATTAAAAATGGCGATAAAGTATTGGACCTGGGTTGCGGCACAGGGTTGCTTAGTCTTAAATTACTGCAGAAGGCAGGCTGTCTCATCACAGCCATCGATAATTCCGGAGAGATGCTGGCAATCTTCAAAGATAAAATCAAACGCCTGGGCCTGGGAGAGAGGGTTCGTTGCAGGTTGATGGATGTCGATTCATTGAATTTTAAGGACAATACATTCGATATAGCGGCATCATCGGTTGTTTTGCACCATTTAAAAAACAAGGCCCCTGCGCTAAGGAAGATATATAAACTTCTAAAACCCGGAGGAGTTTTTATAATCGGAGAAATCGATATGGATACTACGGGAAGCCATACCGATGCCGTAAGGCTCAAGCGCATCCTTACAGTATTAGAGCAGGAGTGGGTTCCCGCCCTGAAAGATGTGGGAATAGAAGCTTTTATCCAGATGTATAATAACGGCTTAAAACATATTCTCAACCAGGGCGAATACTGCATAGGCCTTAAGCAATGGGCGGCTATTTGCAGGAAGGCAGGCTTTAACAGGGTTGTTATTAAGAGAATTCCGCTATATCGAGGCTTCGGGATAGTAGTGGCTAAGAAAGCAAAATAAGAATAGATATGAAATTAAATACCTCATATTTCAAGATACTGGTTCTCTTGGCAATATCAGGCCTGGCAGCTATTCTCTGTTTTAAGAGCGGTTTTAGCCCCAAGCAATCCTTTGTTTTATTCATATTTTTATTCTCCATTTTGGGGACGCTGTTCTTCTGGGAGTTGCGGGTAAGCCTGGTTTTTCTCGGCAGCGGAATTTTATTTCTCACGCGGAGCGTAAACCTGGAGGATTTTATAAGATTTGCCTCTTTGGACGTCATACTTTTTTTAATCGGAATCATGATTGTTGTCAGCGCAATGAGACAAACCGGTATCTTTAATCTTTTAATATTATCCATATTGAAGATAAAAAACATCAACGGAATCGCACTTTTCTTTCTCTTGGGCATAATGTCGGCTGTTCTGTCCGCAATTATGGGGGAGGTGGCCTCCATACTGCTTATGACAGCGATGATATTTGAGATGTGCAAGTCGCTGAAGGTAAAGGCCGCGCCGCTGGTCATATTTGCCGTTTTGACAACAAACATAGGCTCTGCCGCAACCCTTCTGGGTAATCCGGTGGGTGTTCTTTTGGCATTGCGGGGAGGGCTGTCATTTGAGGATTTCCTGCGTTGCGCCTTTCCGGTATCGGTTGTCGTCTTATTGGTCGTGATAGTAATCCTGTTGGTATGGTATAGGCAATACGTCAGAGACATTACCTCCAAACTGGGAGCAAAGAACATTCAGGCCGAGGCCTTTTCTTTTTCAAGCGATAACCGCGCAAAGATAAGCATCGTGATATTCCTGTTGATGCTGGCGGGCATCGGATTCCATAAGCGGATAGAGATTCTTTTCGGGATAGAGAATAACGCTGTTTTGGTTATTTGCCCGGTTATATTCGCGGGGCTCCTTATGATATTTCGTCAGGATAAGGCAATATATTACATAGAACAGGGCGTAGACTGGACATCCATATTGTTTTTTATGTTTCTTTTTGCCCAGACCGGAGTAATCCAGGCCTCCGGCATCGGCCGGTTATTTGCCGAGAAAATCACCGTTGTTTTCGGCACCCACCCGAAATTACTTTCCGGGGTACTATTATTTTCCAGCGGTTTTCTTTCCAGCGTCCTTGATAATACGGTGGTTGTGGCCTCCTATATACCGGTAGTCAAGAACCTGCATCTTATGCAGGCCAACCTCAAGCCATTATGGTGGTGCATACTCTTTGGCGCCTGCTACGGCGGGAACATAACGATTATAGGCTCAACTGCCAACATTGTTGCCTTAGGCGCCCTTGAGCGCGAAGAACACCTCAAGGTAAATTTCATAGACTGGCTTAAAATCGGCATGATAGTCGGAGTTGTTTCCATGCTCATCGCCTATTTTGCGGTAATATCCTTCAAAATCTTTTCTCTTTAGCTTTTCTGAAATGCCTCCCAACCCTCAAAAGTAGAAAAAAGTCAAAGAAAAGTAGAATCAGCCGATTTACATAATCCATAGCATCTAATACTATTATAGGCAAAGATATCAGGCCATTCGGCAATAATGCCGGAGCAAAGAAGAAAGGAGAGGACTATGGATATAATACCGTGGAAACCAAAGGTGGCGGCTGTTCTTTCTCCCTCCGTAAGAGTTCTTGAAGACAACAAGAACTACACGATTAAGGCGCAGTTCCCCCGGATGGACAAAAAGGATATTAAGGTTTCCATCCATGGCCAAACGCTGGTGATATCTGGGCAGAAGAGGCAGGAAATCGAGGAAAAGAAGAAAAACAGCTATTACCGGGAAACCAGATACGCCTCTTTTTCCAGAAGTATGCCGCTTGGCAGCGATGTTGATAAAAAAGGTATGAAATCCAGGTTTGAACACGGTGTATTCACGATTACGCTGCCTAAAAAATAGGGCAATATTTTAATAGAAGAGGAGGGGTGTTTAAATGAAGAGCAGAATATTTATTACCGCAGTCGTCTTAGTAGCAATGGCAGGGATGAATAGCGCAGCGCAGGCCGCCACTAAATCTAATACCACAGGCAAGGAAACAGCCGGTCTTGAGGCATCCGGAAGCTGGGATGCTATGGAAGAGATGGAGATGATGCAGCATAGGATAGATAAGATGTTCAAGGAGAGCTTCAGGAGAGCGGCTAAAGAAGAAAAAATGCTGCTTGGCAGAGAGGGGAGGGTTTTTGAGCCCGGCATGAGCATAAAAGAGACGGATACCGAGTATATCGTAAGCGTGGATTTACCCGGGGTGAATAAGGAGGATATTAACGTAGAATTAAAAGACCGTGTTCTGAAAATTTCCGGGGAAAGAAAGAGCGAGGTAAAGAAAGAGAACGAAAAGGTAGTCAGAGAAGAGCAAAATTACGGCTCGTTCTTTAGCTCAATAACTTTACCCGAAGACGTAAAAACCACGGATATAAATGCGGAATATAAAAACGGCGTTCTGAAGATAAGCATGCCGAGGATGGCTCCTGCGAAAAAATCGGAAGCGGCAGGCGTGAAGATACCCGTAAAATAAAACTTGACAACAATGGGAAAAATGTTATACTTATTTCGACATTGATGTCAAAGGAGCAAAGATGCCCCAAAGTTAATTTGGGGCTTTTCTATTTTTAAGGACAATGACGCCCTTTTTTAAAGCAGGTTTGCTTTGGAAAGGGCTTATTTTCTTTAGACGAAGGCGTCTTAAGGCCAAAGGTTGGCATAATACGCCTTTTTTATTTGAGGCGTAAGAAAGCAAAAGAATGAAGAGAATAAAAATCCTCTGGATGATTTTTGTAATGGGGATTATGTTCCCGGGCGCGCTTTATGCAACTCCTACGACGCTCATCTGGACGCCTTCAACGGACATACAGCCCTATAAGAAAATACATTTGGGATATGACATTTATGCGCCTACAACCGCCAAAGGTACAAATGCGGAGAATTACGATCAGCATAACCATGTGTTACAGGTATGGGGGCCTACCTTTAGTTTATTATCGGATAAGCCGGAAGATAATATATTAGGTAAGGCCTGGTCGCCTTTGGGCAAGGTTATGGCAGAAACAGGATTTGACTACAAGAAAGGGTTGGGCTCTTTCTATGATTCAACTCCCTGGTATTTCCACTTTAAGCTGGCGGTACCCGAAAATGCCTATTTCAATAATATGCCGGCTGTTGCTGTTGGTTCATATGATATGGGCACCAGGGCCAATAGGACCAACAATAACCTCTGGTACGGCAGGATGGCAAAAACCCTTAATATAGGTAAGGGAAATCTGGGAAGGTTTTCTGCCGGTTATTTTGTGGGTAACGGAAGATTGCTAAGGGATAAGAACGGCCTGCGCGATAATAGAGGCGTTATGCTTGCCTGGGAGCGCACCATATCTGAGATAAGCGATAGATTATGGTTATGCGTAGATTATCAGGGGACACAATCATCTTACGGCGCCTTGAATCCCGGCTTTGCGTTTAAACTCGCTAAAAACGTCTCTTTTATTTGTGCATACGATATTTACAATAACAGAAACCTGACTGATACAGTTACCTTTCAGTTAGATGTAGATTTATAGAGGAGAAAACCAATGATTAATTCAGGCGATACTGCATGGGTGTTGATTTCATCGGCGCTTGTCCTGTTGATGACACCGGGTCTGGCTTTTTTCTACGGCGGCATGGTGCGCAAGAAAAATATTTTAAGCGTTTTGATGCAGTGTTTTATCATTATGTCTGTCTTAAGCCTGCAATGGGTATTGTTTGGTTACAGCCTTTCCTTTTTCCCCGGACAGGGGTTCTGGGGAGGTTTAGGGTGGCTTGGGCTAAAGGGTGTCGGCTTTGAGCCTTATGCGGATTATGCCACAACCGTGCCTCATCAGGCCTTTATGATCTTCCAGGCGATGTTTGCCATTATTACCCCGGCTTTGATTATCGGCGCCTTTGCCGAAAGGATGAAGTTTTCCGCCTTTCTTTTGTTTACGCTGTTATGGGCAACCTTTGTGTATGATCCGCTCTGCCATTGGGTCTGGGGTATAGGAGGCTGGCTGCGTAATTTAGGGGCATTGGATTTTGCCGGCGGGACGGTGGTGCATATCAATGCCGGCATAGCAGCCCTGGTTACCGCCATAGTATTAGGTAAGAGGATAAATCTGGATAAGAACACACCGACTCCGCACAATATGCCTTTTGTGGTTTTAGGTACCGGTCTTTTGTGGTTTGGCTGGTTTGGGTTCAACGCAGGCAGCGCCTTAGCGGCGAACGGCCTGGCGGTAAATGCCTTCGTGGTGACCAATACCGCAGCCGCGGCTGCCGGCTTAAGCTGGGCCTTAATTGAGTGGTGGCGTAACGGTAAACCGACGATATTCGGGCTCTGTTCCGGGGCAGTGGCGGGATTAGTGGCAATTACCCCGGCTGCCGGATTTGTGAGCGTCATACCGGCGATAATCATCGGTTTATCAGTCAGCGTATTTTGTTTTATTGCCGTAACCGTGCTTAAGCCAAAATTAGGCTATGATGATTCGCTGGATGCTTTCGGGGTACATTGCGTTGGCGGGATCTGGGGGGCTTTGGCAACAGGATTATTCGCTTCTAAGCTGGTTAATCCTGCCGGAGCAGACGGACTGTTTTTCGGAAATCCCGGGCAGTTTTTTATACAGGCGCTGGCTGTCCTGGTTACTATCGGGTATACCTTTATAGCCACCCTGGTTATTTACAAGTTAGTTGACCTGTTGTTGGGCGTGCGGGTAAAGACAGAAGAGGAACTTGTGGGGCTTGATCTTACCCAGCATCACGAGAGGGCCTATACGGTGCTTGAATGACCGCAAAGAGGCTCGGAGGTTAAAAATGAAATTAATTATCGCTATAATTCAACCGGCAAGATTAGAAGCAGTTAAAGAAGAGCTTTATAAGCAAGAGGTCAATCTTATTACGGTAAGCGAAGTTTTGGGGCATGGCCGCCAAAAAGGGATTACCGAGATTTATCGCGGCGCAAAGGAGACCGGTAATCTCCTAAGGAAGATACGCCTTGAGATCGCAGTAAATGAGGACTTTGTGGAGCCGACAATCAAGGCCATCGTAAAGGGGGCCAAGACCGGTGAGACCGGAGACGGAAAAATATTTGTTTTAGACCTGAAGGAATGTATCCGTATACGCACAGAAGAGCGCGGCTCAATAGCTATTGGATAAGCGTAGCACTAAGGAGGAAGAAATGAGTATCAGGCAGGAAGTTTTATTCAGGATCAAAGGCGTAGAATTAAAAAAGATAGATTCTCCCAAGAAGGTTTCCGCTTATTTCGGCGAGAATACCTTTAGCGTAGAGACAATGCGTAAGCACATCTCTAAAAAGACCTTTGAGGCCTTTGGAGCCTGGATATCCGAAGGAAAAATCATAAGTTTGGCACAGGCAAATGAGATTGCGGATGCAATGAAGCAATGGGCGCTCTCCAAAGGAGCGACATACTACACCCACTGGTTTCAGCCGATGACAGGCCTCACCGCGGAGAAACACGACAGTTTTATTTCCGTTATCGGACCCGGCAAGGTTATCGAGAAGTTCTCCGGCAATAAGCTGATTCAGGGAGAACCGGATGCCTCAAGTTTTCCTTCAGGAGGGATCCGCGCTACTTTTGAGGCCCGCGGTTACACTGCCTGGGACCCCACCAGCCCTGCCTTTATCACCGAATGCGCGCTGGGAAAGACGCTGTGCATACCCACGATATTTATTTCTTATCACGGCGCCAGCCTTGACAAGAAACTGCCGCTTTTACGTTCCGATGAGGCATTGAGCAAGGCAGCGATAGGATTACTGAAGCTTTTCGGCCGCCAGGAGGTAAAAAAGGTATTTTCTACCTGCGGCCCGGAGCAGGAGTATTTTTTGATCGATAAGAATTACTACAGCCTGCGCCAGGATTTAGTCATGACCGGGCGCACCCTAATCGGCGCGCCTTCACCCAAGGGCCAGCAGTTAGAGGACCAGTATTTCGGCACTATCAAGGAGCGCGTGGTGAATTTTATGTTCGAGGTGGCCCAGGAGGCCTATAAATTAGGGATCCCGTTGATGACCCGGCACAATGAAGTGGCTCCGCATCAATATGAGTTTGCCCCTGTTTTTGAGGAGTCCAATATCGCGGCGGATCACAACCAGCTGTTGATGGAGTTAATGAAGAAGGTGGCCTTGAGGCACAACATGGTTTGTCTTTTGCATGAGAAGCCGTTTGCCGGAATTAACGGAAGCGGGAAGCATTTGAACTGGTCGCTTTCGGATGATAAGGGGAACAATCTTTTGAATCCGGGGGAGACGCCGGAAGAAAACCTGCAGTTTTTGACGATTCTGGCAGCGGTATTGCGCGCGGTGTATCTGCATGCCGACCTTTTACGCGCAAGCGTGGCCCTGGCAGGCAATGAACACCGTTTAGGCGCAAACGAAGCCCCGCCTGCAGTTATTAGCGTTTTCCTGGGAGAACAGTTGACCGCGATCCTGGATATGCTTGGTAACGGTACCAAATCCAAGGTCTCTAAAAGAGACATCATTGATTTAGGTATTGCCCGGCTGCCCAGATTTAATAAGGACACGACCGATAGGAACAGAACTTCACCCTTTGCTTTTACCGGGAACAAGTTTGAGTTCCGCGCCGTGGGCTCATCGCAGAATATCTCTACGCCCATTACCGTCATCAACACTATTATCGCGGAAAGCCTGGAGTATGTGACCAACCAGATCAAAACAGTCAAAGGCACGGGCAAGGACTTTAATTCCGAGGTCTTAAAAGTCATCAGCGCTATCATAAAAGAGACCAGAGACATCCGTTTTGAGGGCAATAATTATGCGGAGGATTGGATAAAAGAGGCAAAAAAAAGAGACCTGCCTAATATAGCGGCGACCTACGAGTCCCTGGAGGCCTTAACCAAAGAAAATAATATTGCTCTCTTTGAGAAATACAAAATATTCTCTAAGGAGGAGCTGGTTGCCCGTTACCATATCTGGATACATATGTACAATTTGACCCTTGAGATCGAAGCCAATACCTTAAAGGAAATGGTAAATGCGTCGGTCGTGCCTGCGGGTTATAAATACGAAAAACTCCTCGAGCGCACCCTGCACGAGCTGACGGAACTGGAAAAAGGCGCCGGCCTTAAAGTGGACCCGCTAGCCCTGGAAGATAAGAAGGAACATCTTAGCGACATAGTCTCCAAGATTTATTACGTAAGGCGCAATACCACCGAAATGGACAAGTTGCTTGAGTCCGCTAAGAAGATTAGCGATGAAAAACGCTCAGAGCTTTATTTCAAGGAGCTTAGGCCGTTGATGGAGCATATCAGAAAACACGTGGACCAGCTTGAGTGCGTGGTTTCCGACGACGCCTGGGATTTGCCGAAATACAGGGAGATGCTTTTTATAAAATAAGCCGGCGTGAGGCAACAGTATGAACTATACGGGGACTTTTAGAAAACAGGGGCTTTACTATAGCGTTATTGCGGATATGGAGAAGCCCCTGATTGAAAAGACGCTGAAGGAAACTTTCGGCAATCAGCTGAAAGCGGCAAAGCTGCTGGGTATCAACCGCAATACCTTAAGGAACAAAATACGCAAGTTCGGTATTGAAGTCGGCAGATGGAAGTTCTAACTACAGAGGGGATTTTTTTACAACGGAGTGCTTAATGTTTAGGCAATTTCCCGAAAAACAGGGGCTCTATGATCCGCAGTTCGAGCACGACAGCTGCGGCGTAGGGTTTGTCTGCAATATTAAGGGCGAGAAGTCCAATGCCATCTTAAGGCAGGGTATCGAGATCTTGCATCGTCTCTCGCACCGCGGAGCTGTAGGTTCAGACCCGAAAACCGGAGACGGGGCAGGGATTTTAATCCAGATGCCGCACGGGTTCTTTAAAAAGGCCTGCGTCGGGATAGGCATTGATTTGCCTGAAGAGGGTTCATACGGCACCGGATTGATATTCTTGCCTCAAGGAGCAGACGAGCGCAAATCCTGCAAAGAGGTATTCGAGAAGGTAATCAAAGAAGAGGGCCAGGGCCTTTTGGGGTGGAGGTCGGTCCCGATAGATAATTCCGATATCGGCAAGGGAGCCAAGGCCACCCAGCCGGTTTTTGAACAGATTTTTATCGCAAGAAACAGGAACCTCAGGGATGAGCTGGTTTTTGAAAGAAAGCTTTACGTAATCAGGAAGCAGGTCGAAAATGCCATCCGCGCATCCAATATAGGGCAAAAGAGGTCATTTTACATCACTAATATCTCATGCCGCACCTTTGCCTATAAGGGCCTGCTCATGCCCCATCAACTGGAGAACTTCTTCCTTGACCTTAAAGATGAGGGTATAAAGAGCGCTTTGTGCCTGGTGCATTCGCGTTACTCTACCAACACCTTTCCTACCTGGGACCTGGCGCAACCTTTCAGGTTTTTGGCCCACAACGGAGAAATCAATACCCTGCGCGGCAATGTCAACGGCGTAAGCGCAAGAGAGCGGTTATTGGGAAGCGAATTATTCGGTGCCGATATAGAGAAGCTCAAGCCGGTTATCGTAGAAGGAGGCAGCGATTCGGCAGCAATCGATAATTTCATCGAGCTTTTAGTCTTATCCGGCAGGTCGCTTGAGCATGCGATGATGATGCTTATCCCCGCAGCCTGGGAGCATGATACCCTGATGAACAAGGAGCTGAGGGATTTTTACAAATATCACGCCTGTTTTATGGAGCCCTGGGATGGCCCTGCGGCAATAGCTTTTACGGACGGCAGGAACGTGGGTGCGGTATTGGATAGAAGCGGCCTGCGCCCGGCGCGTTACATCATTACTAAAAATGATTTTGTGGTTATGGCATCCGAAGTCGGCGTTCTGGATATTGACCCTTCCGAGATAAAGGTTTCCGGAAGGCTTGAGCCGGGGAAGATATTCTTCATTGATACGCAAGCCGGCTGCATAATAGAAGACGCTCAGATAAAGAAACGGGTTTCCCTGCGCTCTCCGTACGGAGAATGGAATGCGCAAAGCATGGTGGACCTTGACGGGCTTGTCGCCAGCGGCGCCGGCTATAAAAAACAGGAAGACATAGTTCCCTGTCTTAAGGCCTTCGGTTATTCGCGGGAAGATTTAAAGATGATTATCAAGCCGATGGCAGAAGAGGCCAAGGAGCCGGTCGGCTCCATGGGCAGCGATATACCCCATGCCTTTTTATCCAAAAGGCCGCAGATCCTTTATACTTACTTCAAACAGCTCTTTGCCCAGGTCACTAACCCGGCCATAGACTCTATCAGGGAAAAACTGGTGATGAGCCTGGAGAGTTTTATCGGCCCGGAGAAGAATATACTGGAAGAGACTCCGCAGCATAGCCATAAACTCAGGGTAAACAACCCTATATTGACGGATGAGGAACTGGCGAGGATACGCGATATCGGCATAAACGGTTTCAGGTCCAAGACTATATATACTTTTTTTGACTCGGCCAGCGGTAAAGAAGGTTTTCTGCGCGCGTTAGAGAGGATATGTTTTGAGGCGGAATATGCCATTGATAAGGGCTACTCTTTTATCATATTAAGCGACCGGGGAGCCGATAAGGACAATATTGCCCTGCCCGCGCTTTTAGCTGCCAGCGCCATCCATCAATATCTGGTCAAAAAGACCATCCGTTCGCAGGTGGCATTAATAGTTGAAAGCGCAGAACCGAGAGAAGTGCATCATCTGGCCCTGCTTTTCGGTTATGGCGCGGATTGCGTCAATCCCTATCTTGCCTACGAGGCCATAGGATATCTCATAGAAGAAAAAGAAATTCACTTAGACCTTAAGACCACGCAGAAGAATTACATAAAGGCACTAACCGACGGTATCTTAAAAATATTGTCCAAGATGGGGATATCTACGCTCAGGAGCTACCGCGGTGCGCAGATATTTGAGGCCCTGGGTTTGGATGACGATTTAATAGGAAAATATTTTACCGGGACTGCTTCGCGTATAGGGGGCACCGGACTTGAAGGGATAATTGAAGAGACTCTCAGAAGGCACAAAGAGGCCTATGCCCAAACAGGGACGACCGGCGCATATCTGGACAGCGGCGGAGTCTATCAATGGAAAAAAGACGGTGAATTCCACCTTTGGAATCCGGATAGCATTGCCGCCCTGCAGGATGCTGCGCGCGAAAATAAATATGAGGATTATAAAAAGTTTGCGGACCTGATTAATGACCAGTCGCAGAATCCCACGACCTTAAGGGGCTTGTTTAGATTCAAAAAGACAGATGCGATTCCTATAAGCGAAGTGGAGCCTGTTGAGGATATAATGAAGCGTTTTGTCACCGGGGCAATGAGCTTTGGCTCGATCAGCGCAGCTGCGCACGAAACGATCGCTATTGCCATGAACCGCATCGGAGGCAAGTCCAATACCGGAGAAGGAGGCGAGGACCCCAACAGGTTTATTACCCTGCCTAACGGCGATTCCCGCAGGAGCGCCACCAAGCAGGTTGCCTCGGGAAGGTTCGGGGTGACCATAAATTACCTGGTAAACGCCGATGAAATACAGATAAAGATCGCCCAGGGTGCCAAGCCGGGAGAAGGAGGGCAGCTGCCGGGGCATAAGGTCAGCGAGGCAATCGCCCATACTAGATATACTACCCCGGGGGTGACTTTGATTTCGCCTCCGCCGCACCACGATATTTATTCTATCGAGGACCTGGCGCAGTTGATATTTGATTTGAAGAATGCCAATCCCCGCGCGCGCATCAGCGTTAAGCTTGTTTCCGAGATAGGGGTAGGCACCGTTGCCGCAGGCGTGGTAAAAGGGCATGCGGATATGATCCTTATTTCCGGAGGAGACGGCGGGACAGGCGCTTCTCCGCGCAGTTCTATAAGATACGCCGGGCTTCCCTGGGAATTGGGGCTTTCCGAAACGCACCAGACGCTGATGCTCAATAACCTGCGTTCCAGGGTGCGCCTGCAGACCGACGGACAGATGCGCACCGGGCGCGACGTAGCTATTGCCGCCCTGTTGGGGGCCGAGGAATACGGTTTTTGTTCTGCCGTGCTTGTTGTCATCGGCTGCGTGATGTTAAGGCATTGTCATTTGAACAACTGTTCGGTGGGCGTGGCTACGCAGGACGATATCTTAGAGAAAAGATTCAGGGGCAGGCCGGAATATATCGTAAATTATTTCCGTTTCGTAGCGCAGGAGCTGCGCGAAATAATGGCGCATTTAGGCCTAAGGACCATAAACGATATGGTCGGCAGGTCTGATTTACTTGAGCTGAATAAAGAGATTGTCCCAGAAAAGGCAGGGGGAATAGACTATTCCCGCATTGTTTACAGGCCGGACCTTCCCGAGAATATCGGCCGTTTCTGCCACTCCAGACAATATAACTGGCTAAACGGGGTCCTGGACAGGAAACTCATCAGGGCCTGTGAAGAGGGGTTGGAGAAAAATAAGCCGGTAAAGATCTCTATGGAGATCAATAATACCAACAGGGCCGTGGGCGCGATGTTGAGCGGAGAGGTCTGCAGGAGATGCGGGGACGGCGTGCTTCTTGAGGACACGCTCACCTGTAAGTTCAACGGCATAGCCGGCCAGAGCTTCGGGGCGTTTCTGGCAAAGGGGATCACCTTTGAACTGGAGGGGATGTGCAACGATTATGTAGGCAAGAGCATCTCCGGAGGCAAGATCATTATTTATCCGGATAAGAGTGCGCAGTATGAGGCCGATAAGAATATCATCATCGGCAATACTACTTTTTACGGAGCGATATCGGGCGAGGCCTATGTCAACGGCGTTGCCGGAGAAAGGTTCTGCATCAGGAATTCCGGGTTATACGCGGTGGTAGAGGGTGTGGGAGACCACGGCTGCGAGTATATGACCGGAGGAAGAGTGATTGTCCTGGGGGGGACCGGAAGAAATTTTGCCGCCGGTATGTCAGGCGGGATAGCCTATGTCTATGATGAAGACGGAAAATTCAGGGAGAGGTGTAATACCGATATGGTTGAGTTAAACGGCGTCAAGGAAGAGGATATGGATACCATATATCACCTGTTGCACAATCACTATAAATACACCAAGAGCAAGAAGGCCAAAAGGATTATTGATAATATGCATGAAGAGCTGAAGAAGTTCGTAAGGGTTATGCCGCTGGAGTATAAATGTATTTTAGAGGGCGCAAGGGTAGAAGAGGAGCTTGATATCGCGGAGGCATTGGATGGGTGATCCGAGGGGTTTTTTAAAATTAGCCAGGCAGGACACTCCTTACCGGGAGGCTTGCGTGCGTATAAAGGATTTTAAGGACGTTTCTTCAGCGCGTCCGGAAAAGCAATCACAGGAACAGGCCTCGCGCTGCATGGATTGCGGGACTCCGTTTTGCCATTGGGCCTGCCCGATAGGGAACTATATACCCGAATGGAACGATTATATGTTCCGCGGTAACTGGAGAGAGGCATTGGTATTATTGGAGGCTACCAATAATCTTGCCGAGATAACCGGAAGGGTGTGCCCTGCGTTATGCGAGTATTCCTGCGTCTTAGGGTTAAATGATGATGCGGTGACCATCCGCGAGAATGAACTGTCGGTTATTGAACACGGTTTTAAAAACGGCCTGATTAAGCCGAGGGTAATAACGCATAGGACAGGTAAGAAGGTAGCGGTTATCGGCTCCGGTCCTTCGGGTTTATCCTGCGCTGCGCAGCTAAACAGTGCTGGCCATAGCGTGGTTGTTTTTGAACGCGATCATCTGGCAGGTGGAATATTGCGCTACGGTATCCCGGATTTCAAACTGGAAAAACACCTTTTGGACAGGCGTATTGATATCTGGACAAAAGAAGGGGTCGTTTTCAAGACAGACGTAAATGTGGGAGTAGACTGTCCGGCTGAGGTACTTTTAGCCGAATTTGATGCGGTATGCCTGGCCGGAGGTTGCCGCCTTGCGCGAGACCTGAAAATAGAGGGCAGGGATTTAAAGGGCGTATATTTTGCCATGGATTATCTGACCCAGTCAAACAGGCGCATTGCCGGAGAAAGGATTCCTAAAGAAGAGCTGATAGATGCCAAAGGCAAAAAGGTAGTGGTAATCGGAGGAGGGGACACAGGGGCTGATTGCATGGGTGTCGCGCACCGCCAGGGGGCCTCCTGCGTAATACAGATCGAAGTCCTTCCGCGGCCATCTGAATGCAGGAGCCAGGAGTGCCCCTGGCCGAAGTATCCGTTACTTTTGAAGACCTCCACTTCTCATAAGGAGGGCGGAGAGAGGTTCTGGTCGATTTCAACCAAGAAATTTATCGGAGAAAAAGGGCAGGTAAGAAGATTATTATGCGAGAAAAAAGGCGGCGGGGAATTTGAAATTGAGGCGGATCTGGTCATTCTGGCCGTAGGTTTTCTGCATCCGGAGCACTCCGGGCTGCTTGCCGAGCTTAATGTCGCATTTGACGAGCGCGGCAATGTTAAAACAGACCGGAATTATATGACTTCCGTTAAGAAGGTGTTTTCTGCAGGCGATATGCGGCGCGGCCAGTCATTGGTAGTTTGGGCCATTTCCGAGGGCCGGCGCGCGGCATATTGTATTGATAAATATTTAATGGGCGAGAGCAATCTACCGATTATCTAACAGCACCAGACCAGATCGGTACCTTACCCAAAATGATGGGTAAGTATCCCACTTTCTGTGGGAATGGTTTGGTGTGCGTTTACTACACAAGAGGTGGCAAGATGATAAGCACAGGCATAAAAGGATTGGATAATGTTATTACGGGTTTAAGGCTGGGGGATAACGTGGTCTGGCAGATAGACGATATAAATGACTATATTGACCTGGTCAGACCATTTGTGGAGCAGTCGCTGGCAGAAAAAAAGAAGGTCATCTATATGCGTTTTGCCTCGCATAAAGAACTGCTTAAGCCCTCCAAGAACATAAAACGCTACGAACTGGATGCCTATGCCGGGTTTGAGTCTTTTACTACAAAGGTAAATAATATTATCACCGAAGAGGGGGAGGGCGCATACTATGTATTTGACTGCCTCTCGGAACTGCTTTTGGCCTGGGCCACAGACCTTATGATCGGCGACTTTTTCATGATTGCCTGTCCCTATCTTTATGAACTCAAGACCGTTACTTATTTTTCGTTAATGCGCAATAGCCATTCCTTTAAAGCCATTGCCCGTATACGCGAGACAACGCAGTTGCTTATGGATGTTTACCATTGCCAGGGGAGTTGTTATATCCATCCCCTGAAGGTATGGAACCGCTATTCCCCGACCATGTTCCTGCCCCATCAGAGAAAGAACGACCAATTCATCCCCATTACGGATAGCGTCAATGCCGTAAAGATACTTTCGTACATACGCGAGAAGACTGCAGAGAGCGCCAAGAGAAACCTTGATTACTGGGACCGTTTGTTTATTGAGGCAGAAGAGCTGATTAAAGACAATGCCCCAAAAGAGAAGATAAGCGATACCGTCAAGAAGCTCTGCGGCATCATGCTCACCAAAAATAAGAAGATTCTCACTTTGGCAATACGCCATTTCTCGCTGCCGGAGCTTATAGAGATAAAATCCAGGCTCATCGGCACGGGTTTTATCGGAGGTAAATCCGTAGGGATGCTTTTAGCCAGGAAGATCCTCTCGGAGGAAAAATCCCTTGATTGGCAGAAAATAGCGGAGCCGCACGACTCATTCTATATCGGCTCGGATATATTTTATTCATATATGGTGCACAACCGCTGGTGGAAGCTGCATATGCAGCAGAAAACCCGGGAGGGGTATTTTAATATCGCAAAGGTGCTCAAAGAGAAAATGCTTTACGGCGTCTTTCCCGAAGAGATTATGGAGCGTTTTCAGCAGATCATAGAATACTTCGGTTCCTCCCCGATTATAATACGTTCCAGTTCCTTGCTGGAGGATGATTTCGGTAACGCCTTTGCCGGAAAATATGAAAGCATATTCCTTGCCAACCAGGGCACTCCTGAACAGAGATATATTCAATTTGCCGAAGCGGTCAAGAGGATTTACGCCAGCACCATGAACGAGGACGCCCTGGTTTACAGGAAACAGAGGGGCTTAGAGAAGCTGGACGAGCAGATGGCGCTTTTAGTGCAGCGGGTATCAGGGGCGCACCACAAGGATTACTTCTTCCCGGATATGGCCGGGGTGGGCGTTTCTTACAATACCTATGTATGGAATAAGAGCATTGACCCTGCGGCAGGGATGCTGCGCCTGGTTTTTGGCCTGGGTACAAGGGCGGTCAACCGCGTGGAAGGCGATTATCCCAGGATGGTTGCTTTGGACGATCCGTTACGCCGGCCATACGCGGAGAAGGATGACCTAAGAAAATATTCCCAGCACGAAGTCGACCTGATCAACACCAGGTCCAATATCTTAGACACGGTTCCTTTTGAAAAGCTCATTAAAGATAAGGCAGTCCTGCGTGTCTCGCAGGTGGCGGTAAAGGATCATGAGGCCGCCGAGAGAATGAGCAAGGTAAACACAGAAACAAAGGATTACTGGATTTTGACGCTCGATAACCTGTTTAACGACAATACGCTGTCGGATTATTTCAAAAAGATATTAAAGGCATTGGAGGCAAGCTACCATTATCCGGTAGAGATAGAATTCACCATAAATTTTACCGGGGATAACGTGTTTAAAATAAATCTATTGCAGTGCAGGCCCCTGCAGACAAAGGGGCTGGGCCATAAGGTCGATATCCCCGAACGTATCAGCAGGAAGAATACGCTCTTTGATTCGGAAGGATACTTTCTGGGAGGCAATATTTCACAGAAGATCGATTGGCTTATTTATGTCGACCCGGAGAAATACAGCAAGCTCGTCCTGTCGGACAAATACGAGATTGCCCGCATAGTCGGCAATCTAAACAGGACCATAAAAGACAAGGAAGAGCTGTCTGTTCTGCTGATGGGGCCCGGGCGATGGGGTACGACCACCCCTTCTTTAGGCGTACCGGTAAGATTCGCCGAAATAAATAATATAACGGTTTTAGTGGAGCTCGCTTTTTCAGAAGGCAATCTTATGCCGGAATTGTCTTTCGGGACGCACTTCTTCCAGGACCTGGTAGAGACGAATATCTTCTATGTGGCGCTCTTTCCGGAAAAGGAAGAGGTGACATTTAACAGGGAATGGTTTAAAGGCTCCGAAAACCTATTTGCCAGACTTATACCCGAATCTGCCAAGTACGAGAATCTTATCGGCGTCTATAGCGTAGGCAATAGCGGTTTAAAGATAATGTCTGACGTGGTATCGCAAAAGGTCATCTGTTTTTCAGCTTAATGGAGGGCTGCTAAATGTCTAAATATATTTTCGTAACCGGCGGGGTCATTTCAAGTTTAGGCAAGGGTATCGCCTCTGCTTCGATAGGGAAAATCCTGGAGTCGCGCGGGCTCAAGGTAGCGATCATGAAACTCGATCCCTATATCAACGTTGACCCCGGCACGATGAACCCTTATCAGCACGGAGAGGTCTACGTTACCGAAGACGGGGCAGAGACAGACCTGGACCTGGGTCATTACGAGCGTTTTACCAATGCCCAGACCTCGAAATTCAACAATATTACCACGGGGCAGATTTATAACTGGGTGATCTCCAGGGAGAGAAGAGGGGATTATCTGGGCAAGACCATCCAGGTCATCCCGCACATTACCGATGCGATAAAGGAAAAAATCAAGGAGTGCGCGGGGGTTACGAAGGCAGATGTTGTTATCGTGGAGGTAGGGGGCACGGTCGGCGATATCGAAAGCCTCCCTTTTCTGGAAGCAGCCAGGCAGTTCAGATTGGATATGGGATACGATAATGTGCTTTATATCCATTTGACGCTGGTGCCGTATATCGATGCAGCCGGGGAGGTAAAGACAAAACCCACCCAACACAGCGTAGGGACCCTGCGTGAAATAGGCATTATTCCCGATATATTGATTTGCCGTACCGCAAGACCTTTATCCGGCAGCGTTAAAGAGAAGATATCCCTATTCTGCAACGTAAAGAAAGAGGCGGTTATCGAATCCGCCGATATGGAATCTATTTATCAGGTACCCCTGGTCTTTAAAAAGCAGATTCTGGATGAAATAATCCTGAGCCACTTTAAATTAATCTGTAAATTTTCCGATTTAAAGGAGTGGGAGCGGGATGTGGTCAACAGGGCCCTTAATCCCGGGGACAAAGTGACCATTGCCGTAGTCGGGAAATATATCGAGCTGCAGGATGCCTATAAATCTATATACGAGGCGCTGCACCACGGCGGTATTTGTAACGATACGAAAGTGGAGATAAAAAAGATTGATTCCGAAACTTTAGAAAAAGGCAGCATTGAAAAGATACTGCACGGGGTCTCCGGTATCCTTGTTCCGGGAGGATTCGGTTACCGCGGGATAGAGGGAAAAATCAGGGCGATCAGATTTGCCCGCGAGAATAAAGTTCCTTTTCTGGGGCTTTGCCTGGGTATGCAATGCGCGGTGATTGAATTTGCCAGAGACGTCTGCGGTTTTAAAGGCGCCAACTCTACGGAGTTCAAGCAGACAAAATATCCGGTGATCAGCTTATTGGCAGAGCAGAAGAAAATCAGCGATTTAGGAGGCACTATGCGTTTGGGCGCATATCCCTGCAAAATCAGGAATAACACCCTGGCCCTGAAGGTTTACGGTAAAAAGCTGGTCCAGGAACGCCATCGGCACAGATACGAGTTCAATAATAAATACCGCAGGGCATTTGAAAAAAAAGGAATGGTTTTCTCCGGGATTTATCCCAAGAAGAACCTTGTCGAGATAGTCGAGATTAAAGATCACCCGTATTTTATAGCGGTACAGTTCCACCCTGAATTCAAGTCCAAGCCGGATAAGGCCCATCCTTTATTCAGGGAGTTTATCAGGAGCGCATTAGCGTATGGCGGATAAAAAAATGAACGCAATATTGGCTTTGGAAGACGGGAGAATCTTTAGGGGGTGTTCCTTTGGCGCAAGCGGGGAGCGTTACGGAGAGATAGTCTTTAATACCAGTATGTCCGGTTACCAGGAGATCTTTACCGACCCTTCTTATAAAGGCCAGATTGTAGTTATGACCTACCCGTTAATAGGTAATTACGGCGTTAATGAGAAGGACGTAGAGTCACGCAAGATTTTCCTGGAAGGTTTTGTGGTGAAGGAGCGTAGTAACATTGCCAGCAATTGGCGCAGTGAAAAGTCTCTGGAGGATTACATCAAAGAGAATAATATCGTGGCTATCGAAGGCATAGATACGCGCTCGCTTACCCTGCATATAAGGCAGGCAGGGACAATGAAGGCAGTGCTCTCTACGATTGATTTGAATGAAAAAAGCCTGGTAGAAAAAGCCGGAAACTCCAAAGGGCTGGCCGGCATAGATTTGGTCAGGGAGGTGACCGTAGGGAAAGAATATTCCTGGCCGGGCAAGGGGAAATTTAAAGTCGTCGTGCTTGATTGCGGGGTAAAATACAATATTTTACGGTCGCTATCAGAGCGTTCCTGCAGGGTAGTCGTCTTGCCGGCGCATACATCCGCAGAAGAGATTTTAAGCTTAAGGCCGGACGGCCTGCTTTTATCAAACGGCCCGGGAGACCCTGCGGCAGTCAGCTATGTGATTGAAACGACGCGTAAGTTAATAGGGAAACTGCCGATTTTCGGTATTTGCCTGGGACATCAAATGCTCGGCCTTGCCCTGGGAGGGAAAACCTACAAATTGAAATTCGGCCACCACGGCGTAAATCACCCGGTTAAGGATTTGAAAACGGGGAAAATCTCCGTTACCGTGCAGAACCACGGTTTTTGCGTAGATGCCGGTTCGCTGAGCAAAAAGGATATAGAGATAACGCATATAAATTTGAATGACCGGACCCTGGAAGGAATGCGGCATAAGAAATTTCCTCTATTTTCCGTGCAGTTCCATCCGGAGGCCTCTGCCGGGCCGCATGACGCGCAATATTTATTTGAGAATTTTATCAGTTTAATGAAAAAACATGCCAAGGCGTAAAGACATCAAGAAAATACTGGTTATCGGTTCAGGCCCGATTGTTATCGGCCAGGCCTGTGAATTTGATTATTCCGGGACCCAGGCCTGCAAGGTATTGAGAGAAGAGGGCTACCGTGTAGTCCTGATCAATTCTAACCCCGCTACTATCATGACTGACCCTGATATCGCAGACAGGACTTATATTGAGCCTTTGACCGTTGAGATAGCCCAAAAGGTCATTGCCAGAGAAAGGCCGGATGCGCTTCTTCCTACATTAGGCGGCCAGACCGCCTTGAATCTGGCCGTAGCTTTGGCGGAAAAGGGGATACTGAAGAAGTATAAAATAGAGACCATCGGAGCGGATATAAAAGCGATCAAAAAAGGCGAGGACAGGTTATTGTTTAAGAAGGCGATGCAAAAAATCGGCCTGGATTTACCGAAGAGCGATAAGGCGTATAATTTAAAAGAGGCCATTGCGGTTGCCAGGAGAATAGGGTTTCCCCTGGTTATCAGGCCAAGTTTTAATTTAGGCGGCTCAGGGGCAGGCATAGTCCGTACTATAAAAGAATTCAGGGAATTAGCCAGGCGCGGCCTTGAATCAAGCATGATCAACGAGATTCTGATTGAAGAATCGGTGGTCGGCTGGAAGGAATTTGAATTAGAGGTGATGCGGGATTTAAAGGATAACGTAGTGATTATCTGCTCCATCGAGAATTTTGACCCGATGGGGATTCATACCGGAGATTCTATTACTGTCGCTCCCGCTCAAACCCTGACGGATAAAGAGTACCAGAGGATGCGCGATGCGGCAATTGCCTGCATAAGGGAAATAGGCGTCTCAACCGGAGGCTCCAATATTCAGTTTGCCGTTCATCCGGAAACAGGACGTATGGTCATTATTGAGATGAACCCCCGGGTTTCGCGAAGTTCTGCCCTGGCCTCCAAGGCAACCGGTTTTCCCATCGCCAAGATTGCCGCAAAATTAGCAGTCGGCTATACCTTGGATGAAATACCCAATGATATCACCAGGGAAACGCCTGCCTGTTTTGAGCCGGCAATTGATTATTGCGTGGTAAAAATCCCCAGGTTTACCTTTGAGAAATTCCCGGAAGCAAAGGATGTTTTGGGCATCTCTATGAAATCAGTCGGAGAGACGATGGCTATCGGCCGTACCTTTAAAGAGGCCCTGCAGAAGGGCTTGAGGGGGCTTGAGATTAGCCATTACGGGCTTGACAGCAAACTAAGGTATGAAGAGATCCCCGATAAAAAGATCAGGCATAGGTTAATATCGCCCAATGCCTCAAGGATCTTTTATATTAAATATGCCCTGCAGAAAGGATACAGCACCAAAAAAATATCTTCGCTTACCAAAATCGACCCCTGGTTTATCGAGAATATCCGCCAGATTGTCGAGCTGGAGGATTCTTTAAAAAGAGAGTTTAAGAAAAGCAGGAATTTAAGTTTAGCTTCATTACGCCAGGCCAAGGAATACGGTTTTAGCGACAGGCAGATCGCTGAGATAACACATAGTGATGAAGTAACGGTACGCAATCGGCGTAAAGAAAACGGCATCAATGCTACTTTTAAACTGGTGGATACCTGCGCTGCCGAATTCAAGGCGCACACCCCGTATTATTATTCTACCTATGAAGAGGATGATGAGGTAGAGGCCTCCAAAAAGAAAAAGATTGTCATTCTGGGCGGCGGGCCCAACAGGATCGGGCAGGGGATAGAGTTTGATTACTGCTGCTGCCATGCCTCTTTCGCCCTTAAGGAGCTGGGGTTTGAGACGATTATGGTCAATTCCAACCCGGAGACCGTCTCAACGGATTACGATACCTCGGATAAACTTTATTTCGAGCCGTTGACCTTTGAGGACGTGATGAATATCATTGATAAGGAGAAGCCGGATGGGGTGATCGTGCAATTGGGCGGACAGACCCCTTTGAACTTAGCCAGGCAGCTTGAAAAGGCAGGCGCTGTTATTATCGGCACCAGCGTTGAGTCTATTGATCGGGCTGAAGACCGGGACAAATTCGCCAGGGTATTAAATAAATTGAATATCAGCCAGCCGGAAAACGGTTCCGCGACCTCCAAGGAAGAGGCAATAAAGATCGCCAGGGCAATCGGCTTCCCTGTTTTAGTCAGGCCTTCTTATGTCCTGGGAGGCAGGGCGATGAGGATAGTCTACGATGAGGATACCCTCTCCGGTTTTATCAAAGAGGCGCAGGAGGCATCCGCAGGCCACCCGATTTTAATCGATAAATTCTTAGAGGATGCCGTAGAGGTGGACGTAGATGCTATTTCAGACGGCAAGAGCACGGTCGTAGGCGGGATAATGGAGCACATCGAAGAGGCAGGCGTACATTCGGGAGATTCGGCCTGCGTTATCCCCCCGCACACTTTGGGGGATGGGATTGTCGATTTGATAAGGGAATATACCTATCGCCTGGCAAAGGAATTAGGGGTAAAAGGCTTAATCAATATACAGTTTGCCGTCAAAGGGGATAAGGTATATGTGCTGGAGGTCAATCCGCGCGCCTCAAGGACCGTTCCGTTTGTCAGTAAGGCCATAGGAGTGCCTTTGGCGAAGATAGCCGCCAAGGTAATGGCAGGAAAAACCCTTAAGGAATTAGGTTTTACCGCCGAAAAAAAGATCGGGCATATTGCAGTAAAGGAGTCGGTCTTGCCATTTTCCCGTTTTTCGGGAGTGGACATATTATTGGGCCCGGAGATGAAATCAACCGGAGAGGTAATGGGGATAGATTCTTCTTTCGGCAGGGCATTTTATAAATCCCAGCTTGCCGCAAATCAGAACCTCCCTTTTAAAGGCAAGATTTTTATCAGCGTCAAGAACAGCGATAAAAGAGATATAGTCTTTATCGCTAAGAAACTTTCGGATATGGATTTTGAACTTATTGCTACCAGGGGAACAGCCAAGGCGCTTTCTTCCAATAATATACAGGTAGAGCCGGCAGGTAAAATCAATGAAGGCGATAGCCGCATATTAGACCTTATTAAAAAGGGAGAATTGAAATTGGTAATTAATACCCCTTCCGGCTCGCGCGGGCAATCCGATATGAAACCCATAAGGAGCCTGGCGGTCTTATACGGTGTGCCCTGCATAACTACGATTCAGGGAGCGCAGGCAGCCGTAAACGGGATGGAGGCGGTATTGAAGGGGAGCTTAGAAGTCAAATCTATCCAGGAGTATCATCAAAAGAAAGATTGAGGGATAACCTATGTGCGGAATATTGGGAGTGTATCCACATAAAGACGCAGCGAACCTGGCTTGTTTAGGGCTTTATGCGCTTCAGCATAGAGGAGAAGAGTCGGCCGGAATAATTACCCGTAGCGGAAACAAGGTGCATCTGCACAAGGCCCTTGGGTTGGTAAGCGATGTCTTTGATGAAAAGACCATCCGTTCCCTGCGCGGAGATTTGGCCGTAGGCCATGTGCGTTATTCTACCACCGGAAGCAGCAATCTTAAAAATACCCAGCCCTTTTATGTGAAATCAAAGATCGGTGATATCGCTATCGCCCATAACGGGAACCTGACCAATACGCTTGAGCTTCGCAGGGAACTGGAGAACAACGGCGCTTTATTCCAGACCACTATGGACTCGGAGATTATCGCCCATCTATTGGCGCACAGCCAGAAAAAAGATATCCAGGAGGCGATTATCTGGTCGCTCTCTAAATTAAAAGGGGCTTATTCCCTGGTTTTGATGCTTAACGATACCTTGATCGGTGCCAGGGATACCTTCGGCTGGCGTCCGCTGTGTTTAGGTAAATTAGACGGCGCCTATATTCTAGCCAGTGAAACCTGCGCCCTTGATTTAATCAACGCCCAATACATAAGAGATATTGAGCCGGGAGAGATAGTATTTATAAAAAAAGACGGTTTGCAGTCGGTTAAACCGTTTCAGAAGACGGGGCATGCCTTTTGTATCTTTGAATATATTTATTTTTCCAGGCCTGACAGTAATATATTTGGCCACAATGTGTACCTGGCGCGCAAGAGATTAGGCGAACAATTGGCGCATGAATTTCCCGTTAAGGCGGATTTGGTGATGCCTATTCCCGACTCAGGCGTATTTGCGGCTTTAGGGTTCTCCGAGGCCTCAGGGATCCCTTTTGAATTCGGAATGATCCGCAACCACTATATCGGCAGGACCTTTATCCAGCCTGCCCAGGACCTGCGCGATTTCCGGGTAAAAATCAAACTTAATCCCCTAAGAGATGTATTGAAAGGCAAAGACGTAGTTTTAATCGAAGATTCTATCGTACGCGGGACCACGAGCCGAATACGCGTTAAGACCCTGCGTCAGGCAGGAGTAAATAAGATACATATGCGCGTCAGCTGTCCGCCGCTTAGATTTCCCTGTTTTTACGGCATAGATTTTCCTACTAAAAAAGAACTCATTGCCGCAAGGCACGATATTTCCTGGGTGCGCGATTTTATCGGAGCGGACAGCCTGGAATACTTAAGCCTGGAAGGGATGCTTAAGGCAATGCCGCTGTCAAAAGAAAATTTCTGCACCGCCTGTTTTACGGGAAAGTACCCCATTAAACACTCCTGTCTCCTCTCTAAGAACATACTGGAAAAATGAATCTCCGCTCAAGCTCTAAGCCCTGTGGTTTCTTAGGGTATAGGAAAGTATAAAAGCCGCACCGTCGTATCCCGCCCAAATGTCCGTTTTTCTTTATGGAAAAAAGTCAATAAAATAGGGAATCCGCCAATTCATTTTTTTCGTTTTTTCATTATCATATATACCTGATAACGGGAAATAAATGAAGAAGGAGCTAATCTATGAACGCCTCTGTTAATCAGGATACCTGCATAGGTTGTGCCTTATGCGCAAATGTCTGTCCCGGGGTTTTCAGGATGGAAGACGAGAAGGCAATTGTGTATAGGGACTCTATCCTTCAGGAAGACCGCGAATGCGCCAGGAAATCGGCTGAGGAGTGTCCCGTACAGGCCATTACTTTAACGGCATAAAAAAAGGGGGTAATGATGAAAAAAGTATTATTACTGTTTACGATGGTAATTCTTGTCCTGACTATGTACGGCTGTTTTGTTATTATCGCCGGAACAGCGGCCGGCGTAGGGACGGCAGTATGGCTGTCGGATAAATTAACACAAGAGTTCAATGCCCCTTATGACAGGACCATTGACGCAGCTGAGGCGGCATTAAGGTCGCTTAAATTAGAAATAACAAAGAAGACCAGAGAGGCAGAGGTCACGCAGTTAAGAAGTAAATACAGCGACGGCAAAGAAGTCTGGATTGATATCCGTAAGATTACAGAAAATTCCACTAAAGTGGAGGTCCGCGTAGGCGCGCTGAGCCCGGATAAAGCAGCTTCTGAGAGGATCTTGAAAAGAATAAAAGTATATTTATAAAAGATGGATTTAAGAATAAAAAGAGTATATGCGTCACCACAGAAGGATGACGGCTATAGGATATTGATTGACAGACTTTGGCCGCGCGGTTTAAGTAAAGAAAAGGCAAAGGTAGTCCTGTGGCTTAAGGATATTGCTCCAAGCGATCAACTGCGCAAATGGTTTTCTCATAAGCCGGAAAAATGGCCGGAGTTTAAGAAGAGGTATTTTCAGGAATTGGGTGCGCATAAAGAGCCTTTGAAACAGATTATCGCGCAGTCAGGGAAAATGAGGGTGACATTGCTCTACGCAGCCAAGGATGAGCGCTTTAATAATGCCGCGGCTTTAAAGGAATATATGACAACCCGAAAGGGGGTTAAATAAGGAGTAATGCCAATACAGAAATAAACCCGGAAAAGGAGAATAGCCATGGATTTCAGTAAACTTATGGAAATACGGCGTTCGGTAAATTTCTTTGACCCGGCCAAGGAGGTTAGCGATGACCAGCTAAAGAAGATAGTTGCTTTATCCACCCTGGTTCCTTCTTCTTTTAATCTGCAGCCCTGGAATCTGATAGTTGTGCGTTCTCCCGAAGCAAAGTCCAGGCTGAGAAAACTGGCTATGGATCAACCCAAAGTAACGGAGGCGTCGGTAGTGTTAATCGTATTGGCCGATAAAAGCGGTTACAAAGAGGGGCACCCTACGGTTGAAAAAGTCTGGGAGAGCTGGAAGAACAACGGCTATATGAAGGCCGAGCAGAGGGGCTGGTTTATGGACGCCGGAAAGAAACTTTACGGCGCAGGGGATTCGGTGTCTCTGGCTTTTGCGGTGAAGAACAGCGCCTTCTTCGGGCTTGCCCTGATGCTGGCTGCAAAGGATCTCGGGCTTGACTCTCATCCCATGGATGGTTTCGATCATGGCGCCGTAGTGAAGGAATTTTCTATTCCCGATAATTTCTTCGTGCCTATGCTTATTGCCGTGGGTCATTTTGATAAAACCAAGAAGCTGTTGCCCCGGAATTGGAGAAAACCTTACGGGGAGATTGTCCTCTCTACGCTTTAAAAGCGGTATTCAAATCTAAAAACAGCAAATTCCCTTGATAACTGCCGTATTCCGTCTTATAATGCATCCCTGTAGGCACTAAAGGGTCCTTCCCCAAATAACACGTCGTATCATCGTCTTAAAACCACAAAGAGAAAAATATCCGTGATCAGCATAAACAACCTCTCTAAGAGCTACGGAACCAGCGTCCTGTTCAACAATTTTTCCCTGACTATCAATTCCCGGGAAAAAATCGGGCTCGTCGGCCCTAACGGCGCGGGAAAGTCCACTCTTTTTCAGATAATCCTCGGCAAAACAGAACCTTCCTTCGGAACCGTGCGCATCAATAAAGGCATATCCATCGGTTATCTGCCACAGGAATCGAGTTTTAAATCAGACCGCACCGTCTTATTCGAATTGACCGAAGGCTATGAAGTAATCTCCGGGCTTAAGAGAGAAAAAGAGGAGCTGGAGTCAAAGAACCAGACCCTTTCAAAACGCTACGGCGACATACTGCATGAATTGGAGAGTCTGGATTATTTCGGTCTGGAGCATAAGGCCAAAAAGATCTTATCGGGCCTGGGTTTTAAAGAGCGCGATTTTACCCGGCCTATACGCGAATTAAGCGGCGGATGGCAGATGCGCACGTTATTGGCAAAGCTGCTCGTTTTTAATTATGACCTGCTGCTTTTGGACGAACCTACAAACTACCTGGACCTGAATGCCGCCCTCTGGCTTAAGGATTATCTGGCAGGCTTTTCGGGGGCCTTCGTTATGATATCCCACGACAAGGCCTTCCTTGAAGAGGTCGTTAATTATACGTTGATCCTGGAAAACAGCAGCGTATTTAAGGTTGAGGGTAACTACGAACATTATGAGAGGATAAAAGAAGCCAGGCGTACATTCCTGGTCAAGCAGTTCAGGGAGCAGGAAAAAAAGCGCAGGCAGCTTGAGGAGTTTATCGCGCGTTTTCACGCCCAGCCCAATAAGGCTGCCTCCGTACGCGCCAAACGCACCGCCCTGGAGAAGATGGAGGAGATCGTCTTGCCGCCGGATACGCGTGAGAGTATCAGAAACTTCCATTTTCCCGCATCGCGCAGGAGCGGTTATAAAGTGGCTACCCTGAAAAATATATCCAAGTCTTACGGCCAGACGCAGGTATACAAAGATTTTGGTTTTGAAATAGCTCAAGGGGAGAAGGCTGTTTTAGCCGGAGAAAACGGCGCGGGCAAATCCACGCTTTTAAAGATACTGGCAGGGGTAATCCCCGTTGATTCCGGAGAGCGCATAGCAGGATATAATGTGGATATAGGTTATTTTTCGCAGACGCGCATGGATGTATTAAATCCGGAAAATACGGTTTTAAATGAGGCATATACGGCAGTCCCGGGAAATATGCCCCAGGAATCAGTGCGTACCGTCCTGGGTGCCTTTTTATTTACCGGAGACGATGCGGAGAAAAAAGTCAGCGTCCTTTCCGGAGGAGAAAAAAGCCGTTTGATACTGGCCAAGCTCCTGCTTAATCCGCCGAATTTCCTCCTGCTTGACGAGCCCACCACCCATCTTGATGTGGATGCGGTGGAGGCGCTGGTTACGGCGTTAAAGGAATATAACGGCACCTTTGTATGCATAAGCCACGACATATACTTTGTGCGTTCCGTGGCCAATGTGGTATTTGAGGTAAAAGACGGCAATGTCAGGAAGTTCCCCGGGAGCTTCGATTATTACCTTGAGAAAAGAAAAAGCCCCGGATATATAGCGGACTCAGAAATAAAGACAAAGGCCGCTACCCGGATAAAAGATAAAACACCCAATGTCGCAGAAAGCAGGGATTCGGTTCTAAAAGAACAAGAGAGAAGCCGTAAGGCCCACAATGCCGCCATCGAAAAAGAGATAAAGAAACTCCAGGAGGAAAGGCAAAAGCTCAATCTGGAGCATTATTCCAAGAGCCGCGCCGTGGCTAATCCCCGCAGTTATCATGATGACCAGATGCTGGAGGAATATATATTCCGCCTCCAGGAAATAGAAAAGCTTATCGCCGAAATCGGCGCAAAGATCAAGCAGCTCAGGAAGCAGAAGCATAAGCCGGCTTCCTAAGCCAATGCGGGTTTTTGGTTGACTGATATGGGCTTTAGGGTATATCATTTAACAAAATATCCGTTGCAGACAGAAGGTTTCCCTATGAACGATAAAGAATTTATGAGGCTTGCCATAAAGGAGGCACGCAAGAACCTTAAGGATATGTCCGGAGGTCCGTTTGGTGCCTGTATCGTAAAGAAAGGGCGCGTAATCGCTATCTCCAGGAATACGGTATTGAAGAATGATGCCACCTGCCACGCAGAAATAAACGCGATAAGGAAGGCCTCAGAGAAATTAGGGACTTATGACCTTTCCGGTTGCGCAATATATTCTACCACGGAGCCCTGTCCCATGTGTTTTGCCGCTATACACTGGGCGAGAATAAAAAGGATAATCTACGGCACGAAAATCAGCGACGCCAAAAGAATAGGTTTTAATGAATTGGGTATCCCGGATAGAAAACTGGCGTCTTTAGGCAAGGTGAGGATACGGCTTAGTTCAGGGGTGCTCCTAGATGAGTGCAGGGCGCTTTTAAAAGAATGGTCAGCCCTGCCCGGTAAGGTGTTTTATTGAAAAATACACCATTTTTATATGTTAAATAGAATCTTAGAAAAATTCTCCCGCCTATTGGTAGTATGGGTGGTCCTGGCTGTCGGGGTGGGGTTTGTCTTTCCGAAGCTGCTGGTGCCGCTTAAGCCTTTTACCGATTGGCTATTTGCTTTTACCATGCTGGGTATCGGCTGCCTGCTTTCGGCAAAAGATTTTATCCCCATCATCCAGAAACCAAAACTCATCTTCCTCGGCACCCTGGCGCAGTTTGTGATAATGCCGCTTTTGGCCTTTTGTATCATCAGAATCCTGAATTTGACTCCTGCCTTAGCCGTAGGGCTCATTCTTGCCGCGGCTGTGCCGGATGCCATGGCTGCGGGAGTGATGTCATACCTTGCCGAGGCAGACGTGGCGTTTTCAGTCGCCCTGACCACAACCACCACGCTCGTTTCTCCGGTAATCACGCCCCTTTTGACCTGTTTTTTGGGAAGGCAGTATATCCCGATACAGTTCTGGCCGATGATGCAGAGTATCATGATGATGGTAATCCTGCCGCTTCTTTTAGGCCTGTGGTTCCAGCACCGGTTTCATAAGGTCACAACAAGGATAAAGCCGGTATTCCCGGCGCTTTCCACCTTGTTTATCGCTTTTATCTGCGGGTTGGTCGTGGCATTAAATAGGGATGCCCTGGCTAAAGTCACCTGGCTGATTTTTGTTGCCGTAATCAGCCTGAATGTGCTGGGTCTTATTTTCGGGTATCTTACGGGTAAGGTATTTCGTTTTAACCTCCAGCAGCGCCGCACGCTGGCTATTAATGTAGGTATGCAAAACGCCGGCATGGGTGCAGTGCTGGCAATCAAGCATATTTCTTGCGAGGCGGCAATCCCCAATGCGCTTTTTGCGACCTGGTGTATAATCAGCGCGGCAATACTGGCAGCTATCTGGTCAAAGAAGGAGCAACATAAAGAATGAATGAATTTTTGAAGGCTGCCATAGAAGAAGCCAGAACGGGATTAAGGGATGGCGGTATACCTATTGGTTCAGTGCTTGTCCATAACAGCAGGATAATCGGCCGCGGGCATAACCGGCGCGTTCAAAAAGGCAGCGCCATTCTGCACGCTGAAATGGATGCCCTAGAGAATGCCGGCCGCTTACCGGCATCCGTATATAAACAGTGCACGCTCTACACCACGCTTTCGCCCTGCCCCATGTGCTCAGGGGCGATAATCCTTTACAAGATCCCGCGCGTGGTTATAGGAGAGAATGAAACATTTATGGGAGAAGAGGATTATTTACGGGCAAGGGGAGTGAGCTTAGAGGTATTGCAGGACCAAACCTGTATTACGCTTATGAAAGGTTTTATCCGGAATAAGCCGGGACTCTGGAATGAGGATATCGGCATATAGCCCTTTCATATCGAGGATCGCCGGATTTAAAAAACAGCGCGATGAAATAAATATTGACAGCCAGGTGAAATAGATATAACATACTTCCATTCTAAATTTTTATAAGGTAATGGCAGCAGAAGGTATGAGACAAAGACGTCCATATGATATTCTGGGGATGTCTTTTTTTTGTTTCCATTTGCCTAATAATTAGGCATTGCAACCGGAAAATTATCATGAAAATTCTGGATAAGAAAATCTTAGTAGAGAATCAAGGAGTGAGGATAGCAAGGCTTGTTATCCAATCGCCTGATATAGCCGCAAAGGCTATGGCAGGGCAGTTTGTCGTCCTTATGGTGAAGGAAGAGGGGGAACGGATCCCCCTGACCATTGTAGAAGCCGATCCGCAAAAAGGTACCATAATGCTGATTGCACAAGAGGCAGGACTTACCACAAAGTTATTGGCCGCAGTTAAAACAGGAGATTTCCTTTATTCAATCGTAGGCCCTCTGGGCCATCCTACAGAGATTAAAAAATACGGCAAGGTCATCCTTGTCGGAGGCGGGGTAGGCATAGCCGAGATTTATCCTGTTGCCAAGGCATTAAAAGCCGTTGGTAACCATGTAACGGCGATTATCGGTTCGCGCACAAAGGATCTGTTGATCCTTGAGAACGAGTTGAAAAAAGCTGCTGACGAGTGCTTGGTTATGACTGACGATGGTTCTTACGGCCGCAAAGGATTTGTTACCGAGGCGCTCAAGGAGCTTCTTGAGAAATCAAAATACGAGCTGGTCTATGCCGTAGGGCCCATACCGATGATGAGGGCTGTTTCCGGGGTGACAAAGCCGCTGGGCGTGCCTACGCTTGTTTCGCTTAATGCGATTATGGTGGACGGCACGGGCATGTGCGGCTGCTGCAGGGTGAGCGTCGCAGGTAAAGTCAAATTCAGCTGCGTTGACGGACCGGAATTCGATGCCGGAGAGGTTGACTGGCAGGAATTATCCAAACGTAACAGCGTATACTGCGAAAAAGAAAAACATATCTGCCGCCTTCAGGCAGCGGAATAAAAGATATATGAGAAAAGAACCGGTTAAAGTAAAAGAAAGAGACAAGGCTTCGCGTGTTAAGGATTTCGAAGAGGTCGTGCAGGGTTTTTCCGAAGCGCAAGCCTTGGAAGAGGCCGGCCGCTGTATTCAATGCAAGGAGCCCAAATGCATTTCCGGCTGCCCTGTCGGCATAGATATCAAGACATTCATCCGCTGCGTAAAAGAGAAGGATTACGACGCAGCTTATTATACCATACGCCAGAAGAATAACTTTCCCTCTATATGCGGAAGGGTGTGTCCTGCCGAATACCAGTGCCGCAAGACCTGCGTATTTACAAAGAAGGGGGAGCCTTTCGCTTCGCAGGAGGCAATCGGCATCAACTTCTTAGAGAGGTTTGTCGGAGACCACGGCGCAAAAAAGGCCCTGCCGATAAAGTCGGATAGCGATACCAAGCTGTCTAAGTTTAGGGTGGCGGTTGTAGGATCCGGGCCGGCTGGACTCTGTTGCGCAGGGGAACTGGCACGTTACGGTATCAAAGTGGTTATTTTTGAGGGTTTACATAAAACAGGCGGGGTCTTGCGCTACGGGATTCCGCCCTTCAGGATGCCCAGGGATATCCTGGATTCAGAAATAGATTCCCTGAAGAAGCTGGGAGTAGAAATAAAGACAAATTACATAGTAGGCAAGGCCAAGACGCTCGATGAGCTTTTTAGCGAAGGTTTTTCCGCCGTTTTTCTTGGTTTGGGCGCGGGTATACCGTCATTTCTGGGAATACCCGGAGAAAATCTCTGCAATATCTATTCGGCGAATGAATTCTTGACCAGGGTAAACCTGATGCAGGCGCATAAATACCCAAAGTATCATACGCCGATAAATATAGGTAAACATACAATCGTTATCGGAGGCGGTAATACCGCTATGGACGCGGCACGCGTAGCTTCGAGGCTTCAACACAGCCAGCAAATAGCCCCGGACACCACGATAGCATACAGGCGCACGGAAATAGAGATGCCGGCGCGCAGATTGGAAATAGAGCACGCCAAAGAAGAAGGCGTTAAGTTTCAGATGCTGGTAAAGCCGGAGGAGTTCATAGGCGATGAAAAGGGATTTGTAAAAAAGATGCGCGCTTCCAGGTGCGAGCTGGGTGAGCCCGACGCAAGCGGAAGGCGCAGGCCTGTTGTCATCCCGGGAAGCTCCTTTGAGCTTGACTGCGACCTGGCGGTAATAGCCGTAGGTTTAGGGGCAAACAGGATACTGACCGGCGTAACCCCGGGTCTATCGGTTGACCAGTACGGAGACGTAAAGGTAAACCCCGAGACTATGGAGACTTCCATCAAGGGCGTCTTTGCAGGAGGGGACATCGTGGGCGGCGAGGGGACCGTTATCGAGGCAATGGGTATGGCCAAAAAGGCGGCATCCTCCATTATAGATTATTTGTCGCGCTTATAAAGGTGAGCAGCGGCAAATTTTAGATATATAATATTAGAGGGATTGATAACTAGAAAAGGAGAATAAGATGGAAAAACAAGTCCAGGCAATAATGGATACGGTAATGCGTAATAACCCGGGGGAGCCGGAATTTCACCAGGCAGTAAAAGAAGTAGTAGAGTCATTGAGCCCCTTCATTGATAAGAATCCCCAGTATAAAGAAGCCAAGATTTTAGAGAGAATGGTAGAGCCGGAAAGGGTCATAATGTTCCGCGTGCCCTGGCTTGACGATAAAGGACAAATCCGCATCAACAGGGGTTATCGTATCGAGATGAACAGCGCAATAGGCCCCTACAAAGGCGGCATAAGATTTCATCCCAGCGTAAACCTGGGCATATTAAAGTTCCTTGCTTTCGAACAGGTCTTAAAGAACAGCCTGACCACGCTTCCGATGGGTGGCGGAAAGGGAGGATCTGATTTTGACCCGAAGGGCAAATCCGATAACGAGGTGATGAGGTTCTGTCAGAGTTTCATGAATGAGCTTTTCAGGTATATCGGCCCTGACACGGATGTGCCGGCCGGTGATATCGGCGTCGGCGGCCGCGAGATCGGTTATATGTTCGGCCAGTACAAGAAGCTCAAGAATGAATTCACGGGTGTTTTAACCGGCAAGGGCTTAAGCTGGGGCGGCAGCCTTGTCCGTCCGGAGGCTACAGGCTATGGCTGCGTTTATTTCGTGGAAGAAATGCTCAAGACAAAAGGCGAATCGCTTAAAGGCAAGGTCTGCGCGGTGTCCGGCTCCGGCAACGTCGCCCAATACACGGTAGAGAAATTGTTGCATCTGGGAGCTAAAGTCGTAACCCTCTCTGACTCAGACGGGTTTATTTATGACGAGGGCGGTATTGACAATAAGGAATTAAAGTGCGTATTGGAATTGAAGAACGTCCGGCGCGGACGTATCAGGGAATGCGCCAAGGAATTCAAATGCGAGTATTTCGAGAAGAAGAAGCCCTGGCAGGTGAAGTGTGATATCGCCTTTCCGTCAGCAACCCAGAATGAGATCTCTGGAGAGGATGCCAAGGCGCTGGTCAAGAACGGCTGCATGGCTGTGGGCGAAGGCGCTAATATGCCTTCAACCCCGGAGGCAATAGAGGTATTCCAGAAAGCCAGGATATTGTATGCCCCGGGCAAGGCCTCAAATGCCGGAGGCGTGGCAACATCCGGGCTGGAAATGAGCCAGAATAGCATGAGGTTATCCTGGTCGCGCGAAGAGGTTGACAGTAAGCTGCGCGACATAATGGTCGCTATCCACGATAATTGCGTTCGCTACGGGAAAGATGGTAAATATATCAACTACGTAAACGGCGCAAACATAGCGGGCTTCGTGAAAGTAGCAGATGCCATGATAGCCCAGGGGTTGGTCTAAGCGAATAGCGTACATATCAGGCAGGTCAAAAGGCTATTGATCGGTAACGGTCAGTAGCCTTTTTATACTTTAGTGGCCAAAAACCTTGCCCTTTAGGGCAAGGATGAAGAATTGAGCACCTAATGCATTTACCTAGTGAAATCCTTACGTTTTCTGTAAGGAGGCCGCTCAAGTATTTCATTTCAAGAAACAGCGGGCTTTAGCCCGCGGAGATTCATTTGCCCGTTTTAGATGCCTCTTGAATCTTATAAAACTTTGCTAAAATCCATTGATAGATGTATAATTAAGGGCAAGACAGGATTAGATCAAAAGGGCAGTTTTGTTTTACGGATTGCCACAAAAGGAGGTATTGAATGCAAAAGAGAATACGGATTCTCATCATTGCAGTCATCGTTCTCCTCGGTCTTTGTCTGGTCAGGGATTTTCTCATCAAGTCATTAGTCGGCACCGTAGCAACCAGTGTTACCGGAGCCCCCACCAGTATAGGAGGGCTCTCGCTGAGTATCTTAAGGCAATCGGTAAAGATATCCAATTTCAAGATGTATAACCCCAGGGGATTCCCTAAAGATATACTTGCGGATATTCCCAGGATGAACGTGGCTTTAGATGTAGGAGCGCTTTTGACCGGTAAAATCCACCTTAAGCATATGGAATTGGATATTAAAGAACTAAGTTTGACCAAGAATAAAGAAGGTAACTTGAACGTTGATTCTTTGAAGATAGCAGAGCAAAAGGCAGAAGATAAGGATAAGAAAAAAGAGAAAAAACCCGCCAAGCAATTAGCCATGCGGATAGACCTAGTAAGCCTGGGTATGGGCAGGGTGGTGCGCAGGGATTACAGCGTTGAAGGCAAGCCGGTAATCAATGTCTATGATATCAATTTGAAAAAGACCTATAAGAATATCACCAGTGCCCAGCAGCTCGCAGCCTTGATTATATCCGAACCGCTAAAGGCAGCCGGTATCCATGGGCTTAAGGTATACGGGGTTGCTATGCTGGCGGGTGTTGCGGTTTTGCCGGTTGCGGTCGCCTTTACCTTTACCGGCAAGGATTACGCCCAGGAGATTTTTAAGCTTAGTATGGATAAAGTCTATGATGCCGGATTACAGGCAATCAAGAATTCGGGCAGGGTTATAAAGGAGGACAAGGGGGGCGGGGTTATAATCGCAGAGGTTGGAGGCGCGAAAGTAACTTTTAAGGCAAAGAAAGTTTCGGAGAGCTCTACCGAAGTCACTATTTCCGCGCGCAGGCTCGGGCTTCCTAGACCAGAAGTAGCTTCAGGGGTAATGTATCAATTGAACGAGCAGCTTAAATAGGATTTTAACTGTTTTTTAGAGGAGGCAGTTACGCGCATGCTTCCGGCTGCGGCGATAAAACACGCTGGATAAAAGAGGCGATTCGTGATATAAAGAATATGAAATAAGTACGCGGCTTTGCCCTGTTAATGTTAACAAAAGGGCTGATTGATTATTCCCCACATATAAGGAATGGGGCAGGTCACTTAAAAGGCATCAGAAGATCCGTATTTTCCGCAAGGCCAATATAATATGCTTAAAAAAGACGAATTGCTGTTTTTGCTCAGGGAGTGCCTGGACATAGAAGAGAAGGCAATGCCCGTATACGCCCGCCATTTGAATAATGTTTTATTCTTATCTGATTTCTCAGAAGAGGACCGTCAGAAAGTAAGGGATATACTGGAACTGCTCAATAAAGAATCCGAGGGACACAGAAAAAAATTCGAAGACCTTATAAGTAAGGTAAAAGGGTCAACGCAGGATGTTTACTAAGGAAGATTATAAGAAATATTTTGATCAGATTGCCAGGATCGAAAGAACTATGATATATATGGCGCACGATATCCTTTCCAAACTGGAGGATAAGTCGGCCAAGGAGGTTCTTAGGGATATAGGCAATGATGAGTTAAGGCACTATGTCCTAGTAAAAGACGCGCTTGATGTCTTTTTCTTGAGCAGTGAAGCGGAGAAAAGAAAATATCAAAGAGAGAATTTGCTCGGAGAGATAGAGGTAAAACGCGAAATAACGGGGGTAAAGGCGGAGGCATGGTGCGTCAATATTTCGCAATCCGGGCTTTGCATGGAGTCCAGGCAATCCTTGAGATCCGGGGATAAAATCAGCTTATCCATAAAACTTTACAGTAAAGAAGAGGCGCTTAATAAATCAGGGGTCGTTGTCTGGATAAAGGAAACCCAGTCCGGACTTTATATAAGCGGCGTAGCATTCCAATAGCCGCTTAATATATAAAAGGAGTCTTTACTTAACAGCAGCTGGACATTACAGGTCCAGCTTTTTTCTTGTAAGGGATAAATTAATCTTGACTGCCGCGCCCAAACCTAATACAATAGTGTGGATTTTATCATAGACTGTAAGGGTATTGATAGATGCTTTTAGAAATAAAATTGTCTTTTTGTTCTTTTAAGCAACTCTTATAGCCTTAAGGGTTGCTTATTCTTTTTTTGGCAGACTCTGCACATATTTTGACCATTTCCTGCACAATAATCGCGCAGTTGAATTACGCCCAGACAGGGGGAAATCGGCATGCCTAGAAGGATAGGTTTTGATAATGAGAAATATCTGAGAGAACAGAAAGCGGCCATTCTTGAGAGGGTCGCTAAATTCCGCAATAAATTGTATCTGGAATTCGGCGGGAAGTTGATACAGGATTATCATGCCGCCAGGGTCCTTCCGGGGTTTGACCCCAATATCAAGATACGCCTCCTTTCGGAGTTGAGAGATAAAGCAGACATCATTCTTTGTATCTTTGCCGGAGATATTGAGCGCCGTAAGGTAAGGGCGGATTTCGGGATTACCTACGATGCGGATGCCCTTAAATCAATCGACGACCTTAAGAGTTTCGGTATCAATGTGACGGCGGTAGTGATTACGCGTTTTGCCGACCAGCCGGCAGCCAGGATCTTTAAGAATAAATTGGAACGCCAGGGCATTAAAGTGTATACCCACGGGTACACCGACGGCTACCCCACCGATGTGGATAAAATCGTAAGCAAGACCGGCTACGGCGCTAACTCCTATATTGAGACCCATAACAGGCTGGTAATTGTGACCGGACCGGGCCCGGGAAGCGGCAAAATGGCCACCTGCCTCTCGCAGCTTTATCATGATTATCATAGAGGCATCGAGTCCGGCTATGCCAAGTTTGAGACATTTCCGATATGGAATCTCCCTGTTAAACATCCGGTGAATATCGCATATGAGGCTGCTACTGCGGATCTAAAGGATGTCAATATGGTAGATCCTTTTCATCTGGAGGCCTACGGCCAGACCGTTGTCAACTATAACCGCGACGTAGAGGTCTTTCCGGTATTGCGGCGCATCCTGGAGCGTATTACGGGTTCTGACGCGATGTATAAATCTCCTACGGATATGGGCGTCAACCGTGCGGGATTCGGCATCGTGGATGACAAGGTTGTGCAAGAGGCGGCAAAGCAGGAAATCATCTGCAGGTATTTCCGTTATTCCTGCGAATATATCACTGGTCTGGTTGATAAGGATACGGTAGAAAGGTCCATGTCTTTGATGGGAGAGGTGGGTGTCAGGCCGCAGGACCGAAAGGTAGTGGAGGCAGCGCGGGTTGCCGCAGACAAGGCGCAGGAGAAAGGCAAAGGTAACGAAGGGATTTTTTGCGGCGCCGCATTGGAGCTTGAGAACGGTAAGATTATCGTGGGAAAGAATTCTCCCATGTTGCATGCGGCCTCAAGCCTCATCCTTAATGCCGTTAAGGAGTTGGCAGAGATACCCGACCGGATACATATACTTGCCCCTAACGTCATTGAGTCAATCTCGCATTTTAAGAGGAATATATTGAATATCAAGACCGTCAGCCTTGACCTGGAAGAGACCCTGATCAGCCTTAGTATCAGCGCGGCACACAACCCATCTGCCCAGCTGGCCATGGAGAAACTGAAAGAGTTAAAGGGCTGCGATGTGCATATTACGCATATTCCTACGCCCGGAGATGCGGCCGGATTACGCCGGTTGGGCGTCAACCTTACCAGCGAGCCGAATCTGCCGACGAAAAGCTTTATCGAAGGGCTTTAAGGGAATACATTAGATTGGGAGGAGCAGTATGAGTGGAATCTTTGGCATTGTATCTAAAGGCAACTGCGTCAAGACCCTTTTGTACGGCACGGATTATCATTCGCATTTAGGCACCGAATACGGCGGGCTGGCAGTGTTGGGAGAAGGCTTCATCCGCAGGATCCATAATATCAACCACTCACAGTTTAAATCCAAGTTTTATGAGGACCAGCGCGAGATGAGCGGTAATAAAGGGATCGGAGTAATCAGCGACAGCGATGAACAGCCGATGTATTTAAATTCCCGTTTTGGGCCTTTTTGCCTGGTTACGGTGGGGTTAATCGAGAACAAGGAGAAACTGGCAGAGTCCCTGTTAAAAAGAGGCGGTTCTTTCAGCGAGGTCAGCAAAAGCGGCGTCAATGTTACGGAATTGATCGCCAAGTTAATCAATGAGGGCGATAGCCTGATTGACGGCATCGAGAAGATGCTGGACCGTATCGAAGGCTCCTGTTCTTTGTTATTGCTGCATCAAGACGGTGTCTACGCCGCCAGGGACCGGCTGGGGTATACCCCCCTTACAATCGCTAATAAAGATGATGCCTGGGCAGTCGCCACGGAAAGCAGCGCTTTTCCGAACCTGGGTTTTAAATTCGTCAAAGACCTGCGTCCGGGAGAAATAGTGCTTTTGAATGAAGAGGGTATGGTAGCCAGACATGCCGGCAATGCCAAGGAGCAGATCTGCGCTTTCTTATGGGTTTATACCGGTTTTCCCGCATCAACGTATGAAGGGGTTAACGTAGAGGTTGCGCGTGAGCGTTGCGGACGTTCGCTGGCCAAACACGATAAGGATATCAAGGTTGACGTGGTTTCCGGGGTTCCGGATTCCGGGGTAGCGCATGCCATCGGCTATGCGATGGAATCGGGTAAGCCCTACCGCAGGCCGCTGGTAAAATATACACCCGGCTATGGGCGCAGCTACACACCGTTATTACAGGAGACCCGCGACCGCGTGGCTACGATGAAACTTATCGCCATACGCGATATTATTGAGAGTAACCGGATTGTGGTTTGCGAGGATTCGATTGTCCGCGGCACACAACTTAAGAATTTTACCGTTAATAAACTCTGGGAGGGAGGGGCAAAAGAAGTGCATATCCGCCCGGCATGCCCGCCTTTGATGTTCCCCTGTAAATTCTGCCTTTCCACCAGAACCATCAACGAGCTGGCTGCCAGGAAGGCCATAAGGGCGCTGGAAGGCAGCGATCCCGAAGACATTACGCCATACCTGGACCACCGTACCGATAAATATCAAAAGATGGTTGATTGGATACGCCGGGATCTGGAAGTGACTACCCTGCGGTATCAGACCCTTGAAGATATGATAAAGGCCATCGGTCTGCCGCGGGAGAAATTATGCCTCTATTGCTGGAACGGGGAATGTCCATCAGTGCCTTCAAAAAAGGCCTCGGGGCAACAACGAAAGGAAAAGCATGCCTCCACGTAAGGATATAAAAAAAGTTTTAATCATCGGCTCAGGCCCCATAATTATAGGCCAGGCCTGCGAATTCGACTATTCCGGTACCCAGGCCTGTAAGGCATTGCGCGAAGAAGGCTATGAGATCGTTTTGGTAAATTCCAATCCGGCAACCATCATGACTGACCCGGGCATGGCTGACCGTACATATATTGAGCCGCTTACGGTAGAAAGCCTGGCCAATATCATCGCCAAGGAAAAACCACAGGCGCTTTTACCGAACTTGGGAGGCCAGACCGGATTAAACCTGGCTTCGGCTTTATATAAAGCGGGTGTATTGGATAAATATAAGGTAAAGATAATAGGAGTCCAGGCGGATGCGATTGAACGCGGGGAGGACCGGGAGGCATTCAAGGATACGATGAAGAAGCTGGGCATACCCGTGCCGCGCTCCGAGATTTGCCTTTCCGAAGAAGAGGCCTTTAAGGTGGCCCAAAAGTTAGGTTATCCTGTCGTGGTGCGCCCGGCCTACACGCTCGGAGGCACAGGAGGAGGTATTGCCTATAATAGCGAGGACCTGGGTGTTCTGACCCGTAGGGGTTTAAATGCCAGCCTCATACATCAGGTTTTGATTGAAGAGGCGGTCATTGGCTGGGAGGAGTTGGAACTTGAGGTAGTACGCGATGAAAAGAACCAGAAAATCACGGTTTGCTTTATCGAGAATATAGACGCGATGGGCGTGCATACCGGAGACAGTTTTTGCGTTGCGCCCATGCTGACCGTCCCCAAGGAATTGCAGAAAAGGATGCAGGAGCTTTCCTATAAGATAGTAGAGGCAATCGGGGTTGTCGGAGGAACAAATATACAGTTCGCGCATAACTTAAAAGATGACCGGCTGGTAGCCATTGAGATTAACCCGCGCACCTCGCGTTCCTCTGCCCTTGCCTCCAAGGCCACGGGTTTTCCCATTGCCCGCGTTTCAACTAAGTTAGCTGCGGGGCTTTCCCTTGACGAAATACCCTATTGGAGAAAAGGCACGCTGGAAAAATACGAGCCATGGGGCGAATACGTAGTGATTAAATTTGCCCGCTGGGCATTCGAAAAGTTCCGCCAAGCCAAGGATGTCTTGGGGACACAGATGAAGGCGGTAGGCGAGGTCATGAGCATTGCCAAAACATTCAAAGAGGCATTCCAAAAGTCTATCCGCTCCCTGGAGATCGGAAGGCACGGACTGGGTTTTGCCAAGGATTTTAACAGCTTGTCGCTGGAGGATTTGAAATTAAAATTGAGCTATCCATCCAGCGAGCGCGTATTCCTGATGTATGAGGCATTGCGTAAAGGCATAAGCGTAGACGAACTTCACAATCTTACGTACATAGGGAAATGGTTTATCAAAGAGATGAAAGAGCTGGTTGAGTTTGAAGAGCAGATGTTAAAATCCGGATGGCAGGGGCTTACAGACGATACTTTAAGGAAAGCCAAAGAGGCAGGGTTTAGTGACAGATACCTGGCCAAGATATTCAGAGTGCAGGAAGCTCAGGTGCGCAGCCGCAGAAAAAAGGTTGTAGGGAATGCCCGTTTTGAGCCGGTACCTGTAAGCGGGGTAAAAGAGGCAGCCTATTATTATTCCACTTATACCGCAGGTAAAGACTTGGTCGGAGTCTCTGATAAGAAAAAAGTCCTTATCCTGGGAGGCGGGCCAAACCGTATCGGACAGGGTATTGAGTTTGATTATACCTGCGTGCATGCGGCATTTGCCCTGCGCGATGAAGGCTATGAATCAATAATGATTAACTGTAATCCCGAGACAGTCTCTACCGATTACGATACCTCCAATAAGCTCTATTTTGAGCCTTTGACGGTGGAGGATGTGCTGACCATCTGGGAGAAGGAGAAACCGGTCGGCGCAATCGTGCAGTTCGGAGGACAAACGCCGTTAAATATCGCCGCCGAGCTTGAGGAAAACGGGGTAAAGATATTAGGGACAAGCACAAAGAGTATCGCTTTTGCCGAGGACCGGGAGCTTTTCAGGCAGAAGATGAATGAACTGGGGATACGCCAGACCGATGGCGGAACCGCCTTTTCGCTGGAAGAGTCGATTAAGATCGCTAAGAAGATTGGTTATCCGGTAATGGTCAGGCCTTCCTTTGTCTTGGGCGGCAGGGGTATGGAGATAATCTACGATGAGGCGATGCTGGCCAAATATGCCAAAGAGGCCATCCAGGTCAGCCCCGAATACCCGATGTTGATAGACCGTTTCCTGGACAATGCCATTGAATGCGAGGTGGATGCCCTTTCCGACGGAAAGGATACCTTTATAGCGGCGGTAATGGAGCACATTGAACATGCGGGTATCCACTCCGGAGATTCTGCCTGTACCATTCCTTCGCGCACATTGAAGCCGGAACATCTTGCGACAATTGACGAATGGACAAAAAAGATAGCCAGGGAATTAAAGGTCATGGGGTTGATTAATATACAATTTGCCATCTGCGAGGACCAGGTTTATATCCTTGAGGCAAACCCGCGCGCCTCGCGCACAGTGCCGTTTGTGGCTAAGACCATCGGCATACCACTGGCGCGTATCGCTACCCTGTTGATGCTTGGCAAGAAAATAAGCGATTTTTCCGAGCTGGTGCACCGCAGGCTTCCTTATGTTTCGGTTAAAGAAGCGGTTTTCCCCTTTAACATGTTCCCGGAGGTAGACCCTGTTTTGGGCCCGGAGATGCGCGCAACAGGAGAGGTTATGGGCATAGACCAGGATTTTGGATTGGCTTTTTTCAAAGCCGAGGAATCGTCCGGCGGAAGGTTGCCGCTGGAGGGCAATGTGTTGGTGACGGTAACAGACAGTGATAAAAATGAACTATTGCCGATAGCGGCTAAATTATCGCAGATGGGATTTAAGGTCCTTGCCACGGAGAACACGCACCATTTCCTTAAAGAAAAAGGCATTGCTTCGACGCTGATCAAAAAGCTGCATGAAGGCAGGCCCAATATTTCAGATGCGATTAAGAACAGGCAGATTCATTTAATCATAAATACCCCTATCGGGAGAATGGGAGTTTATGACGATAGCTATATCCGTATGCTCGCCATCCAGTATAAAATCCCTTATGTCACGACCATGTCTGCTGCCAGGGCAACCGCGGACGGTATCGATGCCGTAAAGAAAAAGCAGAGCCAACCCAAGTCGCTTCAGGAATATCACGAATTATTAAAGAAAAGCGAGCCGCAAAAAACAAGGATATAAGCTGATAGTTTGGTGTTTACTACTGTGTGCCTGAACCTATCTGGTGGTTCGGTGTTCACTGCTGTGAAAGGAGAGAGATATGTCACAGGTAAAAGAAATCACCGCAAGCCAGCTTGACACAAAGGAATTTATCAACGAAAAGGCCGCAGAAATCTCGCAGGTAGTGGGCAAGGGCGTTGCCATTAATGCCCTTTCAGGGGGAGTGGATTCTTCCGCAGTAACGATGCTTGGGCATCTGGCATTGGGCGAAAGGCTTAAGACCTACTTTATTGACAACGGGATTATGCGCGAAGGCGAACCCCAGCAGATAGTTTCCATATTTAAAAAGTTGGGGGTCAATGTCCGGATAATCGAGGCGCAGGATGAATTCTTTTCTGCCTTAAAAGGCATTACTGACCCGGAGGAAAAACGCGAGGCGATTACCCAGACTTTTTATAAAAAAGTCTTCGGTAACCTGGTAAAAAAGAGCGGGGCGAAATACCTGTTACAGGGGACTATCCTCACGGATGTTGATGAGACAGTTGCCGGTATCAAGCGCCAGCACAATGTCTTTGAGCAATTAGGTATTGACCCGCAAGAGGCATTTGGCTATAAGATTATTGAACCGTTAGTGCAGCTGAGGAAAGACGGCGTACGTAAGGTTGCAGAGGCTTGCGGCTTACCGTCGGAAATTTTCAACCGCATGCCCTTCCCTGGGCCGGCGCTTTCTGCGCGCGTAATCGGGGAAGCAACAAGGGAACGTATTGCCCTGGTACGTAAGGCTACCTCTATTCTTGAGGAAGAATTGGCCTCGATAAAGGCATTCCAGTATATGGCGATACTCCATAATGACCGCGTTACCGGCATGCGCGATAATAAGAGAGAATTCGGCCAGCAGATAGAGATACGCTGCTGGGATAGTATTGATGCGCGCAAGGCTAGCCCCACACAACTGCCTTTCAGCAAACTCGAACAATTGGCAGGCCGCCTTGTCAGGGAAGTCCAGGGAGTAGTCAGCGTCACCTATAATATCTCCGCTAAACCTCCTTCAACCATGGAAGCGGTATAGGGTTTATTTCCGGATGCCAGAAAGTAAAGGGTAATGACAATAGATTGTTTAAAATGTAAACAGAAGAATGCCTGTTGTGATTTTGGGGCATGGGTAGACCTGGAAGAGGCCAAGAAGATATTATCTCTCGGATTAAAAGGGGATTTTTATCATCTTGAGAAAGATAAGGATTTTCCTTCCGGATACCGGGTAGGGACAAGCTACGAGGATAACCATTGTTCTTTTCTCACCCCAAAAGGGCTATGCGCTATTCACGAGGTCAACTATGAGTTGAAGCCGGCGCATTGTAAGGAATTCCCGTACGAAAAAGGAAAGTTATCGCCGTTTGCAGACGTGCTGTGTTTGTCAGCTAAGCCAAAAAGAAAGACAAGGAAGAAAAAATAACTCGCAGCAGTTTCCCGTTTTTGGAATGAGGATAAACAGCGGTATATAATAGAGGAACAGGATGAATATCTTTGTGGGCAATCTGTCGTTTAGCTCTACTGAAGACGACGTAAAGAAACTATTCGAAGGTTTAGGGAGCGTCGCTTCTGTGGTGATTGTAATGAGCAAGGAGAAAAAAGCGCCTAAATCAAGAGGTTTTGGTTTTTTGGAGATGCCCGACCAACAGCAGGCGCTGGCTGCGATAGGGGCCTTGAATGGAAAGGAATTCATGGGGCGGGTCCTTAATGTCAGCCCGGCGCGTCCCAAAACAGAAGCTGAGCGTGAAAAGAGCTTAAAGAAGAAGAGAGAGCCCAGGGCCAAAATAGAAAATAGGCCGCATCCTCAGGAAGAAACAGGGCATAGAGAATCCTGGTTTAGCCCGGTTTTTAACAGGCATGATAGCAGAGTAAGCCCCTCTGGAAGGCACGTCGCCTTAAATGAGAGGCGAGTGCGCCCCTCTGGGCAGTACAGGGCATACGGAAGCGGCAGGCGCACGCGTAGCTATGTGAAGCGTACGGGTTTATCCGTGATACTGCCGGAGGGCAGAGAGCGGCAGAAAAACCAGGATAATCCTATGCGTTGGCGGAAAAAGAGGGCTCCGGGCGCGCCCTGGCAGAAGGGTCCCGGCGGCTATAAGCCTTGGGAAAAAGCAAAGGAAGGACCCGGGACACAGAAGAGATCTGGGGGAGAATCAAGGGCCTGGCGTAAACCTGAAGATGGGTCAGCGCCCTGGAAGAAAAACCGGGGAGAGCGGAAATTCGGGAACAGAAGCAGCAGCCGTCCCCAGGAATACGGGTTTAAGGGCAGAAAAAAATCCGGCGGCTATAAACGGCACAAGGATCATCAATCATGAAACAAGCGATACAATCACTGGTCATATGGATTGTCGGGATTCTACTGATCATATTGTTATTTCTGGTCATGCTATTTCTTTCGATAGTCCTTTATCCTTTTGACAAAAAGCGTAAAATCGTGCACGCTCAATGTTTCTGGTGGACCGATGCAGTGACTGGTTTAAACCCTTACTGGGACGTGCACGTCAGCGGCCTTGAAAACATAGACCACCATAAGACATATGTCGTCGTCTCAAATCACCAAAGCCTGGCAGATATCGTATTGATGTATAAGACAAAGATGCAGTTTAAATGGGTCGCCAAGGAGAGCCTTTTTAAGATTCCGGTTTTAGGATGGAATATGACGCTTGCCAGGCACATTCGGCTTCGGCGCGGAGACTTTTCGAGCATTAAAAAGGTATACAGGGAAGCAGCCGAATGGCTTCGGGAGGGCGTCTCGGTTCTATTCTTCCCGGAAGGAACCAGAAGTGAAGACAATGACATGGGAGAGTTTCAGAACGGGGCATTTAAGCTGGCCATAAAAGAGAAAGTGCCTGTTTTGCCCATTGTGATTGAAGGGACCAAAAACGCCATCCCCAAAGGAAGCTGGCAGTTCACGACAAAGATCACCTGTTCCATAAAGGTACTTCCTCCCATCGATACATCCTCTTTTCTCCCCGGTGATTTTGCGCGCCTGAAAGACCTGACCAGGGCGCAGTTGTCGACAGGCATAAAAATATAACCGGTTGACAAGACCGCATAAAAGAGCTATAATAACCCTACTGAGATAAAAGATTAGCAAATCATGAGCCGCAGAGGATGATACTACTAACCTTTTCGGCTTTTTTTGTTCTATGTTTTACCGGTACATGCCGCTATATGCATGTTTATCGTTCACCCAAAAAGGAGCAGCCATCCAAAAAGTAAAGACCTCACATAAAGGCAGAAAGTGCAAATTTCTGCACTGCAAGCATATCCTGAGTATCTACAATCACCAGGAGTATTGCCATATTCATCTCGGCCAGATTATGCTCGGCCCAAGGCCCAAGGTTTGTAGAGCACTATGAGAGACACGAGATGACGAATAAGGGGTTCATCCAGCAGCCCTCTAATCAGGAAGGAAAGAGCTTCTACGGCCTGGGTATTGCGCCTAAGATACTGGATATCCTGGAGCGCATAAAGTTTAAGGTTCCGACGCCTATCCAGTTCAAGGCGATACCCATGGCGATCGAGGGCAAGGATGTCATCGGTATTGCCCAGACAGGCACAGGCAAGACGCATTCTTTTGCCATACCCATGGTGCAGCGCCTTGCGCGGGAAAAGGGGACGGGGTTGGTTCTGGCGCCTACGCGCGAATTGGCTATTCAGATTGACGAGGCCTTTCAGGCAATAGCGCATCCGTTTGGGATGAAGACCGCCTGCTTGATCGGCGGAGCTCCTATGGATGGGCAGATACAGGCATTGCGCAGGGAGCCGCGCATAGTGGTTGCGACTCCCGGAAGGCTCCTGGACCATATGAGCCAGTGGAATTTCCTGCCTGACGAGGTCGTGATGCTCGTGCTTGATGAAGCGGACAGGATGCTCGATATGGGGTTTGCCCCCCAAATTACGAAAATCCTTCGTTTCCTGCCGAAAAACAGGCAAACCATGCTTTTCTCCGCGACAATCCCCGGAGAGATAATGAAGATAGCGTCTACTTATATGAAGCTGCCGGTTTCCGTGGAAATCGCGCCTTCCGGGACTACGGCGGAACTCGTAACCCAGGAATTATTTATCGTTAAGAAGGAGGCGAAGCCGCGGCTCCTCAGTAAATTGCTGGCGCAATACCACGGCCCGGTATTGTTATTCTCCCGCACAAAGCACAATGCCCGCAAAATTACGTTATCAATCCGGAATATGGGGTATAGCGCCGCGGAAATACACTCCAACCGTTCTTTGGGGCAGCGCCGCGAGGCGCTTGAGGGATTTAAATCAGGCAGGTTCAAGGTGCTGGTTGCTACGGATATTGCCTCCCGCGGCATTGACGTTACAGGTATTGAGCTAGTCCTTAACTACGACCTTCCGGAAGATGCGGAAAATTATGTGCATCGCATCGGCCGCACTGCCCGGGCAGGGAGGAAGGGGCATGCAATCTCTTTTGCCACCCCTGACCAGAGCCGCGATGTCCGGGATATTGAGAAGCTAATCAGGTCCAGCCTACCCGTATCAAAACATCCCGAAATCCCCTCCGAGGAGTTTTCTGAAACCGCGGGGCGCGAACCTTTACGTAAAGGCTTCAAGGGGCATCAAATCCAAAAACACCATAGATTTCGCCGCTATTGATCCTCCTTTGTAAGATTAAAGGAGTACGCTTAATTCCGCAGGAACCTCCCCGCCTTTAAAAAATAGGTTGACAAAAGGGCAAAAGTATAGTATGCTTAAAACCGTAGTAAAGAGAGATTAGAAGTCTTAAACCGCCAGGAAAGATATCTAACCTTGCGGTTTTTTTGTTTTTCAGCATGCAAGGCAGCAATGATTTCTAACGGATTTACTATAATTCTTAAGAAAAGGAGGTAGTAGGCAATGGTAAAAGGAACAGTAAAATGGTTCAATAATCAAAAAGGTTATGGATTCATTACTCCTGAGAACGGCAAGGATGTATTCGTGCATCACACCGCTATTCAGGGTGAGGGATACAGGTCTTTAGAGGAAGGTCAGCAGGTCGAGTTCGAAATCGAACAGGGCCCTAAAGGCGAACAGGCTACGAAAGTAGTAAAACTGTAATCCGCTTCTAACCAAAGGCCCGGCACCTTAAGGCGCCGGGCCTTTTTTGCAACAGCCGCCGATTGCGGCAGAAAGGAAACACGCGATGCATACGGGTAAAATCAAGAAAATAGTAGGAGACAGAGGCTTTGGATTTATCAGCGATACGGACGGCCGGGAACTGTTTTTTCATCAGAGCGGCCTGGTTGAGATAAAGCTTTCCGATCTAACCGAAGGTCAGCAGGTAGAGTTTGACGTGGAAACTTCCCCTAAAGGACCCCGCGCCATTAACGTACACGTTTCGCCAAAGGCCTAAGGACAAAAAGTAAAGACAGTGTTCGTTGGTCCCGCGACCAAAGGGATACTTTTTTTAGGTAATGCCCCATTATCCCTGCAGCCGGCTCTTTGCCCCGTAATGTGCTCAAGAAGGCAGCCGTACTGTAAACTTTTATTACCCCCCCGCTTTATTCTGCACCACATCCATTTTGTAACAAAAATTAATTCTTCCCCTGCTTAAAAATCCATTCTTTTTAAAACCCGAGGCATAAAAATTCTACTTGACATACCCCCAGGGGGTATGTTATAATAATTTTGTCAATAAAGAACCGCAGATAAAAGGAAGGGGATATGGAACAAAAGACCACGCACCAGGAACAACTGGCTGCCTTAAGGCGCATAGAAGGGCAGGTCAAGGGCATCCAGAAGATGATAGAAGATAAGAAATACTGTATTGATATAATCATACAGCTGCATGCCGCTGTCAATGCGCTCTACCGTGTTTCGGAAAAAATATTTGCCAAGCATATTGCAGGCTGCGTGCAGGATGCCTTTAATAAAAAAGACAGGGCCCAAAAGGATAAGAAGATACGGGAAATAGTGAACGTTATCAATATGCTGCATAAATTAGAATAGAATGGGCATAAGGCCGGTTGTCCCCGCGCTTATAGCAGCGGTTATTTTCTTCTGTAAGCCCGCTTTTGCGGAGCAGGCGCTTTTTTACAAGGAAGTCAACCTCATCGGCGGTTACTCCAAGCAGGATAAATGGGTAGGCAAGACTTCGGAGCTGTCAAATTCCCTGGGTTTTGAATACTACCGTAAATTTTCCAATGATTACGGAGATTTTCTTACCGCTGACCTGCAGGTACGGGTTGCCTATGACAGCAAGAGTTCTGCAGAAAATGCCTGGGGCCTGCAGATACACAATGCCTGGCTGCAGTATAAGCTTAACTCTGTAAATAAAGTGAAGCTGGGACACTTTGATACGCCATTCGGGCTGGAGCAGGTATTGGATACGCATTCGACTATCTTACAGACACTGGCGCCCAAGAATATAGGATATAAAAAGGACTGGGGAGTGGCGTTGGAAGGGGCTTTGCCTGATTTTGATTATAGCGCTGCCTTGCAGTTGGGCTCGGGTATGAGCATATACAGGGCGGACGGGAGTTTCTTATCGGCATTCAGGATCGGCACGCCATCAGGCAGGAATGCTCAAGCCGGGCTTTCTTTTATGTACGGCAAGACCCTGGAGACGGAAGAAGGTAATATGTCCACATGGCCGCGTCCGGGACTAGTATCCAATAAGGCAGTTTTGAAAAAGAGGGTTGGCCTGGACGGCCAGTTTAATTTCGGGCCTTATCTGATGAAGTCAGAGGTGGCTTACGGACAGGATAAGCATAAGAATGTTTTAGGTTACCTGGCAGAGGTTGATTATACCGTGCCCAAGCTGCAAGCCCTTGAACTGGAATTGCAGTATCAATCCTGGCAGCACCATTTGGGAGAAACAAGCACCTATGATTCTACATTAAGCGCTTGCGCATCATATAAACTGAGTTCTTCCGTTACCCTGCGCATGGCTTTTATGCACGATCTCAATCTTATGGGAGGAAACGAAGATGACCAGGTACTTTTACAGGTCTATTATTTCGGCTGGTAGGGCTTTAATGATAGTTGCGGCAGTATCCCTGTTTTTTTCACAACAGCTGTATGCCGCGGTAGGTTGTACCCTTAATGACCCTGACCGGGACGTAAAAAGGCTTTTTCCTCAATCCACGGGTTATCGCACTGATTTTATAACCGTACAGGAGGCAGGAGGACAGGCATTATATAGGAAGATGGAGGAGGAGCTGGGCGGCAAGCTCGATCCCATATACGAGGCCATTGATGTGCCTTATGCTTTTTACGACGTGCTGAAAGGTAAAGAAGTGATCGCCACCATCCACGGGGTAAATCAGAAAGGGACATACGGAGGCATGCAGCTTATTTTGGCTACGGATTTAAACGGCAAAATAACGGATTTCTTCTATCAGAAGATGTCTTCTCCGGAAGCGGGTAAATTTATGGACAAAAACTTCACCCGGCAATTTATCGGTTTGAAATTAGATGATTTTCTTAAAGGAAACCTTGCGGTTAGAGACCCCAGCAAGAATAGCGCCGAAGATTTCCGGGCTACCTTGAGGGGATTAAAGAAGAATCTTATACTTCTTGAGGAACTCAAGTTTAAGAAGGCAGCAAAGCAGTAGAAAGGAAGGTGCATGATGAGAAAATGGATTGTTACGGTGTTGATATTAACGGCAGTTTCTGCATTGTTTATTGTATCCGGATGCGCAAAACAGGAGTATTCCTTCGGCCAGCCGCTAACCGAGGCCAAGTTCACTCTTATCGGAGACATCCTGGCTAAACCGGAGCAGTTTGCAGGTAAAACCGTGAAGGTCCAGGGCATAATCACCAATGAATGTCCTGCGGGCGGATGGTTTTTCTTGAAAGACTCAAGCGGTGTTATTTATGTCAACCTGCATCCTTCTTATTTTGCTATCTCCCAGGCCGTAGGCCGCCAGGCAACAGCGCAGGGGGCAGTAAGAAAGGAAGGTCCCCAGGTGGAGATTATCGCAGAGGGGGTGGAGTTGAAATGAAAGTATGGAGCGTGGCTTTTAAGAATTTGACCAGGAAAAAGATCCGTACTATCCTCACCATAGGAGGTGTGGCAGTGGCGGTTGCGGTCCTGGTGAGTCTGTCCGGTTTTGATGCCGGATACCAACGCAGTCTAGACAGGGACATAGATAAGCTGGGTTACCATCTTTTAGTTACTGCCAAGGGATGTCCCTATGAGGCAGCCACGCTTATGCTAAAAGGCGGAGGAGGCCTGCGCTATATGGAGGACAGCGTATATAAGCGCATCGTCAATGATAAACGCATAGATAAGATTACTCCGCAGTTAGTCTCCAGCGTCTATAACCAGGAGGGCCCGGGCGGCCGCGGCACATTCGCGCTATATATGGGGATAGAAAAATCCTATCTTGACCTGAAACCTTGGTCAAAATTCAAATACGGGGGTTGGTTCTCCGGCGCCGATGCGGATGAGGCGATTATGGGCTATGAAGCAGCGGAGGTGGAGCAGCGTTCGGTGGGGGACAAGGTTTTTATTCCCGGATTGAATAAATTCCTGACCGTAGTAGGTATCTTTGAAAGGACCGGCACCCAGGATGACGGGATCATTTTTATCCCGCTGGCTTCCGCCCAGAGGATCTTCGGGCTGGAAGGAAAACTTACCGGTATCGGCATAAAGCTCGAGGATATCCGTACCATCGCCAAGTTCGAAGAGGACCTTTACAATGAGCCGGGTATCCAGGTAGTCAGCCTGGCACAGGTGCGCGGGACGATCCTGAACCTGGTTTCTTCAGCCAGGGCAATGGCCAGTTCCGTGGCGCTTATTGCAATTTTTATCGCTGTCATCGGAGTGACCAACACCATTCTTATGTCTGTATTTGAGCGCACCAAGGAGATCGGCGTAATGAAGGCATTGGGTGCTTCGGCAGCGGATATTTTCAAGATCATATGGCTTGAAACTACCATCATCTGCCTTTTAGGAGGCCTGGCAGGGGTTGTGCTTGCTTTTTCCGGAAGCAGTATTATTGAGCAGCTCATCCGCAGGTTCCTGCCTTATGCCCCCGCAGGCAGGTTGGTATTTATCAAGCCATCGTTACTGCTGGCAGCATTTTTTATAACTGTGATCATGGGCCTGGCTGCCGGTATATATCCAGCCTTGAGAGCCTCTCTTATGAAACCCATAGAAGCAATACGTTCGGGAGAATAAAAATGAAAGAGTGCCTGATTAAAGCGGAAAAATTGACCAAAATATACAAATTGCCGGCTGAGCAGATCAGCGCGGTAAATAATATAGACCTGGAGATTTATCCTGCTGATTTTATTGCCGTAATGGGGCCTTCGGGTTCGGGTAAAACTACGCTGCTGGATAGTTTAGGATGCCTGGGCAGGATTACGAGCGGTAAACTTACGGTCATGGGTAAGGATGTGTCGCATGCAGGCGAGAGCACATTGGTCGAGATGCGCCGTAAATTCGTCAGCTTTGTCTTCCAGGACTTCCTGCTTATTCCCACGCTTAGTGCCTTGGAAAATGTGGAACTTCCCCTGTACTTTTCCGGCACTGATTATGACCGTAAGATCTGCGTTAAGGCACTGCAGAGAGTGGGGCTATCCGGCCGTATCAACCATTTACCCAAAGAATTATCCGGAGGAGAAAAACAACGGGTGGCCATTGCCAGGGCTTTGGCCAAATCACCGAAAGTGCTATTTGCGGATGAGCCTACCGGAAACCTGGATACCAGAAGTTCGCATGGGATATTCGAGTTATTCAAGGAGCTGAATAAAGAGGATGGACTTACGCTGGTAGTTACTACGCATAATCTTCTTTTAGGGTCATTGGCCCAACGCGTCATTTATCTTAAGGATGGCCGCCTGGTTTCTAAAGAGGAATCAGGGCTCTACGTCTAAAGCCTTCTAAAATCCGCTTAATACGCCTCTTGATATATTTTTCATTACCCATCCGATTTATTCTGTGCTATATTCTCTTTTAAGGAAAACTATGGTTAAAACCGGCATAATATGTACCCTTGGCCCTGCCTCTTCCAGCGAGAAGGTGCTCAGGAAGATGATGCTTTGCGGCATGGATGTCGCCAGGCTTAATTTCTCGCATGGGAATACAGAGGAGTTGCTCCATAGGATAAATCTCATCCGTAAGTTGAATAAGGGATATCGCAGGCATATAAGGTTTCTCGGTGACCTGCAAGGTCACCGCATAAGAATAGGCGATTTGCCTGCGCCGGTCATGCTTAAAAAACGCTCTGGCGTCGAGCTTGTCCGGGGAAGGCTTAAGGGGGGCGGGGGAACCGTTCCTTTTGATTATCAGGGTCCGCTATCCAGCATAAAGAATGGGCAATATATATATGTGGACGATGGTAATATTGCTTTAGAGGTGATAGGCCACACTGCTAACAGCCTGAAGACAAGAGTAGTAATCGCAGGCCTGTTAAAGCCGCATAAGGGAGTGAATATCCCGGATGCAAAACTTGAATTCGGCAGTATAAGCAGCAAGGATAAACAGGATATAGCGTTTTGCGAAAAACAGGGGATTGAATATATCGCACAATCATTTGTCCGCAGCAGTGATGACATGCTGGAAGTAAGGAAGCTGCTCGGTAGGCCTGCCTGCCGGACAGGCAGGCATTCGCAATGCCGGCTCATAGCAAAAATAGAAAACAAAGAAGGCATCAGGAACATAGATGAGATTATTAGGGTTTCAGACGGTATTATGATAGCGCGCGGAGATATGGGGGTATCCCTGCCAATTTATGAAATACCGGTTTTGCAGAAGATAATAATCAGAAAGTGCAACCGGAAAGGAAAATTTGTCATTACCGCAACCCAGATGCTCGAGAGTATGACTGAGAACCTGCGGCCTACACGCGCGGAGGTAACGGATGTTGCCAACGCCATAATAGACGGCAGCGATTTTGTGATGCTTTCCGCAGAGTCGGCAGTGGGCAAATACCCGGTTGACACAGTCCGCATGATGAACAACATAATAAAGTTCACGGAGGGGTATTTAAAACACGGCAGGAGCTAGTTGCATTGCCGGTATTGATATGTAAATAGGGTTGGGTTAGCCAGTAAGGAGGCAGGATAAATGAAAAAGCTTATGATTGCGGTTTTAATCATTGTGTTACTGGTTGCAGGGGGCGTTTTCTTCGGTAGAAACATACTGGCCAGGTTAATCATCGTAAAAGGGATAAAACAGGCCTGCGGCCTGAAGGTTGAGATCTCGGGCATAGATATCAGATTGCCGAGCGTAAGGATCTCGGGGTTGAAGGTTTATAACCCTTCAGATTTCAGGGATAGGGTTATGCTGGATATACCCGAAATATACGTGGATTTTGATTTGCCGGGGTTCTTCAAAAACAAGGTCTATCTGCATAAATTACGGCTGGATATCCGCAAGATAGATATTGTTTTGAATGAGCAGGGCAAATTGAACGTCAATTCCCTGGCATTACTCTTACCGAAATCGAGCGGAAAGAAACCCCCTGAAGTAAAAATTGACGAGTTATCGGTAAAGATAGAGAAGGTAGTTTATAGAGGATACTTTCCTGTCGTGGGGGTTAAGAGCGGAGAGTTTGACCTTCGGATTGACGAGACATTCCGTAACGTAACCGAACCCTCAAAGATAACCAGGCAATTGCTGGAAAGGGTCCTCTCAAGGATAGGCCTCTCTGATTTAGATAACTTGAAGGATGCAGGCAAAAAGAAACTAAAGGAAGAGCTGAATGAGGTAACCCAGGAGGCCGTAGACAAGGTAACGGAAAAGATAAAGGGGTTATTTTAGAAAGATGAAGATTATAAAAACAATAATTATTTTCTTTGGGATAGTATTCTTGATTCTGATGGTTTCCTTATCGTTGTTGCTATTATCCCTAAGGAGCGTTAAACCCAAAGACCTGCTTGAGAATACGATAGAGAAGGAATTAGGTATTAATATCACTATAGATAAACTGGAGTATTCCACGTTTCTCACCCTTATAAAGGCAGAGGGGATAACCATCCATAATCCTGAGGGATTCGGCGATAAGGAGTTGGCATATATAGGCGCAATCAGCCTGGTCTGGGACCCGCTGGATATGTTGATCCGCAAGAGACCCAAGATATACATGTTGGCGCTGGACCTGCAGAGGTTGAATATCATTAAAAACAAGGAAGGCAAATTCAATATCAGGGAGCTGATTCCGATTAAAGAGGCGGATGCCACACGAAAAGACGAGCCGCTTATCTCTTTTGATGTCGTGGTATTGAGCATCGGAGAGATAAACTACAGGGATGACTCCGCCTTTTTCGAAAAACAGCATAAGTATACCATCGGTATGAGAAATCAATTGTTTATCGGGCTTGAGGATGAAGACGAATTGATAAGGCTGGTGGTTTATAAGGCCCTCGAAAATACAGATGTAGGTAAGCTTGTTAATCTTACCTTTAAGCCGGTTATTTCAAATGTTTCCCAGACCGTAGATGCGGCATGGGGCGCTACAAAGACCGCGGCAAAGAGCGCCTGGGAGATAGCATCCCTCCCCTTTAACCTGGTTTTTGGAAAAGCTAAAGCGCAATAAGGCCTTTCGGATTTGGACTATTGACAAAATAGGTAACAGTGGTATATTATTTCTAGATTCTTAGGTGCGTCCTGAGTTTGAAGGGGGAGAGCCTGGACGTTTCCGCCGAGGATATCGGCGGGACCGCCAAGAATAGCGGCGGAAAAAAAGTTCCCGCTGTACCATAGAAATACGCAAGCGGGATCCCGTCCCGGTAAACGAAGCTGGTGCGGGAAAAACCTTCGTTGGCCGATTATGATGGCCGGCGGAGGTTTTTTATTTTAAAGAGGCAAAAGATGGTGTTAATCAAGAATACACCTGGCATAGAAGAAAAGCTGAAAATCCTTTCGCAGGATTCCCGCTATGACCTGGCCTGTGCCTGCGCAACTTCCAAAGATGAGCACCGCAGCCGTTCGAAAGAAGACAAATGGGTGTATCCCGTCGTGCTTCCCAACGGAGGCACAACCTACCTTTTCAAGACCCTGCTTTCCAATGAATGCGTAAACAACTGTAAATATTGCCCCTTGAGAACGGGAGTAGATAACAGGCGCTGTAGCCTTCAGCCGGAGGAGTTGGCCAGGGCTTTCCTTTCTTATTACAGGCAGGGCAGGGTAAGCGGACTTTTTTTAAGCAGTGCGGTCACAAACAGCCCAGATACTACCACAGAACGCATCAACCGCACCGCGCTTATCCTGCGCAAGATGCAATTCCGGGGTTATATCCATTTAAAAATCATCCCGGGTGCATCCGATGCAGCTATCCGCCAGACCATTGCCTTGGCCAGCGCCGTATCCCTGAACATAGAGACAGCGGGGGAGGATAATTTCCGGCACCTTAGCACCTCCAAGGATTATCTGCGGGATATCTTAAGACCCATACAACTTATCAGCCGGCTTACCCAAAAAGGCTCGTATTATAGCGGAGTTAAACAGACCACCCAGTTTGTGGTTGGGGCCTCCAAGGAGACGGACAGCGATATTATCGGCTACTCCTGGAAACTGTATAAGGAGTTAGGCCTGTCCCGCGTATATTTCAGTGCCTATCAGCGGGGCGCAGGTTCTCCTGAGCTTCCGGGAGAGCATTCCAGTTTTACCAATAGCGAGCTTTTAAGCCGGGAGCATCGATTATATCAGGTAGACTGGCTGATGAGAAAATACGGCTTTCAGGTAGAGGAAATCCCTCTTGATTCATCCGGGAACCTTTTACTTAACATTGACCCGAAAGAAGCGTGGGCAAAGCAACATCCGGAGTTTTTTCCGGTGAATATAAATAAGGATGATAAATACCGCCTGTTGCGTGTCCCGGGCTTAGGCCAGGTGATGGTAGAAAGAATAATCTGTGCGCGTAGCAACGGGATAAAACTACGCTCCCTTGAGGATTTAGGAAAACTGAATAAAATAATCCGGAAGGCGCAAGGATACGTTATTTTCTAACCTTCATCACGCAAGTTTCCCACCCATTTTCTTAAAATCTCTCCACAATAGCAAATCCCCAGGGTAGAAAAAAGTCAAGAAAAAGCGGCATCAGCCAATAAACTTTTTTTAAATTCCTGTTAATATCCTTTTATAATCCAATGAGTACGGACAAATACAGGCAAACGGCATAAAAAACAAAAGGAAAGGATTGTAAAGTATGAGCCCAGCCAATGAATTAGGAGTTTCCGATTTAAGGAAGGAGTGTGACCCTTCCATATTGGATTTTAAGGCAAGCCAAGAGCCGGCAGCCAAAACGGAGATGCTAGGGCAAGAGCGGGCTTTAAGGGCAATTGACTTCGGGCTTAACTGTGATGGCGAGTGGTTCAACATATACGTTTCCGGGCCGCAGGGAAGCGGGCGCAACACTATGGTGTTGCAGGCAGTGGAAAAGGCAGCAGCGCAGAGGAAGGTGCCGGATGACATATGTTATTTATATAACTTTGAAAAAGAAGATGAGCCGAAGTTCCTTAAGCTGCCTGCGGGCAGGGGTTGCGAGTTTAAACAGGATATGTCCGTATTTGTCAGGGACCTGGAGAACGAGATAAAAAACTCATTCTTAAGCGAGGATTATGAAAAACACAAGAAAGCGATTATAGACAAATTTGAGGAGGATAAAGAGGACCTGGATGAAGACCTGGGCCAGTTTGCCAGGAGCAAGGGATTTATGATAAAACAGGGTTTGACCGGTTTTGTAGTCCTGCCGGTGTATAAGGGACGCCAATTGACTACGGAGAAATTCGAAAAATTATCCGACGAAGAAAAGGGGGCCCTTAAAGGCATCCAGCAGGAAATTGATAATAAACTTTTCGAGACCTCGCGTAAGCTCAAGGAGTTGCAGCGTAAATCAAGAACCGAGATGGGGGAACTGGATAAAGACGTTATCCTGTTTGCTATCGGGCATCTGATAGAAGATTTGAAAAGGAAATACGCCGAATTCCCCGAAGTCATAAAACACCTGGAAGATATAAAGACGGATATTTTAAAGAATGTCGATATCTTTAAAAAAGACCCTGATGCCAAGGAGCCGCTTTTATTGGCGGGGATGTCCGGTAAGGACAAGCATGTAGTGTTGAATAATTATCAGGTAAACCTGCTTGTGGATAATTGCAGGGCCAAGGGCGCTCCGGTAGTGGCGGAACATAACCCCACTTACTATAATCTTACTGGTTACGTGGAATACAGGGCGCAGTTCGGGGTACTGAATACTGACTTCATGCTGATAAAACCGGGAGCTTTACTGAAGGCAAACGGCGGATACCTTATTGTCCAGGCCTACCAGTTGCTGCGCGATTATTTTGCCTGGGACGCCTTAAAGAAGATCATACGCTACAGAAAGGTAAAGATAGAGAACCTGGCTGAGCAGTATGGCCTTATACCTACCACCGGTTTAAAGCCGCAGGCCATACCCGTGGACATAAAGGTAATCATCATCGGCAGCCCCTGGTTGTATTACCTGTTATATTTTTATGATGAAGATTTCAGGAAATATTTCAAGGTAAAGCTCGATTTTGACGGTTCGGTAAAGAAATTGGACAGCTTGACGCAACGTTACGCCAATTTCGTCTATAATAAATCAAGGGAGGACAAATTATTGCCTTTGGAAAAGGAGGCGGTAGCAAGGGTGCTTGATTACGCATCCAGATTAGTCTCACATAAAGAGAAGATGACTACCAGGCTCCAGGAGATCGCCGAAATCATACGGGAAGCGGATTACTGGGCAAGAAAAGAAAAAGCAGCCTCCATCGGGGCAGGACACATCAAGCTTGCCCTGGAAGAGAAGGTTTATCGCTCCAATATGATTGAACAGAAAATCCATGAGCTATTCGAAGAGAACGTACTTTTTATGGACACGGACGGCTCCAGGACAGGGCAGATTAACGGCCTGTCCGTGATGCAGTTAGGGGAACATTCTTTCGGTATACCTTCGCGTATCACTGTCAGTACGTTCATGGGCAAAGGTAATATCGTCAATATAGAGCGAGAGGCAAAACTGAGCGGAAAAATCCACTCCAAGGGAGTTTTGATATTGAGCGGATACCTGGGGAATAAATTCGCACAGGATAAGCCACTGGCCCTGCAGGCAAACATATGTTTTGAGCAACTCTATGAGCCTGTGGAAGGAGATAGCGCCTCCAGTACGGAATTGTACTGCCTGCTTTCAAGCCTGGCTGAGCTGCCGCTACGCCAGGATATAGCGGTTACCGGTTCAGTGGACCAACTCGGGAGAATACAGCCCATAGGCGGGGTTAACGAGAAGATAGAGGGTTTTTACGCAGTCTGTAAAATAAAAGGCCTTACCGGGAAGCAGGGCGTGATGATACCCAGGGCAAACGTGCAAAACCTGATGTTAAAAGACGAGGTTGTGGAAGCGGTGCGGCAAAAGCGGTTCCACATCTATGCGGTCGAGACCGTAGAGGAGGGCATCGAGATTCTAACCGGACAACAGGCAGGCCAGTTTCAGGCAGGCAAGGGATATACGCGGGATTCGGTATTCCAGAAGGTAGATAAGAAACTATCGGAATACGCGCGCCTTGCGCAAAATTTCAGCAAGCCGCAGAAATCCTAAGAAAGAACGGAGGAGAAATGAGGAATTTGTTTGTTTGCGCAGCCCTGTTTATTGCAATAACGGCACTATTTTTACCGGCGTATGCCTTGCAACTCTGCGAGGAACAGGATTTGTACGGTCTTTCCGATCCATATTGCGTGCTTGAGTATAAAAAGAAGACGAAGCAGGAAAAGGTAGAGGCCAGCGATGTGATGTTTGACATTATGAAAACCTATCCGTACGAAAAAAAGGGCAAATTCGTGAAATTCCTGCAGAAGAAAGTCGAGATGCTCGATTCTTCCATTAGCCAACTACAAAAGCAGGAGTCTACCTTTGCGCTCAGGGCCAAGATTAATGATGAGAAAAGGGCAAGGCGCATATTGGCAACGCAGCGCGACAGGGTAGAGAAGGCCACGGAAGAAGAGTGGGAGCAGGTAAGGGACCAGGCGCGCAAGGCCCTTCAAGAGGCGGACAAGATACTCAGCAGTGCGGAAAAGGCAAATTGATTTTGTCATAAATGAATATAGACAGGAAGAAATTGGCCCTTGTGCACATCGTGAAGAAAGAGCTTGGTATAGATGATGCCGAATACAAAAACATACTGCAGCGGGCCGCAGGGGTCACCAGCGCCAGGGATCTGGATAACGAGAAATTCCGTAAGCTGATGAATTTCTTTGTGCATAGCAACTATTACCAGGTCAATCCTTTCGGCCTGACTATGAGGCAGAAGCTCTATATCAAGTATCTCGGTCATCAGCTTGACTGGGGAGACACGCACATAAATAATTTCATACACAAATACTATCATAAGCCAGGTTTAGACAGTTTAAGCAAGAAGGAAGCGGTAAAGGTGATTGAATCGTTGAAGAATGTAGATGAACATCAAAAAAGGAGGCAGGCATGATGAATTGGGGATTGTTCGGACAAATAGTATTGTTGATAATCATTTTCGTGTTGGCTAAGACCGCGATAAAGTGCTTCCATGATTCTTTCTGTATGAAATGCAAAAGGAGCCAGTAGCCTTGAGTTTTCGTAAGGCCCTTCCAGATAATACCGGTGAAAGGATCGAGCAGCTAGATACGCCAACTCTTATGTTTGTTGCATAAGAGTTTTTTGTTTTTTGATGGCAAATCAGATATAATATGTAAACGACAAGAAAACTTTTTGTTTCTGTCTCAGAATGGCTTATAGGAACAGCCTTAGCAATTCTCATAATTTACGGATAAAGAATATGAAAACCGTGAAGGACCCTGTTTGCGGAATGGAAATCGATGAGGCCGATGCTATCAAGCTTACGCAAGATGACCGTATATATTATTTTTGCAGCCAGAATTGTAAAAATAAATTTTTGACACAAAATCAAAGCAAACCGATGATATTTAAGGGGAAAACCATTTATACCTGCCCTATGCATCCGGAAATCAGGCAGGATAAACCCGGGGATTGCCTCAAATGCGGGATGCAGCTTGAACCGGTCAACCCTGCTGACGAAGGCAAACAAGAGCGTAAACCTGATCATTCCTTATCACTAAAGTTTTGGATGGGCCTGGCCCTTACAATCCCGATTATTTTATTGGCCTTTGCAGAAATGATTCCCGCAATAAATGCGAAGGTATCCGTTACCTATTTGTTTTCTTCCTGGCTCCAGTTTATTTTGGCCACCCCGGTTGTCTTTTGGTCCGGAGGGTTTTTCTTTGCCAGGGCCTGGAAGTCAGTTTTGAACAGAAGTTTAAATATGTTCACTCTGATTGCCTTGGGTGTGGGCGCAGCTTATGGTTACAGTGCGATTGCAGTCCTGATACCGCAGGTTTTTCCGAGCTCCCTTAAAAAAATGGGAGAACCCGACCTTTACTTTGAGGCGGCTGCGGTTATTACCGTGTTAGTTGTACTGGGGCAACTATTAGAAGCTAAAGCGCGTAGCCGTACAGGGCAGGCCATTAAAGCGCTATTGGGGTTAGCGGCAAAGAATGCGCACCGTATCCGCGACGGCATTGAGGAGGATATTCCTATAGATGATATTAAGAAAGGGGATATTCTTCGGGTGCGCCCGGGAGAGAAGATCCCCCTGGATGGTGTTATCATTGACGGCAAGAGCGCAGTGGATGAGTCTATGATTACCGGCGAACCCATTCCTGCCGCAAAAACCGCGGGAGATAAGGTTGTGGGCGCAACCGTCAATCAGTCCGGGACATTTCTGATGCGTACCGAAAAAATAGGCTCCGAAACATTATTGGCTCAGATTGTGCATATGGTTTCGGAAGCCCAGCGCAGCCGCGCGCCTATTCAAAAACTAGCTGACTGGATATCCGGCTATTTTGTTCCTATTGTCATAGCGGTAGCCGCTATCACTTTTATTGTTTGGTTTAACTGGGGCCCGCAGCCAAAGCTGGCGCATGCCTTTGTTAATGCCGTCGCTGTCTTAATTATCGCCTGTCCCTGCGCCCTGGGATTAGCCACGCCCATGTCCATCATGGTCGGGGTTGGCAGGGGCGCCCAGTCTGGTATTTTGATTAAAAACGCAGAGGCCATTGAAAGGGCGGAAAAAATCACGCATCTTTTGACAGACAAAACAGGGACATTGACCGAAGGCAGGCCTTGGGTAACGGCAGTTATTGCTGCCTCGGGGCAGGACAAGCAGCAGTTTTTAAGTATGGTTGCATCACTGGAGAAAGACAGCGAGCATCCTTTGGCCCGGGCTATTGTTGAGTATGCCAAAGACCAAGAAGTAAAAATAGAATCTGTTCAGAATTTTGAATCGGTGACAGGGGAGGGAATAAAAGGAAACGTTCTGGGCAGGGTTATTCTGGTCGGCAAACAAAGATTTCTCGAAGATTCCGGAATAACTATCCCCGAAGATTTGAAGAAACAAACCGTTGATTTACAAAACCAGGCTCAAACCGTTGTTTGGGCGGCTAGCCAAGACAAGGTAACAGGAATCCTCGGGATTTCAGACCCGGTCAAAAAAACTACGCCCGGCGCCATACAGGCAATTCATGAAATGGGGTTAAAGATTATCATGCTGACCGGAGATAATCGTAAGACAGCCGAAGTAATTGCCGGCCAGTTACGGCTCGACGGTTTTCAGGCAGAGCTGGAGCCGAAAGGCAAACAGGAAATCGTAAAGAAGCTTAAGAGCGAAGGGGCTATCGTTATGATGGCCGGAGACGGTATCAATGATGGTCCGGCTTTGGCTGAGGCTGAAGTGGGTGTTGCCATGGGCACGGGTACGGATGTGGCTATCGAAAGTGCGGGAATGACATTGGTTAAGGGAGATTTAAACGGAATTGCCAGGGCTTTACGCCTAAGCCGTAACGTCATGAGAAATATCCGCCAGAATCTATTTTTTGCCTTTATTTATAATACATTAGGGGTTCCTATAGCAGCGGGCGTGCTGTATCCATTTTTCGGTTTGCTGTTAAGCCCGATAATTGCCGGAGCAGCGATGAGTTTTAGTTCGCTTTCTGTTGTAAGTAATTCATTAAGGTTACGTAAACTGACACTCTGATTTAGAGAGCGATTAATCTTTAGGGGTTAGAAGTTGACTATTCCGAACAAGTGAGCTAATTTAGAATCCGATATTTGCAGCTCTCTATTTACTTTTACCGGTCTGCAGCACCAAGGCAGAGTTAAACCGTATCTGTGCTGCCTTGCCAAGTCAGCAGGGCCCTATGCAGGGACAGACGGCTTCCTTCTGTTCCTTTGACCCGGATACGATTTATATCTCCGCGGAAGAGTTTAGCCGCGAGATACTCGGACATGAAATAACCCACGCCTTGCTAAACCATTATTTTGTAGTTTCCCCTCCGCAAAAAGTAGCTGAAATTCTTTCCTTGCATGTTGAATATCAGTTGCACCAGTCAAAGCAGGGGCTTTAAGGATTTTTTGCTTGACATAGGGTAGGGGGGTATGGTATATTCTCATTGAGGCCAAAAATGGCAAAAGGACATTTAACTACCCACGAAAACCAGCTCGGATATCTAAAGAAGATAGAGGGGCAGGTCCGCGGTATAGCGAGGATGATAGAAGAAAGACGCTATTGCGTTGATATAATCATCCAGCTCCAGTCCATTATCGGAGCGCTGTATCGGGTAAGGGATGAGGTATTCAAGAAACATGTAGAAGGTTGTGTGGTAAGTGCCTTGCAGGGAAAATCAGAAGCAGAGAAGCATAAAAAGATAGCGGAAATCATAGAATTACTTTTTAGATTGAGATGAGCCAGAATAAGGTAATCCGTATGCGTTTTAAGTTTATCGGGATAGTGACGGTGGGAATATTTCTCGGTGGCCTGGTATTTTCCTTTGTATGCGCAGGTAGTATTATGAAATCCTGCCATAGACAAATACCATCATCGGCTTCAGAGAACTGCCTGTCCCATTGCTATAAGAAAAAGCTCGTAGCCGTTGGAACCGAAATCTATACTCTCAGAGATCCCGGAATAAATACCCCGGTTTTATCCAGAATCGATAGTGCTGTTTTTCTGTCCGGTGCCATATTCAGTCTAAGCCGTGCCGAAACTTCTCTTAGCCAACCGGTCTTTAAATTACCGATATATCAAATCTATCTTCCTGCCATTTTCTCTCACGCCCCTCCGCTATAACCCCAATACCCTTATCATTACCATAAAATGATTCAACGCAATACTATAAGAAGGATTAAGCAAGAAATCTTTTGCTTAAGCCGCTGGTAAGTAGAAGAAAGTCAACCTAAAGTAGTTATTATACATTTACATTTATTTTAACTTATATATAATATAGATGGTATGTTAAGAAAGGCCGGTATTTTTATCCTGGCAGTTATCCTATCCTGCGCTTTCTTTTTTCCACTAAAGGCGCAGGAGACCATTTCTTTGAATTCCCTGCTTGAAGAAGCGCTGAAGAACAATCCGCAAATCCATGCTGCAAAACAAAGGTATGAAGCGGCAAAAGCCAGGGTAAAGCTTTTGGCTACGCTTTCCGACCCCCGTTTTGAATTCGAATACGATAAAATCACCCCCGGCATGATACAGGAAGCCACGGGCATGAAAATGGAGCCTATGCGTACTTTTTCTATTTCCCAGGAATTTCCTTTTCCCACAAAGTTATTCCTAAGAAGGAAGGCCGCGCAAAAGGAAGCAGCCAGCTTTTTTGAAGAGTATAAGGAAACAGAACGCAAGGTGCTCAAAGATGTAAAGGAAAATTACTTCACGCTTTTCTTAACAGATAAAAAGATTACCCTGACAAAAGACGTACTTGGTTTACTTGACCAGTTGACCGGAGTGGCAAATGCCAGGTTTTCCTCAGGTCAAGGCGCGCAATCGGATGTGCTGAGGGCGCAGGTTGAATATTCCAGGCTGTCCAATGAATTGGTGCTACTCCAGCAGCAGGAAAAGATTTCACGGGCAATGCTAGCAGCGTTGCTTAACAAGCCGGAAGAAGCACTTTCTGGCATTGCGGAAGACACGCCGCAACAGCCGCAATTGACAGAAGATAAGATTATCGCATTTGCAAAGGAGAACAGGCCCGAGCTGAAATCATTTAAAGAAATGGTAAGAAAATCAGAAATTGACCAGGCCCTGGCAAAGCAGGAATACCTGCCAGATTTGATGTTTAAATACAGCAGGGAAGCAAAAAACGGCAAGGCAGGCAATTGGGCAGGCAGCTTCGGCGTAACCTTTCCCTTGTGGTTTTGGGAAAAACAGGATTCTTTTGTAAAAGAGGCAAAGGCAAATCTGGAAGTTGCAAAATCAGAGTATAAGGCAGAAGAGAATACCGTTTTATTTGAGGCGCGTAGCAGCCTAGCCAGGTTTGAGGCAGCCAGAAATCTGGTTAAAATTTATGAAACAGGCGTGCTGCCGCAGGCAGAGGCTGCTTATGAGACTGCAAGGCAAGGATATGAAGCGAGAAAAATAGACTTCCTGGATCTATTGGATAGCCTGCGTACGCTGAAAGAATTGCAGATGGAATATTTTGAATCACTGGCCAATTCGCAGATTGCCCTTGCGGACCTTGAGCGTTCGGTAGGCAGGGATCTTTTAAACGAGGTGGATAATGAAAAATAAAAATATTTTGACGGTCTTTATAGCTGTTTTATCTCTCGGGTTGGCGCTGGAGATAGGATATCTTTTGAATTCCCGCTACCATATTTTTAAAGGCCATACCCTGGATAGGGCGGGGAGCGAGGGCCAAAAGAAGATCCTTTATTATCGTAATCCCATGAACCCCCAGGTAACTTCGCCTGTACCTATGAAGGATCAGATGGGCATGGATTACGTGCCTGTATACGAGGAGGAGTCTGTGGGCAAAGGGGGAGGGATTTATATAAGCGCACAAAGGCAGCAGATGATAGGAGTAAAAAAAGAAACAGTAGAGAAGAGGCAATTAAGCAAGGAAATCCTTACGGTAGGCAAGGTCGCTTATGACCCGGAATTATATGTGGCCCAGGAAGAATATCTGCAGGCGTTAAAAATGCGCGGTAAAACAAGCGCAAGCGCCCTTAAGTCAGTTATCGAGCAATCCGAGGCGTTGCTTAAGGCAGCGGAAAGGAAGCTTCTGCTCCTTGGAATGAGCAAGGAACAAGTTGAGGGTCTGGCAAAAGAAGGAAAACCCCAGGAGAACCTGTATCTGCCATTGGAAGCTGATTCGGTATGGATTTATATGACTATATACGAATATGAAATGGGGATGGTCAAGCCGGGTTTAGCGGTTGAGGCAGAGGCAGTGGCTTATCCCGGAGAGGTATTTAAGGGGAAAATAATTTCCCTGACCCCTGTCTTGGATCCCATGACGCGTTCGGTCAACGCCAGGGCGCAGGTGGAAAATCCAGGGCAGAAATTAAAGCCGGATATGTATCTCAACGTAAAAATAAAGGTTGACCTGGGAGAGAAGCTGGCTGTTCCGGAGGATGCGGTTATAAATACAGGAGAAAAAACGTTAGCGGTAATAACTGATGCGGAGGGTAATTTTTACAGCAGGCAGATAAAGCTGGGCCAGAGGGTAGAGGGTTATTATGAGGTTCTGGACGGCTTAAGGGAAGGCGATATTGTCGTAACTTCCGCAAACTTCCTTATTGATTCGGAATCGCGCCTGCAATCGGCTATAAGCGGGGAACACCAGCACTGACAGTAATCTATGCATTAAGGAAGAAAAGATAAATGGCCAAATTGGTAGAAAATATTATTGAATTTTGCGCTAAGAATAGGTTCATCGTATTTTTGCTTGTAGGTGTCCTTACTCTGGCCGGGGTTTATTCAATGCTGCATGTGCCGCTGGATGCAATACCTGACCTTTCGGATACCCAGGTAATCATCTATTCCCGCTGGGACCGCTCCCCTGATATCATCGAAGACCAGGTTACCTACCCCATCGTTACCGCGATGCTGGGCGCGCCAAAGGTAAAGGATATCCGGGGTTTCTCTGATTTCGGTTTTTCTTATGTCTATATCATCTTTGAGGAAGGCACAGACATTTACTGGGCGCGCTCAAGGACCCTGGAATATTTAAGCAAAATCATTCCCAAGCTGCCCGAGGGAGTGCAGGTGGAGTTAGGGCCAGATGCCACAGGCGTAGGCTGGATATACCAGTACGCGTTGGTGGATGAAACAGGCCAGCATTCCCTGGCGGATTTAAGGAGCTTCCAGGACTGGTACCTGCGTTATTACCTGCAATCAGTGCCTGGGGTTGCGGAGGTGGCGACAATAGGGGGCTTTGTCAGGCAATACCAGGTGAATATCAACCCGAACAGCCTCCTGGCCTACAATATTCCCCTTATGCAGGTCATCGAGAATATCCGTAAAAGCAATAACGACGTCGGAGGCCGCCTGGTCGAATTCAGTGGAGCCGAATACATGGTCAGGGGCCGCGGCTACATAAAGTCGGTCAAGGACATAGAAGATACTGTGGTGGGAACCCGGATGAACGGCGTGCCGGTAACCGTAAGGCAGATTGGCAACGTGACCCTGGGCCCGGATATACGCAGGGGCATTGCGGACCTCGACGGCAAAGGTGATGTGGTCGGCGGGATAGTAGTTATGCGCTACAAGGAGAATGCCCTGAGCGTAATCAACAGGGTCAAGGCAAAATTAAAGGAGATTGAGCCGGGCCTGCCCAAAGGCGTAAAAATAGTTACTGTCTATGACCGCTCGGACTTAATCAAGGCTTCAATTGATACGGTAAAAGAGAACCTTATCCAGGAGCTGATCATTGTCAGCGTTATGCTTATTTTCTTTTTATTGCACTTCCGCTCTGCCCTGGTGCCAATTATCGGCCTGCCAATCGCCGTTATCATCGCCTTTATCCCGATGAGTTGGATGAAACTTACCTCTAATATCATGTCCCTGGGAGGCATTGTGGTGGCTATCGGGGATATGGTAGATGCCTCGATTGTCTTTGTGGAGAATGTGCATAAGCGCCTGGATGAATGGTCAAAGGGCCTGCGCAAAGGGACTAGGGATGAGATTGTTATCGGCGCAATGAAAGAGGTAGGGCCTCCGATATTTGCCTCATTGGTGGTCATGGCTGTTGCCTTTATGCCGGTGTTTACCCTGGAAGCGCAGGAAGGCAGGTTGTTCAAGCCTCTTGCCTTTACCAAGAACTATTCCATATTCTTTGCGGCCCTATTGGCCATTACTTTGACTCCGGCTCTGGTAATGGTTTTTGTCAAGGGCAAGGTTTACGATTTCAAGCCCCGCTGGCTGTGCGCCGTCGTCAATTTCCTTGTCGGCGGGAAGATTATTTCCGAAGACCACCACCCCATAAGCAAATTTCTGATTAAGCTTTATCATCCGGTTGCGCGCTGGGCTATCGAGCACAGGAATATAGTAGTGATAACGGCGCTGGTAAGCATGATAATTACCATACCGGCGTTTTTGATGATGGGCTCGGAGTTTATGCCTCCTTTGAATGAAGGGACCATACTTTATATGCCGACTACCTTGCCGGGCCTGTCGGTTACTGAAGCGGGTAAATTACTGCAGGCGCAGGATAAGATCCTCAAGTCCTTTCCCGAAGTAGAGCGCGTATTCGGTAAGGCAGGCAGAGCCACCACCTCTACTGATCCGGCGCCGTTTTCTATGATGGAAACCACGGTGGTTTTAAAGGACAAGAAACAGTGGCGAAAGGGAATGACCTGGGAGAAATTAATCGACGAGATGGATAAAAAGATGAAGTTCCCCGGCACCACCAATGCCTGGACCATGCCTATAAAGGCGCGCACGGATATGCTTACCACCGGCGTGCGCACGCCCGTGGGTATCAAGATTTACGGCTCAAAGCTCGATGAGATTGAAAGGATAGGCGCGCACATCGAGCAGGTATTGAAATCCGTGCCCGGCACGCGCAGCGTATATGCGGAGAGGGTTTCCGGAGGTTATTTCCTGGATTTTGATTTGAAACGCGACCAATTGGCCCGTTACGGACTGACCGTGGCTGATGCCGAGGACATCATCATGTCCGCCGTAGGAGGGGAGAATATCTCGACTACCGTTGAGGGAAGGGAGCGTTACCCGGTCAACGTGCGTTACGGCAGGGAGTTGAGAAGCGATATCGACAGGTTAAAGCGGGTGCTGGTGACGAACATGGACGGGGCGCACATTCCTTTGGCGCAGATTGCCGATATTAACCTGAAATTAGGGCCTTCGATGATCAGGGACGAGAACGGCCTTTTATCCGGTTATGTCTATGTGGATATGGCAGGAAGGGATGTGGGCGGATATGTCAGTGACGCCAAGAAAGCGGTAAGGGACGAGATAAAACTACCCACCGGTTATTCCCTTACCTGGAGCGGCCAATACGAATATATGCAGAGGGTAAAAAACAGGTTGAGGATATTCGTGCCCCTGACCGTTTTTATTATCTTCATACTCTACTTCTTTACCTTTCAATCCGTAACCGAGACCGTGATCGTGATGATGTCCGTGCCCTTTGCGTTGATAGGCGGTATCTGGTATCTATTCTTGCTTGGTTACAATATGAGTATCGCGGTGTGGGTCGGCCTGATTGCCCTGGCAGGGGTGGCTGCTGAAACCGGCTCAATAATGATTGTCTATCTGGATGAGGCATATGTCAGGAGAAAGGCAGAAGGCAAGATGAAAACCCTGGCAGACCTTTATGAAGCGGTAATGGAGGGCGCTGTCCAGAGGCTAAGGCCCAAACTGATGACCGTAGGAGCAAATATATTTGGATTAATGCCGGTTATGATAAGCGTGGGCACAGGAGCTGACGTAATGAAAAGGATTGCCGCGCCTCTAATCGGCGGCTTGACCTCATCTACGGTCTTAACCTTAGTGGTTTTACCTGCAATTTATACTATCTGGAAATATCACGCAGAAATTAAACATCTTCCTTTGCAGGCTAAAGAGGCTCTATCCGAAACTCCTGATAAGAAAATAAAAGATAAACCTTAATAGATTAAGCGAATGACAGAAAAAAAATTTTATAATTTAACTGTTGCAGAGGCGATAGAGTTATTAAATAGCAATGCCGATTCAGGCATCAGCCAACAGGAGGCTAAAAAGCGGCTGTTAGAATTCGGCCCTAACCAGCTCCGGGAGAAAAAGGACGCAGGGCCGCTAGCGATTTTCTTTGAGCAATTCCAGGATTTCATTGTTTGGGTTTTAATCGGTGCGGCATTGGTTTCCGGATTTTTGCAGGAGTGGGTTGATGCCTTAGCTATTATCGCAATCGTGATTTTAAATGCCATACTGGGATTTATCCAGGAGTTCCGCGCAGAAAAGTCCCTGGCTGCCTTAAAGAAATTATCCTCGCCTACTTCAAAGATAATACGTGACGGACAACATAATATTATCTTTTCAGAAGAACTTGTGCCCGGAGATTTAATTGAATTGGAAGCAGGGGATAACGTTCCTGCCGACAGCCGCCTTATCTGGCACACCTCGAATTTCAGCGTCCAGGAAGCAAGCCTCACCGGCGAATCAACCCCGGTTATAAAAACCAGCCTTGCTTTAGGAAAAAGCCTGCCTGCCGGCAGGCAGGCAGTGCCTCTAGCTGACAGGGCGAACATGGTTTACATGGGGACTTCGGTTGCTTCAGGCAAAGCAAGGGCCATGGTGTGCGAAACCGGGATGCAGACAGAATTAGGTAAGATTGCCGGGATGGTGCAGGAAGTAAAAGAAGAGGCCACGCCTTTACAAAAAAAATTAGAGCAATTTGGGAAATGGATTGTCTATCTGTGTTTTGTCCTCGTGGGGCTGGTATTCTTATTGGAGCGGCTGCGCGGAGGAAAGATTATTGATGTATTTTTGACCGCGGTGAGCTTAGCTGTTGCCGCTATACCTGAAGGCCTGCCGGCAGTGGTAACCATTGCCTTGGCTTTGGGCGTGCACAGGATGGTAAAGCGCCATGCCCTGATCAGAAGGCTCCCTTCGGTTGAAACTTTAGGATGCGCAACAGTCATCTGTTCGGATAAAACCGGGACCTTGACCAAGAATGAGATGACTGTGCAGGCAGTGTATGCCGCAGGCAGGCTTTTTAAGGTAAGCGGCATAGGGTATGAGCCCAAAGGAGAATTTTTATTAGATGATAAAACTGTTAAACCGGATGATTACCCGGAATTGAAGCAGGTTTTAAATATCGGCGTCTTATGCAATGGCGCCCAACTGGTTGAAGGAGGCTCAGCTTATAAGGTTTTCGGCGACCCCACGGAAGCCAGCCTCTTAACCGTTGCTGCCAAGGCAGGGATCCTTAAACAGGATAAGGAAAGGGAATTTTCCTTTGTAGATGAAATACCTTTTGATTCAGAACGTAAAACCATGACCGTTATCCGCAAGGACAAGGATAGGCTCATCGCCTTTGTTAAAGGCGCTCCCGATGTTTTGCTGAATGCCTGCAGCGAGATTGAGGAAGCGGGAGTAAAAAGGCAACTTGCCAGCGGAGATAAAGGCATGATTCTCAAGGTAAATGACGAACTGGCTAAAGAGGCATTGCGTGTTTTGGCAGTAGCCTATCGGGTTTTAGACAGGTCCAGCCCTGACGCGCAGGGGTCTGGTGAGGCAAAGGATATTGAAAAAGAGCTTACATTTGTAGGCCTAATCGCGATGATTGACCCTGCGCGGGAGGAAGTAAAAGAGGCAATAGTCGAATGTAAGGAGGCAGGCATTAAAACGGTGATGATTACCGGAGACCATAAGAATACGGCTGTAGCCATTGCCCGTTCCCTGGGTTTTTTTAAGGAAGATTCCTTGGCTTTGACCGGCGAAGAGTTGGATAGATTAAATGACAATGATTTCTATGGCAAGATACAGAAGATCCCTGTTTATGCAAGGGTTTCCCCCGAACATAAATTACGGATTGTGCGCGCCTGGCGCAGGCGCGGAGAAATCGTGGCCATGACCGGAGACGGAGTAAACGATGCGCCGGCAGTAAAAGAGGCTGATATTGGTGTTGCAATGGGTATCACCGGTACAGATGTCACCAAAGAAGTCTCGGATATGGTGATTACCGACGATAACTTTGCCTCCATTGTCGCTGCTGTTGAAGAAGGAAGGGGAATTTATGACAATATCAAGAAATTCGTGCATTACCTTTTATCCTGTAATGCCGGCGAGATATTGGTGATGTTTGTTTCCTCTCTAATCGGCCTACCTGTGCCGTTATTGCCCATACATATCCTCTGGGTTAACCTGGTAACTGACGGGCTGCCTGCGCTTGCTTTGGGAGTGGACCCGGTTAATCCCGGTATCATGAAGCAGCCTCCGCGCCCGACAAATGAGGCTGTGGTAACCAGGCAAAGGGCATTCTTAATGCTGGCTCAAGGCGCCTTTATTGCCATATGCAGCCTTTTGGCATTTACTTTTGTCCTTTTCATTGAGAAAGAAGGCATTGAGCGGGCAAGAACCGCTGCATTCATCGTGCTTTCCTGCAGCCAGTTATTCCATTCCTTTAACTGCCGCAGCATGTCCGAATCATTATTCAAGCTCGGGGTATTTACCAATAAAAAATTAATTCTTGCCACAGTTGTATCTTTCTTTTTACAAATGGCGGCTGTCTATCTGCCGTTTGCGCAAAAGGTATTTAAAACAGAAGCCTTGGGGTTTTTTGATTGGGTTTTAGTAATTGCGATTTCCTCCTTGCCGCTCTGGGCAATGGAGATTGTTAAGCTGGTTAACAAAAGGAAATTATTCTTGAAAGGGTTATAGTGATTGTCCAGACCCCCAATGGTCCGCACATCATGAATTTTATCTGCTTCCTTACGTTTCTGACTTTTATTTTCATTTTTGGCTTGATTATCTGGGAGAAAATTCCTAGGATGTACCTGGCTATATTCGGCGCGGTATTCGTCATTGTCCTGGGCGTATTTGACCTTAAAGAGGCGATAGATTTCGTCAACTGGGAAACCATCGGCTTCTTGCTGGGGATGTTCCTTTTGATTGAAATACTCGTCGAATCCGGGTTTTTCCGCTGGGTGGCTTTAGCAATAGCCAGGAAATTGAATTACCAACCACTTTTAATACTGATCTTTTTCCCGTTTTTGTCCTTTGGCTTATCGGCATTCATCAGCTCCATAACCGTAATGGTTTTCCTGACCGTGGTTACCTGCGAGCTGTCAGGTCTTTTGAAGTTTGACCCTGTGCCGGTAATCGTAAGCGAGGTAGTCCTATCGAATATAGGAGGCGCTGCCACGCTTGTCGGGGATCCTCCCAATGTAATCCTGGGTACGGTGTTAGGCTTTAACTTCAACGATTTCCTTATCCATAACGGGCCGATAGCCGTAATTTCCGGACTGGCTGCTTTGGGGGTAAGTTTCTTAATGCAGAGAAGGAATTTTTCTAAATTGCATCCGCATGTAAAATTAGAAGACCTGAGAAGTATTGATGCGCGCTCCCAGATAAAAGATAAATACCTGCTTAAGATGGGTCTTGCGGGGATAACTATTGCGCTTATCTTTCTTATTGCCAGGCCCCTGTTTGATAGATTCGGCATTCCCATATATGTTTCTACGGCATCGCTGTTACCCGCCTTTACCATACTCACCTTCGGAGGCAAGAGGGTTTACCGGCACCATTTTATGCGCAGGATTGACGCCGAGACGATCATGTTCTTTATCGGGCTGTTTATCTTAATCGGCGCCCTGGAGAAAAGATTCATTATCCAGATGGCGGCAAACTTCCTTGCCTCGCTGTTTAAGACCCAGGCAGGTTTTATCAGCTCCATATTCTGGGGCTCCGGGATCATCTCCGCTTTCGTGGATAATGTGCCCCTGGCAATGGCAATGACCTATATCATAAAGCAAAGCATCGCAAGCAAAATCGTCTCCGGTCAGGGGATAATGGTGTGGGCAACCAGCTTAGGTGTTGATTTGGGCGGTAATCTTACTCCTATCGGCGCTTCGGCAAACGTAGTGGCGTATTCATACCTGGAAAAGAATTGCACGAGGATTGGTTGGGGTCGCTGGCTGAAATTGGCCCTGCCGCAGGGCCTGGTTGCGCTTTTAGTAAGCTATCTGGGTATTTTGATTAAAATGCAATTAAAATTCTTTTAACGGAAATACAAACTAAGGAGGATCGCCATGTATAAGAAGATATGTTTCATGATTGTGGTATTTGTCTTAGGAGTGGTTATGCAGGCTTGGGCCATGATGTGTGCGGGCCATGAGGAGAAAAAACATCCATTGGTTGCGCAGTCGCAAGACGCCAAAGGAAACGAGCAAGCCGCGTCTGTTTCCGGGCAACAAACTCCGGAGAAAGCTGTGAACGCCGGCAATCGCATCTGTCCGGTTTCCGGAGAGAAGGTCGGGCAGGGCATGGAGCCGGCAACCTATGAATACAAAGGCAAGGCTTACAACTTCTGCTGCACTTCGTGCATAGAGGAATTCAAAAAGGATCCTGAAAAATATATTAAAAAGGTAGAAGAGGAATTACGGGCGAGATCTCAAAAAGAAACGGAAGCCAAACATGAAATGGGAATGATACAAGGAACTTCATCTTCTGAAGGCAGCGGTATGCATGAAGGGCACCATCATTAAAATGAAATCTCATAAATGAGAAATTGAGGTAACGAAAATGAAGAAAACTGTCATTTTCTTATGCCTTTTAATAGCTCTGGCAATTTCTGGCTGTGTTGCCGAGCAAGGATGCGGCGGCGGTGATTGGGGCGGTTCATCCGGCGGACACCAGGGCCACCACCATTATTAAATGATTTATAAATCAGTAAAAATACTGAAAGGAATTTAAGATGCAACTTCATCGTAGGGTTTTATCAATTATTATTTTGTCCGCATGCTTGATGTTTCCTACCGGAGTTACGTTTGCGCAGAATATCCAACCACTAAACCCCGATATTATTTATTCCGCACTTAAATGCTGTAGCTGCCGGATATCTTTTGATAAATGCCTTTGCCCTGAAGCAAAACAGATGAAGGCCTATGTAGACGCGCTTATAGAAAGCGGATTATCCAAAGAAGAAATATTATACAAGTTTGCAAAGAAGTATTCCTTAAATAACATATCGGATAAACAGATAAAAGCTGATATTGAGCAAAGACTGATTAAAGAAGCGGGCGGAAGGCGGCCGCAAATTGCTTTAGGTTTTGTTTCTTTTGATTTTGGCCAGGTAAGCAGGAGACAGGGTACGATTAGCAGAGTCTTTAAATTATACAATCAAGGAAACGCTCTTTTGCTGATTAAAAATATTAAGACATCGTGTCCTTGCGCCAGCGTTTCTTTGAAAGTGGATAAAAGTAAAAGCCGATCTTTTGGGACCGCAGGTGCTCCCGTAAAGTGGCAAATGGAAATTAAGCCTAAGCGGGTTGGAGAATTAGAATTAACGGTGGACCTTGCCAGTCCGCATGTGAAAACAGGAAAACTGATCAGAGATGCCTTGGTTATCAGCAACGACCCTCTTTATCCAGAAATCAATATTAAAATTGTGGCAGATGTTATAGATTAGGAAGAATAGTCTTGATGAAAAACAAAATCGCTTTTTTGTTCTTAAGGGTAAGTTTGGGTATGGTCTTTCTGATGTTCGGGATAGGCAAGTTTAGAAATGATATCTGGGCTGAAACTATCAGGGGTATGGATTTTTTCCTGAAATTACCCTGGGATGTAAGTATTTCTGTTTTCTTAATCGGGGTGTTGGAGGTTTTGACCGGTACAGCTTTGATAGTCGGAGCATTTACCCGTTTCTTTTCCGTGGCAGCAGCGGTACAATTATTGGGCATATTAATTTTACTTAAATTCGGAGAAATCAGGGATATCGCTCTTCTGGGAGCAGCAATATATATGATATTGGTCAGAGATGAATCATTTGGGGTAGATTGGCTGCGTAAAGGACGCGCGGGAGGCTAGGGATGAAAAAATGTTTTGTACTTTCGCGGCCAGAAGTTTGGCCGCTCAAGTATTTCATTAAAGAGGCCGCGGGCAAAAGCCCGCGGAGATTCATTTTTATCATTCCCGTATTTTTGGTTATGTTTATAAACCAGTATTGCCTTGCGGCTAATCCGGTGGAAAGAAAAATCCGTACTTCGCAGGCGCAAGACACTCAAGATTACGAATTATCAGGAAAAATAGAGAATGGCATCAGGGTTATCGAAGTTAAAGCATTCCGCTATAAATTTGAACCTGACCCGATAGTAGCAAAGTTAGGCGAGAGGGTGCGATTGATTGTTACAAGCGCAGACGTTGCTCACGGTTTGGCAATTTCAGAGTTTAAAGTAAATGTATCTATTCCTCCGGGTAAGACAGAAACAGTAGAATTTATTGCCGATAAAAAAGGCACCTTTCATGCCTATTGCAGCGTTTATTGCGGGCCAGGACATCAGGATATGCACGGCGATTTCGTTGTTAAGTAAGGCAGCTATATAATTAAAGTAATAATTTTAGCGGTCATGACCTTCTAGCCCTCCTTACAATAGGGGCACCCAGACCTAAAAATGTGTCCCTATGAATCTCCTTATCGAATTCGAAAAAAAACCGCTTCTTTTCTCCAAACCGGAAGAGGTCATTGCCTGCTATGAACCGTCTGCCCTGAAGGAAGCCATTGATAGGATAGAAGAATTCATTGCCAAAAAATTTTATGTGGCAGGGTTCTTTTCCTATGAAGCCGGCTATTGCCTTGAGGAGAAGCTTTGCCAGGCAGGGCGCTATGATTTTCCGCTTCTCTGCATGGGCGCTTATAAAATGCCGCAGTCCGGTAAGATAGATCTCGATACCCCAAAATCCGATAGCAGCGTAAAGGATATCAACCTTAGCATTACAAAAGAGGCCTACAGCCGCCACATAGAGCGCATACGCGATTATATCCGCCTGGGCGATGTCTATCAGATAACCTACTGCCTGAAAATGCATTTTTCATTCGCAGGTTCTGCCTTCGGGCTTTACCGAAGGCTTTTCAGGAGCCAGCCGGTGCCTTATCCGGCATACCTGGAAACAGATGACTTCAAGATACTTTCCCTTTCCCCCGAGATGTTCATGAAAAAGAAAAATGATTTTATTTCTACCAAGCCTATGAAAGGTACCTGGCCGCGCAACATCCCCTTTATGGATTTAGGAGGACTGAGACTCAAGTATGACCGTAAGAACAGGGCCGAGAACGTGATGATAGCGGACCTTTTGCGTAATGACTTAGGCAGGATAGGCTCCCATGTGAGGGCGCCAGTGTTATTTGAGGTAAGGCGTTATAACACGCTTTACCAGATGACCTCTACTGCCACGGCCAGAATTGACAGGGATATTTCCATATACCGGCTCTTTAAGGCCTTGTTTCCTTCAGGCTCGGTTACCGGTGCGCCTAAAATACGGGCAATGGAGATTATCAGGGAATTGGAGGGCCAGGAACGCAGGATTTACACCGGAGCCATAGGCTATATTACCCCCGATAAGGATTTATTTTTCAATATCCCCATAAGGACGCTTCTTTTACGGCAGGGTAAAGGAGAGATGGGCATAGGCGGGGGCATTGTCTGGGATTCTACGCCTGAAGGGGAATGGGAAGAGGGCTTGTTAAAAGCGAGATTTCTTACGGAGATCGCCGAGTAATATTCTGTTAAAATTTATTCCTAAAACACTTGCAGAGTTTACTTTCGGAGAGTAAAATTAAGCTGTCAGCGGGGGAGTTTCCATACCCTGATAAATTACAGGGTTTAATGCGGCAGGTTAAAACAGGGGGTAATATGGCAAACGGAGATATCTATCTGACCCAGGACGGGTACAATCGGCTGCATGATGAGCTGGAATATTTAAAGATGATCAAGCGCAGGGAGATTTCAAAGGCAATAGGGGAGGCCAGGGAGCATGGCGATATCTCCGAGAATGCCGAATACGATGCCGCCAAGGATGCCCAGGTGCTTAATGAGCGCCGCATAATGGAACTGGAAGATAAATTAAGCAGGGCCAGGATTCTTGAGGACGAAGATATACCAAAGAATGAGGTCATAATAGGAGCAACGGTAAGGTTAAAGGACCTGGATAGCGCAGAGGAAATAGAATATATGCTGGTTGCGGTAGAGGAGGCGGACTATACGCAGAACAGGATTTCCGTGGCCTCCCCCGTAGGCAGCGGCCTGATAGGGCATAAACAGGGCGATGAGGTGGAGATTAAGATACCGGCCGGAATCCTAAGGTATCAGATATTAAGCATAAGCCGGTAAAAAGCCTGCCTCTCCGGCAGGCAGGGAGGAAGGTATGAAAAGCACACCCGTTATAAAGTCCCTTCTCTGGGGCGTGGGAATAATCTTGCTTTTGGCAGCTGCCTTTGACGTTCTGCCAATGCCTGACAATACCGTAATATTTCTGGCCCTGGCCTGTTTTGTGGTCGCCGCAGTGATTAAAAGGATTTCCAAGGACGCCTGTTGCAAATGAATCTCCGCGGGCTAAAGCCCGCGGTTCCTTGAAATGAAATACTTGAACGGCCTCCTTACAGAAAATGTAAGGATTTCACTAGATAAATACATTAGGTGTTCAATTCTCCATCTTTGCCCTAAAGGGCAAAGTTTTTGGCCGCGAAAGTATAATAAGAAACGTCTCGCAGATGTTTAAAAAGGGCGCGCTCTTGTTTTTGTTTCTTTCGCTTCCTATCTTGTTAGCACTCGGAGGCAGGATGCCTGAAAAATGCAATAGCCGGGAAAAGTTAAGGATTTATAATGCCTCAACCGGTAAAATCGAAGAGGTCAACAAGGTTTGCAAGACCGAGCAGGAATGGAAAAGGATACTTACCCCGGAGCAGTTCGCAGTAACCAGGCTAAAAGGGACTGAGAATCCCTATAGCCGGCAATGCCCTATTCCCACCCAGGGCAAGAGCGGTATTTACCAATGCGTCTGTTGCGGTACGGACCTGTTCAAGTATGAAAATAAGTTTGAATCCGGCACAGGCTGGCCGAGTTTCTGGGAGCCACTTTCTTGGCTTAACATAAGCCTGGTAGAAGATTCAAGCTTCGGGTTGCATAGGACAGAGGTTCTTTGTCACAGGTGCGACGCACATCTTGGCCATGTCTTTGATGATGGGCCGCCACCCACGGGAAAGCGTTATTGTATCAATACGGTCAGCCTCAAGTTGTTTGAGCCGGAAACTAAAGTCAAAACAGAGAAGGCGATTCTTGCCGCAGGGTGTTTCTGGGGGGTAGAAGCGGCATTCAGGCAGGTAAAGGGAGTCATTTCCGTAACTTCCGGCTATACCGGAGGAGATTTCAAGAACCCCACCTATGAGGACGTTTCTTCCGGCAAGACGGCCCATGCCGAGGCAGTCCAGATAGAGTTTGATCCGGGAAAGGTTTCCTACCAACAGCTTCTTGATGTGTTTTGGCGCATACATGATCCTACTACCCTTAATCGTCAGGGTCCTGATACGGGCAATCAATACCGCTCCGCGATATTTTATCGCGACAGCCGACAAGAAGAACTTGCCCGGCAATCCAGAGACAAGTTAGAGCAAAGCAGGAAATTCAAGAATAAGATTGTTACCCAGATTCTTCCTGCCAAAGAATTTTATCCGGCGGAGGAGTATCACCAACGCTATTTTGAGAAGAAGGGTATAAAACCCACCTGTCATATTTAAGCAAGAGGAGGTCCGAATGCAGATAGAGAGTTTAAGGGGGAAATTAGTGCTATTCAAGTTCTCCGACGAGATAAGGCAGGACCTTCCTCTTTTCCAGATATTCAAGGATGAAATATGGGCGGTGGTCACAGGGGTGGATGATATCGGCGTATGGATTGAAAATCCCGCATATGAGCTGGGCGTATGGTGGGATGAAAAGGGAGAGCTTATACCCCAAAGTAAACAGGTCAAGGAAAAGGTAAAGACGGATATACTGATTTCCTGGCGTTATATCAAGGGCCTTATGAGCGTTGACGATGAGCGTTTCCAGCGCGTCAAGAATGAAAGGCTCCCCGGTTTTCATAACTATAGGTAATGCCCCTCCCAAAAGCTATGCGGAAAGATAAAATGAGGTTTTCGTGAGCCCCGCACCTTCTAACCGCCCATATTTACGAGAGTTAAAATTTTTAATAGGTTCGTATAAGGAAGAAGGTGCGGGGTGAAGGCCTTTCTTCTTTTTTGTCTGGGTTGCATAAAATATACACGCTACCGCATCAGCCTGTTCCTTGAATTCTTATACAACCTTCCGGAGTTTTTGACAAACAAGGCCAGATTCTTCTGGCTTAACGGATGCAACTGGCGAAGAAATAAAATAGCTTTTAGCGATACCGTCCGCATCAACGTACAGCCTGCGGTATACGACTGGTTCCGTTTTTATACCGACAGGAGCACGGAGATGGCCCAGGAGATGAGGGTATTTATGAGCTTAAGCCGGCAAAAGAAATGCCTGCTTGACGCCGGAGCCCTTTACGGCATATTTTCCCTGGTTTTTGCGCAAAATAATCCATCCGGAATTGCCTATTCCCTCGAGCCCTCGCCCGAACCGTTTAAAATCATGGAATATAACATAAAGGCCAATCCGGGATTACGGATTACTCCCTATATGCTTGCACTGGGTTCTTTTAACGGAAAGCTGAAGATGAAATACGAATGGCAGCATTTGGTATCATTATCCGGACAAGAGGCGCTAAAGGACTATGTGGAGGCAGATGTGGTTACGCTGGATAGTTTCTTGGCTAAACAACAGGTACTGCCCGATATGGTCAAGATAGATACCGAGGGAAGCGAATACGACATATTAAAAGGAGGGGGCGGTTTCTTTAAACGTTCAGAGCCGCTGATTTTCCTTGAGCTGCACGTCCCCTGGCTTGAAAAATTAAGAGTAAGCGTAAGCGATGTCTTTGAACTGCTTGACTCATGGGCCTTTCGGTTTTATAGTATTAAAGGGAAATCCATTAGAGACCCGCTTGCCTTTTTCGGTTCCAGGCAGAATTACAGATTAATTTGTAGCAAGCGTGCACTATAGGCAAGAAGGAAAAATAATATGAAAAAGGGTTTTACTCTGGTTGAATTAATAGTCGTCGTCATAGTCATCGGTATCTTGGCATCGGTAGGCATCCCGCAATATCGTAAGGCCCTGGAGAGGGCACGCGGGGCAGAGGCTTATGCCGGGTTATCTCATATCCAGGAGGCAGAAAAGATATATTATGCTATAAACGAACATTATCTGACTACCGCAGACGCCAGTATCAGCCAGGAAGAATTGAGGGCTTTGGATATCAGCCTGCCGCAGACAGGATGGGATTTTACAATAACCTCTGACGATACGGGTGAGGATTTTACGGCCACCGCTACCAGGAAAGCCGATAGGGGACCATGTTCGGCCGAGCCAAACAATACCGTCAGCATGGACCAGAGCGGCACGATGGTAGATCTTTGGAAACTGTGCGTGGATAATCTGTAATGGGCAGGCAGGAATGAGCAGTGACGGAAAATTATTGATTTTTTCATGACAGGGAGGTATCATAGATAAAATGTTTAAGGTGGAATTAGCTCATAGGCAGGACTATGTTTTTGAAGCCAGTGCGGGGAATTCCAGGCTGACGATTGATGCCAAAGGCCAGGCAGTGGGTCCTCTTGATGCCCTGCTTATAGCGCTGGGCAGCTGCATAGGCGTATATACAAGAAAATACGCAGAATCGGCAAAATTAGACATAAAGGATTTCAGGGTCGCGGTAGAAGCAGAGTTGAGTAAGGAGCAGCCTTTACGCTTTTCAGAAATAAAGGTAAGATTAGAGCTGGGACAGACACATTTGGATGAGCGCCGCAAGAAGGCAATACTGGAGTTTATCAAAAACTGCCCTGTCCATAATACCCTCAAGGGTAATCCCGTAGTTTCCGTAGCGATAAGCTAGGACTAAAATGAAAAAACGTATTTTTTATTACGACACCGATTGCGGAGGCGTTGTTTATTACGCCAATTACCTGAAGTACCTGGAAGAGGCCAGAACCGAATATTTTGAAACAAAGGGTTTCAATATCAAGAAACTGGCTGAGAAAGGCACGATGTTTGTGGTCGCCAGGCAGGAAATAGATTATAAGTTTCCGGCTTGTTACGGTGATGTCCTTGAGGCAAAGAGCTGGGTGGAGGATATCTCTAACGTAAAAATAGTATTTGCCGGGGAGGTCACAAACCAAGAGGGGAAAACGATTTGTTCTGCCAAGACCATCCTTGTTTGCGTGAGCAAAGAATTGAAGCCTCAGCCCATGCCGCAGCAACTACGCAAGGCTCTTCAGGGAGACCTCGGTAAAACCGGTGCTTAAAAAGGGGTAACATGGATTTTTTTTCAGCGATTAAGAAAAGACGCAGCGTAAGAGAGTATCTGGATAAACCTGTGCCCGTAAGATTGCTGGAAGAAATCGTTGACGCGGCAAGGTTCGCGGCTACCGCAAGAGGCATACAACCCTGGGAGTTTGTGGTGATTACAGACCCTAAGGCCCTGCAGGGATTAGCCGCTCTTGCGGAGAATGCCAGGTTCTTGGCCCAGGCAAAGGCCTGTATCGCTGTTTTCTGCAGCGATACCAAGTATTATCTTGAGGACGGCTGCGCCGCTACGGAAAACATGTTGCTGGCAGCTACCGCACTTGGCATCGGTTCCTGTTGGGTAGCCGGTGACAAAAAGCCCTATTGCCAGGAAATAACCGCAATGCTTGGGGTGCCTGCGTCCTTTAAGTTGGTGAGCCTTGTTTCTTTGGGCTATCCTAAAAGAAAAGATGCCTTGAGGGTTATCGAAAAGAGAAGCGCGCAGGAACTTATTCACCGGGAAAGATTCTAAGATGAAAAAAGAGTTGATTGTAGTAGGAGACAGGGTCCTGATACTTCCGGAAGACGACATAGACCGCACCGATGCCGGCCTGTATCTGCCCCAGGGCGTAAAAGAGAAGGAAAAGGTGCAGATAGGCAGGGTAGTCAAAACCGGGCCCGGTTATCCCGTTCCTGACCCGTCAAAGCTTGATGCCGAGCCCTGGCAGACCACCCAGGGCGAAAACCAGTATTTTCCCCTGCAGGCCAAGGAGGGCGACCGTTGTATATTTTTAAGGAACTCCGGGGTCGAGCTTGAATATGAAGGCAAGAAATATATCGTTGCCCCGCATTCGGCGATACTGGTAATCTTGAGGGATAATTAAAATGGCGAAGATAAATTTACAGAGCAGGTCGGTATTCATTATCAGCCAGGCAGGATGCCTGCTGCCGCTTTTAATCCTTTTTAACCTTTTCTTCGGCTGGCTTTTCCTAAAGCCATTGCACTGGCTGCTTATAGAGGCAGCCCTGGTAGCCCTTTTTATAGCCAATGCCGCAATTTTTACCCGCTATATAAACTCCGCGATGAAGAAAAGAAGCAACGTTGTTGACGTAGAGGCAAAGGTAATAGAAGACAGGGAAAAATTAAAGTAAAACGATTTTGATTGACATTTTACCGAGTTGTGTTAGCATAGCCACTATTTAATAGTGGCTTTTCAGTTAACAACGACCGAACCAAGCGGATGGTTCGGCGTGCATCCGTATGCAACGCCCAATTCTATTTGATGAATTGGCATATACTTGTGTGTAGCGCCCAAACCTATCGGATGGTTTGGCGTACACCCGTGTGTAAGGAGGGACTTAGAAATGTTTGATTTACTTATCTTAGCGCCCGTAGGTTCTATCCTTGCTTTGGGATTTGCCTTTTACTTAGGCGTATACGTTTTAAAGCAGGATGAAGGCAATGAAAAGATGCGCGAGATTGCGCAGGCAGTAAGGATAGGTGCCAGGGCATATCTTAAAAGGCAATACCTGGGTGTGCTGATATTCTTCGCGGTAGTGTTTTGCCTGCTTTTGGCCCTTGCCTTTAAAGGATACCTGGTTATTTTTGTGCCTTTCGCTTTTCTGACCGGAGGGTTCTTTTCGGGTCTCTGCGGTTTTATAGGTATGAATATCGCTACGCAGGCCTCCAACCGTACAGCCAGCGCAGCAATGAAGAGCCTTAATTCCGGCTTACGCGTGGCATTTTCCAGCGGAGCTGTAATGGGGCTTACCGTAGTGGGACTGGGCCTGCTTGATTTAAGCTTCTGGTATTATTTCCTGAATCTCTATTATGGCAGTTACAGCATACCTGTCTGGATTCCCGGCTGGCTTGCTTCCCATCTACAATGGCTTTTTATCGCTCATCCGCTGCCTATGGGCACGGATAAGATTACCGCGATTACTTCCACCATGCTTTGCTTTGGAATGGGCGCAAGCTCACAGGCATTATTTGCGCGCGTAGGCGGAGGCATTTTTACCAAGGCAGCGGATGTAGGCGCGGATTTAGTCGGTAAGGTTGAGGCAGGGATTCCCGAAGATGACCCGCGTAACCCCGCGGTTATCGCAGATAACGTAGGGGATAACGTAGGGGATGTGGCTGGCATGGGAGCTGACCTTTATGAATCTTATGTCGGTTCAATCGTAGCTACCTCTGCATTAGGCGTGGCAGCAGGCCTGGGAATATCAGGGGTGACTGTGCCTATGGTTATGGCAGCAGTAGGGGTTATCTCTTCAATAATCGGAACATTTTTTGTGCATAGCAAGGAAGAGGCAACCCAGAGCGTGCTTTTGGCTGCTTTAAGAAAGGGAGTTTTTACCAGTTCATTCTTAGTAGCAATACTTTCTTTTCCTTTAGTGGTATTTACACTTGGCTGGCAGCATCTGGGCGTATATTGGGCAGTGCTTGCGGGTTTACTTGCAGGCGTATTAATAGGCCTGGTGACCGAATATTATACATCCAGCGGTTTTAAGCCCACCCGTTTTATTGCCGAACAATCCCTTACCGGGCCTGCCACCGTCATTATCGGCGGGCTTGCCGTGGGTATGATGTCTACGGCGATACCGGTTATCGTAGTGGGTATTGCTATCCTGGCGAGTTTCTTTTTATCCGGCGGCAGGATAGGAGACCCTGCAACCTTGGGCATCGGGCTTTACGGCGTGGCTATTTCCGCAGTCGGCATGCTTTCTACCCTTGGCATAACTTTAGCTACCGATGCTTATGGTCCGGTGGCAGATAATGCCGGTGGAAACGCCGAGATGTCGCATCTTCCTCCGGAGGTGAGAAAACGTACTGATGCCCTGGATGCTTTAGGTAATACTACCGCAGCTACCGGAAAGGGTTTTGCCATAGGTTCAGCTGCTTTGACTGCTTTAGCTTTAATCGCCGCTTACCGGGACCAGGTGGATTTAATTGTCCAGCAGCGCGGCATAAAGTTCTCCCTGGATTTAAGCCTTATGAATCCCAATGTTCTGGTAGGCTTGTTTATCGGCGGCATGCTCCCGTTTTTGTTCTGTTCCATGACCATGCGCGCTGTGGGTAGGGCCGCGGGCAAAATAGTAGTGGAAGTAAGAAGGCAGTTTAAGGAAATAGCCGGGCTTATGCAGGGCAAGGCAAAGCCGGATTATGCCCGTTGCGTGAATATCTCTACCGCTGCCGCACAAAAAGAGATGGTCATACCTTCTTTGCTTGCGATAACCGCTCCCATCGTCGTGGGTTTACTCGTGGGGGTAAACGCGGTAGCGGGCCTTTTGACTGGAGCTACGGTTTCCGGCTTTGTGCTAGCGGTAATGATGGCTAATTCCGGAGGGGCCTGGGATAATGCCAAGAAATATATAGAGGAGGGCCATCACGGCGGTAAGGGCTCTGCCGCGCATAAGGCAGGAGTAGTAGGGGATACCGTAGGCGATCCTTTTAAAGATACTTCCGGGCCCAGCCTGAATATTTTAATCAAGCTGATGTCCATGGTTTCCATAGTTTTTGCATCCTTTATTATCAGCAATACCCTCTTTAAATAAGGAGGTAAAAAAACAAAAGGGCACCTAGCAATGGGTGCCCTTTTTTATTTGTTTATACGGTTATTTTCGGTGCTATAATTATAAGATATGAACGACCTGGAGTTTGTCCAGCGCTGCGCCAAAGGGGACAAGCAATCCTGGAACCTGTTCATCGAAAGATATTCCCGCCTGATATACAACTATATCCACAGCGTTCTAAAGATAAAAGGCATCCTTCCTAATCCGGATAATCTGCAGGACATATTCCAGGAGATATTCGTAGCTTTGACCGCTAATGACTTCCGAAAGCTGAAGACCTTTCAGGCAAGAAACGGCTCAAGCCTTGCCAGCTGGTTGAGGCAGGTTACCATAAATCACACCATAGACCATATCCGCAAGTTCCGCGTCAATCTTTCGCTTGAAGAAGAAAACGAAGACGGCCTGGCCTTACAGGAGATTATCCCGGATAAGGCAGAATCGGCTTTGGATAAGCTTTCCAGGGATGATTTGTTTGGGCAGCTTAAAGATTGCATCAGCCAATTGACTACGGCCGAACGTTATTTTCTTGAATTGCATATAGATAAAGATATGGCCTTAGAAGAGCTAAAAGGGCATCTTGGGATTTCGCGGGCAGCCGCGGATATGCGCAAGTCCAGGATCGTGGGAAAACTCAGGGATTGTTTTAAGCATAAGGGATTAGTGTTAGATTCTTGAGGTTTCTTCGTCTATTATCCCGGAAAGGACTAATTTATGACAAGGGCAATCGAGAAAGTGATAAAAATGGTTTACCGGAAATACAAGGCTACGCCTAAGGAGGGTTGCGCCATGCATCCTGACGAAGAAACCTTCGCCTGCTTTTTGGATAACAGGCTGGACAAAGGACAAAAAGAGCATTTTATGGAGCATATTGTCTCTTGCCCTGGTTGTTCTGAGGTCTTAGAGGTACAGTTGAAATTAAAAGAAGGCCAGGGATTAGAAGTACCTCCGAATCTGGTATCCTGGGCAAAAGCCCTGGTTTGTCCTGATATCAAAGGGAACATCCTGGAGGTTGCCTTGAGGGTAAAAGACAGGGTGATAGAAATATTGAGTACAAGCGGAGATATACTGCTCGGCCAGGAATTCGTACCTGTACCGGTATTACGCAGCCGTAAAGACGGTGAATTCAGGGACGAAATATATATCCTGAAGGATTTCGAAGAGAACAGGGTAGAGATAAAAGTAGAAAATAAGGATAAGGGACTTTTCTACCTGACGGTCACCGCCAAAGACAAACAGACGCAAAAGGCGCTTGCTGATTTGCGTTTTACGCTCATAAAAGGCGGTATCGAACTTGAGTCGTATTTTTCGGAGAAGGGAAAGGCCGCGTTTGAACACGTGGAATTCGGCAAATACACAATCGAAATATCCTCTTCAGCGGGGAAACTTGCCGAGGTTATGTTAGATTTGAGGGATTAAAACCATGAACTCAGATTCTAACTCTCTGGTACTGGAAGTTTCCCTTGCCGGCAATCAGTTAAGAGCAGCCCTTTTTGACCGCAGAGATTTTTCGCATACCCTAAGACGTTCCAGCCGCGCGATTGTATTCCTGGAAGAAATAGATAGATTGAATCAGGAAGTCATCTCCGTTCTCAAGAAGTGGAACGAGAAGGGCCGTCAGGATGAGGAGCTGCTATTATCCCTCAAGAAAACAGGCAGGCTTCTTTGGGATAATCTATTACCCAGGCCGGTCAAGGAGAAACTCCAGTCCGTAGAAATCAGGAATCTGATCCTCTACCTTGACGAAGAACTCATACATATCCCCTGGGAACTTCTCTTTGACGGAGAGGAATTCTTATGCCTGAAATTCAATTTGGGCAGGCAGTTGATAACCAGAGAAGATTCAACCGAGGCAAAATACAGGCAACTAGGGCCTAAGGTAAAGATGCTCATTATCGCAGATCCTACCGGAGAACTAAGCTCGGCTTACCGGGAGGGACTGGAGATTAAAAATCAGCTTGACCGCAAGCTTAAAAACATCAATGTTGATTTTAAATCCAGCCGCATCAATAAGCTTGATGTGAAAAGGAATTTACCGGATTATGATATTGTCCATTTTGCCGGGCACTGCGAATATGACATTTCCCGGTTACGGGCAACGGGTTTGGTTTTTAACGACGGGTGCCTTAGCCCGCAAGAGGTGCTTTCCCTCACCGGCAAAGACGTCTTCCTGCCTTGCCTTGTTTTTTCAAACGCCTGCAATTCCGCAAAACAGGAGACGATAGATCCGGCCTACCAGCAGAGTACTTATAGTCTGGCCTCTTCATTTTTACTTTCGGGGGTCAGGCATTATATCGGAGCCGTAACCAGGATAAATGATACAGCCAGCGCCTTATTTGCCAGGGAGTTTTATAGCCAGCTTTCAGCCGGAGCTTCCGTAGGGGAATCACTCAAGGCCGGCCGCATAAAGTTGATCAAGATATACGGCTTAAACCGCGGCTCTTGGACAAACTATATCCTTTACGGAGACCCATCCTATAAGATATTCTCCGGTCAGGCAAAAGCAGCCCGCCGGCGTCCGCAATTTAATATCTTACGTTTAAGGAAGGCGGTATTTAAATCGTTGGTTATTCTTGCGTTGGCTTTTCTTTCACTGTCCCTTTACTACATACTGCCTACCATTAACCCCAATGTTTACTTCCGGTTTATGAAGGCGGAGAGGTCCTTTCAGAGGGGGCAAAATGAAATATCGCTGGCTATTGCAGAGGATATCGTTAGACTTCAGCCGGATTTTTTAGAGGCATATCCGCTTCTTGCGGAAATAAACTTAAGGCTGGGTAACCGTAGCCAGGCATTGAGGTATTATTTCGAATACGCCTTACAGAGCGAGAAGAAGAAAAACATGCATCAATTGGCAGCGGCTGATATCGGCATAGGATGGGTCTATCAGACCCAGGGAGAATATGAAAAGTCCCACGAATATTATACAAAGGCCCTTTCTATTGCTTCTTCGCGGCAGGATGCCTTGAATGAGGCGAAGGCATTAAGGAAGCTGGCACTCTGGTATATGGATAAATACGAATACGACAAGGCCCTTGAGCTTTTGACCAAAAGCTCTGAGATAAACAGGACCAGGCAGCAATATTACAGTCACAGGTATAATCTGGCATGCGATTATTTTGACATGGGCTTGGTATTTACCAATAAAAATGATTTTGTGACCGCCCAGCAATTTTATACCAAGAGCAGGAAGCTGTTTGAGAAAATGAAACTGAAGAATGAGTTAAGCGATTGTTATTTCAATCAGGGCGAGATTTACCTGTTTAATAAAGAATACCATAAAGCCATGGACAGCTATATGAAGGGATTACGCATAGACCTGGCGCATAATAACAAGTCCAACCTTGCCAGCGATTATAATATGATAGGGGAACTGTATGTGGTGATGGACGATACCGCAGGGGCGGGAAAATATTTCAGGGATGCGATTTTGGTATCCAAAGAGATTAACGCCATGCCTGAATTGGCGGCAGCCTACCATAATCTTGGACTTTTGTATAAGCATAAGGCAAGAAAGAATAAGGCCAGGGAATACCTGCGTTTGGCACAGGAGATATATTTCAGGACAGACCAGGTAACCTACCGGAAGATACAGGAAGAAATTTTTTCCCTCGAGCAATAGCACATCCTGCCTGCCGTATAAATCCGCGTTAGATTATCGCTCTTTCTACCGTCAATTTGGGTAGGAGGTGCGAGATGAAAATCATAAAAATATTCATATTATGTCCTGCCGTCTTATTTTTATGCAGCACTGACCTTTTTTGTTCTGATATGGAATGGAAAGGAATAGATAGAGGCAATATAAAGGTAAGGTCCGTGCTTATCGGGCCGCAGGATGCAAGTAAGATATATATCGGTACAGACTCAGGGATATACCGTACAGAGGATGCCGGAGAGAATTGGAGGAACGTCCTTATGCTTAAAGGTAAAAACAGGGGCATAAACTTTCTTTCCTTCGGCATCCGCAGCAACGCGGATGTAATTTACGCGGCGACTCAGGGGGGATTGTTCTATAGCCCTGACAAAGGCGCAAGCTGGAAAAGGATTTTCCGCGGTAGGAATGATTACGAGAGGGATTGCACCGCGGTCTGTATATTCGGAGATGCTATCCTGTTGGGTACAAAATCCGGGTTATTCGTAAGCCATGACCGCGGCAGGAGCTGGCATAAAGGAAAAGGGGAAATAGGCAATAGCCGGGTCTTGAGCGTTTCATTCAATGACCGCGGCTGTGCCTTTGTAGCTTCGGTAGTAGGGGTTTTTAAGAGTCAGGATAGAATGGAGAGTTGGGAAAAGATATTTGTCATTCAGCCTACGGAAAAAGATGATGATAACGGCGACTTAGTGGAAGAAGACAGCGATGAGGAAGCCAAGTCATCCGCAGTGGAATATTTGTCGGTTGACCCGAACAGCCAGGGGCATGTTTATCTTGCTACGACAAGAGGGGTTTACAGAAGTACGGATGCGGGAGATTCCTGGAGTACCCTGACAGAGGAAGGGCTCCTGAATAAAAAGGTATATTTCGTATATGTGTCGCAAGATTCCGGTGTTTACGCGGTCAATACATCGGGGATTTTCAGATATCAAAATGAACGCTGGCAGGAAATATCGTTGCGCCTCGATGCGGGCAGGATAACTTATTTTCTAAAAGATAGGCAGGGAAATCTTTATGCCGCAGGAGAAAAGGGCCTTTTTCGTTCCACCGGAGCAAGCCCCGGCTTTATAATCGAAAAAAACAGACTGGATGCCTATATTTCCGGAGAGCCGGCAATTTCCGAAGTGCAGAAAGAGGCGATAAAATACGCAGAAGTCAGCCCGGAGAAAATAATCCAATGGAGAAGGAAGGCTTCCACTAAAGCATTGCTGCCCAGTATGAGCGTGGCAATTGACCGCAATACGACAGACCTCTGGCACTGGGAATCAGGCTCCAGTACCAAGTGTGACGACGATACTTTAAGAAGGGGAAGGGACAGCCTGGACTGGGGTATTAGTTTAAGCTGGGATTTAAGTGAGTTGATCTGGAATCAGGACCAGACATCCATAGACGTCCGTTCCCGGCTGATGGTCCAGTTAAGGTCAGACATACTTGATGAAGTTACCAAGCTTTATTTTGAGCGTATAAGGGTAAAGATGGATATCGCTCAACTCTCCATATACGAGAATAAAAAACGCCTGGAAAAGGAAGTAAGATTAAGGGAGTTAACCGCTTCTATTGATGCTTTGACCGGCGGTTATTTTTCCAGAAGATTAGCTGCTGGCGGCAGGGGATAATTTATTGACAGGTTCGAAAACGCCCTCACTGTCAATCCTAAAATGGAATTGAAGGTTGACATTTATTAAAGGTAGCATTAACATAGTAAAAAGGATACAAAATATGCCGCCGCATAATCCGATTATCAGGAAATTTAAGTCTTCTGACAGGGAGGCAGTAAGGAGTATTACTTATAACGCAGCTTTTCTGGGGGAGCCGGCAGCTGCTTTTTTTGACGGAGAAGAAATCGTCAGCGATGCCTTGACATTATATTTTACGGATTATGAGCCGCAGTCATATTTTGTCGCCGAGGTTGAAGGAGGGGTAGTTGGTTGCCTTGCCGGAACGAAAAATAAAAATATGTCCGAGAAGGTCAGCAGGAATAAGATCTGGCCGTATCTATTGCGCAAGGCATTATTAAGCGGGGCTTTCTTCAAGAAGAAAAACCTCGCTTTTATTTTTAATTCACTTTCAAGCATATTCCGCGGAGAGCATAAAATCCCCGATTTTACCGCGGAATACCCTGCCACCCTTCATATTAATATTAAAGATGGTTTTCGCGGCAAGGATATAGGCTCTATGCTGATGGATGCCTATCTGGATTATCTTAAAGAAGAAGGTATCCCCGGTGTGCATCTGGCTACTATGTCAGACCGGGCGGCTAATTTCTTCAGCAAGCAGGGTTTTGTCTTGCTTTATAAAGGTACCAGGTCATATTTTCGCCACATCCTGCACCGGGATGTCCCCCTTTACATATACGGCAAGAAGTTGATTTGAATATAGTTACCGTGTCTCTAAAACTTCTTGCAAACCCTATGCAATTGTGATATTTTATAAAAGCCCTCCGATGTTTAAACAACCCAATTAAAAGGATGAAGGAATGAGCACAATACATTTGACCGACAGCAATTTCAAAGAGGAAGTGATCGATTCGGAGATACCGGTTTTGGTGGATTTTTGGGCCAATTGGTGCGGGCCGTGCAAGATGATTACCCCGATAGTAGAAGAGCTGGCCAGGGAATACAAGGATAAGATTAAGATCGGCAAGCTGGACGTGGACTCCAACCCTAAAATCGCCACGCATTACGGCATAATGTCTATTCCTACCCTGATGTTTTTCAAGGACTCCAGGGTGACGGACCAGGTCATGGGTGCCCTGAGCAAGCCGGAGCTTAAGAGAAAAATAGAAGAGTGCCTTAGGTGAAAAAGGTATTTATCGCCGCCACCAAGCAGAATGACGGTAAGACCACGGTTTCCCTTGGTCTTATCCGTAATTTTCAAGCCAGATTCAAGAAGGTCAGTTTTATCAAGCCTATCGGACAGCGCTATCTTGAAGAGGAAGGCCAGAAGATAGACGAGGATTCTGTCCTTATAGAGGAGGTTTGCGGCATCAAATGCGGGCTTAAGGATATGAGCCCCATTGCGGTTGAAAAAGGCTTTACCGAGAAATATATCGTCCGTCCCGATAAGGATTCGATCAGCAGGCAAATCAAGAATGCCTTTAACCGCGTAGCCAAGGACCAGGATCTGGTTGTCATTGAGGGCACGGGGCATGCAGGCGTAGGTTCGGTCTTTGACCACTCCAATTCAACTGTAGCCAGGCTGCTCGGCTCGAAAGTAATAATTATATCTTCCGGCGGCATCGGCAGGCCCATTGATGAAATCATACTTAATAAATCGCTGTTTGAAAAAGAAGGCGTAAAGGTACTGGGTGTCATTATAAATAAGGTCCTTCCGGACAAATTAGAGAAGATAGCAAAACTGGTGAGAAAGGGGCTCCAGCGTAAGGGTATCAGGGTGCTTGGCGTGCTTCCTTATGAGCCGGAATTAAGCAGGCCTAGCATAGAGCAGATACTGGAAGAGACGGACTTTGAATTACTATCCGGTAAGGAGTTTGTGGAGAATTCAGTCAGCCATGTCTTGGTAGGTGCTATGGAGCCGCAGGATGCGCTGCAGTATATCCTTGACGACAGCCTTATGATCATCCCCGGAGACAGGCAGGACATGATTATGGCGGTATTAAGCTGTTTCCGCCAGGAGAATAAAGAAAAGCTTAAGGTCGCCGGCATCATCCTTACCGGAGCCATTGTGCCGGATAAGCCGCTTATGGATTTATTGTATAAAGCGGGCGTCCCGGTATTATTGACCAAATCGGATACGTATAACGTGGCTACGGCCGTCCATGACCTTACGGTAAAAATAAGGCCGCAGGATAAGGGCAAGATAGAGGCGGTAATAAAATTGATAAAAAACAACGTTGATTTTGAAAGTATCTTGAGGGGGATATAAAGATGAACGCTATTGAGAATATTCGCAGCAAGGCAAGAAAGGACGTAAAGACGATTATTCTGCCCGAGTACGACGATGCGCGCGTAATCCAGGCAAGCCGCATACTTGAGTCAGAAGGCATTGCCAGGCCCCTGCTCCTCTCGCCGGATAAGGTTGATAAGAAAGAAAAGCAGCGCTACATAGAGGAGTTTTATGAGGCTCATAAGTTCAGGAAAGAGCTTGATCTTGAGACCGTCAAGCAGTTGTTTGAAGACACGCTTTATTATGCGGCGATGATGACCAGGGAAGGCAAGGTTGACGGCCTGGTCGCAGGTGCCAGCCATACTACCCCGGATATGGCCAGGGCTTGCATGCGTTGCATAGGCATGGAGGAACGTTTTAATGTGGTCTCAAGTTGTTTTATTATGGAGGTGCCGGATTGCGAATACGGAGACCAGGGTACCTTTATTTTTGCCGATTGCGGAATAATCCCAGACCCCAAGCCAAGGCAGTTAGCCTGTATTTCCATTTTTGCGGCTGAACTTGCCACTAAGGTCCTGGGTATTACCCCGAGAGTCGCTTTATTGAGCTATTCCACGCGCGGCTCTGCAAAGGGCAGGGAGATAGAAAAGATTGACGAAGCGCTGGAGATCCTTAAAAGTACAGCTCCGGATTTATTGGCTGACGGAGAATTACAGGTAGATGCTGCCATTGTCCCGGAGGTAACCAAGATTAAGTATCCCGACAGCCCCCTTGAGGGCAGGGGAAACATATTGATTTTCCCTAGCCTCGAAGCGGGGAATATAAGTTATAAACTCGTGCAGCGGCTGGCAAAGGCCAGGGCGTTGGGCCCGTTATTCCTGGGCTTGAATAAACCTGCGAGCGACCTTTCCAGGGGATGCCTTGTTGAAGACGTGGTAGATTGCGCCGCAGTTACGGCGATAAGGGCTCAATAAAAATGAAAATACTGGTTCTTAATAGCGGAAGTTCTTCCATAAAATACAAACTTTTCCGTATGCCTTTAGCACGGCTAGTTTCAAAAGGTATCATCGAGCATATAGGCGAAGAGGGCTCACAGGTCCCTGACCATTACAGCGGATTAAAGCTTATCCTGGGCAAGGTAAATAACGTGGATTTAATCGGACATCGCGTTGTGCACGGTGCGGAGAAATTCAAGAAGCCGGTCATCATAAATGATTCTGTGGTACGCAAAATCAGGCATTGCGCTAAGCTCGCCCCGCTGCATAACCCTGCAAATCTCGCCGGTATCCTTGCCTGCAGGAGGCTTTTGCCGGGAATAAGGCAGGTGGCAGTCTTTGATACCGCTTTTCACCAGACCATTCCCGCACATGCCTACATCTACGGCCTGCCTTACGAATACTATAAAAGACTGGGTATCAGGAAATACGGTTTTCACGGCACCAGCCATGAATATGTGGCGCATGAAGCCAGCCGTATGCTAAAAAGGCCGCTGCACGAATTGAAGCTAATCACCTGCCATTTAGGGAATGGCTGCAGTATCACCGCGATTGATAAAGGCAGGTCAATAGATACGAGTATGGGTTTTACCCCTTTGGAAGGCCTGTTGATGGGCACGCGCTGCGGTGATATAGACCCGGCATTGGTTACCTATTTGATGGACAGAAGAAAACTTTCTATTGCCCAAATGGACAGGATTTTAAACAAGGAAAGCGGCTTAAAGGGGATTTCCGGAATCAGTAATGATATGCGGGTATTGGAGGCCAGGGCCAGGGTGGATGACGGCCGGGCAAAACTGGCCATAGACGTGTTTGTTTATCGCATAAAAAAATATATCGGCTCCTATATCGGGGTTATGTCCGGTTGCGACGCGGTCGTCTTTACCGCGGGCATAGGGGAGAACCAGGAGCGGATCAGGCGGCTGGTGTGTAAAGATTTATTTTTGCACCTGCGTAAAAGACCGCGCGTGCTGGTTGTCGCTACCGATGAAGAGGTGATGATTGCCAGGCAGTCTTATTTGCTAATAAAGGCAGGGGAGGAAAGATAAAATGTTCAGAATTATCCTTAAATCCAAAATACATCTGGCTACGGTAACCGAGGCGAATCTGCATTATGAGGGCAGTATTACCATTGACAGCCGGCTGATGAAAGCCGCGGATATAATCAAGGGAGAAAAGGTAGAGGTGCTCAATTTGAACAACGGCCAACGCATCGAAACATATGCCATAGAAGGTAAGCCGGGTTCCGGGGTGGTCTGCCTTAACGGCCCTGCCGCCAGGAGCGGATGCGTGGGGGATAAAGTGGTAATACTTTCCTACTCCTTCGTTGAAGAAAGAGAAGCCGGTAAGCAAAAGGCAAAGGTGGTAAAGGTAGATGGCAGAAACCGGATTAACAATTAAGATTTTTGGCGATCCTTCCTTAAGGAAGAAGTCAAAACCTGTCAAAAAACTAACCCCGGGACATCGCCAGCTTTTAAGCAAGATGGCCCAGCTTATGTATGAATCTTCGGGGGTAGGCTTGGCTGCGCCACAGGTAGGGGTAAACGAATGCCTGATCGTCGTGGACACAGGGGAAGGGCTTTATAAACTGGTTAATCCACGCATTGTGGAGAAAAAAGGGAGACAGGCAATAGAGGAAGGATGCCTTAGCGTGCCGGGCATATGCTTTAAGGTGAGCCGTTCAAAGAAAATCAAGTTAGAGGCCTTAGATGAAGAAGGTAAGCCCCTGACCATAGATGCCCAGGACCTCCTGGCCTGCGTTTTCCAGCACGAGATAGACCATCTCAAGGGAAAACTGATAGTTGATTACGCGTCTTTGCTGAAGAAGATACAGTTTAAGAAAAAGCTGGCGCTATTGAAAAAGAAAGCCAAAGATGAAAAGTCATATCGCCTCCTTGCCTGATTGGCTTAGGCAGGAGATCCCGCATGAGGATACGCTGCGCAGGATGCGTTTTTTTTCCGAGAGGGGTGTGTTTACCGTTTGCCGCGAGGCAAAATGCCCCAACCACTCGAAATGCCTGGAAGGCAATGAACTTACCTTTCTTATTTTAGGTAAGACCTGTACGCGCCATTGCAGGTTCTGTAATGTAGAAAAATCCTCCGGAGAAAGATTGTACCTGGACCCCGATGAGCCCCGCAGGGTTTCCCGGGTAATAAAGGAATTGGGCCTTAGTTACGTAGTCATAACTTCTGTAAGCCGCGATGACCTGGCGGATTGCGGGGCCTCTGGTTTCGTCGAGACTATCCGTCTGATACGGCTGCAGGATGAGGGCATAAAAATAGAGGTGCTTATTCCGGATTTCCACGCTGATACGGCAAACCTGAAGATGGTAATCGAAACAGCTCCGCAGGTAGTCGGGCATAATCTGGAGACGGTAAAAAGGCTTTATGGCCGGTTAAGGCCGGAATCCGATTATAATGTATCACTGGATGTCCTTGATAAAATAAAGAGGATTAATCCGGCAACGGTCACTAAATCGTCGCTTATGCTGGGACTGGGAGAGACTTACGCTGAGATTTTGGATGCCCTGGCTGATTTAAGGGATAGAAGATGCGACATAATTGTCCTTGGCCAATACCTGGCACCCACTTACAAACATTATCCGGTCAAGGAATTCATAAGCCCGGAGCAATTTCGGAAATTAGAGGATAAGGCCAGAGGCATGGGATTTAAGGCTGTTTTGGCTGCGCCTTTGGCAAGGAGCTCTTACAGGGCGGCTGAGGTTTACAGGGATAGCTTATGTATGAACTGATAATCATAGGGGCAGGCCCGGCAGGATTGACCAGCGCCCTTTACGCGGGCAGATATCGCTTTAAGACGCTGGTTTTGGAAAAAATGGCCGTAGGCGGACAGATTGTCCTTTCTCCTACAATAGACAACTTTCCTGCTTTTCCCGGAGGCATTGCCACCCAGGAGTTGATAGAGAGGATTAAAAACCAGGTTGATGAATTAGGGGTGGAGTTTTCCTTTGATGAGGTCCTGGCAATAGAAGAAGAGTCCTCCGGCTACAAGGTGCGTACCGCGGAAAAATCCTATAATGCGCAAACACTGATTATCGCCAGCGGCGCGCAGGCAAAGCGGCTTGGGGTAAAAGGCGAAGAAGAGCTTACGGGCAGGGGAATCTCCTATTGCGGTACCTGCGACGGACCGTTATTCAGGGATAAGGAGATCGTGCTGGTGGGCGGGGGGGACCGCGCGATAGAAGAGGCGATCTTCCTTTCCGGTTATGCCTCCAAGGTAAGCGTAATCCACCGCAGGAAAGAACTGCGTGCCTCGAAGATACTCCAGGAGAAGGCAGCGGCAAACCGTAAAATACATTTTATCCTCGGAGCGGTTGTGGAAGAAATATCCGGCAAGGGCAGGGTAGAAGCGGTAAAGGCAAGGAGCCCGGCTGATAATTCCCTGCTTAAGATCAGCTGTTCCGGAGTTTTTATCTTTGTAGGTATAAAACCAAATACCGATTTCTTAAAAAACTTCTTGGAATTGGACGAGGCGGGATTTATAATTACAGCTCAGGATTTAGCTACTTCCAAAAAAGGCATATTCGCCTGCGGAGATTGCATAAGCAAAGGCCTCTACCAGGTAGTTAACGCCTGCGGTGAAGGCGCCCAGGCAGCGGCCTCCGTGCATAAATACCTTTTGAACAAGAAATAAGCCATGGTTAAATCTCCTACACGCAGCAGAAAATTAAAGGAATGGGTAGAACGGATGGCGCGTATGTGCCAGCCGGAAAATATTGTTTGGATAGACGGCTCGGTAAACCAGCGGCTGGAGGTCGAGAACCAGGCCGAATCCTGCGGAGAAATCGTCCGTTTAAACCAGCAAAAGCTTCCCGGTTGTTTCCTGCATCGCACTGCCGTTGATGATGTGGCACGCACGGAACATCTGACCTTTATCTGCACAAGAAGGAAACACGATGCCGGCCCTACCAATAACTGGATGCATCCGGCGGTTGCCTACAAGAAGGCAAAGGCAATATTCAACGGCTCTATGCGCGGAAGGACCATGTACGTAATTCCATTTTCCATGGGGCCGGTGGGTTCCCCTTTCAGCAAGATAGGGGTGGAGTTGACCGATTCCCGCTATGTTGTATTGAATATGCAGATTATGACCAGGGTAGGAGAAAGCGTATTGCGGCAACTGGAGAAGCAGGAGGCCGAAGGTGACGGTAAATACGTCTTCACGAAATGCCTGCATTCAAAAGCAGAACTGGATATAAACAAAAGGCTTATCCTGCATTTTCCGGAAGACAATACTATCTGGAGCGTGGGCTCGGGTTACGGCGGCAATGTTCTCTTGGGAAAAAAATGCCTGTCACTGCGCATTGCAAGCCATCTGGCCAGGAGAGAAGGATGGCTGGCCGAACATATGCTGATTATGGGTATTGAAGAGCCAAACGGCCACATCGAGTATATTGCCGCGGCCTTCCCCAGCGCCTGCGGGAAGACAAACCTGGCTATGCTTTTACCTCCGGAAGGATTAAAAAAGAAAGGTTACCGTATCTGGACCGTGGGAGACGATATAGCCTGGATGCGCATTGATTCAGACGGCAAGCTTTGGGCGGTTAATCCGGAATCGGGGTTTTTCGGAGTCGCTCCGGGAACTAATTTGCAAACAAATCCCAATATGGTCGCAACCATTAAGAAGGATACTATCTATACCAACGTGCTCTTAAAGCCGGATATGACCGTCTGGTGGGAGGGAGCTGACGGAGAGGTTCCGGAAAAAGGGGTTGACTGGCAGGGCCGGCCCTGGAAACCCGGCCAGAAAGACAGCCAGGGAAACATTATTAAAGGCGCGCATCCGAATAGCCGTTTTACCGCCTCTATAGCTAACTGTCCTACCGCTTCCTTCAGGCTGGACCAGCCACACGGCGTGCCCATATCGGCCATTGTTTTCGGCGGCCGCCGCAAGCGCCTGGCCCCCTTAATATATGAATCATTTAGCTGGCAGCACGGTGTGTTCTTGGGCGCTACTATGGCTTCGGAGCTGACTGCTGCCCAGGTCGGTAAGATAGGACAGGTGCGGCGCGACCCCATGGCCATGCTTCCTTTTTGCGGTTACAATATGGCCTATTATTTCAGCCACTGGCTGGAAATGGGTAAACGGATGCATAATCCTCCGAAAATCTTTCACGTAAACTGGTTCAAGACGGATGAGCACGGCAGGTTCCTATGGCCGGGATACCGTGAGAACCTGAGGATTCTGGAGTGGATACTTGACCGTTGTAATAATAAAGTTAAGGCCCGGAGTACGCCGATAGGATACATAGCAGATCCCGGTGACATCGATATGACCGGGCTTGGTATCAGCAAAGAGATTATGGAAAAACTTTTTGCTATCGACAGGCAGGCCTGGATTGAGGAATTAAAAGGCATAAAGGAATTCTTCAAACAGTTCAAAAAAGACCTTCCCCGGGAACTATGGGAAGAATACGAAGCGCTGAACAGGCGGCTTAAAACAGAATGAAACAAGAGGCGCTTCTCTATACGGATTTCAAAGATTTAAAGCTTTTCCGGCGCGGCAAGGTAAGGGACGTATATGACCTTGCCGATAAACTCCTCATTGTTTCCACTGACAGGATCTCCTGTTTTGACGTTGTCCTGCCCTGCGGCATTCCCTATAAAGGCAAGGTTCTTAACAGTCTTTCCTGTTTTTGGTTTGATTTCCTGAAGGAGGTAATCACCAGTCATTTCCTTACCTCAGACGTAAACGAATACCCTCCTGAATTGCAAAAATATAAGGATACGCTGGAAGGCCGCTCCATGCTGGCTAAGAAAACAAATTCCTTGCCAGTTGAATGCGTAGTCAGAGGGTATCTTTCTGGTTCCGGTTGGAAGGAATACAATAAAACCCGTTCAGTCTGCGGGATAAAGCTTCCTGCGGGATTACTTGAGTCTTCCAAGCTGCCCGAGATATTATTTACCCCTTCGACTAAGGCAGACTCCGGCCATGACCAGAATGTTACGTTAGGATATATAGAAGATATGCTGGGAAAAGAGATAACCACGGGTATTCAGGACGCCAGCATAGAGATTTACAAGAAGGCAGGCAATTATGCCTTGGAACGGGGGATAATCATCGCCGATACAAAGTTTGAATTCGGGAAGCTGGGAGGGCAGGTAATACTCATAGATGAGGTACTTACCCCCGATTCCTCGCGGTTCTGGCCAAAAAAAGAATATGCGCCCGGACGCCCGCAGCCGAGTTTTGACAAGCAATTTGTGCGGGATTATCTTGAAGGCCTGGATTGGAATAAGACTCCGCCTGCACCGATGCTTCCAGAAGAGATAATCCGCAAAACCAGCCAAAAATACCTGGAGGCCTTTCGCCTACTTACAGGCAGAGAGCTCCCACTATAATGCAGATTATAAAAAAGGTATTATCCATATTATTGCGCATAGGTATAAGCATACTGCTATTGGTTTTTATCTTTCGGCAGATTGACGAAAAGGCCCTCCTTGCCATTATCAAGCACGTAAATAAACCGCTGCTTATTTTTTCATTTTTGATTTTCGGGATAAGTTACCTTCTTGCTTTTTGGCGTTGGAGGATGCTGCTGGAGGCAGTTAATATAAAGGTTGCTTTAAAGAGGGTATTTATTTCCTTTTCCGGAGGCATATTCTTTAATGTCTTTTTACCTTCAACTATAGGCGGTGATTTTGTGCGCACCCTGGACCTATGTGCCCATACCGGTAAGCCAAGACAGATTATCGCTACCGTCTTTTTAGACCGGCTAAGCGGTTACGTAGGGCTTGTGTTTATTTCACTGGCTTCGGTTTTTTTTGGCTGGAATATAATCCGCGATAAGAGCGTATTCGTTTCCATCTTCATAATAACACTCATTTTAATAGCGATACTATTGGTGTTATTCAACAGCTGGATCTTCAGTCGCCTTAACGCCTTTTTGAATTCTCCGCTATCCGGCAACCGCATAAAAGAATTGCTGGGAGACCTTCAGGAGGAAATACACCATTTTAAGAATAAGAAAAAGGTAATAATGAAGAATCTGATACTGTCGCTCTTTATCCAATTCATATCCCCTTTGACCTTTTATCTGATTGCCCTTTCCATAGGGGTTAAGATCAACATCGCCTATTTTTTCATATTCCTGCCCATAATCGGAGCGATTACACTCCTGCCTGTTTCCATAGGGGGGCTTGGCCTGCGTGACGCTTCGACCATTATCCTGTTTGCCAAGGCAGGGGTGGCTAAAGACCTGGCATTTGCCATGTCGTTGCTATCCTTTGTATTTATTATAATCTACGCAGGACTGGGAGGCCTCGTATATGTCCTTACAGTTCATCATAGACGGGTACAATCTGATTCATCATCCTCTGTTTGCGAAGACCCATAAAAGACATGAGGATGTAAGGCTGTCTTTGCTGGAATTTATCCGCACTAATAAGCTTACCGGAAGCCCCAAAAACAGGGTCATTGTCGTATTTGACGGTTTTATCCCTTCTCCGGAGTTAAGGGGCCCTATTTTTGATATAGAGATCAGATATTCCAATAACGAGAGCGCGGATTCATGTATAAGGAAACTGCTTGAACGCTCCTCCAGCCCAAAGAATATAATTGTGGTTTCCGATGACCGGGAAATAATATTTTTTACAAAGTCCTGCAGGGCAAGGGCCATGGCTATAGAAGAATTTGCGGGGGAAAGGCCATCCAAAAAGGCACGGGGTGAAGACACCCCCGAGCCGCAGCTTAATTACAGTCAAATAGCCAGGATAAATCAGGAGTTGAAAAAAAGATGGCTGGATTGAAGCAACCGGACAACGGTTTCATAAAATTCCTAGGTACTTCAGGCGCGCGTTTCGTGATGATAAAACAACTGCGTGCATCCGGAGGGTTATGGATTTCGGAAAATGGCACCAATGTGTTGGTTGACCCGGGACCGGGAAGTCTTGTCCGTTGCGCCTCAAGCAGGCCGAAATTGGACCCCTTAAAGCTTGACGGGATTATTCTTACCCACCGGCACCTTGATCACTCCGGAGATATCAACGTGATGATCGAGGCAATGACGGAGGGAGGTTTTAAGAAAAGGGGTATAGTTTTTTGCCCGGAAGATGCCCTGCGGCCTGACCCGGTGATACTTAAACATACCCTGGACTTTCCGCAGAAGGTGGAACTGCTCAGGGAGAATACTAAATACAAAGTAGGCGGATTTGAATTTACCACTTCCATGCGTCATCTCCATCCCGTATGGACCTGCGGTATAAAATTTATGCTAAACGGAAGCTCCGTGTCCCTGTTGACGGACACAAGATATTTCCCGCAGTTAAAAGAATTTTATGATACCGATATAGTGATTATTAATGTCGTCTTTGCCGAGCCGAGGCAGGGGATTGACCACCTTTCGCTTAGTGACGTAGAGGAATTTGCCCGCCAGGTTAAACCAAAGAAAATCGTATTGACTCATTTCGGCATGTCTATGCTGAAAATCAAGCCTGTACTGCAGGCAGAAAGGTTAAGCCGTAAGACGGGTATAGAGATAGTGGCTGCTTATGATGGCATGCGCTTATTTTCTTGACATAAATCTGTGGCTATGCTAAAGTTATAGCCAACAAACTTAAAAAGGAGGTGGATGATGAGTGAATGGCAGGTGGTTGTTGTAGAACCAGCCAAAATGATAATTGCCCAGATAGCCAAGTTCGTCATAAACATACTCTTGGTAATTGTCATTCTTATCATCGGATGGGTGTTTGCAAGGATAATCAAGAACCTAGTTACCAGGGGGTTGCGGATACTGAAAGCGGATGCGCTTTCGGAGCGCATTGAACTGGCAGGGATACTGGAAAAAGGAGGGATAAAATACTCTTTTTCCGAGCTGATAGGCGTTGTCTGTTACTGGCTTATACTGCTGGTTGCTTTAGTGATCTCGGTTAATGCCATCGGCCTGACCGTTGCCGCAGACCTGCTTAACAGGATTATCCTGTATGTTCCCAATATTATCGCTGCGGTGTTTATACTTGTCCTCGGTATGTTTATCGCTGTGCTCTTGAATAATATCGTACAGACCAGCGCCAATAATGCCGGGATTTCCGAATCCAGGCTTTTAGGCAAGATTACGGAAGCCCTGGTTGTTATTTTTGCAATTGCCATTGCCCTTGAACAGCTCAATATCGGGGCCAGGATGATAGAGCTGATCGTCGGTATCTTCCTGGGGTCGATAGGCCTGGGCCTCGCCATTGCCATAGGCTTGGGTTGCAAGGATATTGTCGGAGATATGGTTTCAGATTTAATCAACAGGCTTAAGAAAAAATAGGTTGTTTTTGCAAAAAATAAACTACGATAAAACCCCATCTTTTCCTTTACGTGAGAAGATGGGGTTTTATACTTCGTGGATACAAAACCGCGCCGTTTATACTGAAATGGGGTATGGCCGTGAAGTATTTCGCTTTGATAAGCCGCGGGCTTTGATTCGACTACGCTCACCATTCTCGAATCATCCCGAGCCAAGTCAAGGGATAGCCGGCGGAGCTCCATTTCTTTAAAGAGAGTGTTTATGAACGCAATAGAAGAGTGGTATCTGAATAACCTGGTTTGCCCCAGGGACCATTCCGCTCTTACCCTTAAAGACAATATGTTATGCTGCCCTGTTTGTTTGCATAGATATCCGGTAGTAGAAGGGGTGCCTGTTATGTTGCTTGACGACCGTAAGCAGACCATGGAAATAGCCGATTGTTCGATCAAGCGCTCAAGGGGTGAATTGGTGGACCCAAGGGCCCCGGATTTATACTTAGAATCACTGGGAATAGGAGAAGAAGAAAAGTCCCTGGCTGTTTCGCTCTCAGCCGGTACCGCAAAGATTGATCCCGTTGTCAATGTTATGTTACAGGCCACCTCAGGCAATCTCTATAAACATCTGAAGGGAGGACTGGAATATTATCCGATTCCGGAACTGAGGTTAAGAAAAGGACGGGGAAAGCGGCTGTTGGATATCGGTTGCAATTGGGGCCGCTGGTCAATCGCAGCTGCCAGGTTAGGTTATCAGGTGACCGGGATTGATCCGAGCCTGGGAGCGGTAATGGCAGCCAGGCGCGTTAGCGCAAATCTGGGTCTCGATATAAAATTTGTTGTAGGAGATGCCAGATTCTCGCCATTCGCCGAAGGGTCCTTTGATACCGTTTTTTCGTATAGCGTCCTTCAGCATTTAGACAATCCTGACCTGGAGTTGTGCCTAAAGGAAGTCAGCCGTCTTTTACATCGCGGCGGCTTAAGCGTTATCCAAATGGCGAATAAGTTCGGAATAAGGAGTATTTACCATCAGGCAAAGAAGAAACTCAGTACTTCATCTGCATTTGAGGTAAAATACCGCAAACCCTCCGAACTAAAGGCGATGTTTAGCGATTCGATAGGCGAGACTTCTCTGGAAGCTGATTGTTTCTTCGGGTTAGGCATACAAAGAAGCGATATGGGGCTGATGCCGTTGCACTATAAAGCCATAATTATTTCTTCGGAGTTATTGAGACTAAGCAGCAGGTTATTCCCATTCCTTGTTATTTTTGCTGACAGCCTTTACATGAAATCTATAAAGAGTGCATAATGTTAAGGATAATTCGGGTGAGCGGTGACCTTGGACAGATTAAGGGTAGCCTACGGAGAAAATGTTATGTCCATCGCGCTTAAAAAAATAAAAAGGCCAGAAATAAATTTGGTCCTCATGCCTAATTTTTCTGCGCTAAATTTTCCTCATCTGGGAATAGCATGTTTATCGGCATATCTGAAGCAACGAGGCATCGATTTGACTTTTACAGATTTTAGATCGCTCTATAATTGCGAACGGACTTTTTCTTATACGGGGTATACCTCAACGAATTATGTGCCTGAAATCCCGGACTTACCTCTTATACTTGCCATTGTAAAAAATTATAATGAAGGAAGAAAGCTGATAGCTGACATTGATGAGGTACTTCTGGATTATGTCCAAGACCGTCAGGTACAATATTTTTCCTTGAAAGATGACATTGAAAGTATATATGAGGTAATGGAGAGCAATATTAGCAAGTTTACGAGAACCGGCATTATTGGTTTTACAACATACGAGACTAACTTTTTTTATACAATTTTGTTGTCATTTCTCATACGTCAAAAGAGACCAAATACATTCATCATCTATGGAGGGCCGCATGTTTCTCAACATTTGAATGCAGCTAAAATAGCGCTTAAATCGACAGCGGCGGACAGGATTGTTATAGGAGAGGGGGAAACCGCGCTCACAGAGCTCATCCATTCTAAGAACAGGGAGGAGGGTTTGTCTATACGAGGCGTAATGAGTTACGACAAAAGAAATAATACCTTCCGATACGAGGAAAATAAGCCGGAGGATTTAAATTGTTTACCCTGCCCTGATTTTTCTATTTTTAATGACAGAAGGCATTCATTTTTCAACCTTCCTTTGTATTCCAGCCGGGGGTGTATATATAGATGTAGTTTTTGTAATGAATGGGAGCAATTTTATCCGTTCAGGCAGTTGGGATACTCAAAATTAATTAAAAATATGAAATATTTACACCAAAAATATAATACGATTAAATTTGATTTTGCAGATAGTCTCTTAAATAGTTCCTTCAGCTGGCTCGATAAGTTTGCAGGCGAACTTGCAAGGCAAAACCTTGATTTACAATGGGGAGGATTTTTCAGAGGAGAAATGCCGGAGAATTTATTGGAAAGGCTAAAAACAGCCGGTTTGAGTCATGCATTTATAGGCATCGAGTCATTTTCCGACACTATTTTAACAAAAATGGAAAAGAAAAGATGCGCCACGGATAACTTAAAAACAATTGAGCTTTTTTGTTCTTTAAACATCCCTACTGTAGTAGGGATTATAATCGGTTTTCCTGGAAGCGATGAATCCGATTTTAAATATATGTGGGATAACTTAATTAACCTTAAGAGGAAATATCATCATACCTTGGGAATACACGCGGAGTCTTTTCAACTCAGGCCTATGTCGAAAATATATAACAATCCTGGCTCCTACGGGATATCTTTTGTTAAATGGGATGCCAAGATCATACAACTAGTGCCTGAACTTGGCGATATCGTTGAGAAAATACCGATGGCGATATCCGGAAGCCCCAAGGCTACGGATGTCATAAGAAGATTAGGCCTGGTTAACTCTACCTTCACTAATATCCCTTCTTCGACATTTTTTGTCAACGAAGAAGGAAAAAGGTTTAAAAAGCATCTGCTGGGATATATCAAACCATCATGGAAGATTAGGGTGCCGGGCGGTTATTTTCAAATCAGCCCCATTCGATCCAAGAACAATATTTTTCTGCTAAGTTGGAATAATACAAAATACCCCATAACCCCTGAAGAGTGCTTTATGCTTGATCATTTTGATAGAAGGTTAACCCTATCAGGAATATCAAAGAAATTATCCTTGCATTTTAAAAAGAGTGAAAAAACCTGTTATCGGGCAATGATAACATTCCTTAACGATTTGGTTGATAGAGGTTTTAATTTCGAGATATTATTCCAATAAAAGTAAGCCGTCTAATTGAAGGCCTTTGCGTCATAAATCATCCCAGGAAAATTTTCACTAAAAACTTTGGTTATGTTACCGATATCTTTAGAAATTACAAAAAGTTTGGATTGAAATCTCTTAAAAGAGAGCGTTTGTTAAAAGTAAAAAAAATAAATTTGTTTTCTGCCAATATTTCGTTTATCAATAAGAAAAAGATAGACTGGAGAAGGCTGGGTAAATTACTAAAGGCAAACCAAGAAAAAGATAAATATCTAAACGAGTTTAATGATAGCGGAGTTTTTTACAATAAGGAACATATGCTATTGCACTTAACCCACAATAACTTTTAGACGGAGAGCTGTGGCAAATATCTTTAAGCCCTTAACGGATTTCAGTAATACGCGTATATTATTCCGGAGACCTTTGTGCAGTTACAGTAAGGTACAAACTCTATGGAGCGGAATCTTTCAGCGAGTTTGACCTCAAGCGGGCTGCACAAGTACTTCTGAAGCTGCCGGAAGGGCATAAAAATTATCCATCTTCCAGGCAGTGTAGCGCATCAAACGGGCGGTTGCAAGA
>Ga0172369_10000082_pt1 | contig 126605 bp, 102 predicted proteins | sample LakKiv25m_FD_114539 | JGI IMG/M metagenome (GOLD analysis project Ga0172369, IMG submission 114539) | Freshwater microbial communities from Kabuno Bay, South-Kivu, Congo - kab_022012_11.25m | ecosystem: Environmental > Aquatic > Freshwater > Lake | place: Democratic Republic of the Congo... | reverse complement strand
TTGCCACTTGATTTATATCTTTGGTCATTCATCTGGTTTTTCCTCTTTTTGTGCTGTTTTTTCATTATTCAAAAATAAGAATATTCACTCGTTTTTCAGTAAGTTAATTTTTAGAACTCCCCAGCTGTAATAAGTGTTTAATTTATGGAAAGTTGGAAAAATATCTTCTTCTTTTACCTTAAATACTTTTCTGATAAATGGTTGTTTTATACTATCAGGCATTGCCTTGGATATTAGAATGAAAGGGCATAAAAGATTCGTGGTTATACAAAATACTTTACCTCCCGGCTTTAAAACTCGATGAATTTCCTTAAAATCTGCCTCTATTTTTTCCAAATGTTCCACAACGAATCTTAAAGTTACAATATCAGCGAATCCTGAATCAAAAGGCAAACTGTGGATACTTGATAATATAAAATTATCAGGATTTTCGGCTTGGGTGGCATCAATACCAACCGCATTATTAACCAAATATTTGTATTCTCTTACAAAGGCATTTGTTCCACATCCTGCATCAATCCAATTTTTTTTGTCATTAAATTCTCTTAACACAAGTTCTTCATATACTTCCCATCTCGGTTTGAATTTCAGGTCGAGTAGTTTAATTAATTTATTTTTTAATAATATAATATTCATAGTCAATTATCAAGTAACTCCCTAAAATTACATCTGACAGACAATAACTTGAACAAATAGTTTTTTTCTATTAGAAATTCTGTATGTTAATCATCACAGGAACAACTAATGTTTTTATGTATAAGATAACTGCTATACACTCTTTCAAGTTGAAACCTCAATCATTCAATAAATTTGAAAAATTTCTCAAATTTATTTTTTCAACCTTCAAGAATTATTTTTAACATCTTATTCTTTCACCAACAAATTCAATTTTTTATAGAAATGGTATTTTAACCACCTCTGCCGGGAACAACTTCCCTCTTGCTTCAATTTCGATTTTTGAACCCGGATTCATATATTCTTTGGATACATAACCCATTCCAATAGGTTTGTTAAGTGAAGGAGAAAGATTTCCGCTTGTAACAAATCCGATTTCTTTGCCTTCTGCAAAAATTTTGTACTCATGCCGGGCAATGAATTTATCTGCATTAACGACAAAACCAACAAGTTTCCTTTTAATACCTTCTTCCTTGACTTTTGTAATAACGTCGCTTGCATTGAAAGTACCTTTGGCAAGTTTTGTTATCCAGCCAAGACCGGCTTCCAAAGGATTTGTATTTTGGTCAATGTCATTACCATAAAGACAGTAACCTTTTTCCAATCTCAAAGTATCTCTGCAACCTAAACCGACAGCTTCAATACCAAATTCTTTTCCGGCAGAAAAAACTTTATCCCAAACCATTTTTGCCGTATTGAAATCCCCTCTGAAATATATTTCAAATCCCAGTTCACCTGTATAACCCGTTCTTGACAATATCATATCCACTCCGGCAAGTTTTCCTAACCGATAGTTGTAAAACTCAATTTCAGACAAATTCACATCAGTTAATTTTTGTAAAGTATTCAAACTCTCCGGTCCCTGGACTGCTAAAAGATTTACTGCATCTGTTTCATTTCTAAGCTCAACCTCGAATCCCTGACTGTTTTTTACACACCAGTCCCAGTCTTTATCAATATTAGCTCCGTTTACAACCAGCATATAAAATTCGTCAGACATTTTGTAAACAAGCAAATCGTCAACAATACCACCTTCATGATAACACATTGCAGAGTATTGAACCCTACCCGGTGTTAATTTCGACGCATCATTAATTGTTATCTTCTGAATAAAAGCTAAAGCATCTTTGCCTCTTACTTCAAATTCTCCCATGTGTGAAACATCGAACACGCCAACCGCAGAGCGAACTAACTTATGTTCATGGATTATTCCTTTTGGATATTGCACAGGCATTTCGTAACCTGCAAACGCTACCATTTTGGCACCAAGTTCTTTATGAATCTCATTAAAAATAGTTAACTTCATATCTTCCTCAAAAAAATATTATTCATTTAATTAAAATTAAAGATTGCAATTTGCAAAAAAATCATTTAACATCAATAAATGGTTTCATTTTTTCGTATTTTTTTTGTCCGATACCTTTGATGTTCATAATATCTGAAGCATTTGAAAATGTTTGTCTTGAGCGGTATTCCATGATTTTCAAAGCAGTGCTTTCACCAACTCCGGGAAGATTCATAAGTTCAAGTTTAGAGGCTTTATTGATATTTATTGTTCCGGAAGAAATTTTCGGTTTTTTCTGAAATCCTGTTTTTTTAACTATAGTATCTGCTTTTTCCAAATCGGGATATGGATTGTTTCTAATATCAGTACCGATATAAGTTGTCTTTTGATCTTCTGCCAAGCTGTCCAATGAATAATAAATTTCATTTTCGGAGATTTCCTGTTCATGGTTGGAATAATCAAATGCTTTAAGGAACAAACCTAATATTAATCCCAATAAAACAATAGAAGCAATTGACAGTTCAGCTTTTGAAATGCCAAAAATATTTTGAATTTTAGCTATTATACTCATTTGCAAATTATCAATTATATAATTTGCAATTTATAAAAGTTATCCGATAAACACAAATTAACCTTATAAATCAACTCAATTTTTCCTGAATCTTCTCCTTGACAAGTTCCATATACCATTGAGGTGTACTTGTTGCCCCTGTAATACCTACAGTTTTTGCATTATGCAACCAATTGTAATCAATTTCGCTGAGGTCTTCAATAAAATATACTTTATCATTAACTGATTGGCAAACGTGATATAGACTTTTTCCATTTGATGAATTTTTCCCGGCAACAAAAAGCACAACCTCATTATTTTTGCAAAATTCTTTGAGATTGTCCTCCCTGCCATATACGAAATGGCAAACTGTATCTTTAGCTAAAAATTGTTCCTTTAGTTCCCCTTCGTCAAGCAATTTACTAACTTTGCTTTCAATAGCTTCTTTAATATTATAAAAAGTTGGTCTGTCCATCGTTGTTTGGCTAAACAGAATAGTCTTTCTATTAAAATCTATTTTCTCCATTGCCTCTTCGACACTTTTGATAACAACGACTTCTCCATTGCAAACACCCTTTAATCCGATTACTTCGGCATGTTCGTCCTTGCCGAAAACTACAATTTGCCATCCTTCCAAATAATGCTTGGATATTCTCCTCTGCAGATTTGTAACAAGAGGACAAGTCGCATCAATGATTTCAATTCCCATTTCTTTAGCTTGTTTGTATGTTTCCGGTGGCTCTCCGTGAGCTCTGATAATAACCTTAGCACCTGTGTTGGCAATTTTTTTAAAATCAGCATGAGTAATGGTTTTTAATCCATTATTTTCAAGCCGTTCAACTTCTTTGGGGTTATGAATTATCTGACCGAGTACAAAGATATTCTCATTATTTGCTTCTTCAATACTTTTCTCGGCTTTATCTATTGTTTTAACAACACCCCAGCAAAAACCTGCGTTGCTATCTATATTTATTTCCATATTATTATTCGATTAATTTCTTGGCAAAATCTATAATTAAATCACATTGTTGTTGAATAGTTAAATTTGATGTATCAATTTCAATGGCATCATCAGCTTTTCTTAAAGGACTAATCGAACGGCTACTGTCATAATTATCCCTGTCAATAATCTGTTTTTTAATTTCTTCGACATTAAGTTCGATTCCCTTTGCCTTCAATTCCTTGGTTCTTCTCGATGCTCGTGCATCTTCATCGGCAATAAGGAATATTTTTAAATCAGCATCTGGAAATACCACTGTTCCGATGTCTCTGCCATCGAGAACAACCGCTCCATTCCTACCCAATTCCCTTTGCATAGCAACGAGTTTTTCGCGAACACAACCGACAGCACTGACCGGACTGACTTTGTTAGTTACTTCAGGTAATCTAATGTCATCACTAACATCGTCCCCGTTGAGAAAAGTTCTTTGACCATCGTTAGTATTTTTTATGTCAACCGATATTTCATTAATCAGCTTGCAAAGATTATCATCATTCAGTTCCTTCCCTGAACGAAGCCATGCCAAAGTAACTGCCCGGTACATCGCACCAGTATCAATGTAAATATACCCCAATTTCTCGGCAACAATTTTAGCCGTTGTTGTTTTCCCCGACCCGGCAGGTCCGTCAATAGCAATTTTTATTTTTTTCATCAATTAATTTTCAATAGTTTTTTAATAGTGCATAAAGTTTCTTCCATATTTTCAAAACTTTCAAGGACAGCATCAGGTTCAAACTTTAAAAGTTCGTTTGCACTAAAATTACCTGTAGCGACGGCTAATACTGGTAAATTATTTGATTTTGCACATTCAATATCCCGATGTGAATCACCGATAATAAGTGTATTATGTTCGTTAAACGCTTTATAACCAATGTATTCATTTGCTCTTTCGATTGCGAGAGGAGGAAGCTGGTTACGGTCTTCGTGGTCTGAACCAAATGCACCGATTGGAAAAAATTTATCTAAATCAAATGCCTTCAATTTTATATAAGCATTTCCGATGAAGTTCCCTGTTTGCAAACCTAAAGTAAAATCTAAATTTGAGTTTAGCACTGATATTATTTGTTTAACATTTGGCAGAAGGTGCATATAATCAGATGTACAAAATTGCTTAAATTCTTCGCAAATTGTTGACCAGATTCTGGGAAGATTTTTCGTGATTTCAGTATTGTCCAAATTAATCTTTAATGCAATATCCTTTAGAATTTGCAAGTCGGTCATCCCGGAAAAATCCGGCAGGATTGAAACGTGAATTTCCCTGCCGAAAACCTCTTTGAGCATTTTGGCAAAAATCTCTTTTGAGTTATATTGACGAAATTTTAGAATTGTTCCGTCAATATCGAACAAAATCAGATATTTCATTTAATTAGAATTAAAAAGGGACATCATCTTCAGGATAAACAGCTACATTTGATTCAGCATGTTCCTCTGAGTGACTTTTAACTGAGTCTGAAGTTGTTTGTCCTTCCTTAGGTGACAGGAGAATTAACTCTGAAACAATTATTTCTGTTGTGTATCTTGTAATTTTATCTTTGTCTTCATAACTTCTACTTCGGAGTCTGCCTTCTGTATAAACTTTACTACCTTTCTTCAAATAATCACGTGCTATTTCCGCTAATCTTTCCCATGCAACCAAACGATGCCATTCAGTTTGGTCTTTCCATTCCCCATTTTTATCTTGGAAAGTAGAAGTTGTTGCAAGACTGATAGTTGCAACAGATTGTCCTGCCGGTGTTGTTCTGAAGTCTGGGTCGGCTCCCAAATTTCCAAGAAGAGTAACTCTGTTCAATGATTTTGCCATAAATTCCTCAATGTTTGTGATTTCAAAAACTTAACTTATAAAAAAAAATGATTTTTTCAAAGTTTCTAATAGAAAATAATTTGAAATCCTGTCGAAATATACCTGTCTTTGTCTTTATAAAACATTCCGTGAATGCTCGGTCCGGTATAACCATTCAAATTCAAGGATACTCCAATTTTATCATTTGTCAGAAATAGACAGCTTAATTGAAGGGAATGAATTGGCAAGTAGGTATAATTATATCCTCCAAGTTTGAAGTCATAAGCAAGTTTTAATTCGAGAAAATCCCTAGTAGAAGTTTTCAGTGTTTTAACAGGAAATTCTATACCCAACTGAGGAATAATTTGATTAACATCCTTTGGTTTAGTTGAGAAGACAAAATTAACTCCTGCATAAGGTCTGAATCCTTTTACATCTGATGCTAAGACAAAATCGAAGAATTCCCTGCTATAAACGAAGGGTAGTTTATCGAAAACTCCGTCTTTAGACAAACCGTCAACGAGATGCGAGGAAATATGAGCTATTCTCAGCCGAGAGGATATATCAAGACCTTTATATTTGAATTTATTTGAAAAGTTCACACCAAAAAAGTAATCCGATGTTTCGACTGGGAACTTCATTCTGCCTTCGCTTCTTAGACGTGTAAATGTAAAAAAGTCAGTGCCGAATCTAATTTCACTTTCCTCTTTTTTATATAACTCCAACATGTCAACTGAAGTACCAATGTCAAGTCGTAATTTTTCATCCTGAAACTGGTATATTGCCCCGACTCTCGGTTCGAAAACATTAGCTGATAATGGTGTAAAGAGTAATTTGTTCTGCGGAAAAATTTTTACTAATGCAACGAGAAGAATTATAACCATCGAAACGACAAATTTCATATTCTATATTCTCTTTTCTTGTCTATTTTCTATCTTCTATTTTCTTTATTCTATCTTCTAAAGCCGTCGGGGTGAGAGGATTCGAACCTCCGGCCCTCTGGTCCCAAACCAGATGCGCTAACCGGGCTGCGCTACACCCCGAGTAAATCAAGATTACAAAATTACGAAAATATTTTAAATAATCAAATCAATTTTAATTAAACGTCTTAATAAACAAGCATAAAATATGTCTAAAAAGAAAATTCAATCTAACCTGCCACATAAAATCTATATTGATTTAATCTAATTTTCAATATTCAGTTTAATTGATTTGTCAAAATTATTTCCTGTTATTCTGAGATAATACATCCCATTTGCCAACACTCCTGCAAATTGATTCAGTTTTAATTTATCATTGATTCTATTATCATTTGCAGAGATTTCCATTTCTTCAGAAACCTGTTTGCCCTGAATATTAAATAATACAAATTTATAATTTCCATTCTTTATGTTGTTTATCTCAATATTCAATTCGTCCTTTCCCGGAACAGGATAAATATGAAAAGTAGTATGTTCACCTGAATCATCAATACCATTTGTTACGTTTGTAATAATAATTTCAGTATCTGTGTGAGCAAACTTAAAATTAAGTTCAAGGAGGTTGTTTACTTTGTCATATATGAAGTATTCGTTTGAATTCAAATATTCATTATATGATTTTGCCTGTGATAATTTTTTTTGATTAACATGCACAATACAATTCTCAGAGTGGAAATTGTAAATTTTATAAAACATCTGTCTTGATGTTGGCATTTCTGAAAAAGAACCTGTTGCACTTTGCCAAATGATTAGTGAATCAGAAGAGGCAATCCCTTTGAAATTGATTAATTGATATTCTCCTTTCTTATTGCTACCCGGAGATTTCCCGTCATCATCATACATTGTGAAATCACTTATTGGATATTCGGAATCTGGATAATATTCAATAATAAGAGTGTCACCTGTATATTCCTCAGTATTTTGAATTTCATTTATTGTTGGGATAAAACTTCCTGCTTTAACAAAAAGAGGGATATATTCAAGAGGAGAACTTGCATTTATTGTCGTATCCCCGGAATATACCTTTTTTGAACGATAATCTATCCAGTTACCTTTTGGTAATATCACATCTCGACTCTTTTTATTAGCTTCAACAACATGGGCAACGAGAAATTCCTTACCCCAAAAATACTGGTCATTGATATTTCTGAATTTTAAATCGTTGCTGTAAAAATTCATTGGTCTTGCCGGCGGTATGCCTGCCTCGGAATTTTCCCAAAATAAAGTATAATTGTATGGCAGTAATTTATAGCGCAACTTAATATATTCCCTAACTATATCCTGTGTTTTTGTGTCATAATGAAAAGGTTCAGTTTGGTTAGTACCGCCCATGTGTAATCTCATAATCGGACTGAAAGCACCAAATTGAAACCACCTTATATATAATTCGGGATTAACATCCCAACTCGATGCAAAACCACCAATATCGGTTGTAAACATTGCAAGACCGCTCATTTGCATACCGAGCATTCCAGGAATTTGTCCTTTCAAACCCTTCCAACTCCTTGCTTCATCGCCACACAACAATATTGAACCATACCGCTGGGAGCCAGCCCATCCAGCTCTGTACATCAAAAATGGTCTTTTGTCAGGATAGAATATTTGGTAATTTTTATACAAATTTTCAGCCCAGACAAGTGAATAAATATTATGGTTGCTTATACCCTTACCAATTTGATGTACCCACCTGATGCCATGAAATTCCGGTTCAATCAAATCAATCCACCAGCCGTCAACCCCCTCCTCTATCCTGTTTTTATACTTATTCCATACCCATTCTTTTGTTCTTTCGTTGAAAATATCGAGCAGTGTCTGGTCAGCATCCAAAATATTCACAGTCGGTGTTTGCCCATATTCATCTCTGACCAACAAATTTTTTTGCAGAGCATCATTATAATTCGCAGAACTCTGAGCGATGTACGGCTCCGAAATCAAAATTGTCTTAATTCCTTTCTGCTTTAAATCTGAAATCAGCTTCGTTGGATTAGGATATTCATTTTTATTCCATGTAATATTTCCCATACTATCGGCATAGCCAAACCAAGAATAATCAAAGACAAGAGCATCTAAGGGATATCCACCATCTATCATCGTATTGACAATTTTCATACAATTATTTTGTGAAGAATAAGAAATTTTTGACAGAAAAAAACCGCAAGCCCATCTCGGTAATAGCGGCTGAAATCCTGTTAATTGATAATACAAATTAAGCAATTCAGTGTAACTTTCTCCTGAAATAAAGAAATAATTCATATTTCCGGAATTTACATTATATCTAATTGTATTTGGCTGAGAGGAATCGGCACTGTAATATTGCATGGCATGATTGTCAACAAAAATTGCATAATTCTCGGATGAGGTGAAAAAAGGGACATTGCTGTTCAGCCAGCTTTCACCATGTTCATAACCATAAAGATTTTGATTGTAAAGAATTGTTTTTAAATTTCTTCGATTAATGTCAACTGCTTTAAGTCCCAGTCCATAAATGCTCTCATTTTCTTTTAAACCAAAAAATATTCCGTTAATATCACCTGAACGAAAGAAACTGTTTTTTACATGTTTGACAATAACATTAACATCTTTGATAAATTCAATACCAAAATAATCCCTGCTGATTTTTAAAGTCAACATCGAAGTGTTGTAATAAATAAAATCTGTATCGTATGTAATTTCTACCGAAATAACTTCTGGTTTTAAAATAACAGTATATGAGCTGTCGTATGAGTGAACCTTATCTACGAAAGAGCTGATTTTGACAATATTATCCTTATATGCTTCAATTTCATAGTCAATATCAGTGCAATATACTTTCAATACATTGCCGTCAATCTGAAAATCAACAATCTGCTGAGAATTCAGCAATTGAAATGAAAGAAATAAATAAATTATTATATATCTCATTCAATTTTACTATAATTATTAATTTTAAATACCTCTGAGAATCTATTCAAATTATTGCTGTCATCCTGAGTTTTTTACAAGGTTGTCAAAACTATTCCTTTATTATCTTTGTAAACAATTTGCTTTGCCCGTTTGTGATTTCAACATAATACAATCCTTTGCTGAGAAAAGATATATCAATTCCATTAATCAAAATATCATTAGTAAAACTGATGTTCAACATTACAACACATAAAATACTATAAATTTTAATTTCTGAAATTGATTTAGGTAAATTTCCAAAATAAAGTTTATCTGATACAGGGTTTGGATAGATGTTCATTGTATTAATAATATTATCATCATCAACTGATGTCGGATTATAAATATATTCATTAGATATACTCTTGCAACCATTTTCATCAGTGATTTCGACTTTATATGCACCGCTGTCAACAGGCATATAGCTTTGCTGATTTGCACCCTGTATCGGATTACCTTCAAAAAGCCATTGATAAGCAAATGCCGGTGAAGAAATCAATGTAGAACCATTTTGTATAATAGCCGGTCTGCTTGGTAAAGGATGTATGATAATCGTTGTTCTGGCTGTATCAATGCATCCAAGTGCATTTGTTTGAATCAAAGTCAAGTGAGCTTCACCGGGTTCTTGCAAATAAATTCGAACAACTGTATCCTTATCATCACCTAACATTGAACCACCGCTAATTTGCCATTCATAAGAATTATCAGGAATATATTCTCCAAAATAAGTTTCCAAATCACCTTGACAAACATTTAGCTTCCCTGTAATATTCGGTCTTGGCTTTTTCGATATGTTGACTGTTTGGGAACTTTCAGCAGAGCAGTTCGTTGTATTATTAGTTTGTTCCAAAGTAACAAATCCGGTTATGGTAAGCGAATCTTCATTTTCAGGAATTGTATTCCATTGGATTTCAATTGAATCAGAATCATCATTCCCTATAATTGTTCCGTTTTCTACAGTCCACTTATTAGAAACACCCGCCTTGTTTTGTGCTATATAAATTTCGATTTCATTCTCACAAACATTAATATTACCAAGTATATTAACTATGGGTAATGGGTTAATAGTGATGGTAATTTCCGCTGAATCCTTGCCTTGATTTTGAGTATTTGTTTGCACAAGTTTAACTTTTCCTGTACCTGTCGCACCCCATAAAACACTAATGCTGTCAAGAATGCTACTCCCTTGTATTTGACCATCCGTAACCGACCATTGATTTGTGTAACCGGCATCGGGAGTTGTATAGAATGTTGAAATTGAATTCTCGCAAGCGTCTTGACTTCCTAAAATCTCAACTTTTCTGTCTTCAAAACCGATAAAAACTATTTGACCTGAGTTCATAACAGGAACTATAAGAGTATCTGATAAACTGTCAAAATAAATATCAGCCGGTCCGTTCAGGTTACTTTTCAACAGTTCCGGTGGAAGTTCAAATGACGGGTCAAAAATATATACTGAATTTGAGCCCCATGAAGAAATATAGTATCTGTCCCTGTTTTTATCATAAGTAATACCATCAAGCTGTCCCAATTGCGTCTGCATGAGTAAATCCACATTACCTTCCTCAACATCAACCGCAAAAATTCTTGCATTGGTTTCAAATGTTACAACAATTAGTCCACCAAAAGAATCATAATAAATGCCGTTTGCAGAAGGAATCAATGCTTTCGAAAAAACTAAATAATCACCTGTGAACTGGTCGAATCTGTAAACCCTGCCATTTTGTGTATCAGTTATATATAAATAACCAAAATCATCTGCCACAATATCGTTCAAAGACCCTGCGCCTATAATCGTATATTTATTTAATATATCTCCGGTTTCAGCATCTATTTCCACAATGTCTCTCAAATCAGTTACCCAAATTGAAAGCAAATCTATTGTCAATCCTTTTGGTTGGTTTAAGCCCGTTGTGAAATCCCTGTAATATCCGCTTTTATCCATACTGACAAGTTTACCGGTTGCCGCATCGGAAATAATGTAACTGTTTGTCGTTTCGTTCCAGGCAATGCTTTCAGGTGACGTTACCTGAGAATTTGCTGTTGTAATCCACAAACTCAGGAGAAGTATCAGTAATAACTCTTTCATAGTATTCCTCAATAAATTATTTATATTTTATTAACTAAATTGAATATTTTGCAAATTTAATGATTAATTATAATTTTTCTTTCTTCAATCCTTCCACCAAAATTTATTTGTAATATTATTGCACCTGAACTGACATTTTTTGTATTCCAGTTGATAATATGAGCACCCTGATTGATACTATTGTCAAACAATTCCGCTATCTTGTGTCCATTAATATCATAAGCAGTAATTTTTAAATCACCTGAAACCGGTAAATTTAAATTAATATTCAAAATATCAGAAGAAGGATTTGGAAAGATTTTATCAATAATTTTATCAGTTGATTTAAAATCTTTTATATCCAAATAACCATTTGGTTGAATGTCAAGATTATCAACAGCCCAACCCCAGCCGTTTGCTCCCGGGTCGGCATACAATCTGAATCTAATTAAAATCGTGTCACGTTTGTCGAAGAATTTCAACAAATCAACCTCATGGCTTCTGAACATATCCTGTGCCAATGTCGTATCTCCATTGTAAACTCCCAGCCACAATGGGTCGTAGCTTGCATCATAACCCGGTACCAAAGGAATCCAATCGAAACCATCCCGGGTTGCTTCGACAATCACATAATCATAAAATTCAGCTTCTTCCCATGTTGACCCTGCTTCACCGGGTTCTACAATAGCAATATCTTCATATTTCATTACTGCCAGAGTATCAGCTACAACAATAGGGGTTAAAAGTAAATTCTCAATATTTGAGTTATTCGGATATTTATGTCTTGACTGCAGAAATCTACCAGTAAATTTTGGAATTGTATCTATCGAATATCCGTTCCCTCCAAATCCTGTGTTCGATAATTCAAAGTCATTGAAATATGTAACTTTATCTTCATCGAGCGGATACATACGAGTTGCATTGACTCCTGTCTTATATTCTCTGCCATCTTTGTATGATAGAAGATATAAATTAACAACTTCCATAGAATCAACTTTCAACGGAATACTCATATTCTTGATACCAATTTCATTTGCTTCAAATGTAATAAAATGTCTGAATGCAGAATCAAACGGTCTTTTAATAAAGACTAAAGTTGAGTCATAAACAGAACGCAAATTAGATTTAATTGCTAAATTCCCATTTGGCGATTGTCCCATTTTTTGAATGTTTGGTGTTAACGGAACATCCGGAGGTCTGTAGTCTTTTAACTGCTCTAATGTAACTGACCAAATTCCTCTGCCATGTGTAGCAAGGACGACCTGGTCGTCAACAATTTTCATTTGCCAGATTGCAACCGGTGGCAACCCGTTATCCGCATAATGCCAGCTTTTGCCATTGTCGGTTGTTTCAAATAAACCGATTTCTGTTCCTACCCAAATTATGTTTGTGTCATAAGGCATTACTTGCAAACTATAAACAGCTATATCAGGAAAACCGGTTTTGCTGACTGAATCAGTATCAAATCCTGATATATCAAACCATGTCTGACCCAAGTTAAAAGTCTTTAGTATTTTTGGTGATTTTGCAAATGAGAATAAAGCGTATGCAATTTTGTCATCTGCAGGATTTGTTTCAATACCTGAAAGTCTTCCCATCATTGCTAAATCATAATTATTTACCGGATTAAAAGAAAAACCGCCATCGGTTGAAACATGAATTCTTCCTTTTTCTGACATATTCACTCCAGCCCAAACAATCTGAGGATTGGCACAGGAAATTTCAACCTGTGCATTGCTGTAATAACCTCCACTTCTCCAAAGCGAATCAACTATCGGAAGCAATTGCCAAGTACTACCGAAATTTTCCGAACGCCAAACTCCTGATTTACCCACAGCGAAAACAAGGTCAGGGTCCTGCAATGACTTTGCAAGCTTTGTTACAAATGGTCCTCCCGTACCGTAACCGTCCGTTATTTCTGCACCGACAGATAACCAGCTTAAACCACCATTTGTGGATTTCCTGATAGTATTGAACTGACTTGAACCTAACAATTTCATAGTATCTTTGTAATGCCAAATTGCCTCGAAACCATCCCCGCCTATTGCATAATTATATCTCGAAAGTGGATTTGCCTCTTCACCGGTTACAGTAAAATATGTCCCGTTATCCTGTGTACCTCCAACGTATTCATTAGCTCCCGGCTTTTTGTCGCAACCGTAAAACTGCGAAGTGTTATAACCATTCCTGTCAGTTTCCGTCCAGTTAGTGCCACCATTTGTAGAGTATGCAACACCACCATCATTACCAATTAAAATCCAGTACTCGTTTTTAGCTTTATCAATTGGTATCATCGTAATATTATGCTGGTCAACATGAACAATTCCATTATGATTCGGACTGCCAAACTGACCATAACCATCGGTAACAGCAGTTGTCTTTCTTTTCTTGGTGTAAATAGCTCCCCATTCAATTTTGATTTTGGATGTTGGAATCTTTGAAATATCCCAGACTGCTCCTTCCTTAAGCAAAGGTGTCAAAACATAAGCCGCTTTATTCTTTATACTTGTTTTAATATTCGCATTTGGCTGATTGGAGTAATTGATCATATTAATAACAATCATCTCGGAAACTTCACCCGAAAGCAAATCGAATTTTCCGTTTTGGTTTTCATCAACAAAAGAAACAGAGAGTTGTTTTAAGTTTGTTAAATCATTTACTTCAAAAGGTACATTTACATAATCCTTATAAGTAAAATTATCGCCTTGTTGATAAAATCTGTGAGCTTTTTGTTCTCTGCCACTTCCAAAGCGTATTTCGATAGTCGCATATTCTTTATCTGTTAAAAGCTCCTCCTGCCACAAATCCTCTGCTGTTCCTATACCACCATTTTCATACGGTAAACCAGAATCGAGAAAATCCATAAATGAATTAATATTCGTTTTTTCAATTTTTTTCACTTTAAAAACCGAGTCCTGACCGGTTTGCATTTCAACTTTGAAAATATTCACTCCTCCAACAAAAACAACATTTTCATCGTATGGATGTACTGCTATGCAATTGTCATACCAGCCCTGTGAACTAAGCCACGAATTATTCTTTTTCGTATCGTTTACCAAATACCAAAGCTCCCCCCCGTCCTCAGTTATATAAAAGTCCGATTGTACTCCATTTTCCACACTCAGATAAAGTTTGTTTGTGTTTGTCGGAGATATCGCCATTTCGATTCGTTGACAAATACCGATTCCGTTGGAAGCTTTTACCCATGTTTCACCTGCATTTGTTGATTTAATAACACCTATTCCATTTATTGAAGCATATTGAATATTAAAATTATTCGGGTTAGCTATTATCTGTTGCACTCTATCCTCTCCGGAATTATAAACTGTTCGCCAAGAAATTCCACCATTTGTGGATTTTTCTATCGTCGAATTTCTCGTCTGAAAATATCTTTGTGCCTGAGTACCGGAAATATTCATGTCATTTGCACAGCATATAACTAAATTGGGGTCGCTTGGACTTACAATTATTCTGTTCACCGAATTGAATCTCGCTGAATAAGTCAGATGAAACCATGATTCTCCATGGTCTGTTGATTTAAAAATACCATCACCGTTGATTGCATCCAAATTCATGAAACCCTCACCCGTACCTGCATAGATGATATCAGGATTAGCTTCCGAGTAGGCAAGTGTCGTAGTAGCTAAATTAGGTAAAAATGGAGTCATGTTTCTCCAGTTCAATCCTTTGTCTGTTGTTTTCCAAATTCCCCCACCAACTGAGCCGGCAAACCAAGTCTGATGAGTTTGGTCTTTCGGGTCAACAATGAATGCACGGGTTCTGCCGCCAACATTACCCGGACCACGCTCGAGCCAGTTTAAATTTGCTTGAGGTTTTTCTTTCTTCAGTTTTTCTGAATTCATCATTGCTTTTTGAAATTCTAACATTCTTTGATTGGTTTGATAACCCGGCTTTATCTCGCCTTCCTTCGTCCTGATGTTATTATGTAATTCAGCAAAAAGATACGGTACATCGAATTTCATCGCTCTGTCAATTGGTTTTATGTTATATCTTACTAATTTGTCTTCAGTAACTTTTCCGGTCATCCTGAGTTTGTCGAAGTGTGAGACCTTCTTACTTCTAACTTTTTCTCCAACAGATAATTTTTCGGTTTTAACAGTCATCCCAAGCTTGTCGAATGATGATACCCGATTGCTGGTTTTTTGTTTCTTGCCCTTAAATTCAATTATCCTTTCATCAGAATAGAAAATATTTGAAAGAAATAAATAACTTAAACTAAAAGCAGTAATAAATACAATAGTAACAATTATTAACTTTTTCATTTTATTTTTCCTTGATTACTTCGTCAATGAATTTTTTCTTCTTTTTAATATCATAAATATAAACTACAGGTCTATCGTTGTCTGAACGAACCTGTCCCGGAAATGTATGAACCATAATCTGTTCATTGTTTTTCCAGTTAACCATACCATTTTCGTGACTGTCTTCGTAAATGATTTCATCAGTTTTCAAATCGTAAATGAAATAACTGAAGCTGGGTAAAGGGTTTTCTTTAGTCGGTTTGTTGTTGCTAATGCAAAGCATATATGTGTTATTGGCATTAGGAATATAAAGCAAATCACCTTTGAACTTTTCGATTGCCAATTGTTCATATTTCTTAACTAACTCTTTCTCGGTAGGAACCTCTTTGTTTTGATGAGCCGCTTGTTGAGGACTACCACAGGCAATTACTAATATTAAACAAATAAATGGAATCTTATTTTTTACATAATATCTTAAAAACTTCTTCATTTCAAATAATTTTGATATTTCAACAAAATATAATCACCAAAATAATGAAATCTGAGAAAATCTCGTATAGTTTTCTTAATTTAGAGTATTAATTCTTGGAAAAAAGTTATTATACGATTATGGCAAAAGAAATATTATTAAAAAGCGGTTGGATAAAAATTGATAAACCCGAACTTGACTCATTGAGAGTAAAAATCAGAGAGCAATATGAAATGGAAGGCGGAAGCAAGAAATTTAACTCCCATCTTGAAAATTACGAAGAACTTCGCGAAATCATGAAAGCAAAACTCGACGATTTTATGGAACGCGAAGATGTGGAAATTAGAATAAACGAACAAATACAATTCGATATTCTTCCCGGTAATACTTTTTTCAGGAACCTTCTCTATACAAACAGAAAAGCTGATAGTCTGAGATTTCAGGACTATAATATTGAAATTTGTTATTTGTTTGCATTTGGAAAGAAACGTTTTGAATTTTTAAGGAGAGAAAAGAAAATCGGATTGGATTCCACAAGTACTATACAGCAGGATTACCAGCTTAAGTTCATTGTATCATCTACTATGAACAACATGGTAGAAGCAGAAAAAATAATGACAAAATTAAAAGATGACTTGGGTTTTCAGGTCGAAGGAGAAACCAGGAATACTCATACTTACAGTAAAGGACAACTTTCTGAAATTTATGGAAAGTTGGATAAAAACACTTTGGTAATTTCATTAATTAGCAGAGATTATCTTCAAAACGAAAACTGTGTCCGGGAACTAATTGACTATACGAACTCAGACATTGATAATTACCTGTCTCATACATTCCATATTTTGTTGGATGATATCTATGAAGGCGATTTTAACATTTTCGATTCACTTGGCAGGTCGGAACTGCTAAAATATTGGAAACTTCGTAGCGAAAAGCTCGAAGAAAATCATAAGCTGATATTAGGTGTCAGAAAAGACAAGGAAATTTTCTTAAAGTTAAGTAAGGAATTGAAAGAGATTAAGGAAATAATCGTAGAGCTCAACAGGGTTTTAGACCTAATCAGAACAAGTGATTACAAAATACTTTACAAAATATTCCTGACAAAAATAAAATCTTCCGAAGAGTTAATAAATCTTTTACCAAAAAAGACAAGCGTCAGAGAAATTAATTACGAACTGGAGAAAACATATAAAGGAATTAAAATTCCATCGCTCAATGACCCGAATAAACCGGAATTCCCTCCTATGCCATTCTATCAGCCCAGATTCCCTGCTTCAGAAACATATAAAATTAAAGTACCGGGCTTCTCAAATGTATGGCTTAAAGACGAAAGCACAAATCCAACAGGAACTCACAAAGACAGATTGGCTTGGGAAGTTGTCATAAAGTATAAATCACTGATTAAGGGATTGAAATACACAGACTATCTCCCTCAAATGTCAATAATATCTTCGGGTAGTGCGGCGATTGCTATACAGCATTTTTTAAACCTGTTCGAAATTCCGGTTAAGTTAAAAGTATTGGTTGATAAAAATCTGAACCCTGTTATCAAACAAACAATTAATGATATTGGTTGTGAACTTTATGAAACAGATTTATCGAAAAAGCTCTTAACTTCAGATGAAATCAAAGGGCTGACTGAAAACGAAAAAGGATTCGATATAACTTACCGCGAAACCTTAGACCCCAATCAGGACAATTATTATGACTGGATGAGCTATGAAATCCTGATGCAAAACCCTGAATATTGCTTTATACCTTTCGGAACAGGAGATTTATTTATAAATGTCCTGAATATTGTCAAAGTTGAATATTTCAATTCATTCATTCCTAAACATGACCCAAGATTTTTTGGTAATATGGATGTGCTGAAGAATACTCATTTCTTTGGAGCATCATCAGACCAGCCAAATACGGTTTTGGATAAATTGTATTCAAATTTCTTACCGTCAATTGATTCATTTAAGAAATATATTAATACATTGAAAAATGAATATTCCTGTGTCGGTAGCAGAACAGGGTTTTATTATGTAAAAGAGTCTTTTGTTAAACAAGCGTTGGATATTGCTGTTGGTCAAAGAATAAAATTTGAACCTTCGGGTATGGCAGGACTTGCTTTATTACTCCAAATGAAAGAAAATATCCCGAAAAATGCAAAAATCCTTATTGTTAATACCGGAAAAACGAAGAAACTATCGGAGTTAAAAATTTAGGTTAAAATGAATGATTTATTTAATACTGAAGAAAATGCAAACGAAACCGGATTAGCTCCTCTTGCTGACCGCATGAGACCTAAAGACATTGATGATGTTGTCGGGCAGAAACATTTAATCGGAGATGATGGTCCTTTGAGAAATTTCTTTGAAACAGGAGAATTCCCTTCCATGATTTTTTGGGGTCCACCGGGAACCGGAAAAACAACTCTTGCTTACCTGATAGCTGAAAAATCAGATTATGATTTTACAAGACTGTCTGCCGTTGAATCAGGAGTAAAAGATGTTCGTGAAGTTATAAATAAAGCACTATATCTGAAAAAGCAGGGTAAAAAGACCTTATTATTCATAGACGAAATCCACCGATTTAACAAAGCTCAGCAAGATGCCTTTCTTCATGCTGTCGAAAAAGGAATTATTACTCTCATCGGTGCAACAACCGAAAATCCCTCATTTGAAGTCAATGCCGCTTTACTGAGCAGATGTCAGGTATATCGCTTACAGCTTTTGAGCAATGATGACATCCAAAAAGTTGTCGAAAAATCACTAAAGAATGATAAGTTACTATCAGTAAGCAACATCGAAATCGAGGATTTGGATTTTCTGTTGACAATATCTGCAGGTGATGCACGAACTGCTTTGAATGCCATTGAATTATCACTAAAATTACGTAAAAACCTTAATGATAAGTTCGTAATCAACAGGAAAATTCTTGAAAAAGCACTTCAGCAAAAAACTGCTCAATACGATAAAAAAGGAGAATCTCACTATGACACAATTTCTGCTTTCATCAAATCCTTGAGAGGTTCAGACCCCGATGCGGCAATGCTTTGGCTTGCCAAAATGCTCGATGCCGGTGAAGACCCAAAATTCATTGCACGCAGAATGGTGATTTTTGCAAGCGAAGATGTAGGAAATGCTGATACTTATGCTTTGACATTGGCTGTGTCGGTTTTCCAAGCTGTGAATTTAATAGGTATGCCCGAATGCAGAATCAATCTTGCTCAGGGAGTCAGCTATCTCGCATCCTGTCCAAAATCGAATGCATCATATATGGCAATAAAACATGCCGAGGAAGATGTACAAAACGGTGTACCTTTGTCAGTCCCTTTGCATTTGCGTAACGCTCCGACAAAGCTAATGAAAGATGAAGGATATGGCTTGGATTACAAATATCCTCATGAATACGATGAACACTTTGTCGAAGTCAATTACTTCCCTGATGGGATGAATCCTAAATCATACTACAAACCCGGAGAATTTGGAAAAGAAAAACAATTCAAAGAGTGGCTCTCAAAAATTTGGAAAAGCAGTTTTCGTAAATAGTAGTTTTTAAGTAATAGATGTTAGCAGTTAGAGTTAAGTGTTATCAGTTTTCCGTTATCGGTTATCGGTTCTCCGTTAACAGTTCTAGTAATTCCTCATTCCTCATTTCTAATTCCTAATTGAAACAATCTTTCCCGTCTTTACCACCACTCCCTGACAAGAAATCATATACAAATAAGCCCCGCTCGTTAAATCCGAAATATCGTAAGGCACATACAAAGTGCCCACACCCGAACTCAACTCAAATTCCTTTACGGCATTACCCATAATATCGAATATTTGCAGTTTGTATTTGCGAAATTGTGGGTCATTGATGCTTATGTAAAGCTGGGAGTGGTAAAATTGTGCTTTTACTTCAATATCTCCAAAAATATTTTTAATATATTCTTCAATATCAGTTGTATCTGTTGTATCAGGTGTGAAGTCGAAAAAGTCACCTTCATAACGGAAAAGCTCACCATGGTCAAATGTACCAATAATTGGATGTTGACCTGACCAAGCAACTTTCAATGTAACTCCATCAGTCATGTCTTTTGGAGTTTCGTTATGTAACCAAGTCACACCTCCGTCGTTTGTTGTCCAAATTTTCCCCCAATTACCAACTGCAACACCATTTTTTGCATCAAAAAAAGAAATATCTAATACTCCAAAAGGTGGATTAACAATTTGCTTTAAAGAAATTTTCCAATTATATCCACCATCCGTTGTTTTATAAATCAGATCGTATTTCTGCTCATTCATACCCGTTTTAACATAACCACAACCGAAACCAATAGAATCATTAATAAAGAAAATATCATAGATAATATGAGCAAAATTTGTCACTTGTTCTCTTCTAAATTCAAATAAATAGGACCATTCATTTTTTTTTGTATTATATTTTATAAACAGAACACCAGTTGAATCATCATTATCGGAAGCAGACATAACAACTATGCTGTCATTTAAAAAAACAGGAGAATAAATACTTAGAGTATCAAGACCTGAAATTTTTTCAATGGTTTCCCAACCATCTTTTGTTACATAAAACCAATCTTCAGATTTAGCGACACCATTATTTGTATCAAACATAGCCATCGTATAAATTATTCTATTAAATTGATAATCAAGAGTATCTAAAAAAATTCTTCTATATGTTTTACCTCCATCAGTACTTTTTTTAATTATTGGACGGTCAGTCATTACCATAAAGTAATAGTCAGGATGAGGGGATACACCAATCTGGGCATTGAATAAGAAAGGTTTTTCTTCATTGTATGGGTCTGATTGATAAATCATATCCCATGTTAATCCTTGATTTGTTGATTTGTATAATCTCGAATAAAATGTATATTGAACTAAGGCAAAACAGTTGTTACTGTCGGGACAATTCAAGTCATTAACCCAACCATCCTCAAAGCTGATAACTTTCCGCCAATCACCCGAATTAAGAGAATAGCAAAATAAAAATATTAAAACAATAATTAGTTTTTTCATAACTTTTTCTTTTTTTTAAATGTTACGCCCCTAAACATCGTTAGGGGCGTTTAATTCATCATTTAACAATATTTACCTTTCCTTTTTCAACCAAAATACCATCAATAATAATATTATGAAAATATGTGCCGGAATTTAAAGTACTTAAATCAATTTCACAGCTATTCAAACCGCTTGATAATTGACCCAATTTAAAAAGTATTATAGCTGACAACATATAAAAACTCCAAATATTTTACTTACAATTTTTATTAATTGAAACTTACTAAAAAAATTATTAATAAACAAATACACAATCGCTTAATATTCTTTGAAATACAATGATTTAACGAAATTCATAAATTATTTTTCAAATTTTTTCAAATCATAATGCAACTTTATTCGGTTTTTTGTGTTATTATATATATTATTTTATCAATTTATTAGAAAGTGTACCAATGAAAAATCATAAGTTACTTTTAGTGGGAATAACTTTGTTATTGTCAGCATTAGCATTTTCATGCTATGGTCCTAGCGAAAACACACCGATTGATACCGGCAAAGGTATCCTCATCGGTAAGGTATTCGATGCAAATGGAAACGGTATTTCCGGAGTACAAATCGAGTGCGGTGGTAAGACGGCTTTTACAAATCCATTAGGTGTATTCACATTAAAGGATATATCCGGTGGCAACAGAAAACTTGTGAACTTCACAAAGGACAAATATGTATCAACACAAAAAATTCTAAAAATTGAAGATTTGAAACAAACATACACGGAAGTTGCTCTTTATCTGACAGGAAAAACTCAGACAATCAATACAACAGTCAAATCAACTGTTTCGTATGCAGGAGCAATTGTGGAATTTGCGGCAAATAGTTTAGTTGACACAAAGGGTAGTTTATATTCAGGTAATGCTGAGGTTAAGTTTACATACTTCAATCCGACGGATGCAAAATTTAATGATGCTTTCCCCGGAGATTTTGTCGGTACTCAATCGAATGGTACCGAAGTTCCAATTGAGTCTTACGGATTTATTGATGTTGAAATTAATAAGGGTATTGAAAAACTGCAATTAGCCGAGGGTAAGCCTGCAACCGTAACAATGCCCATTCCGGCTAAACTCTCGGCTAATGCACCTGCTTCAATCCCCCTTTGGCATTACGATACGCAAAAAGGGAAATGGATTGAGTTCGGTGTTGCATTGAAAGTTGGTAACAGCTATGTCGGACAGGTTACGCATTTCTCAAAAATCAATGCCGATATGCCATATAGCGAACTATCTACCGTAACCGGCAGAGTGGTTGACCAGGATGGTAATCCATTACCGGGAGCATGGGTGAAATTAACAGGAGTGGACTTTACCGGCGATGGTCACGGCTGGGGTTCTGTAGGTGATTCCGGTAAATTTGAAATTGTAAGAGTAAAAGCCAATGCCCTTTGTCAGATTGTTGCTTATTATGCAGGTTTTTACAGTACAGCAGTTCAATTTACAACAGCCCCTAATGGTGGTACTTATGATGTTGGGGATATCCAAATATTCATTGACCCGAGTCTTGTTAGCGGATGGACAGCAATTGGCGATTTAAGTAGCATGAATGTTGCCGATATGCAATTTATCAATGAAACTACCGGTTGGCTTCTTGGTAAAGGAATTTACCGTACAGATGATGGTGGTGTTACGTGGGTACTACAAAAAGATTTATCTCAGGATTCAACATCAGAAAATAGAGCTTTGTTTATGATTGATGCGAACAACGGTTGGGCTATAGGCGGAAAAGTCTATTATACCAATGATGGTGGATTGAACTGGAATGAAAAAGAAATAGAACCCGGCATTACTCAAAACTTCTCAGATATTTATTTCGTAAATATAAACTATGGCTGGCTCATAGGAAATAATTCATATAAAACACAGGATGCAGGTAATACATGGACTAAGATGGCTATTGACACCGGACAGTCAAATCGTTACGTATCTAAAGTATTCTTTGCCGATTTTAATACGGGTTATATAGCAGCATACTATGGCAAACTGCTGAAAAGCACAGATGGAGGCGATTCTTGGAATCAATTAAACATTCCTAATCTGAAATATGGTCCTTCTGCATTGTTCTTTACTGATGCCAATACCGGATGGCTTACATCTTCAGGCGAAAGTACTAAAGTATTTCATACTTTTGACGGAGGAAATAATTTCATCGAGCAAACCCATACTGCTATGGGACAGCTACTCGATATTTTCTTCATCAGTCCGCAGGAGGGCTGGATTGTCGGTAATGCAGGAACTATTATGCATACTATTGACGGTGGTACTACATGGCAAAATCAGTTCGTTAAAACAAACGGGAATTTCAGAAGAGTTAGTTTCGTAACGAATAAAATTGGTTGGGTTCTTGGCTCAGGTACTAAAGGTTCGGTCTTGTTGTACACAGATACCGGAGGCGACCCAAAATAGTTCCTTCTTTTTAATAAATAGAATCCGGTAGGTTGCTCAGGTAATTTTTTCAGCTCCTTCAAGAAAAAAATAAGTGCCTGCCGGATTTTTTTTTATTTCAATTCCTACTTGTAAAAAATTTACGGATACAATCTTTCCTTTCTCCAGATGTCGCCGTCTTTGAAATACCTGATACGGTCATGTAAACGGCTTTTGCGCCCCTGCCAAAATTCATAAACATCAGGTATCAATCTATAACCACCCCAAAAAGGAGGCAATGGTACTTCCTTAGGATATTTTGTCATGTATCCAACGACTTTTCGCATTAATTTGAACCTGCTCGAAAGTGGTCTGCTTTGCTCAGATGCCCATGCCCCAAGTCGGCTCGTGTAATCACGTGTTTTGAAATAGTCGAATGATTCTTCTTCGGTAATTTTCTCTATACTGCCTTCAATTCTAATCTGTCTTTCGAGTTTATCCCAAAAGAATAAAAGTGAAGCAAAAGGATTTTCCTTTAATTCATTTCCTTTTCTGCTTTCAAAGTTCGTAAAAAAGACATATCCTCTCTCATCGAAATTCTTCAGCAGTACAACTCTGGCTGAGGGCTTTCCTGTTTTGTCGGCAGTTGCCAAAGTCATTGCATTCGCATCAAGAAAATCTGCATTCACAGCATCATCAAACCATAATTTGAATTGTTCGAACGGATTAATGTTTGCAGTTTCCTCATCGAATTTTTCTTTGCCGTAATCTCTTCTTAAGGCATTTAAGGAACTTACTAAATTCATTTTTACCTACCGTGTCCCCTCTTGATAAATAGGATGTCTAAGTAGGGACACATTGCAATGTGTCCCTACCGAAATTTATTTAATAATGTAAAACTTCCCGCTTTGATTTGTTTTTGTACCAACTAGCTGATAATAGTAAACACCACTTGGAAGTTTGGCTACATCCCAGCTTAAAACATGAACAGACGGTTCGACATAACCATCAAGAACAGTTGCTACATTTTCACCAAGAGCATTGAAAATATTGAGTGACAAATACTCCATGTTCTTAACGATAATTTCAAAAGTCGCATTTTGACTTATTGGATTAGGATATATCTCAACGGAATTTTGATTATCAACAAAATCCTCGACAGGCGAGGCATCCCCAACCGTAAACCTTCCGTTTGTTGACCAATCACTCGTACCTCCGGGACCTTCGGCGGAAACATGCCAGTAGTATTGAGTTTCAAGTTCTAACTTTCCAGCAGGCATTTTATATAATGTAGATGTTAATCCTTTTTCATCTACCGGTGTTTGCCAATCCTCGTATCCAGGTCCTTCTGATACCTGAAGATTATATGTTGTTGCACCTGCAACTGCTTCCCAAACCAATTCAACCTTACCACTGACACCTGTGGCTCCTCTTGGAGGAGAAAGCAATGTAGGTTTTCCCGGAGCCGCAGAAGCTGTTGTGAAGTTCCAGGTAGGTGCCCAAGTGCTCGGACCACTGACATTCGATATAGACCTTACCTTCCAATAATATTTGGTGCTGTTGCTTAAAATATCTTTTGCTACTGTGTGCGATGTTCCCGTAATATCATTCTTGTCAAGCAAAGTTGAAGTGAACATATCTGATTCAGATATTAACAACTGATACTTGTCAGCTTTTGGTGCGGCAGTCCAAGTTAGTGTCGGAGTCATCGAAACATTTGTTGAGTTATTCGCAGGACCCGATAATGAAGGAGGGTCCGGTGCAGTGGTTGTCGTAAAGTTCCAGACAGGAGACCATTCACCAGTACCGGCATCATTTTTCCCGGCTACTCGCCAGTAATACTTCTTCATTGGCTCAAGCACTCCCGATATTGACCAGGTTGTCCCACTTATATCCGTTTTTTGGAAAACAATGTTAGATTCACTGAAATCATTTGCCTTTGAAACCTGCAGTATATAAAAATTTGCATCCTGTGAAGTACCCCATTGAAAGGTTGTGTTTGGATTTACATCCGTTGCATTATTTTGTGGTTGAGACAACACACTAACTCCGGGCTTGGAAATAAACGGGTCGCGAAAAGCAAACTGATAACTGAAATTCTTTTTTTGACCATTTACCAAAACATCAAAAACCCTGACTTTGTAAACCTTTTGCTGTTCCAAACCATGTATCTGCCAATAGCAATAGTTTGGAACTCCATAACCGTCATAAGCCCATCCAAGTCCAGCATCCTTTCCATACCTTGTTACTTTGCCTGTCTCATCTTCCACTTCCACATAAGCTTCATTAACAGGGTTACCGTTCAAAGTACTGGCATATTTCACATTATCGCTATTATTAGCCCATCTGTTTGTTTTATTAGCAACAACAGTAAAAGACAAAACCGACCATCCGAAATCCCAAATATTGGGAGGATAATCACCGTAAGGACAGGCGATAAAATCATTTGGTAAAGAACTTAGATTCTGCAAAGTCTGTGAATCATAATAAAATGACATTCCACAATAAGGACTGCCATTAGTTTTTGAATTACCGTCAACTCTTCCAAAAGCAATTTTCTTGACAAACGGGTCTATTATCCACCTCCTGTGCCCCAACTCGATTTGGTTTCTATCGTTCATCCATGCGATAACTGATTGCTCAGAAGATGAACCTGCCATCCCTAAATACAGATTTGTACTGATACCACCGTTATATCCTGTTTGTGACCAACAAAACGAACTTTGCGACGGAGTGTGACTCAAGCTTGCATTAGCCACAGAGATAAGGGATATTTCCATCGCTTCATCCTGGAAGTTATTGTCATATTCAAATCTTGGTAATTTATGCAGGTCACGTATTTTGTTCAGGTATTCAAGCATTTTATCTTTTTCACTTTGTTTCAAAGTTCCTGTTTTGCAACCTGCAACATCAGGAACAACATCATAGAATTGCTGATATTGTGCAATCGAAAAATTCGGATTTATACTTATTAAACCAAAACCAAATAATATAAGTAACAATTTCTTTAACATTTTAGCACCTTATTAAAAATCAAAATAAAATATTCATAATAATAAACCGAAATATATTAAAATTAATTGTATTATCAATAAAAAAAGGCAGGTTTTGTATTCCTGCCTCAAAAATTTAACAAATCAATAAATCTTTTAATGACCAATCAACTGCTTGTAGGCATTGACATCCATTAATTTGTTCAGTTCCGAAGGGTCCGTCATTTCAATTTTAACCATCCAGCCCTCACCATAAGGGTCATTATTAACTATTTCCGGACTATCGTTTATCGATTTGTTGATTTCTACAATCTTTCCTGATACTGGCGCCAGCATATCGGCAACTGTCTTTACTGCTTCGATTGTTCCGAAAGTATCACCAGCAGTAACATTGCTTTTACCCTCGTCAATATCAACATAAACAACATCACCCAATTCGCTTTGTGCATGGTCGGTTATACCTACTATGCCGATATTTCCGTTTACTCTAATCCACTCGTGGTCGTCTGTGTACTTCAAATCATCTGGAAAATTCATTATTTCTCTCCGTATATTTTAAAAAAAATCAAAATTGTCAAATAAATAAATGAAAAATTACAAAACTTTACATTTCCATCCAATTAACTCTTTCAAGATATTGGGTATCAATGTTGCCTGAAATGAAATCAGGATTTTGCATCATCTTCTGATGAAAAGGAATAGTTGATTTAATTCCTTCGATAACGAATTCATCCAAAGCTCTTCTCATTTTGGCGATTGCCTCATCTCTTTTAGGAGCAAAAGTAATTAATTTTGCCAATAAAGAATCGTAATATGGAAGAACTACATACTCCTGATATATATGAGAATCAACCCTAACACCATGACCTCCGGGAAAATGCAAACTCGAAATCCTGCCGGGGGAAGGAACAAAGTTATTAAACGGGTCTTCAGCATTAATTCTGCATTCTATTGCATGCAATTTTGGTTTTGATTCCTTCAAACTTAGCTTTTCACCTGAAGCAATCATAATTTGTTCCTTGATTAAATCAATAATCAATGACTCTTCGGTTACTGGATGTTCCACCTGAATTCTTGTATTCATTTCCATAAAGTAGAAATTTTTATTTTCATCAACAAGAAATTCAATCGTACCAGGACCTTCGTAATTTACTGCGATTGCACCCTTAACTGCAGCTTCACCCATTGCTTTTCTCAATTTCTCATCAACTATCGGTGATGGTGCTTCTTCGATTAATTTTTGATGCCTTCTTTGTATCGAACATTCTCTTTCATTAAGATGAATAACATTTCCGTGTGAATCACCAAACACCTGTATTTCAATATGACGCGAGCCATCAACAACTTTTTCAATATATAAGTCAGAATTGCCAAAGGAAACCTCAGCTTCATTTCTCGTAATGGAAAAATACTTTTCCAGTTCATTTGATGTATTTACAAATCTCATACCCTTACCACCGCCACCAGCAACGGCTTTTAACAGCACCGGATATCCAACTTCATCTGCAACATTTTTTGCTTCATCAACATCTTTTACAATCCCGATACTACCGGGAATAACAGGTACACCTGCTTTCCTCATTGTCTCCTTAGCTACGGACTTATTACCCATCCTACTTATGGCATCCGCACTTGGTCCAATGAATTTTATCCCTGCACTTTGGCAAATATCAACAAAATTTTCATTTTCGGATAAAAATCCGTAACCGGGATGAATAGCATCTGAATTGGTAACAACAGCGGCTGAGATAATCGCAGGAATTTTTAGATAACTTTCCTTGCTCGATGCCGGTCCTACACATACGACTTCATCAGCAAAATTTACATGTAAAGAATTTTTGTCTGCTTCAGAGTAAACACCAACTGTCTTGATCCCCAATTCTTTGCAAGCCCTAATAACCCTTAGTGCTATTTCACCTCTGTTTGCTATTAAAATTTTTTTTAACATTCGATTCTCTTTGAAAAAATAATTAGTAATTAGTAATTGTTAATTAACAATTAAACTAATCTGTTTTTATAACAAACAAAGGTTGCCCGTATTCTACTGCCTGACCGTTTTCGACCAAGATTTTTGTAACTGTACCCGTTATGTCACTCTCGATTTCATTCATTAGTTTCATTGCTTCGATAATGCAAAGTGCAGAACCTTTTGTAATGCGTCCTCCGACTTCGACAAACGGCTCGGAATCAGGAGATGATGCACGATAAAATGTTCCGACAATCGGTGATTTAATAACATGACCTACTAGTGTATCTTCATCTTTTTTACTCTCGGCAGGAGTTGATGAAGTTACTTGTTCTTTAGGTTCGGGATTCGCTTCAAAAGCTTGTTTTGCAGAGTCAATATTTACAATTTGAGGGGCATTAGCAAATCCAACAGAAGTTGATTTTGAAAGTTTTATTTTTAAACCTTCTTCCTCGATTTTGATTTCAGCCAATGCGCTTTCATCAAAAATCTTTATCACTTTTTTCAGGTAATTTAAATCCACATGAACCTCCAAATTTGTATAAATAATTTATAATCTTTGAAAACTAAAACCCAAGTAACTAATTAGTGTTTATTCCTTTACTCTTTCGATATAATTACCGTTAGTAGTGTCAACACGTATCATCTCGTTTTCGTTAATGAACAAAGGTACTTGAATAACGGCACCTGTTTCAACTGTAGCCGGCTTCAAAACGTTTGTCGCAGTATCTCCTTTAAGACCGGGTTCGGTATGAAGAACTCTGAGGTTAACAGCTGATGGTAGCTCGACAGCAATAACTTCGTCTCCTACGAATGACAATTGAACATCCTGGTTTTCCTTCATATAGTCCTTATCATCACCTATGATATCTGCTTGAACAGGTATTTGATTGTAATCATCGAGATTCATGAAGAACAAGCTGTCACCGTCCCTATACAAATACTGATAATTGCGGTTTTCTACCCTAATGAATTCTACTGTTTCACCTGTCCTGAAACGATTTTCATACATTTTTCCGGTTTTTAAATTTCTTAATTTGCACTGGTGATGAGCCGGACCCTTGCCGGGAGTTACATGTTCGTATTTTACAACTTTCATTAATTCACCATTGAGCTTAACTACTGCTCCAACTCTTAAATCTGATGATGTTCCTGCCATTTATTCATTTATTATTAATTCAACATTATTATTCACTATTTACTTTTTATTATTCACTATTCACTTTTAGTTATTCACTAAAAAAAGAGGTGCCGGCCGGACTCGAACCGGCGTTCACGGTTTTGCAGACCGCTGCCTAACCACTTGGCTACGGCACCCAAAAATTGCAATAATAGAAATATTGCGAACTACAAATTTACGAAGAATTGCATGAATTATCAAATATTTTTTGAATAATGCTAAATTATGAAAATCTATAATCCATTGTGTTATAGATACTTATAATTTAGTTTTGATGATTTTGAGAAACCTTTGTATTTTTGTATTCTTTATTTTTGCGGAAGTGGTGAAACAGGCAGACACGCCATCTTGAGGGGGTGGTGCTCACAAGGCGTGGGGGTTCAAGTCCCCCCTTCCGCACGGTTTTAGAAGATAGAAAATAGAAGATAGAAAATAGAAGATAGAAAAGTAGAAAGTAGAAGAGTGATTTTTTAGATATGTGGATTTGGATTAAATAATAATAGGATTCTATTTTCAAAGCACTATTTATCAAATCTGACGATTACTAATTTGCTTCCCTTATTTGAAATAAGTAATCTTCTCAAAGTTAATAAACCATATTCATCTGCTTCGACATAACCATCCTGTAAGATTTTCCCTTTTGTTTCGATATTTTGAAAGTAATACGAGTATTTGCTGCTGACAATGAATTTCTGTAGTCTTCTAAATGTTATGTCAGAATATATTGAATCCGGTGCTTTTATTGTTCCGTGAATTGTATTCAATGGTTTTGAGTTTAGAATTATTTCGTAGTAATCAGGTTCATCAATAATGTTATCCCAGTTCAAGAAACCATTTATTGTACCATATCTGTCGCCATCTTCCGGTAAGCCACTACCTGGATCCCCATTAGCAGAGCAATTTGAAAATGCTGGGTAGCTTTTATTTAAAGTGAGTTTAAAGATTTTATTTATATCATCCTCAGGTTGAAATTCCATTATACTGTTTGACGAATGGCTTCTGCTGTCCCAAAAACATGTAAATCCAAATCGAGAGTTGTTAAATTTTTTGAATACATCTATTTTTTCTGCCCACCCAACAATATTATCATTTTTTCCTGCTATGATATACATGAATGGTAAATTACCATTTGATAATGTAGAAGCTGTAAAACCTGCGTTAAGTTTTTTGTAAATTGGAATACTATCGTTTGTCATAAGATTGATTTCAAGTTCACCCCAAAGGCGGCTGATTAATTTTCTTCTTGGTTTGCCGCCATTGTATATACTATTAGTATTTGGGTCATTAATATATGAATAATCGAGCTTTGGAACGACAGTATAAACTGCCGCAATTTTTTCGGGAAAGACTAAACCCATAAGTACCGCACCTGAACCACCCATTGAGCCACCAGTGAGATAAATTCTATTAGTATCAATTGCAAATCTTTTAGCTACCCAATCTATTGTCCAGTTTACTCTTCTGACTGTATAATCAATAATTAGACCGTCTTTTGGCATTTCCGAGGGATTGAAAATATTCAGGTTTTGTTGGTAGCCAAACCAAAAAGAGTGTAGAATATCGTTAGGCAAATAATCATCAGGTGACAGGATAATTTCATCGGGATTTGCTGTGCCTTTACTATTTGTCAGCAAGTTTCCTGTTCTTTCGTGCAACGATACAATCAAAGGAGATTTCCCTTTTTTTGATTTTTCAATAACAGAGAAATTATAAGCAAAGCAGTAGGTAGATGTCATCGAAGGATAAAATGCGTTTTCAAATTTGCTCACCCAGTGAGTATAGATATTTTGTCTGTAACCCAAAGTGTCAATTGTAAGTTGATAAATAGCACTTACAGGTTCGATTCTTTCAAAAACGGGATTTTTAGTTGTATTCTCACCATTTATAATGGAAGTGTTGATTTTATCATCTGTGAAAGTGGCAATAGCAAAATAATAAGCACCATCGAGTGTTGCTGTGTGTACGTATAGTTCTTTTGTTTCATCTAATGGATTACCTATGTCATCTATTTTATAAAAGATATTTTTACCAAGAAGCTCTGAAAGTCGTTTATTATAAGTTGAATTACTTTCGACTTTGGCAATGAAATTAGATTTGCTAAAATCAGCTTCCTTTGTAAATGGAGAAAGAGAATGATAAACGTAATAGATAATCTTTTTGTTGGGAGTTGAATTCCATATTAAAAAGGTCTGTCCGTTTTTAAATATTGCCTGCAAGCCAGTAACTGTTTGTGAGACAGCAATACCGGTAAAAAGAAAAAAATAAATTAAATAAGCAGATATTCTTTTTAACATAATTTCATTTTGTTTAGAAAAAAATACAAATTAATGCTAAATTTTTAAATATAGAAATTTTGAAGTGCTAAATGTTATATTATTGATAATTAGCTTTTTTCAAAGATAATTTGTATATTGAATTTATTATTAATTATGGAAGGTTTAAAAAATGAATCCTTTTTTATTTAATTTGGCTTATAAGTTAGCTTCCCGAAGGTCAGGAAGGTATGATAATTTAAAAAATAAGTTGATGAATGACGAAACAAGAAAGATATTAATCAGCTTTTCTTACTACCTGAGTAACACAGTCTATATTCTTTTGGGTGCATTATCAGCAGGATTTGGGCTGAAAGGATTTTTATTGCCGAATGGATTTATAGATGGGGGCGTAACTGGAATTTCGCTTTTAGTTTCTATTAAAACTGGGTTTTCTTTACCATTACTGATTTTGCTGATTAACATTCCATTTTTTATTTTTGGTTTTACACAAATCGGAAAATGGTTTGTGTTTAAGAGTATCTTAGCAATAACCGGTTTGGCAGTTGTCCTATATTTTATCGAATTTCCTGTGATGACCAACGATAAACTACTTGTTTCTGTTTTTGGCGGTTTCTTTCTGGGAGCTGGGATTGGACTGTCAGTCAGGGGTGGTGCAGTTATTGACGGGACTGAGATTCTGGCAATATTTACAAGTAAAAAAATTGGATTTACTGTCGGTGATTTCAATGCAGGGTTCAATATCATTTTATTTTCAATTGCGGCATATCTTTTATCAGTTGAACAGGCACTTTATGCAATTCTTACTTATCTTGCCGCATCGAAAACTGCAGACTTTGTAATTGAAGGTGTCGAGGAATATACGGGTGTGCATATTGTTTCGGAAAACTCTGATGAAATAAGATGTATGATAATAAACAAACTTGGAAGAGGTGTAACTGTTTTAACAGGTAAACGAGGTTTTTCAAAGGAAGGCGAAGAACCTGAACCGATTGAAATGCTTTATACTGTAATGACAAGGTTGGAGTTGCAGGGATTGAAGAAGGAAGTTCAAAAAATTGACCCCAATGCTTTTATGACTATGGTTACGATAAATGACATTAAGGGTGGAATGATTAAAAAGAGGACGATAAAGGATTAGTTGAATGAGAAACTTTTTCAATTCAAAAACGTAATAATAAATAATGAAGAAATTGATTTTAACATTGATTTTATTTAGTTATTGTTTCTCAAAAGCCGAAGAGAAAGTATTATTTATTGGTAACAGTATCAGTGAGTCCTGGCTGGAAATGAGGTTGAAGGAGCTTGCGGATTCTGCAGGTAAGGATTTGTTTATACAAACTTTGTCGTTTGGAGGGTACACTCTAAATGACCATGTTAAATCGGAAACGACACATCAGTGGATTGATTCATTGGATTGGGATTTTGTTGTTTTGCAGGAAAATCCCGGGATTCTTGCATCTGATTCGGCTACCTGTGACCAAAATATGTTTAATTCTGTTGACTCATTGTATAAATTAATTAAGAATAATAATCCTTGCACAGAAGTTGTTTTCTTTATGCCATGGGGTTTTTCAGATAATGACACTGGGGATTATCCGGGTGAAAATTATTATAAACAGCAAAATCAGATGAGTGAAAATACATTGAGATATTCGAATATGTTCTATGGTATAACTTCACCTGTTGGAGCTCTATGGAAGGAAGTCCGCACTAAAAAGCCATGGCTTCAATTATACAGAGATGGTGCTCATGCAAGCCATATCGGTCATTTACTTAGTGCTTCGGTATTTTATACTTTATTTTTCAATGAATCACCAGCACTAATCAAGAATTCTGCTTTTGTATCTGAGTTTATTGGCGATTCTACTGCTGATTATTTGAAATTGCACGCAGGATATATAGTTTTAGGGGATGTTTCAAGGTGGAATTTATTTGTTAATGTACCCGTAGCAGATTTTTCATTCAGCACATCAGTTTATGATTTAAAGGCAGAATTTTATTCAAGAAAAAGTTCACCCTTTCTAAATCACAGATGGTTTCTCGGGGACGGAGATAGTTCAAATGAAATTACACCAGTACATATATATCCAAGTGAAGGTGAATATAAAATTACTCATATTGTTGAAAGCAATTGCTATCCTCCCGATACGGCTATTCAGATTATAAACTTGACTTTAGGTATTGAAGATGAATATAACGATGATGATATAATTATTTATCCTAATCCCAATGTCGGGATGTTTAATATTAAATTCTCAAAAAATATACCTGATGAAATAAGAATTTTTGATTTGTTGGGTAGGGAAGTGTGCCAAAACTTGAATAATAAATCCTATAATTTAATTATTCAAATAGATGGATTGCCATCAGGAATTTATCTATTAAGGATTAATCAAAAAAATAATTATAAATTGATTATAGCTGATTGACATGGATTTTTTTACAAAATCTACCCGTAATGAGTCCATAACCTGATTATCTTGACAATTTTTTGTTCATTATATACCTGATAAACTAATCTATGCTGAATATTTATTCTCCTTGAATAAGCACCATCCAAATCACCTCTTAATTTTTCGAAGTTCGGTGGTGTTTTAAACGGGGCATACTTTAAATTTTCAAGTAATTCTTCAGCTTGCTTTTTCAAACCCGTTTTTGCTAATTTCTTAGCATCTTTTTGTGCTTGTTTAGTATATACAAGTTTCCACATTACCATTTCAATTCGGCTGAACATTCATCAATAGAAGTATTCATACCTTCAATTATCGAATCACGCATTTTAGGAATAGAAAGCAAATACAAGGTTTCCTGAATATCCCTCCAATCCTGTTCCGAAATAAGAACGGCATTATCCTTTTTACCGGTTATTTGAATTGGGATGTGATTTTCAGCCGCTTCAGTAACAAGCTGAAAAAGATTATTTCTTGCTGATGTTATGTTTACTGTTCTCATAATTTTGATTATATGTACATAATAACGTACGCAATTTACAAATAGTATATTTTAAATAATATGATTATTTCAAATACCTCATCGCCGCTTCAACAAACATCGCTGTGCCATAAACCATTGCTTCTTCATCAGGAGACATTTTGCTGTTGTGTAAACCCGGCATATAAGGAGTATCCACTGGACGGACACCTAAGAACCAAAAAGTTGATGGAATTTCTTTTGCATAGTAACCGAAATCTTCGCCCCACATTTTCGGTTCAAACTCGAGAACAGATTTATCACCGAAAATATCTTTGGCAGTTTTTTGAATGAATGAAGTGGTTGCTTCATTATTAAAAACAGCAGGGTATCCTTTTTCAATTCTGACTTCACATTCAGTTCCATAAAGTTTACAGATTTCCTTTGATTTTTCAACAATCAAACTGTGCATTTTTTCTCGCCAGTTATTGTCAAAAGACCGTAAAGTTCCCATTAATTTGACTTCGTCAGGGAATACATTTGGAGCAGAACCCCCATGAATTGCTGTTACCGATAACAACCCCGGAGAAACAGGATTTCTGAATTTTGTTATCAAACTTTGCAAATAAATCACAAGCTGTGATGCAGAGATAATTACATCGTTGTTTAAATGGGGCTGAGCGGCATGTCCGCCTTTTCCGCTGATTGTCCAGTAAAGTTCATCAGGTGCCGCCATTATGTATCCGGGTGCAACTGATATTGTTCCAACCGGTGCATCGGGATAAATATGTTGTCCGAAAACTGCCTCAGGTTTTGGATTTACCAGTACACCTTCTTTGATTAAAATTGAAGCACCTCCTGGGGTTTTCTCTTCGCCTGGTTGAAAAATTAATTTAACAATTCCATTCAATTTATCTTCATTTTTTTTAAGGATTTTTGCAGCACCAAGTAACATTGCAGTGTGCATATCATGACCACAAGCATGCATTACACCCTCATTTTTTGAACAAAACGGAAGTCCTGTCTCTTCACTGATTGGTAATGCATCAATATCAGCACGTAAAGCAATACATTTTTCACCCATCCCAATTAAACCGACAACTCCAGTTTCACCAATGGAATAATTTTCTATCCCATAATCGCTAAGAGTGTTCCGAATATACTTATGAGTTTCAAATTCCTTAAAGGATAATTCAGGATTTTGATGCAAATGCCTTCTGTGAAAAACCATTTCTTCATGTACTGCTTTAACTGATTCTAATGTATTCATAATATTTTTTTAGATTTTTAATAAATTATCGGGAATTTCAATTTCTATCTGAAGTTTAATTTCAGCATTTCCTTCAAGAATCAAACTTTTTATATTCATTGGGAATTCTCCCTCAATATCCACAGTCAAAGGACTTTTGCTTGGTGGAATAATTGTAACCGGTAAATCAATTTCATTTTTCGACAAAGCAGTTAACATGGTTGATATTGCACCCGTTCCGCAGGCACCTGTTTCAGCTTCAACACCTCTCTCGTAGGTCCTCAGCCATAATTCATTTCTTGATTTAACAAGGTAAATATTCACATTCACACCTCTTGGCTTGAAATCATCGTGAAATCTGATTGGTGGAGCAATGGTGTCAATGCAGAAATCATCGAAAGGTTTTTCCTGCAATCTTTTGTAATCGAAATAATTAATTACGAAATGGTCGGAATTCACATTTACATACGTACCATTTATAATCGTTTGATAAATTTTAATACTTACATTTTCTCTAATTTCGACAGGAGGAGGTAAAAACAATTTAACTGTTTCTCCTATAACCTGACTCGAATATTCACCACCAGCCATTGTGAAGTGAACCTTGGTGTCATTATCAAAATTTTCTATAAATTTCTCATGAACTGCAAACATCATGGCGCATCTTCCACCATTTCCACACATCATCTGGTTTGAACCGTCCGGATTAAAAAAGTCAACATTAAATGAATTTTGAACATCAGATTCGTTCAAAATCAACAATCCTTCAGTTTTAATATCATTTTCATGCTTCTGTCCACATAGCAGAGATGCAACTGCTGAATAAAAATTTTGCGGAAGTTTGTACTGCCTGTTATCTACAACAGTAAAAGTGTTTCCTGCTCCGGACATATATGTTATTTTTAGTTTCATGAGTTCTTTAGTTCTTTAGTTCTTTAGTTCTTTAGTTCTTTAGTTCTTTTGTTCTTTAGTTCTTTTGTTCTTTTGTTCTTTTGTTCTTTAGCTCTTTAGTTCTTTAGTTCTTTAGTTCTTTAGTTCTTTAGTTCTTTAGTTCTTTTGTTCTTTTGTTCTTTAGTTCTTTAGTTCTTTTGTTCTTTAGTTCTTTAGTTCTTTAGTTCTTTTTTATTTTTGTTTTTGTTTTCATTTAAATATGATTTTAAAGACATAATCATTTTTGATAATTTCATGTAATGAAAATGAAGATAGTTAAATTGTTCTTGAGCAATATATTTTTGGTCAAGAAAAATATAAAGATGAGATATGACCTCAATTAATGAACCATGTGAAATATTTAAAAATTGAGAAAATTCTGCGAAAGATTTCCTCCCATAACCTTCAGCAATATTAGCCATTACAGAGATTGATGCCCTCCTAATTTGATTAACCAAACTATAATCTCCCTTAATTTTATCAATCTTAGTTAATGTATAAATCTCATTAACTAATTGTCTTGCTTCCTGCCAAGCAATAATATCTTCAATGCTGCTAAAATTCGACATAAAAAAATGATAAATAAATATTAAATTTCACTTACATAATTTCGATAAATTTCACTAAACTACTAAATCACTCGAGTACTATAGCACTTGAGTACTATAATACTATTCAAGGTTTAACATTCACACTTCGACATTGCTTCCACTATTCCATTGTGTATCTTCCCATTAGTTGCTAATATTGATTCATCGAAAATAGAATAAGATTTATTACTATAAGTCGAAATTCTCCCTCCCGCTTCTTGGACTAGTAAAATTCCTGCGGCAACGTCCCATGGATTAAGGTTGATTTCCCAAAAGCCATCGAATCTACCTGCTGCAACGTATGCCAAATCCAATGCAGCAGAACCGAGTCTTCTGACAGGTATCCCTTTTTTAATAATGCTGACAAAATGGTCAATACAGCCACATGGATTCTGATTAACATTATAAGGAAATCCTGTAACTAACATCGAAGAATCAAGATCGTCATTATCTGAAACCTTCAGCTTTTTACCGTTTAAATATGCACCCCCATCCTTTTTCGCAACAAATAACTCATCGAGTAAAGGATGATAAACGACACCTGCAATAATCTCATTATTTAATTCAGCCGCAATACTAATACTAAAAATAGGTAATCCATGAGCAAAATTGACAGTTCCGTCCAATGGGTCAATTATCCATCTGACATTATCTTTAGCTAAATCTCCGGTTTTTCCACTTTCTTCCGCAAGGAATACATGATCAGGAAAAATTGAATGAATATGCTGAATAATTGCCTTTTCCGATAATTTATCGAATTCTGTAACCAGATTATTTTTACCTTCCTTCAAAGATATTTCAAAAGAGGTACCAAAACCTTTTCTTAGTATATCCCCAGATTTTAAAGCCGCTTCAACGGCACAATTTGCTAATTCATTGACCATTATTTTACTTATGTATTAAAAAAATATACAAATTAAAATCATTTAACATGAAAAAAAAATTTTGTCATTAAATAAAACATGTATAATTTTGTATAAATATATTGTTTTACAAAGACATTTGTTTATAGAAACATCAATTACCTGCGTTGAAAATTAAGACTAAGTATTCTTAAGTCTTAACACATTATCAGTTTAACGACTGATAAAATTGAAAATTTTAATATTTTTGTATTTTATTAATTATTACCGGAAACATTATGTTAAAATGTAAGAATGATAACCGGATATTGTTATTCTTGATAACAGTATTTCTGTTTTATCCTGCTCTGAATGCAAAATCGCAATTAGAAAGATTTATTGATAATTCGTATTTGACCGGTGCAAAAAAGAAAGAAGTTGACACTTTGCATTTGAAAACTGCAAAAGAGATTGCCGACGAAACAGCAGGATTACTCGAAAAAGAAATTGACCCTGAATCCTACATAATGGGACCCGGTGATGTTTTACAAGTGTCAATTGTTTCAACTAAAACCATTGAACATAAGGTTACTGTATCTCCTGACGGTAAGCTACTCGTTCCTGGCATTGGAATCGTAAATGTTAAAGGAAAAAATTTAAATGAAGCAGAGGATTTAATTCAAAAATGCGTAGATAAAGTACTAAAATCTTATGAAGTATTCATTTCTCTCGATAAGCTTCGTGAATTTAAGGTAATAGTAAGCGGGTCAGTCAGAAAACCTGCCATTGTACCAGCTACTGCAGCCGACAGAGTCTCCGAAATTTTGGAACGTGCAGGAGGTTTGAAGTATGATGCTTCGGTAAGAAACATATTGTTGATTAGAAACGATGGCAAAGAAATAATACCTGTTGATTTAATGAAATTCAATATTGGCGATAAAGACGCTAATCCAACAGTATTGGGTGGTGACCAGATTATTGTTCCTCCAAGCAATGAAATTCACACAATCCAAATATGGGGTGAAGTTCCGCTTGAAGGAATTTTTGAATATGTTGATGGAGATTCATTGTCAACTCTTTTCAAATTTGCTCATGGATTCCTGAAATCAGCAGACCTGACAAATGTTGAAATTGCAAGATTTGAAAGCAACAATGGCAGAACTGAAAGATTCTTTGTTGATATTAGTTCCTGGGAAAAGGAGTTTTACATCTCAAGAAATCTAACAGGAGACATCCCATTATTTAACGGAGACAGAGTTTTTATAAGGACAAAAGCACACTGGCAGGAAAAGCGAATGGTCGTTATCGAAGGTGAGGTTAATTTCCCCGGAAGATATGCCATCAATAAAGATGATTCGAGGGTATATGATATATTAAAAAGAGCGGGAGGTCCAACAGACGAAGCATCACTCGACGGCTCAATTTTGACACGTCAAAAAGAAATCGAAAAAGTTGACCAGGAAATGGTAAGATTGGGAAGTATCCCTTACTCAGAAATGTCAGAAAATGAAAGAAGATATTTTCAGGCACGAAGGTCAGAACAAAAAGGTGTTATGGCTATTGATTTCAATAAAATCTGGACCAATTCTAATTCTGAAGATAACATTGTTGTGATTGATGAAGATTCAATTTACGTTCCTACCAAAAAAATCTTCGTTAATGTGCAAGGTCGTGTGAATAACCCAGGACTGGTAGTTTATAAAAAGGGATTCACATATCTGGATTATATTCAACTTGCTGGTGGTTTCGGTTTCAGGGCAGAAGAAGATGAAACACTTGTTGTTAAAAAGAGAGGTGAGCAGTTCCTTGCTGAAAACATGAACTATGAAATTGAGCCGGGAGACAATATACTTGTTCCACCGGAATACGAAACAAAAATTGACTGGTGGCTACTTCTAACACAGATAATTACAATGGCTGGTATGTTAGCTGCAGTATTTTCATTAATTATCAAATAAATTCTTTCTAATAATAGGGAAAATAATATTTTGGAAAAAGAAACATTGACACTTAGCAGTATTTTTACCTTGTGTAGATTACATAAGAAATTTCTTGTAATATTTATTGGACTTTCAGTAATTCTTACAGGTATTTATTCATTTATTGTTCCTCATCAATACTTGGCTACGGCAACTGTTTTGCCACCCGAAGATGAAGGCGGGTCGAGCAATCTTTCGGGCTTTCTGCAAAGCATCTCAGGAGGCATATCGCTTGGAGGATTATCGAAAGGAGTTAAAATTGACTTATATATTGATATGCTGAAAAGCCGTTCTGTGGCTAAATATATTATTGAAAAATGTGAATTGAAGAAACTAACAGCTTTTCGTCAGGAAAATGAAGATGTTATGATTGATATGGTCAGCAGTTTGATTGAAGCCGAGCCAAACAGAAGCGGATTAATGTTTGTTTACGTAACGATTGCTACACCGTATTTACCCGGTTCTAAGGATAAAAAATTTGCTGCTGAGTTAGCAGCCAATATCGCTAATGCTGCTGTTGAAGGTTTGGACTTTGTTAACAGAGAAAAAAGCAATCTAAAGGCAAAAAAGAAGAAAAACTTCATAACAAGAGTTTTGGTTGATAACAGAATAAAACTTGACTCAATTGATGCCGAACTTGAAAAATTCCAAAAGGAAAATAAACTGGTTGCTATTGATGAACAAACCAAAGCCATTTTGGAAAACATCGTAGGTGTAGGATTGCAACTATCAAAAGCAGAGGTTGAATTAGGTATCGTACAACAACAGTACGAAATGAATGCACCTCAGGTTAAAGCATACCAAAGACAGGTAGACGATTTGAGAAAACAATACGAAAAAACACAGCAAGGCGGCTTAATTCCTTCAGACCAATTTTCAATTCCGCTTGGCAACGTTCCCAATTTGGTCAGATACTATACTTCTTTACTAAGAGACCAAAAGATTTTAACACAGCTGAATATGTATCTGGAAACTCAAAAATATCAAGAAGCAATTGAAGAAGAAAGCGATATTCCCACAGTTCAGGTCCTCGACGAAGCATTCCCTCCATATAAGAAAGCATCTCCAAGCAGGTTGATAATGTTGGTGCTTGCTTTTTTCATTTCTTCATTTTTCGGAATAACATGGATTGTTTTTAAAGCTTATATCAAAGGTAGAAATACTATCGGTTCAGATTAAATTGTTTCATGAATTTACATTTAGAATCCTTAGAGTATAAGTAGTTGATTGCCGATTTGGTTATAATCAAGAAGTTCCATAGTATTTTTTACTATAACTAATAATGAATAATTCCCAGTGTTTTTTAGTCATTGTTAACATCAATTATTTCAATTAAAAATTATATTTTTGTAAAGCGATTGAATCAAAACTATTATAGTTTTTGTGGTTGTGCGTGAATGGTCGTTAAAGTAAAGGTGAAAATTTTCCCCGGAATTTTCACCTTTTTTTATTTATCTTCAATTGTTTCTTTAACAATTAATTTGACCTGTTCAATAAATCTGTCTGAACTTTTTAAAATTATACAATAATAATCACCCAATTCGATTGATTCGCCAACATCCGCTATCCTACCTTCTTTGCTGACAATCAACCCGCCGACAGTCTCATAGTCATCATGCTCCGGTAATGGTATGGGAAGGAAATCATTAGCGTCGTTGATAGTTGCTATTGCCTGAATTAGAAATTCCGTTTCACTTAATTTTGTTACCAGAGGAGTCTCTTCATCATATTCGTCCTGTATTTCACCAACAATCTCTTCTATTATATCTTCCAAAGTAACCAAACCTGCAGTGCCTCCAAACTCATCAATGACTATAGCAAGATGAATTTTCTGCTTCTGCATTATTTTTAATATTTTATCAATTTTATCATTCTCATTTACAAAATAAGCAGGTCTGATTATATCATTTAGAGTTACAAGATTTTTATCTCTCAGGAAATTTATAAAATCCTTTGCAAAAATAATTCCTGTTATATTGTCAAATGTTGATTGATAAACGGGCAATCTCGAATATCCCTCTTCGATTATTTTATCAATTATAACATCGGGTTCTGTATCAATTTCAATAGCAAATATTTTACCACGTGGCACCATGACCTGCTTAACAGGAATCTCAGAAAACTCAAAAACGTTTTCAATCAATTCCTTATCAGGTAACCCTTCGACTCCACTCTCAGAGCTTTCTTCGAGCAATAGCAGGAGTTCTTCAGGACTGTGCAATCCGCTTTCAGCCGAGCCAGGCTGAAACCCGATTAATTTAATCAAAAGATTTGCAAATGAATTAAGTATCCAAATAAAAGGTCGGAAGAGTAAGTAAAATATTCTCAGAGGAACAGCTATCAAAATTGAAATATTTTCAGGTCTCTGTATCGCGATTGACTTAGGTGCAAGTTCTCCAAAAACAATATGTAGAACTGTTATTGTAACAAATGCTATAGGAAGTGCTATGCTGTGAATTAACTCAGGAGTCAAAACAATACCAAAGAAAATCATTACACTTTTTATAATCTTGGCAACAACACTTTCACCTATCCATCCCAAACCCAGAGAAGCAAGTGTAATACCTAACTGAGTAGCGGATAGGTAAGCATCAAGGTGATGAGTTAATTTCTTTGCCAAACCAGCAAGTTTACTGCCTGCTCGTATCCTCAACTCAAGCTGAGAAAACCGTACTTTTACGATAGCAAATTCTGCCGCTACGAAAAATCCGTTTAAAAAAACTAAAAATAAAGTAATGAATATATCGAGTATCATTCGTTACTGAGTAACCTCAACTCCTCTGTTGTTTAACATAATAATTATTACAATATAATGAATTTCAATGAAATAACTATAAAATTGATTTAAATAAATTCATTGTTTTGAAAGAACTCTTTCTTTCCAAATGATATGAAAAATAAGCATTAAAGAAACTATGTATTTGCTCAATAACCTTTTTATCCAAATTTATTTCACCAACTTCATCCAAAGTGGTTTCCGAAATTCTAATTAAATCATCTGCTGTCTTGACATCGAAGCAATAAAGTTCATTTGAATTATTTGTCTCAATAAAAGAACCACTCTCCATAGAAAAAAATATTTTTTGATTAAGCTTTATATCTTGCGTTCTGCCATTTGAATTACAAACTTCTTCAAAGCTTTTAAAATCAATTGCGAAACCAATTAATTCAGATAATTTTATTAACAAATAAGATGAAATTGAAAAAGGACTTGCAGGTAAATCATTCAATTTTTTTAGGGTTTCTTTTAACAAAATAAAAAGTTCATTGTTAATTTCATTTGCATCTTGAGTCATATTTACAGCTTCAATGATAATTAATCCGGCTGATAAATGCTGAAGCGAATCCTGTATTTTTCTAAAGGGAATAATATGTTCTGCGTCAGAAAGTAAAAATAATTCAGTGGTTGGTTTATGATAAAAACTGATTTGACAATAGCTCAAAGGGTCCAAGGCACTACCGAACTTATTTTTCGATTTTCTTGCACCTTTAGCTACTACCTTTATTTTTCCATAATCCTTAGTGTAAAGAGTTACGATTTTACTCGATTCCCCATACTTAAAAGAATTTAATACTATTGCCTCAGTTTTAACTATCATATCTACATTTTTAATAAAACTGAATTTAATGAATATTTTACTGATTACAAAGAATAAGTTTAATAAGTTTTATAAGTTTAATAAGTTTTATAAGTTTTATAAGTTCAAATAGTTATTTTTGTACTTAATGAAAATTGATATTTGGTTTTTTATACTAAAAATAAAAAGATTACCATATCGTTTAAATGGTAAATTTATTTAATGTTTAATGATGAATAGAAAAATTTTAAATATTATAAGCATATTTTTAATCATGGCTTTGCTTCCTGCAACTTCAGGTGTTGCTCTATTCCATCATATTTGTAACGCTAACGGCACTCATAGTGTTTCACTTTATTCTGAGACAAAATGCGACCACCACGAAGAAACTACTGGTGTTTGTGAACATTGCATGAAGGACATTGCCGGTTGCTCACTCGACGGAAATAATAGTTGCATTGAGTATTTTGATTTTTTATCAATTGATGCTGATTTTGTATCTTCATCTAAATTGATTTTACAACCTCAAGAATTCGATTCACCGCTGAAAGAACAGCATGAATTATATTCAATACTATTCCAAGATTTTAAACTGACAAAAGATTATTTTAAGCAGGATATTAAATTACCTGTTCAAAATAACATATCTTTTATAATTTTCAATTCTCTGAACAAATCTTCTGATGATACATCAGACAGCTATATTTCTTGATTTTTGACTGTCTTATTATATATTCTGCGACGGGGACGTCGAAGTTGCTGATTAGACATCAAAGCTACTGACTAATGTCAGCTAAGTTATATTTTTCAAGAAATTAGTTTTTTAAAATTTGAGGGTGAAATGAAATTAATAATAAAGGTTTTAATTATATTTATACTGGTGCTTTTGCAAATATCTGCAACAGAATCAGCTGTTTTGAAAGGAAAGATATTTGGTATAGACGAAAACAAAAAGAAAATTCCATTGGTAGGTGCAACCTTGGTTTGGGCAGGTACCCAAACAGGTGCCATCAGTAAAACAAATGGGATTTTTGAAATAGAAAGAAACAATACTGCAACAAAATTAATTGCCAGTTATATTGGCTATGGTAAGGATACTATCGAGATACCCATTACAAAAAGTTTCTTAGAGATTGAATTGAACTCCGAATTGCTTCTCGATGAGGTTACCGTAACAGGAAGACAAGGAACAATTATTTCGAAAGCTGAGATAGCTAAGTCCGAACAAATCACAATGCAAGGATTAAGAAAAGCAGCTTGCTGTAACCTCGGTGAAAGCTTCCAGACAAATGCTTCTGTAGATGTAGAATACACTGATGCCGTATCCGGAGCCAAACAAATTCAGTTGCTCGGACTCGATGGCTCTTACACTCAAATCATGACTGAAAAAATTCCGAATTTACGTGGAATAGGCGCAACTTATGGTTTGAATTATATTCCCGGTCCATGGATGGAATCTATTCAAATATCCAAAGGTGCAGCTTCTGTAACAACAGGATATGAGTCTATCACCGGACAAATAAATGTAGAATATAAAAAGCCGAAAACCAGCGAACCTTTCTTCTTTAATTTCTATGCAAACCAGATGGGAAGATTCGAAGGTGATTTGAACACAAAATATGAATTTGATGATAAACTTAGTACGATGATTTTAGTGCATGGTAACCAAATGGGTACTCAAATTGACGGAAACGGAGATAAATTTCTTGACCTGCCAATGGATGAGCAATTCAATATCATGAACCGCTGGAATTATGTTACGGATGATGTCCATATACAGGCAGGAGCAAAAATCCTATATGAGGATAGAAAGGGAGGACAAAAGGATTTCTTCAATATATCTAATAATTCAGAATTATATGGTATGAAAGTTCATACGAAACGTTATGAAGCTTTCTGGAAAAGCGGAATTATTTTTGATGGAATAGATTATAAGAGTTTAGCTCTCATCCTATTTGCTTCAGACCATAATCAGGACTCATATTTCGGGAAAAACATTTACAAAGGTGGGCAAAAATCTCTATATGCAAATTTAATTTATCAGTTTTCATTCGAAACAGGACACAATAGCCATGACGAACACACCGATGGACATGAAGGACATAACTATAAAGATAGTGAATCTAAAAGCCACGATGAAAACAGCGAAGAACCACTTGAATTAATCCATAATTTTTCATTAGGACTAAGCTGGCAATTCGATGAATACAAAGAATATTTCAAGGTGAATGAACTAAACAGAACTGATAGAATACCGGGATTATTCACTGAATATACATTATCAGGATTTCACGATATAACAATTGTCGGAGGAGCAAGAGTGGATTTCCATAATTTATATGGAACATTCTTTACACCAAGATTGCATGTCAGATACGAAATGAATTCGACTACGATTTTCCGATTGTCGGGTGGTAAAGGTTATCATATAGCAAATATTCTGGCTGAAAATACAGGAGTAATGGCAAGTTCGAGAAATTTTGTCATAGAAGAAAAACTTAATCAGGAGGAAGCCTGGAACTATGGAATTAATATGTCAAAAGACTTTTATATTGGTGATTTGGCATTTACTTTGAATGCAGAATACTATAGAACAGACTTCACAAATCAAGTCATAATTGACCTTGACAGAGATGTCCACTCAGCATATTTTTATAATTTAAAAGGAAAATCTTACTCAAACAGTTTTCAGGTTGATTTGGTGTTTGAGCCAATTAGCGGTTTGGAATTGACGACTGCATACAGGTTGAACGATGTTCAAATGACATTCGATGGAATATTAAACGAAAAACCTTTGATTAATAAACATAAGGGCTTTTTAAATATTGCGTACACGACAAATGATGCAGATTGGACATTTGATTTTACATTTGACCTCAATGGAGGAGGGAGATTGCCAAACACCGGAAATAATCCTGCTGAATACAGATTGAATAAAACATATCCTGCATTTTTATTATTACACGGACAGATCGAAAAGGATTTTGATTATTTCAGCTTATATCTTGGTGCTGAAAACCTTCTGGACTTTAAACAAAAAAATCCGATTTTGGCATCGAATGACCCCTTCGGTCAATATTTCGACAGCTCGATGATTTGGGCACCAATTGCTGGTAGAATAATCTATCTTGGTGTAAGATTAAACTTGAAAAAATGAACAAAGAAATCGTAAAAAATTTTTCTAAACAAAGTCAGCCGGATAATTTTTATCTGGCTGATTTTTTTACTCTATAAAAAACGATAATCTGCTTAGATATCAACTACTCACCATTGTCCTCTGTAAATCTCAATTTTTTTAACAACCATATCTGAACCAATCTTGTAAGTGCAAACATACGTACCACTTGAGGATAATATCGCATCAAAGATTTCAGAATAATGTCCTCTCGTTTGATGCTTCTCTACAAGAGTAGTTATTTCTCTACCCAACAAATCAAAGATTTTAATTGTAACATGGGCATCTGCAAAAAGTTCGTAATCTAACTGAACAGTCAACAAAGAAGGATTTGGATATGGTTCTGATATTTCATATTTTTTAAAATCCTCTTTACAATTACCTTGTTCAATTTCCACAATCATCGTATCATTTGTTCTATAGTCTCCCCAATAATCGAAGGCACTTGAAATAAGTTCTAAGCTTTTATGATAATACCTCGCAGTTAAAGTTACATCAGGTCTGTATAATTTAACCCAATTTTCGGGACCATCATCTCTAATAAATCTATAATAAAAATCCATATCGAAAGAGGCATGTCTTTTATAATTTGATTTCAATTTCCAGGTATAGGGCTGACAGGAACTGATACTGTCAGGTCCATCAATACTTACAATACCTTTTTCAAAAGAATTAGCATCAGGGAACGTTGATTGACCTGTTGTGTTAACCCTGTCAATTCTATTTTTCTTCAAAGAATCAATATCTTCTTTTATGTCTTCAAAAGTTAAATCTGTTTTCGGAGAGTAATAATACCAATCAACATCCAACTTCGAATTATCTGTTGCAATGTCGTTTTCCCCACCCATATGACAACTGAATACTGTTGTTAGAGTGTATTCAGGAAAATAATCGTCAATTGTAAAACATTCTCCCCAATTTTTTGAATCAGAGGAATGACCTCCCCATACTTCTGCTCCGGAATTTGACAGACTGTCACAGAACATGGATATTTTTAATGTTTTCTCGGCACTATCAAGATTGAACTTACAGATATACCATTGTCCCGATAAGATATCAAACTTATTAAAATCTCCATTACACTTCGGGTAACTATAAAAATTATCCTCATGTTTGCAAATACAATCAATCTGAGTAAAAATTGCTCTACGTCCATCGCTATTATTACATCCTATCTGAATCGAACGAATTTTATCCGGTGTAAAATAGTTATTGTACTCGAAATCCATCTCAGACCAATACCTTAAAGTTTCATTCCCACGCTGAAAAACAAAGTATAACGGAGAAGTTAACCAAAATGCCTGAATAAACTTGGTATCAAAATTAAATTTATTAAATCTTATTTTTGCAGCAAATGTTCCTTCCCTAAAATAAAAACCTGAAACAATGATAGGAATTAGCATCTTCCTTTCAAATCCTTTTTTAATTTCAAGCGAAAACCCATAATTCTCGATTTTTATTTTGGCATTTTCACCGAATTGATGATTATCTCTGTTAAACCTTCTCCATGCCGGTGTATAAATCACTCCACTATCAGTCAGCCAGGGATTTTTACCGAAGATAGAACCCGAGGAATCTCCTTCGATTGGATATTCAACTGAGAAATATTGAAAATCATCAAACAGTATTGGGCGGGATAGAGAGACTTGTGAAAACAAATCTGATAAACAAATAAATAAAACCGGAATAAAGAATTTACTGTATCTTAAAGCTTCATATATTCCGGCTTTTATCATTTTTCAACTTTTTCAAATCACAATGCATCAATAATCGCATTATAAGTCGGGCTTGGTCGCATAACTTGATTAGCTTTGATATCATCCGGCAAATAATAACCACCAATATCAGCCGGTTTTCCCTGAGCGGCAAGTAATTCCTGAGTAATCTTAGTTTCGTTTTCTTCAAGTTGTTTTGCAACTTTTTCAAATTTTGACTTCAATTCCATATCATCATTTTGTGCTGCTAAAGTCTGTGCCCAGTACATAGACAAATAGAAGGAACTTCCTCTGTTATCAATCTCATTAACTTTTCTTGAAGGGTATCTTGCATTCTCGAGATACTTCCAAACAGCTTCATCAAGTGTTTTTGCTAATACCGTTGCTTTCTTACTTCCGGTTTTCTCGGCTATCATCTCTAATGATGGAACTAAGGCACAATATTCACCAAGCGAATCCCATCGAATATGACCTTCTTTTAAAAGCTGTTGAACATGTTTAGGGGCAGAACCTCCTGCACCTGTTTCAAACAATCCGCCTCCGTTGAGTAATGGAACTATCGAGAGCATCCTTGCACTTGTTCCTAATTCAAGAATAGGGAATAAATCAGTAAGATAATCCCTCAGAGCGTTTCCAGTTACTGATATTGTGTCTAACCCTTTACGTACTCTCTCCAAAGTGAAATTCATCGCATCAATAGGTTTCATTATGCGGATATCAAGTCCGGCTGTATCATGTTCAGGTAAATATTTCTTGATTTTCTTAATAATTTCCCTGTCATGAGCTCTACCCTCATCATACCAGAAAATTGTAGGTGAACCACTTGCTTTAGCTCTTTTGACAGCAAGTTTAACCCAATCCTTTATTGGTGCATCCTTGACCTGACACATTCTGAAGATATCACCTCCCTCAACATTTTGCTGAAGAAGTACTTTACCGGATTCATCTACAACTCTTATAACACCATCGGCTGCTGCTTCAAATGTTTTGTCATGCGAGCCATATTCTTCAGCTTTTTGAGCCATCAAACCAACATTAGCAACATTTCCCATAGTTGCAGGATTGAATTGTCCATTCCTCTTGGCATCCTCGAGAATTTCCCTGTACATAGTTGCATAGCATCTGTCAGGAACCATAGCAATACAATCCTGCAACTGGTCATCCTTGTTCCACATCTTGCCACCGTCACGAACGACGTTTGGCATTGATGCATCAACAATAATGTTATTCGGAACATGCAAGTTTGTAATACCATTTCTCGAATCAACCATAGCCAGAGGTGGCTGTTTCTCATAAACAGAATTTATATCAGCTTTTATTTCTTCTTGTTTATCAACCGGCAATCTCTCCAACTTGTCGTATATATCCTGTAAGCCATTATTAAGATTTACACCGATTTGCTTTAATGTTTCTGCATGCTTATCTAATGCCTCTTTATAATAAACATAAACAGCATGACCAAACATAATCGGGTCGGACACTTTCATCATTGTTGCTTTCAAATGCAAGGATAATAATACTCCGTCCTTCCTTGCTTCCTCGATTTGCTCTGCATAAAATTTTCTTAATGCTTTAACATTCATCTTTGTTGTGTCTATAACTTCACCTTCCAATAAAGCCAATTTTTCCTTCAATACTTTTACCTTACCATCAACAGCGACAAATTCAATTTTCACATTACATGGCTTGTCCAAAGTCATTGCATTCTCGTTACCATAAAAATCATCTGCAGTCATGTGAGTAACTCTTGCTTTTGAGTCGCTTTCGGGCCAAGGTTTCATCATTTTGTGAGGATACTTTTGTGCAAATTTTTTAACTGATGCTGCTGGTCTTCTGTCGGAATTACCTTCACGTAAAACAGGATTGACTGCAGAGCCAAGTACTTTAGCAAATCTTTGTTGCAGAGCTTTTTCCTCTTCATTTTTTGGTTCTTCAGGGTAATCTGGGATTTTATAACCCTTTTCCTGTAATTCTTTTATAGCCGCTTGCAATTGAGGAATAGTAGCGCTTATATTCGGTAATTTAATAATATTTGCTTCCGGAGTTTTTGCCAGATTGCCCAGTTCAGTAAGATAATCGGATACCTTTTGTTCATCCGTCAAATTTTCGGGAAAGTTTGCTAAAATCCTACCTGTTAAAGAAATATCCTTAGTAACAACATCAATACCTGTTCCTTTTGTAAATTTTTGTATTACTGGTAATAATGCATAAGTAGCCATAGCCGGTGCTTCGTCAATTTTTGTCCAAATAATAGTAGCCATTGTTTATCCAAATAAATTTATAAATAATCCAATAATTTCAATTTTAATAATTAATTATTTTTTCAAAATAATTAAAATATAAATTTAACATTTTTAGTTCAGTTGAACAACTTACAAAGTATAAGAATCACAGTAAGTTTCAATTTCTGTATCTAAAAAAATGGAATTAAAACTAATTAAAAAATTTGTTAAAACTAAAATTTATCTTTTAACTTTTAAAAAAGTAGAATAACCCTACTCATTTATTTTTTATTTTTCAATAAAATAACAGATTATTGAATTTGTCTTATTTTTGTAAATGTTTTTAATGCAAATAATTGTGAAATAATGATAAATAAATATAAAGAAACAACTGAACAATTGAAATCATTGCTTCAACAAAGAATTTTAGTTCTCGACGGAGCAATGGGAACAATGATTCAAAGATATAAATTAAATGAAGAAGATTTTCGAGGAGATAGGTTTAAGGATCATCCAAAAGACCTTATGGGAAACAATGATTTATTATGTCTCACTCAACCTGAAATCATTAGGAATATTCACCTGGAATATTTGAAAGCAGGTTCTGATATAATAGAAACCAATACTTTCAATGCTAATCCTTATTCTCAAACTGATTATAACACTCAGGAATTTACTTATGAAATAAATACGCAGGCGGCAATTTTAGCTAGAGAAGCAATAGCTTTAAATAATAGTTCTAAACCAAGTTTTATTGCAGGTGCTATCGGTCCGTCTAACGTTTCTGCTTCAATTTCACCCGATGTCAATAATCCCGGTTTCAGAAAAGTTACTTTCGATGATTTGGTAAGTGCTTATTCCATTCAAATTCAAGGTCTGATTGATGGTGGTTCTGACATCTTGTTAATTGAAACAATCTTTGATACTCTCAATTGCAAAGCAATAATTTATGCGATTTCAGAATTTAATCAAAGAACAGGACTATTTCCTCCTGTCATGATTTCAGGAACAATTGTTGACCTAAGCGGTAGAACATTGTCAGGACAAACTACTGAAGCATTTTTAATATCAGTAAACCATGCAGATAATCTTATAAGCATTGGTTTGAACTGCTCCTTGGGTCCAAAACAAATGAAACCTTTTATTGAGGAATTATCAGAAAAATTTGAGGGATTTATATCATTATATCCAAATGCAGGATTGCCAAATGAATTCGGCGGTTATGACGAAACTCCTTCACAAATGTCAGTTGTGCTTGAAGATTATGCTAAATCAGGTTTCCTTAATATAGTCGGTGGATGTTGCGGAACGACACCTGACCATATCAAATATATGGCTGATACTATTGCAAATCATCTACCAAGAAAAATTCCCGAACAACCACAATATTTGAAGCTCAGCGGACTTGAATCGCTTGTAATCAGACCTGACTCAAATTTTATTAATATTGGAGAAAGAACCAACGTTGCCGGTTCGAGCAATTTCAAAAAAATGATTGTCAATAATCAATTCGAAGATGCCTTGTCAATTGCAAAGCAGCAAGTGGATAATGGTGCACAGATAATTGATGTGAACATGGATGATGCTATGTTGAATGCTGAAGAATCCATGACAAAATTTCTAAATCTAATTGCATCAGAACCGGATATTGCAAAGGTCCCCGTAATGATAGATTCATCAAAATGGTCGGTAATTGTAGCCGGATTGAAATGTCTTCAGGGAAAAGGAATTGTAAATTCAATCTCCTTGAAAGAAGGTGAGGAGACCTTCAAGGAACACGCAAGAATTATTAAAAGATTTGGGGCAGCTGTCGTAGTTATGGCATTTGACGAACAAGGACAGGCAGCAAGCACTGAAAGAAAAATCGAAATTGCGAAACGCTCATTTAACATTCTTTTAAATGATGTTGGCTTCATGCCACAGGATATAATTTTTGACCCAAACATTTTAACGATTGCAACCGGAATGGATGAACATAATGATTATGCCATCAGTTTCATTGAAGCAACAAAATGGATTAAGAAGAACTTACCGGGGACTTATGTAAGTGGTGGTGTCAGCAATTTGTCTTTTTCGTTCAGAGGGAACAATAAAGTAAGGGAAGCAATGCACTCGGCTTTCCTCTATCATTCAATTAAAGCAGGTCTCGATATGGGTATCGTCAATGCGGGACAACTCGAAGTTTATGAGTCAATCGAACCGGAACTATTGATTAAAATCGAAGATGTCTTGTTTAATAAGCGTCCCGATGCTACCGACAGATTAATAGAATTGGCTGAGAAATTTAAAAATCAGTTAAATGCAAACATTGTTAAGGAAGAAGAATGGAGACTTAAGACCGTCGAAAAACGTCTAAAGCATTCATTGATAAAAGGCATAGTTGAATTCATCGAAACTGATACCAACGAAGCAATTGCCAAATACGAAAATCCTATTGAAATCATAGAAGGTCCTTTGATGGATGGGATGAATGTTGTGGGAGACTTGTTTGGTTCAGGTAAGATGTTCCTTCCGCAGGTCGTTAAAAGTGCAAGAGTAATGAAAAAATCAGTTTCAATTTTAACTCCGTATATCGAGGAGGCATTGAAAAAATCAAACTCGAAAAAAGCCGCAGGAAAAATTTTGCTTGCAACAGTTAAAGGTGATGTCCATGACATAGGAAAGAATATCGTTGGGGTTGTGCTATCATGCAACAATTATGAAGTTATTGACCTTGGTGTTATGGTTCCTTACTCAAAAATTTTAGAAGAAGCTCAAAAGCAAAATGTTGATGTCATTGGATTGAGTGGTCTAATCACCCCTTCTCTCGATGAAATGGTACATATAGCAACTGAGTTGGAGATAAATAAATTCAGCATTCCTTTGCTAATTGGCGGTGCAACAACTTCGAGAGTTCATACTGCCGTTAAAATTGCACCAAATTACAGCCAATCAGTAATCCATGTCCTCGACGCTTCCAAAGCCGTTCCTGTGGTGAGTAATTTATTGAATGAGACAAATAAATCGGGATTTATCGAAGGAATTAAAAACGAATACAACCAAATCAGAGACAAGCATTATGCATCGCTCAAAGAAAAAAATCTGATTTCTCTTGTTGAAGCAAGAAGAAATAAGTTAAAACTTGATTGGTCTGAAGAAATTATTACCAAACCAAATAAATTGGGAATAACGGTCTTAAATAATTATCCAATAGAAACATTAAGGACTTATATCAACTGGACTGAATTTTTCCTTGCATGGGAATTGAAAGGAAGATATCCTCTGATATTTGAACATCCCGAAAAAGGAGCCGAAGCAAAAAAACTATTTGATGACGCAAACAATCTGCTTGACACAATAATTTCAAAAAAATTAATTAAAGCAAATACCGTATTTGGACTATTCCCAGCAAATTCGGTGGGTGATGACATTGAAGTTTACGATGTTAATAGCTCAGAACACACAACACATAACATTCAAAACTATAAACAAATTGCTACTTTCCACACATTGCGTCAGCAAATTTCCAAAGAAAAAGGATTTAATTTAGCATTATCGGATTATATAGCACCAAAAAATTCAAATGTTGTAGATTACATTGGTGCATTTGCAGTTACCGCAGGTATCGGTGTTGACGAATTATCTGAAAACTTCAAAAAGAACAATGATGATTATTCGTCAATTATGGTCAAAATCCTTGCCGACCGTTTGGCTGAGGCATTTGCTGAGCATCTGCATCAATTAGTCAGAACTCAGTATTGGGGCTATCAGAAAAATGAATCGCTAGAAACTGATGAATTATTAAAAGAGAAATATTCCGGAATAAGACCTGCACCGGGATATCCTTCTCAACCTGACCATACCGAAAAATCGGAATTATTCAGGTTGCTTAATGTTGAAAGTAATGCCGGAATTAATCTAACTGAATCTTATATGATGAATCCGCCGGCTTCGGTTTGTGGCTTGTTTTTTGCTAATGATAATACAACTTATTTCCCACTTGGGAAGATAACTAAAGAACAAGTTTTGGATTACGCTAAAAGAAAAGGAATGAGTATTAGGGAAATTGAGAGATGGCTCTCACCTAACCTTTTATATATTTAAAATGGTTTAACAATTTGGAGTAAAAACGATGGCTTATAAAGAAATGTTCTCGAATGAAGAATGGAAAACTTTAGAGTTTTCAATTATTTGGATGTTCCAGGCAATAGCCGGTGCAGACAAGAATATTGATACAGATGAGCTTAATGCTCTCGCCGTGCTTAAGGATAAAACCTCAAAATTCGAATGTGATATAATGAAAGAACTTGTCCCTTCGTTACACGTTGATATTAACACAATCTCTGATTACTTTGAAGATGACCAAAAAAACATAAGGATTGGACTAAGAGAAGTTGCAGATATCGTTGATACAAACCTGAGTGCAGAGCAATCTCTCCTGTTTAAAAAATCTTTACTGGCTATTGGAATGTTCATTGCTTATGCTTCAGGAGACGTATTAAGTTCAAAAATGAGCAATGACGAATTGCAATTGTTGGTAGAATTGGCTTTGTTCATGAAAATGTCAATTACAGATTACCGCAAAACACCAACTGTCGAAGAATTAATGAAGAAGTTTGCAGAATAAAAAAAAGGGGCTGTCTCGAAAAGGGCAGTCCTTTCCGTTCTGTCAGTTGTTCACAATGACATCGCCTCCTTTTTTGGCAAATTTATGTCATTTTATTTAAATGGTTGCTTGCTGCTATGGTACGGTTACAACTGACAGAACGTGAATCTTAAAACTCTGTGCATCTTTATTGAATTTCTTCTGTGTTTCTGTCATTCTGTCTTCTGAAACCCGACCACCGTCTGCGAAACGTAGTAAAAATAAAATAAAAACCCTTTTAAAATCCTTTTCTTGTGGTTCATTTCAAATACCCTTAATTTCGTCCAGCTTGTTCTTTGCTAATTAAATATGGTGTTCCCAAGATGAGGATTTAAACTTAATAAACTTGAAAAAATCAAAAATCCGGTACAATTGGTACAATTTTATTTTTATCATTCATTAACCATTTGATAATAAAATAACATACGAAAACTCAAATTTGTACCACCCCTTAGACTGAATATTCAGGTTCTGTCTTTGTTACAACTGACAACACGTAAAAGATATATTAAAGAAAAAGGACTGCTCTTTTGAGAACAGTCCTTAATATTTTAGCTGATATTATTCTTTTTCTAATTCAAATCAACAGGCTTCCAAATCCTTCTTCATTGCCTTAAACCCCTTTTTGTCAAGGGTTTTCAATGCCTTAGCTGTAATTTTCATAGTAATCCATCGCTTTTCTTCAGGTATCCAAATCCTTTTTTTCTGAAGATTTGGCAGATAGCGGCGTTTCGTTTTATTATGAGCATGCGAAACATTATTGCCTACTAATGGCTTCGTACCTGTTAACTCACATATCCTTGACATTTCTTACCTCTTTTAAAACATTAATTTACATAGACTACAAAATTATGACTTATTTTTGTTTTTTCCAAATTTCCCTGCCACTTTTTCTTTGAGGACCCTTACTTGGCTTTATTATTCCTTCCGTGTAAGATTCTAAAGTATAATAAGTTCCGATATAGTGCATCCCCGGTTTCGGTTCCTCATCACCTGCTGATATTGTCAATTTTTGCTCAACTGTTGCAAAATAATGTACAGGTATATTCTTTGTCGAACTAATATCATAAACACCATAACCTGTTATAATATTAGTTACTCTGAACGTATCAGTTTCCGAAACAACCTTATAACTACCCTGACCTGTTTTAATATAATGGAATCTGTTGCAATGCTCCTCAAGTGTATCGAGAACGCCTCCCGCCCTGAACAATGATGACTGCTTAACCAATGGCAACGGAAATCCATTTTCGACAAGCTCATCCAAAGACTCAACAAACCATGTTTTATCAATCTGCTTGCACGTTTCCTGAAACGGGAAAAAAAGCTGTGGCTGGAAGGCACCTCCCGGTGACAATGCGGCTTTGGTACTGTCGTCATATCCCAATGCATACCTGTTCCCTACTGAATCAATCGCAAACCAAACTTTTCTACCTATCCACGGACTTTCTGTTCTTTCAACATTTTGAGTCTCACCGCTTCTTTCAAAGCAAAGATAATGCAATAATGTAGCACTTAAATAAAACCTTTGATTTTTTATCGAATCACAAATAAAGCGAACTCTTTCATGCCTGTTTTTAAGTAATGGTTCAGCATAGTCAATAACAACACTATCGAAAGACACTACATGGTAAATTAAAGTATCGCCTGTCCTGAAATTTAATTTATAACATACTAAGTTGTTTTCTTGAATATTGGAACTGTCGCTTTGACCTGCAATAACAAAACATGTTGATAGGAATAACACAATTATTTGTAGCAGAATTCTCTTCATTTTTTATCGGGTAATATCCAAAATCTCATACAAAATCTTTCCTGCCGGAACATTCAATTCTGCTGTCTCCCCTATTTTCTTACCCATCAGAGTTTTGCCAAGCGGAGAAGAAACTGATATTTTTCGATTATAAAAATCTGCCTCGCTATCTGAAACCATAGTAAATTCAATTTCAGTATTGTTGTTTTTATTCAGCAGTTTAACTTTAGATAAAATATACACTTTGTCATTTGGAAGTTCACTTGGGTCAATAATCTGAGCTTTTGCAAGCATAAGTTCAAACTTGGAGATTTTCATTTCAAGATGTCCCTGCTCTTCCTTAGCTGCATCATACTCGGCATTCTCGGAGAGGTCTCCATGAGAACGTGCATCGGCAATCTTTTGAGCAATTTTCTTTCTCTCTTTGGTTTTCAATTCAAAAATCTCTTCTTCAATTTCCTTAGCTCTTTCCTTCGTTATATATACAACATCTGAAGTCATAAAGTTATCCTTTTCTATTTACTTATTTCTATTTTCTATCTTCTATCTTCTATCTTCTATTTTCTATCTTCTATCTTCTATTTTCTAAAGATGTAGTTTATGTCCCATTTTCAATTTTTTGGTCAGTAAGTATTGTTTATTGATTTTATTGGGTTCTATTTCAATCGGAACTCTTTCGGTAATTTCCAAACCATAACTTTCAAGACCAACTCTTTTTGTAGGATTGTTGGTAATCAGACGCATTTTTTTTATTCCCAAATCAACAAGGATTTGAGCTCCAATACCATAATCCCTTGGGTCAGGTTTGAACCCCAATTCTTCATTAGCTTCGACAGTATCCAGCCCTTTCTCCTGAAGAGCGTATGCCCTGACTTTGTTGATTAATCCAATACCTCTACCTTCTTGTCTCATATAAAGCAGCACACCTTTACCTTCTTTCCCGATTATTTCCATTGCTTTATGCAACTGAGGTCCACAGTCGCATCTTTGAGAGCCGAAAACATCGCCTGTCAAACACTCTGAATGGACTCTTACCAAAACTGCTTCATCTTCATCCCATTTACCCATGACAAGTGCAACATGCTCATGCCCGTCATAAATATTTGCATAAACTTTAATGTCAAATTCACCACCAAACTCCGAAGGCAATTGTGCTGCTGCCTTGCACTGAACAAGACATTCTGACCTTAATCTATAAGCAATTAAATCTTTGACAGTTATGATTTTCAACTTATATTTTTTTGCAAACTTCAATAAATCAGGTTTTCTCGCCATAGTACCGTCTTCATTAATTATTTCGCAAAGTACACCAATTGGTTTCAAACCAGCTAGCCGCATTAAATCAACAGTTGCTTCGGTATGTCCTGCACGTCTTAATACTCCCTCTTTAACTGCTATCAAAGGAAAAATATGACCGGGTCTGCCCAAGTCTTCCGGCTTGGTATCTTTATTTGCCAAAGCCCTGACTGTTGCCGTCCTGTCAAAAGCAGATATTCCTGTAGAAGTACCATGTACATAATCAACAGATACCGTAAAGTTTGTTCCATGTACCGCAGAACTATTGTCCACCATTCTGTTCAACTGCAATTCTTCTGCTCTTTGCTCTGTAATAGCAACGCAAATCAAACCCTTTGCATAGCTCGACATGAAATTTATTGTCTGTGGTGTACAAAGCTCCCCGGCTGCCAGCAAATCTCCTTCATTCTCCCTGTCCTCGTCATCCATGACAATAATCATTTTACCTGATACGAGTTCTTCAAGTGCCTCTTCTATAGTATTCATAAAAACTTTTCCCATAAAAATAAATTTGAGGATTATTTCAATTAACCCTCATACTCCATCAATATTTTATTCACAATTATTAACTCTTTTTAGAAGCGATCGATGCTTTCTCAAACGTAATCTTAACATTATCTGCTACCTGTATCAAGTAACTGCTCCCGTCAATATCAACCACGGTACCGTGCATTCCAGCTGTAGTTATGACCTTATCTCCTTTTTTAATACTGTCAAGCATCTTTTGATGTTCCTTTTGTCTCTTCTGTTGCGGTCGTATCATTAAAAAATACATAATCAAAATCACTGCTCCGAACATAACAAGTGTAGATATCAGTGAGCCTGTTCCACCCTGTCCGCTTGGTGCCATTGCAATTATTCCTGCAAAAATATTAATCATAATTTTCCCTTTCTGCTCTAATTCATTTTAAATTCAACATTTATATAAACTACAAAAATACTAATATATTCAAGATTTTCCAATTCAATTTATTCATCCGTATTCTTCAAAGAATCAAGCATCTCCTTTTTCCACTTCAAAAAGTTCCCATAAGTAAGTTCAAATCGTGCATTCTCCATCAACCATAAATAAAATGCTAAATTATGCAATGTAGCTAATTGTAATCCTAAAATCTCATTAGCGAAAAATAAGTGCCTTAAATAACCAAGTGAAAAATTCTTTGAAGCATAGCAATTTATCTTCTCGTCAATAGCTTCTTCACACAACTTATACCTGGCATTTCTGATGTTAATTTTACCTCTTGTAGTAAATAGTTGTCCGTTCCTTGCATTTCTTGTTGGCAGTACACAGTCGAACATATCTATACCCAAGCTGATTGCTTCCAAAATATTTTCGGGAGTACCGACACCCATCAGATATCTTGGTTTATCCTCAGGAAGTATATCGGTTGATATGTCAGTAATCTCATACATCATTTCAGCTGGTTCACCAACTGACAATCCACCAATTGCAAAACCATCAAACTCAATATCCAACATCTTCTTTATATATTCTTCACGTAAATCCTTAAACATCCCGCCTTGCCCTATCGAAAAAAGGAATTGTCTGTATCCGTACAAATCTTCTGTCTTGTCGAAGTGTACTTTTGACCTCATTGCCCATTTCTCAGATAATTCCATAGATTTCAATGCTTCCTGCTTCGTTGCAGGATAAGGTGTGCATTCGTCTAAAACCATCATAATATCCGAACCAAGATTCTTTTGAATATCAATCACCTTTTCGGGAGAAAAAAAATGCTTTGAACCATCAATATGAGATTTGAATTCAACTCCGTCTTCAGTCAATTTCCTCAATTCCTGGAGTGAAAAGACCTGATAACCACCGCTGTCCGTTAAAATTGGTCTATCCCAATTCATGAACTTATGCAAACCTCCGAAGTGATTAATTACATCGTCCCCCGGTCTAAGATAAAGATGATAAGTGTTACCTAAAATAACACTTGCATTTAATTCAATCAATTCCCTTTGCTCGATTGCCTTTACTGTCCCCTGTGTACCTACAGGCATAAAAACAGGAGTATCTATTATTCCATGAGCAGTAATAATATGACCTGTTCTCGCCTTACAATCATCATCGGTTCTGTCTAATATAAAATGGTTATTTTTTGACATACTTTTTAACAATTTTATTTTTTATTGACTTAATCAAAAGCAAAGATAAAACTATACCAATGACATCAGCTACCCAATCAAAAAATTCAACATCTCTTCCCGGTACGAAATATTGATGAAATTCATCTGTTAACCCGTAAATTGAACCGATAAGTATTGTAATGATTGCTACAAACTTAAAATCACTTTTATTTGAATTTGTCAGCACGAACATTAATACGCTTAAACCAAATACAAAATACGCTAAGATATGGGCAACTTTATCCTCCCACTCAAGTCCTATTCTTGGTAACTCGGGATGTGGAGAATTAGAAAGCAAGAAAATAATCAATGCTATTACTACTGCAGGCAAAGAAAAAAGAAATCTATGTATTATTGGTACATCTTTATTCAATTTATTCATAATTATTCGGCTAATACTTTGGGAATATAATCTAACAATGCTGATGCAGTTAAAGTTACCTCGGAAAATTGTTCAACATATAAATCTCCAGCTTTTGCATGAATAAATGAAGCCAAGGAACTTGCTAACAATGGCTCAATGCCTTGTGCCATCAACCCTGCAATAAGTCCTGTTAAAACATCACCTGTACCACCTGTAGCCATTCCGGGATTTCCTGAATTAGTTAAAAACGTTTCTCTACCATCAGTAATAATCACAGGAACATGTTTTAAAACTATTATACAATTCAACTTCTTCGCCCATTCCTTTGCTAACTCAACCGAGTTTTTCTCAACTATTGCCTTCGGAATTCCTGTTAATCTTGAAAACTCACCAATATGCGGTGTCAGTACGACATTACTGTTAAGCTTGCTCTTACTATCTATAGCCCTAAGACCATCAGCATCTATAACAATTTTCTTTTTCCCGTTGAACTTAGCTACAATCTGATTAATTAAGGAAATAGTCTCTGAATCATCGCTCAATCCAGGTCCAATTGCAATCACATCAGATTTGTTTGCTCCATTAATAATTTCTTCAAGAGCCGATTTAGATATCGAACCTGTTGCTGTTCCTTCCAATTCAAACGGTATAACTTCCGGTAAAAGTGAATGATGAATACTTGTCGTAAACAAATGTACAAGTCCCGCACCGGAGATAATTGCTGCATTTGATGCCAAAGCTGCCGCCCCCGGATAATTTTTTGAACCTGCAATAACCAATACTCTGCCATAATCGAACTTTGAACTGACTCTCTTTCTTTTAGGAAGTATTAAATCTATATCAAAATTCTCCAAAATATGAATTTGAGCCATACTATCAATAATTTTCTCAGGAGCACCAAGATATGCTTCCAATATTTTACCGCAAACTTCGGGTCCATCATTAATTTTCATACCTAATTTTTCTGCAAACATAGTTATCGTAAAATCAGCTACAAAGCAGTGTGGATTTGCCAAACCTGTCAAAGTATTTAATCCCGTAGGTGCATCAATAGCAATTTTCAAAGCTTTATTGTTTTTCAGCTCTTTCAAAATATCAAAAGCAATACCCTTAATATCTTCCGAACCACCGACACCGATCATGGCATCAATAATACAATCATTAGAGAAATTAATTCCTTTTAAATCCTTTAATGTCTCTATATGCTGAATTTCTATGTCAAGTTTTTCAACTGAAATGAAGTTCGTCAGAGTCTCCCTGCTCATTTTTGATTTATCACCAATCCAAAATACACGAATCCTGAATAACTCATGCAAATGCCTTGCAATTGCAAAGCCATCTCCCCCATTATTGCCGCTGCCGCAAATAATGTCAATCAATAGGTCATTGCAGGGATTTTGATTGTTAAAACCCAACTCATCCATAATTTCCATAATATAATCAGCAGATGACCTTGCGGCATTCTCCATTAATATCGCACCGGGAATATTGAATTTCTTGATTGCAATATTGTCGGCTTTTCTCATTTGCTCAACAGTTAAAACATGTCGCATACTATTCTCCAAGTATTTATTTTACTAACAATTTATTAATTATTAGAATGTTTTATTTTTCATTTTTTCAAAAATACAAAGATTTTAATTGACTTAAGACAATATTGAATTTAAATTATTATTTGAAACAAAAACCGAAAAAATCAGTATATAATATTAGATTAGAGAATTTGTAATAAATAAAGTAATAATGTTCAGAAGTTTGGAAAGGCAAAATTTTAAGGATGAAGCTGATTTTAGTTGAGAAAGGTATTGTTTGCTGATTGATTGAAATTTTTTACTATATTTGAATTAATTTAATCATCATGAACAAAAAGAAATAATTTAACGGGATTCGATATGAACAATACTAACAAATTCGCAATAATTCAAAAAGCTGATAGCAAAGTTGTAAAACTGGAACTAAGCGGCTATCTCGATGCCCATACTGCACCTCAACTCGAAAACTCAATCAGCCAGTTAATCAACGATAAAAACTATTCAATCCTTGTCAACTTCAAAAACCTCGACTACATTAGCAGTGCCGGTCTTGGTGTTTTTATGGCATTTGTCGAAGAACTCAGGGATAATAACGGTGACATCAAGCTCTGTGAAATGACTCATAAGGTCTATCAGGTCTTTGACCTGCTCGGATTCCCTGTTTTATTCGATATTCTCGATACAGAAGAACAAGCTTTGGAAAAATTTCGAAAAGGCGATTTGAAGAAAAATGAATAAACAGGATTACATAGGTGCTTGCTGTGAATTGGTAGAGTTACAAAAAATTAGAAACTTTATCGAGGATAAAGCTTTGGAATTTGGATTGAGCAAAGAAGCCGCAGGACAGATTGCTCTTGCTGTTGACGAAGCGTGCACCAATTTAATCGAACATGCCTACCAATTTGATAAAAACAAGGAAATTTGTGTTTCTGCCGAAAAAAACGATAACCAAATGATTGTCAGCATCATAGACGATTCAAGTCCTTTCGATCCTCTCTTAGTAAATCGACCTGACATGGAAGCTTACTTCAAACAGTTCAAGAGAGGCGGCTTAGGCATTCAGCTTATGCGTTCAGTATTGGATAAAATCGAATACTACCCTGCTGGAAGCAACAGCGTGAATAATATTTTAAAACTTATAAAGAATATTCACTAATCCAGATTTATTTAAAATCTGACTTAGAAAAATCTCAGCAGGAATTTAGTTTCTTCAAAATTTCCTGTGCACAAAGCTTTTTGCTCATTGGTTCGAAAATAAATGATTCACCGCCTCGCAACAGCAAAGAAATAGTATTGAAATCCCCTCCAAAGCCACTCAACGGCTTGTTAACCGAATTAACCACAATCATATTGCAATTCTTTGTCTTAAGCTTTTTCCATCCGTTGCTGATTTCGTTTGAACTCTCCAAAGCGAAGCCAACAAGTTTTTGTCCGGGTTTCTTCTTCATGCCCAAATTACGTAATATATCATCTGTGGTTTTCAATTCAAGTTTCATCAAATTACCGACATCTTCCTTCTTGATTTTTCCTTCTGTTTTATCAACCGGGGTAAAGTCAGCTACAGCCGCCGACAGAATTGCTACATCCGAAACGTCAAACTCTTTCTCAACTGCTCTAAACATATCGGAAGCAGATTCAACATCTATCCTTTTTACTCCGGAAGCTGTTTCCAATGCAACTGGTCCTGTAATCAATGTAACATTAGCTCCTGCTCTGCAGGCTTCTTCGGCAAGTGCAAATCCCATTTTACCTGATGAGTAATTACCGATAAATCGCACATCGTCAATCTTTTCGTGAGTAGGACCCGCTGTAACCAAAACCTTTTTTCCTTTTAAGCTGTTTCCGATTGACTCAAGAAAGTCTTTGTCAGTTTTCAAACCAGCAAGGTCAAATTCCGCATTCAACTTATCCTTTTCCCTGTTCTCCAAAAATATAGAAACCATGTTATCCACATGGCTCTTATTAGCGTTTGCAATTACTGATTCAGACTTTTTTTTTATATCAGCCGTAGGCACTGCTGAATCCGTTTTGCTCCCCGAAAATACTTCCTCAACGAATTTCATTATATCATCAATTTCGGGCATTCTTCCCGAACCCGAAAGACCACTCGAAAGTTCACCTATAGCAGGCGGAATAACCAATACTCCATAGCTTTCCAATACTTGAATATTTTTCTGAGTAACCGGATGTTCCCACATGGTCGTATCCATCGCCGGAGAAATAATAAGCTTTTTGTCCCTTGGCAAAGCAAGAGCAAGAGTGGACAAAGCAGTATCGCAAAGACCTATGGCAATCCTCGCTATTGTCGTCGCTGTGCATGGAGCAATCAGCATCAAATCGCACCAATGAGAAAGCTGAATATGCCATGCCCCCTTATCCTGCATATTTTCGTCGAACATATCGCACACAACAGGATTTCCTGAAAGGTTTGACAGCACTGTCTTTGTGACAAAATTCTTCGCAGATGGTGTCATCACCACATTCACGGATGCACCTGACCTCACAAACTCCCTTACAAGCATCGGGAATTTATATGCCGCAATCGAACCCGTAACCCCAAGCAAAATCTTTTTATTTTTTAATATTTCCATAAATTTAAATCAATCGTAATTTCAAACAAGTTAAAATTATCAATAATTCAGGATAAAACATAATTTTTTCTGCAACCCCGACAGAAAGAAGTGAATGATTGATAATAACCCTCTTTCGTTTCTCTTCAAAACAGAAAAAATTTAAGTAAAAGGATTGTAAATTTTTAATTCAGAGATTTTATTAAAGTCATGTTGATTTCTCGTAACTAAAGTAAAATTATTTAGTAAAGCAGTAGCGGCTATTAACGCATCAGGAATAGCTATTTTAAACTTTTGTTTTATTTCGATGGCTTTATTTTCTATACTGGAATCAATATAATATACTTCAGCATTTTGGATAAATCGTGCAATTTTTGAAATCATCGTTTTACTGATTTTTTGCCAGCCCAACAGTTCTATTTTTGTAATAGTAGAGATATTGAAAGAATCTAAAAAAATCTTTTCGACCTTCTTTAATTGCTTTTTCGGAATACTACCGTCCAAGTAATAAATCAGGATATTAGTATCTATGATATATTTCTCGTCCATTGGCTCCTTAGTTTTTCAATTTCGGAATCTACATCCATATTCAAATGTTTTAAAATGCCACAGTAATCACTAGGGTTAAAATTTTTCGACATTTTTCCGGATTGATTGTTATTTTCAGAAATAATTTGCTTTTCAAGCGATTCCCAAAGAATATAAGGGACAACAGCATACTCCGGTTTTCCTTTGGCATTATATATATAATTGACTGTCATAATTTCAAAATCACATTTATTAAAGGATTATTTATTTCATCATTTCAAAAATAATAAAAACGAAATACAGAAAAAAAATTTTATTTGAGCCGAACAACCCTTTCGCTATTAAAATATTCTCCTGTTTGCAAAACAACATTGTAAATCCCTTGAGGAAAACCGCTCAAATCCACTGTTTCATCATAATCACCGGGAAATTTGTATTCGCTTTTTAATAGAGTTTTGTTGCCTAAAACATCTGTCAAATAAATATTCGCAGTGCCTGATGATTCGATTCGGTAAAGGAGGTTGATTGTGGATGATGTTGGGTTAGGAAAGACTGTAAAATAACTTATGTTCATTTTTTTACTTTCGACATCAACAAGGTTATCGTATGATTCTGTGCTTCTGTATAGAAAACCATATACTTGACTAAAAATCAATCTTCCTTGTTTATCAAATGTTAAATCATAAAGATTTACATCCTGAAGTAAATTATATGAAATATCATACCATTTGTTATTCTTGTAAACTTTCAATTCATAATTCCAAAATGAGTCTTTGTCTTTATAGGATGTACCTGTTATTAAATCCCCGTTTGGACAAGTAAAAATATATGTAAAATTAAAACCAATCAAATCATACGATATATCAATCCATGTTACTCCCAGATCTGTTGTTTTAAATATTTTGTTATATGAAAAGTCTTCGTGAGTGGCAACAACATAAACATTATTACTATTATCAGTAGCTATTCGCTCAAAATTATATTCCGATGTATCATAAGGAATTGAAATTTTTTCCCATGTTTGACAATCGTCAGTACTTTTTAAAAGGTCATCCATATCATAAACAATAAAAAATATGTTATTTTCAGTACAAATAAAAGTATTCCACCTGCATCCTGATTCAGGATAATAGGGTAATTTAAAACTTCTCCAATTTAATCCATTATCAGTACTTTTTACAATATATTCCCATGAATATGCATAAACATCGCCATTGTCTTTACAAATAATTGATTGTACACAATTATTAACAATATTGCTTGCTTGTTGTTCCCAGTTTTCTCCTTTATCGGAACTTTTCCATAAACCATTACTGCAAGTTCCAATATAAATATCTCCATTAGCACTTACGTTCATAGAATGAGTTGGACCAAAATTTATTTCGGAAATAATTTTTATTTTCCATGTTTTAGCTGAATCATAACTAATATAAAAACAAGAACCATCCGACACGTAATATTCGTCATTATAAATCTTCACAAGCGACAGAGACAGATCATGCCATGAAGGATTGTTCAACTTTTCCCAAAAGTCCGTTGATAGCAAGGGATTGAAAGTTATTATTAATGAAACCCAAATTGTAACAACTTTTCTCATACTTTTTCCAAAATTGTACCCAAACTTACATATATAACACATTAATCCCAAAAAAGTTTCACTTCTTTCAAAAAATATTTTAAAATTATATAAAAAAAAACGATATTTCCCTTACTTTTCTTCTTTAAGCCACTATGTCCCTTGTCGTCTTTGCGTAAAATCTTCTGTCTTTTTCGGTTTTTCGGTCTTTCGGTCTTCGGTCATTCAGACTCCTAACTTCTGGCTTCAGACTTCTGTCTCCTGCCTCCTGTCTCCTGTCTCCTGTCTGCCGTCTTCTGACTTCTGTCTCCTGACTTCTGTCTGCCGTCTGCCGTCTCCTGTCTGCCGTCTTCTGTCTTCTGACTTCTGTCTCCTGCCTCCTGTATTCTGACTTCAGACTTCTGTCTCCTGACTTCTGTCTTCAGACTTCAGTCTTCTGACTCCTGACTTCTGTCTTCAGACTTCTGTCTCCTGTCTCCTGACTTCTACCTTCAGCTGTTTTTCAAAAACTCCTTAAGCGCTTTGCCCGTATAAGAATCTTCGACATTAGCGATTTCCTTTGGTTTACCTACGGCAACAAGACGACCACCACTCTCGCCGGCTTCGGGACCCAAATCAATAATCCAGTCGGAAGAGGCAATCACATTCAGATTATGCTCGATAATCAAAACCGTATGCCCATCCCTAACCAGCTCCCTGAAACAGGAAATCAATCGTGAAATATCGTGAAGATGCAAACCGGTTGTCGGCTCGTCGAAAATGAAAAGAATCTTTTGGTCTGTCTTTTGGTCGAGATGAGCCGCAAGCTTAACTCTTTGCGATTCGCCACCCGAAAGCATCACAGATGGCTGACCTAATCGCAGGTAGCCAAGACCAACCTTTTGAAGCACTGATAGTTTATTGGTAACTTTTTTGAAATCCTTGAAAAAATCAAGTGCTTCATCAACAGTCATGTTCAGCACATCCACAATGGATTTGCCCATGAACAGAATATTTCGGGTTTCCTTTTTGTAACGAGTTCCTTTGCATGCTTCACACTCAAGATGAACATCCGGAAGAAACTGCATATCAACCGTAACAGTTCCTTCACCCTGACATTCTTCACAGCGTCCTCCGGCAATATTGAAAGAAAAATGCCCTGCAGGATAACCAAGTTGCTTTGCCGCCTGAGTTCCTGCGAACAAGTCCCTGATTGCGTCAAATGCTTTTGTGTATGTAACAGGTGTGGAACGAGATGATTTCCCGATTGAGGACTGGTCAACAAATTCGATACCCGTCAAAAGTCCGGCACCCTCGATTTTATCGAACAGTCCGACATGCCCTTCGTAACCGGAATAGTATTTGTAAAGATATTCGTAAAGAACATCATTAACCAAAGTACTTTTACCTGAACCAGACACACCCGTAATAACAGTGATGCAGTTCAATGGAATCGCAATTTCTTCTATGTCGAGATTATGTTTTTTGGGATTGAATACTCTGAGAAAATTTCCATCTCCATTGCTTGTCTTTTTGGGTATGTCAATCTTCTTTGCACCTGATAAATACTGCCCTGTAAGGGATTCACTACAATGATAAATATCTTCAGTTTTTCCTGCAAAAATTACCTCACCTCCATGTTCACCTGCGTCAGGACCGATATCCACAACCATGTCTGCTTGGCTTATTATCTCAGGGTCATGCTCAACGACAATTATGGTATTCCCAAGATTTCTCAATTTGAAAAGTATGTCCAGCAAACGCTTTGAATCTCTCGGATGAAGTCCTATACTTGGTTCGTCGAGTACATAAAGCGTACCTACAAGCGAAGACCCCAAAGCTGTTGACAAATTTATACGCTGTGCCTCACCACCTGATAATGTGTGAGTAATTCGTGAAAGAGTCAAATAATCAAGACCAATATCAACAAGCAAACCGAGCCGCCAAAGCAATTCCTTGACAATCTGACCGGCCATATCTGTTTCGAATTGTGTGAGCTTTAAGTTTTTTATAAAATCAAGAACCTGTTGAAGCGGCATTTCTACAAGTTTAGGAATATTTTTATCATTGATGAATACCTGCCTTCCTGATGTTCTGATTCTGGAGCCATCACAAGCTCTGCACTTAGTATAACCACGGTACCTGCTCATCAAAATACGGTAGTGCATTTTGTATGAGTTGTCCTCGAGATATTTGAAAAAGCCGTTTATACCTATGTAATCTCCAACTCCATCCCAAACCATATCAATTTGTTTTTTTGAAAGTGAAGAAATTGGTTCATCAAGAGGAATCGAATGTTTTGCCGCAACTTTTATCAAAGCCCTAAGATGCTTAGCATTGCTTTCAGTATTAAAAGGATGGATAGCGCCTTTTCTGATAGAGCGGGTTTTGTCGGGAATTACAAGGTCTTCGTCAATACCCATTGTCTGACCAAATCCCTGGCAATGAGGGCATGCTCCATAAGGATTATTGAAAGCGAAAAGCCGAGGTTCGGGTTCGAAATATGGAATATCACAAATCGTACATTCAAATTCCTTGCTATACTTTTTACTTTCCATCTTTGTAATATTTCGAATTTCAATTCTTCCTTCTCCGGCTCTGAAAGCCAATTCAATGGAATCGGTTATACGGGTAATTGACTCCTTATCTTTTTGCAGTTTGAATCTGTCAGCTAAAATCAAGTAACTTTCTTTTGTGATTTTTTTTAAATCATCAAGTTCATCAAGATTAATCAACTCATTTGACTTTTTATTCAGCAATCTGAAAAAGCCCATACCTTTGAATTTATTTATATCTTCAACAATTTCTACCTGTTTAGAAAAAGGGAAAAGAATATAAATTGTATCATCAGGTTCAAAGTTCAACAATTCTTCAACAACTGATGCAGGATTATCTCGCCTGACCAACTGACCACAATCCTTACAGAAAGTTTTTCCAATTCTCCCATAAAGCAATCTTAGATAGTCATATATTTCAGTTGTTGTACCTACGGTAGAACGAGGATTTCTCGAAGTCTGTTTTTGTTCGATAGCAATTGCCGGAGGAATACCAGTTACTGAATCAACATCTGGTTTTGCCATTCTCTCTAAAAACTGTCTTGCATAAGCCGATAAGCTCTCAACAAATCTTCTTTGCCCTTCAGCATAAATCGTATCGAATGCTAAAGTTGATTTCCCTGAACCGCTGACACCGGTAATAACAGTAATCTTGTTATGAGGAATATCAACATCAATATTCTTTAGATTATGCAATCTGGCACCACGAACAGCTATGTATTTCTTCTTTATTTCACCTTCCTTATCTATAAAACCTGTGTTTTTCATCTGAATCAACAATTGAAAACAAGCAATTTAGGAAATATGCAATTCAGAAAAAAACAATTGTATTAGGATTTAATCCAACTTTGAACTTTTCTTTCAGATTATCCGGATTTTTCAAGTCGTAAATCAAAATCTCACCATGAGATTGGTAGTCTTTTGCATTGCCAACCCAAATAAAATTTTCATGAAAAGCTATTGAATACCAATAATCTGTTTGTTTGGATTTTTTTATAATTAATTCCTGGACTGAGTTGTTTTTATTCAAATCAATTAATTTAACTCCACTATCACAAAGATAAAAAAGGGTGTCATCATTTGAATTAAATGCCATTTGACCGGCTCTGTCCACCCATCTTCTTGTTTCAGTTAATCTTTTTAAATCAATTTCAACAATACCCCCAAGAGAATCCTTAAACTTTGGTAAATTATTATATCTTGCGTAAAGTTTTTCAGAATTCTTTGCAATTTTCAACTCGATGATATTTGGAAGACCTGTAAATACTTTAATCTTATTCAATGATTGAATATCAAAAACAGATATTGTTCCTGCTTTAGGTTCGTTTGCAAGATAATCACCAAAACCTGAATTTGCTACAAAAATATAATTATCGAAAATTGCTATTCCTTCAGGTGCAGGTCCTGTTGGTACCATATACACAACTTCTGATTTTATATAATTAACAAACCAAAAGCAATGTGAATATAAGTCTGTTACAAGCAATAATGAGTCATTTAAAATTGCAAGTTTTCTCGGATATTTTGCTTCCTTCAAAACAATCTCAGTTATTAGTTTTCCAGTTTTAGTTTCAATAAGAATTATCATCTTCAGAGTTGAAATAACAATAAACGTAGTATCACCTTTGATAACAATGTCATTTGCAGTATCTCCCAAATACTTATCATTAATTGTCTGAAAAATATTATTATAGATTTTTTGGAAAGTAAAATCATACCTGCTTAATGTAGAATTATTCTGCCCGTACAGTCCTTCACAAAGAATGTATGCTCCATGCTCACCCAATTCTCCGATATTATTTTTCTGAGGAGTCGGGGTTTCTACACATGCTATAAATAAAATCAGTGGAAGAAATATTAAGTGATTAATCCTCATTTAATCCTCACATAGTTAATTCCTATAACTGCATCGAGGTCAAATCCGGAAATAATCGGGTCATAATTTGGATGTTCAGGATTTGAAAGTATTTTCTTGGATATATCTTTAATTTTGATAAATGAAATATGGTCTAATCCAAGATTATTTAAATCGAATTTATCTCCTCCCGAATTCAAAATATTTCTCTTGTTCCATAGCGTTGGGTTAACTCCGGCACATCCGTTGAATGAAACTGTATCATAAGGAAAAGTAGTATAATTTATTCCGTCCTGACTAACTGAAATCTCAGCCGGTTCAATGAAGTATTTTCCGTTAACAGGATTTAGAAAGACATTTTCAAATATGATAAAATCAAATCCTTCTCCATCAATAATTTTATATTTTTTGAAACCCACTACTATTTCACCGTCAATTCCCAGAGATAATATCTGCTCAGGAGAATTCGCAGGAATACTGATATTATTATTCATAACAGGGTCGCCGAAAATATTTTTTGGATAATATATTGAATCCTGTCCAGCATTTTGTCCTTCACCCGGTATGAAACTTATAACTGTATCAATAGTGATATAGTTTTTCTCATAAGTATCGGGTGAATTATTATCCGAACAAGAAAATAATATTATGAATGATAGTGCAAATATTATATTATATATTTTTTTCATTTTCATCTTAGTAATTTAAAGTTATACCAACCCTGAAATATCTTCCGGGCATTGGGTAGTTAGTAATAATCGAGTATTGTTCGTTCAAAATATTTTTACATTCTGCTTTCATGATAAAATCAAGTTCATTGAATTTATATTTGTAATTCAGCATCATGTCAACCAAAGTATATCCTGATAATAGCGATTCATAAGAATTGTCAGGCAGAGAATAATAATAACCGCTGTTTCTAATTGATGAAACGATAGAGAAATTGTATAGATTCACGAACAATGTACCGGATATTATTTCCTGAGGCATATATACAATTAATTTGCCAAAGTTATTGTCATCTTGTGCATTATTCCTGACATCCTGATATGTATATGCTAATTTCAATTTCAACAATTCACTGAAGAAACTCATATCTGATGATACTTCAATTCCTTTGGTAAAAACTTCTGAAATATTTTCGGCTGACCATGAAACTTGTGACTTTGGTACTGAAACAATACGGTCATCAGTATTCATTAAAAATCCATCAATTTGAAGATTTATATTTTCGATAGGAGTAAATATCAAACCCGAATTTAATGATAGAGATTTTTCCGGTTTTAAATCACTCTTCCCGAAATTAAGATAATACATTTCATTGAAACTTGGTGGTCGGAAATTATTGGATATTTGAAGTTTTAATTTCAATGGGCATTCAGTTAATTTATAAATTGAACCTAAAAAAGCAGATATTGACTTACCTGCATCAGAATAATTATCATACCTCAAACCTAAGGAATAGTCAATGTTACCAAATGATTTCATGTCTATTTCTGATTCCATTTTTCCTGAGAAGGCAATTAAATTTCTGCTGACATGTTTACTGACTGAATAATCAAGCTGATTACCTGTCAAATATGAATAACCATTTTCAATGCTACATGAGTATTTGAAAATGCTAAATTGAGAATTATATTTTAAATTCAGCATATAATCATTATTATTAAATTCTGCATTGAATTCAGGATATCCTGTACCATAGAAATGTTCATCATTGTAATTGTAAAAATTGATATTTGTATTTACTCCGAAAAACAGAGAAGAAGTTGGATTAAACTCTTTCAAAGCACTAAAAATAAATAATACAGCTCTTTCTTCAAGATTTGGACTTTCATAATTATTATAATTTTCTTTGATAAAAGGTCCGGGAATTTTTCTGTCGCTGTAATTGAAGATTAATCTGTTGGAAAATTTCCAGTTACTTATTTTATATCTAGTCAATGATGATAATGAATACATGATAAAGTCGGAATTAGTGCGATAATACTTCTTATCAGAATCATTAATATAGAAAGGATAATTTCCTTCGGATGTTTTAAATTCTGCTGAGAATAATTGATTAAGTTGTTCACTTCCAAACGCTGATTTCGCTGAAATGAAGTATTCATCGAAGGAACCGGCATTTATTGATAAATTAAAACTATTCTTTGAAAAATCTGAAGTAATCATATTCACAATTCCGCCAATAGCATTTCCACCATAAACAGCCGATAAACCACCTCTCACGACTTCCATTTCATCAAATATACTAGTCGGAATGATGCTCAAATCAGCAACGGAACTTTGTGAAGAATTTATTCGCATTCCGTCAATCATCAATAAACTTTGACTTGATGTTGTACCTCTCATTGATATAGTTTTAAGTCCACCCAATCCTCCGTAATCATTAATAAATATTCCCGGAATAGTGTTTAAAATTTCAAAAGTTTGCCATGGATTTTTCTGTGCTACCTCAGACTTAGTTATTAAACTGTATGAATTATATTTCAACGATTGCTCTGACAAGATTCTGTCTGCTGTTACCCGAACATCCGGTGTTGTAACACTCAAAGTATCTTCTGCTAATAATTCAAAATGGTAACAACAAATAAATAATACTGTAATAATAAAACATCTCGATATCACTTCTTCACCAGAAAAATTGAGACCTTATTGTTAGCCGTATAATTAGCATTACTTATATTGCAAACTAAAAACATCTCATTTTCCAGCAGAAACAAACCTTCAGCTTTTGAATCTACCGGATATGTTTTCTTTAATATACCTGTATTTGTATCGAAAACCCTTACATCTCCGTTGTAGCTTGTTACGTACAATTCATCGAAAGAATTTACAATGACAGCTTCACGCGGTCCGTCAAATCCACTTGTTCCAGTAGAAAATGTTTTGACTATTGCTAAATTATTAAGATTGAATTCCATTATTTCATTAGAGCCATTCAGCAGAAGAAACAACTTACCACCAATCATTGATATGAAATTTGCATAATTTCCAATATTTTCAAATTTCTTTACTGTTTCAGCACCAGTTGATTTCAGCTCAACAAATTGAAGCATTGCATCCTGATTACCATGACCTTCGCTCATAATTGCCAACATTTTTTTACCATTCAATTCATAATATATTGTTTGTTGAATACTGAAACCAGCATCTATTCTTCCGACTTCTTCCTTCTTTCTTAAATTATAAATTACAAGCTTTCCCGGATTACTCGAAGATGGTGTTGTACTCAAAAACAAAGTATCGCCTTGCTTGGTTATTGCCGGTGGAGGAGCATAGTAATCACCGATATTATCTGCAATACGTATAAAATTGTCAATATCATATCGTTTTATTTGCCCTTTTTGACTTATGAATAAAATTCTATCATCCAAATCGAAGCAAGGTCTGAAAGGAAATCCCAAAAAGCCAAAATCGAATTCCATTTTCTTTTGAGGATTGCTCAAATCATTTTTATTGATTACCCACCAGCTTGGATTTTCATCTTCAGGGTCCTTTTCGGTATCATAGTCAATATCTGTTCCCAGACAGAAAACATGAAACTGAGATTTGGAAGCATCATAATAAATCTTTGCAGGTTGGCTCCCTACCTCAACATTTGTAAGAAATTCATATTCCGGTGGTTCAGCAGGAGGAATAGGTGTAGTTTCACAAGCAGTGAATAACACGATAATTGTAAAAAGCAGATAATGTAAAGTTTTCATAAAGTATCCTTAAAAATATTAAAACAAAAATTAATTATTAAGGAAATACCTGTGGACATCTTGTTCGAGCAAAAACTCAAAATAGTAGTCTATATTCCATATTTCCTCAAAGCATCCTTTTGCGAGGATGTTCTTACCAAAGTGCAAGCACAATGATAAATCAATGAGCATCAAAGGCAGGTCTTCTGGCTCCGGTATCGTCCTCAATCTTTCGCCTTCCCGTCTTGCGACAGTGGCTGCCTTTTTCGGCATGAAAGAAATCGTCCTCCGTTACAGCGGCGCAACCGCATGGGCTTTTAACCCATTTCCCTATTGCCCACAAAGAGCAATATGACCTTTAATGTACACTGCAAAAATATCTAATATTTTTTATCAATGCAAAATATATTTTCAAACATTTTTTAAGATTAAGAAAATTGGTTATTTTTGGTAAAGAATAATGACTGAAGTTTGAGAGTTTTTTATTAAAGATAGACATTAAAGGATTTCTAATAAAAAGGTAAATCATGGTTGTAAAATTCAGCAATCATTCAATTATTCAAATGTTAGCGAGAGGTACTAACGAAAAGGAAGTAATTGAAACTATTAAAAGTGGAAATTGGTTACCTGCTAGGGACAATAAATATCACTGTATTAAAACTTTCTTGTTTGATAATATTTCTCCAATAAACAAATTATTTTACAAGTTTAAAACTATAGATACAATTTTTGTAAATGAAAATTCTGAGATTATCGTTGTTACAGTTAAAGTATTTTATCATAATGAATAGGTATAAATATGAAAATGTTTTATGATAAACAAGTTGATGCATTATATATACAATTTAAACAGATAACAGACGGTTCTGCTGTGTCAAAAGACTTGAGCGATTCCATAAGTATAAACTATGACAATAATGGAAAAATTGCAGGTATTGAAATTTTAGAAGCATCAAAATTTTTAGATTATCTTAATGAATCGAAACAATTTGAACAGAATTATGCTAAAAATGAAGTTGTTTATGCATAAATTATTTTATATTCAATACAGAACAAAATTTATTTTCAAACAATTTGTTAAATTCATTAATTTAAATTAATTTTGTTTTGTAGCTTTTGAATTTATGATTCAGTAAGATTAAAAATGAAAAAATATATTTACATAATCTTTTATTCGATTATGATTCTACTATCAATTAGTGTCATACTCCATGAATTCTTAGATTTTAATTTCCCGTTTCTTCATGATTTATCAATCGGAATTATCGTGTTTGCAGTGTACATTATGTTTATCCTATCAAATCAAATAAAATTCAAGTCTGAATTTTTAAATAGATACTTTGTAACAACTTATTCTCCTTCAGTTAAACGAAAGGTTAATGCATTTTTACTCTTTCTGATACTTTTTAGTTTCATTTTCTACATATTCAACGTGAATGAAAATAAAATTTTACATTTGATATTTACAGTTTCAAATTTGGTTTTCGTGATTATTATCTCATATTTAACTCGAAAATACAGATATCAAGTACCTTCTTCAAAAAATAATAATCAATATCATTATTCGTAAATATCTGATAGTTTTTATCGGAGCCAAATTTATTTTCAAACATTTCATACTTAAGTTCTTAAAAAAAATCTTGTAAAAAGTGAAACTTTTCTCTGTTTTTTTGAGACGAAATTTCAAATAAAATTGAAAAATAAATTTGTATTTATCAATTATTTGTTGTAACTTATTGGACAATAATTGATTTCACGTTGTGTCAGTTGTTACAACTGACAAAACTGAAATTTAATTTATTGACGGATTTTTGATTTTTTAGGAGTATTTTTATGAAAAAGACGATAATTATTTTATTGTTTACTTTGATTGGAAATCCATCTTTTTTACTTTTAGCAAGATGGCAATCTTGTAATAATAGTATTAGAGATTTAAAATCAATCGCAATTAAAGGGTCAACAATTATTACTGGAAATGATAATGAGTTGTTTAGATCAACAGACTCAGGAATAAATTGGTCTGCTATTGCACAAGAATTAATTAATAATACAATCACTTGTATAACAATCCAAAAATCAACAATAATTGTTGGAATTAAGAATAGTGGTATACTAATTTCAACTGATAATGGCGATAGTTGGAAATATAAAAATGATGGATTAACAGATTTTGGTATAACGTGTTTATCTATCAAAGACTCATTAATTCTCGCAGGTTCGTCAAATGGTAATTTATTTCTTTCGACAGATTTGGGAAATTCATGGATTAGAAAAAATGGTGAAATAAACTTTGGCAGAATTAATACAATTGCGATTACAGAAAATTCAATATTTGTAGCTTCAAATAGTATTTATCGTTCTGATGATCTTGGAAATACATGGATACAAAAAAAGAAAGGATTATTAGCAATGAATTTTCCATCATTAGCAATTTCAAAACATTATATCTTTGTTTGTATTAATGCTGGTTTTTCAAAAGGTTTGTTTTGTTCAAGTGATAATGGTGAAACTTGGATTCAGAAAGAAAATAGTTTCGCTGATAAAAGTATTTACAATATTAGTGCAACTGATAAGAATATTTTTATTTTAACTAATACCGGTGTATTTTATTCAACCGATAATGGTGATAACTGGACTGAAAAAAACGAAGGATTAACTTTCTTTGAATCTGTAGACAACACAGTAAATATAATTTATACTGATGATTCAAGTTTAGTTGCTGGAACATATTATGGCGTTTTTCTCTTGAGAGATAATGATGTTAAATGGGAGTCTAAAAATATTGATATGTTTAATAAAGGTATAAACATTATTAAAAATATTGGATTAGACTTAATTGTTGGAACAGATAATGGGATTTTCATTTCCACAAACAATGGTATAAGTTGGAATAGTAAAAACGAAGGATTAACTGATATTCCGATCACAAGTTTAGCAAACCATGGCTCGAAGATTTTTATTGGTTCTAAAAGCGAAGGTGTTTTTCAATCAACTGACTATGGAGAAAGCTGGGAAGAAAAAAATAATGGTTTATTAACTAAAAATATAAATTGTATTAGCTCTGATGGAACAAATATCTTTGTTGGTACAAATGGTGGTGGCTTTTTCATGTCATCAAATGGTGGAGATAATTGGATTGAGAAAAGCTCAGGTCTGAATAATAAATATATTCGGGCTATAGCTTTCATAGAATCAAATATATTTATTGGTACTTCTGAAGGCATCTATTTTTCTTCAGATAATGGAGAAAACTGGTTTGAAAAAAACAACAGTTTAACTAATACTTCTATTGCAAGCATAACATCAGATAAACAAAACCTATTTGTTGGGACTTATACTACAGGGGGTGTTTACTTTTCTTCTGATTATGGAGAAAATTGGACAAATATAAATAATGGTTTTTCCTTTCATAATGTACGTTCAATAATAATCAGAGATTCAAATATTTTTGCTGGTCATGATGGTGGAGTTGCCTTTTCAAAAGATTTTGGTACAAGTTGGAAAGGAATAAATGATGGCTTAACTAATAACAATATATTCAGTCTATTAATATTGAAAGATAAAATAATTACAGTTTGTCGTGGTGGAATTTTTAAAGAGGATCTGATTAATTTTGGTATTACTGATGTGGATGAAGCCATAACGGAAAGTCCGGAGTTGAGCTTGTACCCCAACCCTGCTTCCAATTCCTTTTCCTTGAACATTGAATTGAAAGACCACATAATAAAATCAGTATATTTTTGGGATATAAACGGGAAATTGGTTCATTTTATACGGAATATTAATTCCAGAAATCACAAAACGAAATTAGATGAACTTCCGGATGCTCAATATTATGTCGAATGTTATTCGGATAACAATCTGAGGTTTGTCAGGAAGTTGATAGTGAGCAGATAGTTTTAAAAAAAAAGTCCCGGCTCTGTGTCGGGACTTTTATATTTTTATTCAATCAGAAACGCTCATTCATCTTCAAATTTTTTCAGTTCCACTTCCGGAAGCTCGTAGCGAAGCCGTCCGTCCGAAATTTCTTTCATAGCAATAAATGTCGGCTTGGGCATTTTGTCGAACTCCCTGCTGATTGCAATCTGGTCGAAGTTCGTGCCTTCGCTGGTGTCGCTGGTGTCAATAACATCAGCCATGCGGTAATGTATCTCATTGCGGATATCATCGTTTATTTGTCTCGAACGGAAGCCGAGAGCTATGATTGATTTATATATCAAGCCCTTTTCTGATTCCTGCATTCTAATCTTCACCGGATTTACGATATAGCTGCTCATTGTTCACCCTTTATAAATTTTTCAAAATATTATAGCTTACAAAAATAATTATTTTTTCATTAATACGAAAATAAAATATTTATATTGTTTCAAATATGATATTAGGATTTATCAAATCTTATTCGTAAATTTATGAAATTATTATTGTTAATTAAATCAATAATCATTATGCAAAAGATTTATTATTCCATAAGTGAAGTCTGTCAATTAGTTGACGAGGAACAACATATACTCAGATACTGGGAAAAAGAGTTCCCTCAGCTAAAACCCAAAAAAAACAGAGGCGGCAACAGGATATATACGGAAAAAGACGTTTTTCTCATCAACTCGATAAAAAATCTATTGAGGGTTGAAAAAATTCCTTTGAAAAACGCTAAAGTAAAATTATCCGAAATAACCTATAAATCAAATGATGAATTATTCTCAGAAAAATTAACAGATAAGACAGTTATTAATAAAAGTTTAACGGAAATGGAAAAAGTTCCTGAGGATTTGACTGTGAACCGGCAAGTTCTCAGTAAAAGTGATGCAGAGGAATTACTGTCCATACTCAGAAAATTTTCGAAAGTATTAAATCAAAATAACTGAAAATATTAATCTTGAGCAGTTTAAATAGGCATTTATTAAAAAAAAATGATAATTATATTATTATTTTAACAAAACTTTGTATTTTTGATATTTAATATTTCTGCAAATAAGCCGTTATATTAATATTGTTTGAAATAATTTGAAAAATTTAACAGTAAAATTTAATAGGGTTTAATCTATGATACGTTATGTATGGATATTATTATTTTCCTGTTTGCTGGTATTAATAGCACAGCAGGAAGCAGTTGCCAAAAAGTGGGAATACAAAATGCGAACCATCGGACAACACAATGATGAGGTTTTAGGTGTTTTTGTTGATTTCAAAGATAGTAAAGTCGCAACATGTAGTCTTGACGAAACAATTAAAATATGGACATTGCCTAATCCCGCAAAAAAGGACCCCGGCGGAAAACTCTTGCACACACTAACCGGACATTTGGGGCAGGTAAACAACATTTCGTTTTCGGGAAATGACAAATGGCTCGCAAGTGGTTCCAGTGATATGACTGTCAGAGTCTGGGATGTCGAAACAGGTCAGCAGTTGTCTGTTTTAAAAGGGCATACTGACCAGGTTATCGGAGTTTACTTTAGTCAGGATGAGGAAAGCCAATTTATCGCAAGCACAAGTTTTGACAAAACCGTGAAACTTTGGGATACTAAATTGGGTGCAGAAGTTAAGACTTTAAGAGACCATACAAAAGCAACTAATAATATTGCGTACAGCTATGACGGGCTTCACCTTGCATCATCGAGCGATGATAAGACAATTAAAATCTGGTCAACAGATTTGCACACAAAAGAGCCGGTCATGACATTAATTGGACATGAAGGTCCCGTACTGACAGTCCTTTATAGTTTCGACAGCAAGTTATTGATTTCATCGGATGAACTCGGATACATTAAAATCTGGAGCATGCCTTCAGGTAAACTCGTCAGAACAATCAAAGCACACGATGATTTGATTCAGGACGTATCCATTTCAGGAGAAAATGATATAATTGTTAGTGCAAGCATTGACAAAAAGGTCAAACTATGGGATGTAGCAACCGGGCAAAATCTGATGACATTCGATGCCGGAGTTGAAATTTGGGCAGTTGACCTTGTTAGCGATGTATCAACATTAATTTTGGGTTGTGCCGATGGCAGTGTTAGATTTTTAGACCTCAAAAAGTAATCGGGAGAAAATAATGAAAATAAACAAAAAGCAGATTTTTATTTTAGCGGTTTTATTTGTTACTTTGTTTTTAAGTACAGGTATTCCTGCTCACTCACAAATGCTGACAACAGTCGTGGCTCTTACAGGAAATATATTTGATGCGGTAACAAAAGAACCGCAAACCGTATTCGTTATCATTAAAGATGACCAAGGGAGAAAAGTCGGCGCTACCCGCAGCAATGCCTATGAAAATGGTTACTATTATATTACTGGATTGAAACCCGGAAATAAATATACCGTTACATTGAAAAAGACAAAATATTTTTTGGAAAATTACAAGATTTTTATTGCCAATTCCGATAAATACGAGGAAATCTCCAGAGACTTTCTTGTTAAACCATTGTTTTTAGATGCTAAAATTCCTTTCCAGGTTCCACCATTCGAATTGAATAAGTCAAAGCTTAGATTCGGTGCGGAAGAATTTTTAAGCGATATTACAAATACATTGATTAATAACCCTGAAGTCAGCATCGAAATTCACTGCTATCCCGATGCCGCAGGAAACAAACAGGAAAACTTGACTTTGACCACAGAAAGATGTAAATCACTTTTGAATCATTTCGTAACAAATGGCATTGATAATGCAAGATTAACATTTAAAGCCCATGATTCCACGGACCCTGATAATCCTCCTCCTACAAAAACAAGAGCAAAAGGGAAAAGATATATCGGACCTTCATATATCATCGTCAAGGAAATAAAATAAGGTAATATTAAAATTTTTAAATCAAAAAGGTGTTTTAAGCACCTTTTTTTTTACATTATACCAAAATTTCAATTTTAATATTGTTTTTTTTCAAATATTGTAGTAAATTAATTGATTGTAGAGTTTTGAAATTGCTTAAGTTAATTTTTTACTTGATAAAAAATGAAAATTGAAAAGAAAGAAGGCACAGATTTAATAATAAGCGTTAAAGGTTTGCACAAACGCTTCAATGGGAATCCAATCCTTAAAGGTATTGATTTTGCTGTCAAGCCGGGTGAGCTAATATCAATAATCGGTCGCTCAGGATGTGGCAAAACTACCTTCTTAAGATGCCTCAATTGTCTGGAGGTACTCGATTCAGGCCGTTTGAGAATCGCTGGTGTAAACATATCCCGCGGAATGGACAAATTTAAAAAAAGAAGTACAAGATTTTCCAAAATACCCGGTATTAGGTTTCAAAAAAAATTACCGGAATTGAGAGATGCTACTTTAGACGAAGATTTTCAACTCAAACTCCATACTTTACGAACAAGAGTTGGTATGCTGTTTCAAAGCTTTAACCTTTTCCCTCATTTAACAGTTTTACAAAATGTAATTCTTTCACCGATGATCGTTAAGAAAGAAACAAAAGAACAGGCAACATTAAGAGCAGTGCAAATACTTGAAAAAGTTGGTCTCGAACAATTCATCGAGAGACATCCTCATGAGTTATCAGGTGGACAGGCACAAAGAGTGGCAATTGCTCGCGCCCTTGCCATGTCACCGCAAGTGATGCTTTATGATGAACCAACGTCAGCATTAGACCCTGAATTGGTCGAAGAAGTTACAACTGTTATGAGAAATTTGAACAAGGAAGGTATGACACAGGTAGTTGTAACTCACCAAATGAATTTTGCAGAATCAGCATCCGACAGAATCGTATATATGGAAGATGGTCAAATTGTCGAAGAAGGACCACCCGACATGATTTTCTCCAATCCAAAAGATGAAAGAACAAGAAATTATTTAAAAATTTTAAATGATTAGGTAAAAATGTCTCTTAAATACACAAAAAAGTTAATAAGCATAATTGTCATATTGTTGTTTGCCTGTAATCATTTATTGGCACAAAATCAGGAAAAAGGCAAGCGACCCGTATTAAGATGGGCGGCTGATGCCGAAAGTGGTGCTCCCTATGCTTTCCAGGACCCGACAAATCCACTTAAATTGATTGGTTTTGAAGTTGATATCATAAAAGCCATTGCCGAAGAATTGGGGATGGACCAGGAACATGTACAAAATCAATGGGACGGTTTGATACCCGGTCTGGAAAGAAATGATTATCATGTTGCAATTAACGGCTTGGAGATAACACCCGACAGAGAAAGAGTCGTAGAATTTTCCTTACCATATTATATTACTTACGAACAATTAGTTGTAAGAACAGGAGAAGAAAAAGATATAACCAATCTTTCTGATTTAAACGGAAAACCAGTAGGTACTCTAAAAGGTGCATTGGCAGAGAGAATCCTGAGGGCTGCAGGAGGTATAATTGTTAAAACTTATGACAGTGAAAAAAATTCATATACCGAACTCGAAATCGGAAGATTGGATGCTGTTTTGATTGACCATCCGGTTGCTCTGTATTATGCAGGGTGGAATCCTCAATTAAAACTTGCCGGACAACCGATAGGAGAAGTAACCTATGGCATTGCCATGAAAAAATCCGATACATTGCTGTTAAATAAAATAAACGGGGCGATAAAGAAATTAAAAGAATCAGGAAAACTAAGGGAGATACTCGAGCATTGGAATATGTGGAATTTCATGATGGCAAATTACATGAAAGACCCATCATCATCAAATATTCCAAGAAAAGGGTTTGAAGATTTTATTAAACAACAAAAGAAGGAATTGACTTTCAAGGATTATTTTGACAGATATGTAGGTTTTCTCCCAATATTGGGACAAGCGTCACTTGTTACTGTAGGTTTATCAATAATCTCAATGATTGTAGCCATTTTGCTGGGATTATTTATTGCATTAACGAGGGTTTACGCTCCTGCTCCATTTTCAACACTTGCTGTTGCTTATATTGAAATTGTTCGCGGAACACCTTTGTTGATTCAGCTGTTTTTTATCTATTATGCCTTGCCGATGCTTGGTATTAAAATCACGCCATTTCTTGCGGCAATAATCGGCTTGGGTTGCAATTATGCCGCTTATGAAGCAGAGAACTACAGAGCTGGTATTTTCTCTGTGCCAAAAGGTCAAATGGAAGCCGCAATTTCTTTAGGAATGAGAAAGATTCAGGCACTCAGGTACGTGATTTTACCCCAAGCGATAAGAGTTGTTATTCCTCCAATAACCAATGATTTTATTTCCCTGCTGAAGGATTCGTCACTCGTTTCTGTGATTGCAATGGTTGAATTGACTAAAGCATACGGACAACTTTCTTCAACATACTATGATTACATTGGAACAGGTATATTAGTCGCTATACTATATTTATTGATTGGTTTACCTTTCGTTAAGTTAGCAAAACTTGCAGAACGCAAATATTCTCCTGAGCTGAAGTCACAAATGCAAAATGGTAAAAGCCGGACTTATTTCACAGGTGTTTCATTCAAAAGGTTGAAAGCATTTCTTAAGTAGGGAAAAATTACTTGGCTTTTCTTGTCGTTCAAAAATTTGAAATTTAAAGTTGAGAACATAGAAATTTCTTTTTCTGCAAATTTCTAATATCTAACTTTTTCTATCTACTATTTTCTTTTTCTATTTTCTATTTTCTATCTTCTATTTTCTATTTTCTATATTCTATTTTCTATCTTCTATTTTCTATCTTCTATTTTCTTTTTCTATTTCTATTTTCTATTTTCTATCTTCTATTTTCTTTTTCTATATTCTATTTTCTATTTTCTATTTCTATTTTCTATCTTCTATTTTCTATTTCTATTTTCTTTTTCTATATTCTATTTTCTTTTTCTCTTTCTATTTTCTATTTTCTATCTTCTATTTTCTACAGCCGGTGGTGACCAATTATTTCTGTTCCATTCGACTAACTCAATATCAATATTGCCAACATATACTTTCATCCTAGCTTTAATCGGAACACTGGCTTCATCATCAGAAAACCATCCTTCGAACTCACCGGTTAATCCATAAATACCGGTCCAGTTTGCTTTTCCGTTAAAATAAACTGTTCTTATCTTGTGTTTAACAGCTTTAATCTCTGATTCGGTTTTTTTGTTCATAAAATTTATAACGGTAAATACTGTGTCATAATCAACAATCGTTGGTATCCGAATGCTTCTACCAAGTTTCGTGAATTGCCTTGCAAGAAAAAATAATGAAAGTCCATCGCAGTATTTTTTCTGAGTATAGTAAGTGCTGTCAAAGAAAACTTCTTTATGAATCCATTTTTGAGTTCTGATTTTTTTCTTCTTATAGTCGAAATCAATCAGGTGATAATCCCATGAGCCGTCCTCTATCATAACCTTACCGACAAATTGATGTGAATAAGAACCAGAAGTATCCATCCAGCTTTCATACGAAGCTTTCAAATCAACAAATGGAATGTCGGGATTTGATTGCATATATCCTTTCGTTTTGACAACCTTGCTACCTTTCAAATCCTCTCTGCCTTCAACATTTATGGTAATATGCCCTAAAGTTATACCCAAAAAAGAAACCTTATAATAAAGTCTCTCACCGGGATAAAACATATCTGCAAAAAGTAAATTATTTACTGATAGAAAAATAATGATTATTACTAAAATCGAAAATCTATTTGCTTTCATTTTCTTATTTCAATTTATATAATGATAATTAAACTTCAGCCCGCTTGAATATTATTCTCACTTCCTTTTCAATCCTGTTATTTTAAGTACTTCTGAAAACATTTGTGACGCTTTCAAAAACTGAGTATCGTTCGAATAGAAAACCTGCCACATATCGTTAGTACCCCAAACAGTGTTGGCGATAAAAGCTTTTATCTGTGTTTCAATGTAATCCTTATCCTTCTCATACTGTTCTTGTTTCCACTCAACACCTTTTTTTTCGGCAAACTTTTTAAAATCATCTATGTTCTTTGCAGTTAATTTATATTCCTTAGTAAATTTTACAACATTAGAATATAATTTTTTTATGGAATTTAAATCAATAAAATCATTGATGAATTCATTGAAAGTAACTTTCATTCTGATTTGAACACCCAATTCAGTCAGTGAATCATATTTGATTATTATATCGGGTGTGATACCCCCGGCACCAAGTACCACTCTGCCTCCTTTAGTATAATAAATAGGCAGGGAATCGAGATTAATTTCCTTATCCTTGTCATTACCTTTCTTAAGCTGAGCTTTGATTTTATCCAATGAATTAAGAATATAATTCCCGTCATCAAGGTCCATTCTTCCGGCAAGATGAACATACTTATCTTTGTCTTTGAAAGGTCTTTGTATGCACCTACCCGAAGGAGTATAATACTTTGATGTTGTTATTCTGAAAGCAGAACCGTCAGGATTATCGTATTGCCTTTGAACCAAACCTTTTCCATAGGATGTCGTCCCTACAATCAGACCTCTGTCCAGGTCCTGTATCGCACCCGCAACTATTTCGCTTGCTGATGCCGAACCTGCATCCAGCATAACGAGCAAAGGAATACTTTCAAAATTTCCACCGTAAGATGACATAAAAACATCGTCAAATTCAGGCAGTCTGCCCTTTGTATAAACAATTGTATCATTTCCTTTTAAGAATTCATCGGCAACATAAAATGCCTGATTTAAAAAGCCACCAGGATTACCGCGTAAATCCAAAATCAACTTTTTCATGCCATTATTTCTTAGTTTGATTAAGGCATTCAACATTTCTTCGTGTGTAGTTGCCGCAAAACGATTAATCTTTACAACACCAATATCCGTACCATCAATAATAAAACTTGCATCAACTGTATATAGTGGAATTTTATCCCTGATTATATCAAATTTTAATAAACCTTTTAACCCTTCTCGTTTAATCTCTACTACAACCTTTGTATCTTTCGGACCTCTCAACTTTTTTGGTACTTCGCTGCGTTTAATACCTATTGCACTTTCGCCGTCAATCTTAACGATTTTATCTCCTGACTGTATTCCGAGTTTTGCACTTGGTCCTCCGGGAATTGGAGATATTATAGTAATTGTGTCATGTATAACATCGAATTCAACACCGATACCTTCAAAAGCGGCATTAAAATCTTCGGATACATCCTTCATTTCTTCTTCCGAAATATAAACTGAATGGACATCCAATTCGTTAAGCATTCCTTTTATTGCCGCTTCAACGAGCTTGTGGCTGTCAACATCATCTACATAATTTTTATATGCAGTATTCAGAACATAATTAAATTTCTTTATTTCGGAAAATATGTTATCACCGGAAATCAGGGGTTGGAAAATTACTCCAATTATAATACCGATTATAATCGAAGCTGATGCTATAATATAAACTGACTTATTTATTTTTTTCATTAATATCCTTAAACAATAAAATATATAAATTTCAAATTTAAAAAAAATATGTATATAAACGTTTATGTTTTAGAAATTGTATTTTTTTAAATTTATTAGCTTAGAAGAATCCTGAAATAATAATAACATTTGGAACATCAATGTAGATAAATTGATAGTTAAACAGGTTTTGAATAAATCCATGTTTGAATAGAACGAACATCAATTTGATTCTAAAACAAGTATCGAATTATTTATAATAATTGCATCTACTTGATTCTATTCTACTTATGAATTGATTGAAAATTTATTTCAAATATTTTTTGGTATTTCGATATAATTTTCTGAATTTTAATTTTAATTCAAATGGATATTTTGTCCTTAATTGAGGGAATATAATATGACAAAGAAAAAAAACAGAGTAGTTAAACCACAAAATACTGCTAAATCAGGTTCAAAAGAATTGACTGTACAGGATTTGCGTTGGGAATGTCCTGCATCATTATTAAAATTCAAGTCAACAGCATCAGTAAAACCATTGGATAAGATTGTCGGGCAACCGAGAGCAATTGAATCTATTCGGCTTGGTGCAGAACTCTTTTCCAAAGGGTATAATATATTTGTTACCGGCTTGGCAGGAACAGGAAGATTGACTACCGTAAAAAATGTACTCGAGGATGTCACTACAGTCAAACCTTCAACGTATGACTATTGCTATGTGAATAATTTCAGTAATTCGGATGAACCACGCCTTTTGAAACTGGAAAAAGGCAAAGGAAGAGAACTTACGAAAATGATGAAGGATACTATCGAGTATTTAAATAGGAGATTACCTAAGCTCTTTGAAGAGGAGTCAATTCAAAAATCAAGGAGAGAAATAATCGAAGAATATCAGAAAAAAGAAAAGGATATTTTAGACAGATTCGACAGAAAAATAAAGCCAATGGGCTTTGTGAGAGGTCAACTCGAACAGGAAAATGGTGCCGTTCAGCCCGAAGTCTTCCCAATCATTGATGGTCAACCGGTAAGGATTGATACGCTGGACGAATTGGTTGCAACAGGCAAAATGAAAAAGAAAGATGCAGATGAAATTAAGAAAAACTATATTAAATTCCACAATGAAATTTTCGAACTTGCTCATGAAGGTCTTAAACTAATGCAAGATTTCAAAAAAGAAATTTATGAGAACGACAAGTCCGCAGCATCAATGGTTATTCATTCAATTTTTGGACATATCAAAGACACTTTTGTAGATGACAAGGTTGATTTATACATCGAAGAAGTTAAAAAATATATACTTGAAAATATCAAACTATTCGTCAATGCACCCAATCCTATTGACACTGAAACAGATACTGAACAGACCACTGATGAGACAATTGAAGATAAATTTAGGGTGTTCGAAGTCAATGTAATTTTGGATAATTCAAAGACAACTTCAGCACCTATTGTCGTTGAAACAGCACCTACTTATACAAATCTTTTTGGAACAATCGAACGAACATTCGATTCAAGGGGTTATTGGAGGACAGATTTTACCAAGATTAAAGCAGGAACTATTCTAAAAGCAGACCAGGGATATCTGATTGTAAATGCACTCGATATATTTACTGAACCGGGAGTGTGGCCCGTATTGAAAAGAGTTTTGCTTTATGATAAATTGGAAATACAACCTTATGAAGCAGTGTTTCAGCTGTCTCAACTTTTGATGAAACCTGAACCTATTGACGTTAAGGTTAAGGTTATCATCATTGGCGGCTCAACGCTTTATTATTACCTTTATACTTATGAGAAAGGATTCAAAAAAATATTTAAAATAAATGCACAATTTGATTATGAGACTGAACGTACAAAGGAGATGGTAAATTACTATGCACAGTTCATAGCCAAGATATGCAAAGAGGACAAACTTCCACCCTGTACTCCTGATGCTGTTGCCGCAATAATCGAATGGGCTGTGGAGCAAGCCGGCTCTCAAAACCGAATCACTCTTAAGTTTTCGGATGTAGCAGATGTTGTTCGTGAAGCGGCATTTTATGACGGAAAAAACAGGACTTCACCAAAAAAATTCATCAGAAGAGAAGATGTTAAAAAAGCAATTGATTGCAGAAGATATAGAAATAACCTGCTCGACGAAAAATTGAAATTCCATATTTTGGAAGGTAATACATTAATTGACACTGATGGTGAACGTGTCGGACAGATTAACGGTTTAACGATTCTCGATACCGGGTTGATTGTTTTCGGGAAACCGTCAAGAATAACTGCAACTGTTAGCGCAGGTGATGCCGGTATAATCAACATTGAACGTGAAGTTGACATGAGCGGCTCAATTCACAATAAAGGAGTAATGATTTTATCGGGTTTCATCCGTGAAAGATTTTCGACCGACAAACCATTTACATTGACTGCCTCGATTGCATTTGAACAAAACTATGGAGGAATTGACGGAGATAGTGCCACTGCCGCCGAGATATACGCTTTACTATCTGCAATAACCAACGTTCCGATTAAGCAAAGTTTTGCCATAACCGGTTCCGTGAATCAAAAAGGTGATATACAACCAATCGGTGGAGTTAATGAAAAGATACGTGGATTTTTTGAAATTTGTCAGGAAAGAGGATTGACGGGTGAGCATGGCGTTATAATTCCAAAACAAAACGTAGGAGACTTAATGCTGATTGACGATATTGTCGAGGCAGTTAAGCAAGGTAAATTCCATATATATTCATTCTCAAAAATCGAAGAAGGAGTTAAGCTCCTAATGGGGATTGATGCGGGTGAAAAACAACCGGACGGAAAGTATCCGACAGGGACTTTGTTCGGAAAAGTCATTGACAGATTGGAAGAACTCAGAATGTTCAAGAAAAAACGTTCAACTATCAAGTCGGATTTTCCACAAAAACATGCTGTTCAACTGAAACCACCAACAATTGAAGAAATTCTTAGGACAGAGGAAAGATAGATGAAAAAACACATAAAAATAGCACCATCATTGCTGTCAGCTGATTTTACCCATCTCGCGGACGATATTAAAAAGTGCGAAGATGGCGGAGCAGACATTCTTCATGTGGATGCGATGGATGGTCATTTTGTTCCAAACATTACAATTGGACCGATGATTGTCCAAGCCGTCAAAAGAGTTTCAAAATTACCTGTTTCCTGCCATCTGATGATTAGCGAACCTGACAGATATATTGAAGATTTCGTAAAAGCAGGAGCAGATATGATTTCTGTTCATGTCGAAGGACAAATACACTTGCACAGAACTCTTGGGTTAATCAGAAGTTTTGGTATAAAAGCAGGAACAGCTTTAAATCCTGCTACTCCACTTGATTTTGCCTTCGATGCTGCAGAATATAGCGATTTCATTCTGTTAATGTCCGTAAATCCCGGATTTGGAGGTCAGGAGTTTATACCGACATTTTTAAGAAGGGCTGAATCTCTCAGGAATTATCTGATTAAGCGAAGTTTGAAGAATGTCGAAATCGAAGTTGACGGCGGTGTAAAGATGGACAATGTACATGATATTGTTCGTGCCGGTGCTAATATTCTTGTCTGTGGTTCAGGTCTGTTCAAAGGGGATTTGGTATCCAATATTAAGGAACTTAGAAAAAGAGCTGAGAAGGCAAACAAAACTTAATCTGTTTTTATAAACTTTGCTGAAAAGATTTTGCCATTAACAGTTCCGCTAATGATGTAAACTCCTTGAACTAATGAAGCAATATCAAATGATATTTGATTATTATTCATTTGAAAATTTATATCAGAAATCTCACAACCCAAAGTATTATATATCTTAAACTCCGATTTCATTACTGCATCTTTGAACAATAGCTCAATCTCATTTTTACAATTGATTAGAGTATAAAAATCTTGAACAAATCTTTGTTCGGAAACAGAATTAATATACCATGATTTCATCAAACTAATCTGCCCCTTAATATCAGCCACAGCATAAAGATTATTTGTCTTTGACGAAGCAATAGAAGTAATAAGTGGGCTTCCCTCAAAGGATAAATTATCAATTCTTGCATCAATTTCCAGGTTCCAGATATAAACTTTTCCATTATTTGAACCAGAAATCAAATGATTTCCATCATACACAAAATCAACTGACTGGTCAGCATAGCAATCACATGAAAAAAGTGAATCAGTCAAGTTACCTGATTGTACATCGTAAACAAACAAATGATGGTTGTCTGTTACCAGTGCAATCCTTCTTGAATCATTTGAAAAGGTAATATCGTTGATAACTTCAGTATCGGCAAATTCCATATTTTCATCATAATCTTCCCGAATCAGATTAATTTCACTAAACGATGTATCTGTTATAAAGAGTTTGGTTTCCTCGATTTCCTTATATACCCATGGTTCCATAAATTCTGAAGTTCTTGCTATCGTAGAAAATGAAATATTTTGCCCGTTGGGTGAAATGACTAAATTGTTAATCATACCTCCATCGAAAACTTCATTAATCCATTCACCTGTTTTTGAGTTCCACAAATCAAGACGACCCCTATAATAGTGATTTGCATCTATGTAATAATATACCCCTATACCAGTTAAAATTCTGTCTTCATCTATCGGGACAGCATGAACCTCGATGAATTCCTTGTTCTGTATATTTCCAAGAGTATCCAATAATAATTTAAGGTTGAATTCAGTAATTGTGGATTCACTTATAATATCGAGAATACTCACCGATGAGTTGTTCATGTGCTTCTGGCAAACAAGAAATTGATTAGTATCGGGCATTAATGCAACATCATAAACATTATACTGGAAGCTAAATTCTTGAATCGAATCTCCATTTGAAGCATTGTTTATTCTGATTTTTTTATCATATCCACAAGTTATCAGCATGCTTTCTGTTTTATTGAAAATAATTTTATTGATAATATTATCTTGGAATTGCTTTTGCCAGGTTATTTCTATAGGAAATAAAGTGAGATTGCTCAAAGTGAACATTAAAATCAATATAACAAATTTTCTTAACATAAAAATATGTTTTACTAACGGGATACAGTAAACTTTTTCATCAGGCGATAATTATGTCCCTGAAGGACACAAATATAAACTCCGTTCGAGAGTTTTTCAACTTCCTTTTTAAAATTATCAATTTCAATTCTATTGGCACCCGGAACTGCATTAAAAACATCAGATACTTTGTTGCCTATCAAATTATAAATAGTGATGTTTATCTTTTTATCTTTTTCCTTAACCGTAACTACCAATTCAATTGGCTCTCCAATCGGGCTGTAGTTCACTTCAATAGTATTTTCTGTTGAATCTGAGAGTACCGATTGTACCTTTTTTTTGGTTTCCTGACTTTCCTGTTTTGATAATACATTATCAGTCGGAGTCGTAAAGATATATTTATAAATTTGCGGTGTATAGTCTTTGGCTGGAGCAAGATAAGGTTTGTCAAAATTTTGCGCAATTGTCATATAAAATAATCCAAAAAAAACAATAATTAACATCAAGCTCAGTTTTCTACCGAACCTATTGCCAATAGTACTATTCTTGCATTTCTTCATGCTTCAAATCAACAAATTTAAATGAGCCATATATTTGAAATACAATTTACCTTTTTTAAAGCAATTATAAAAGTTATTGCATTTTTTATTAATAAACGAATTATTTAAAAAAATCTTACAAAATTTATTGAGTTTCTAAAGTTTATAGAGTTTGTAAAGTTCGTAAAGTTTATAAAGTTTGTAAAGTTTATAAAGGTTGAACGAGTTATTTTAAATTAATTATTGTTAAGACAATGATAAATTCAAAAAAAATGTTAATTTAGTTTTTTTTACGGATATACATTTTGTATGTCCTTATAGTTTTATGTAGTTAATTTATAGGATAAATAGATGAATGCTATGCCGTTGATTCTGGTTGCCCTGGCAATTTTTGCCTTAGCATACAGATTTTACTATAGTTTTATTGCTGCCAAAGTAGCAACAATAAATGAAATGAATCAAACACCTGCTAACAGGTTATATGATGGTAGCAACTATATACCGATGAACAAATGGATATTGTTCGGTCATCATTTTGCTGCAATTGCAGGTGCAGGTCCGTTGGTTGGTCCTGTTCTTGCCGCACAATTCGGGTATTTTCCGGGATTTATCTGGATGTTATTCGGATCAGTATTTGCAGGTGCTATACATGATTTTGTTATTTTCGTTGCCTCAATCAGACATGATGGAAAGTCCCTGGCTGAAATTGCTAAAGCAGAGATTGGTAAACTTAGCGGTTTAACCGTATCCTTCACTACTTTGATTATATTAATCATTGCAATGGCAGGACTTTCTATCGTTGTTATAAACGCTTTGAACCATAGTGCATGGGGAACCTTCACAATAGCATCAACGATACCGATAGCTTTGCTGATGGGTTTATGGATGTTCCGATTCCGCAAAGGTAAAACTGTCGAAGCTACGATAATCGGTGTTGTTCTTCTGGTTGCTGCTGTTATCTATGGCAGGGAAGTACCTGGTTCCGCTATCGGTAACTGGTTTATGTTCGACCATCATACCCTAGCAATTCTGCTTTGTATTTACGGCTTCTTTGCTTCAGTTTTACCTGTTTGGTTGCTTTTAACTCCACGTGACTATTTAAGTTCCTTTATGAAGTTGGGCGTTGTTGTTTGCCTTGCTGTGGGAGTCATAATTGTAATGCCTGATATGAAAATGCCTGCATTTACGACTTTTATTCATGGTGGTGGACCTATAATACCGGGCTCACTGTTCCCATACTTATTTATTACAATTGCATGTGGTGCCATTTCGGGTTTTCATTCATTAGTCAGTTCAGGCACTTCCCCTAAAATGCTTTCTAATGAAAAAAATATTAAAATGATTACCATGGGTTCAATGCTTGCCGAATCTATGGTTAGCATATTGGCTTTGATAGCCGCCTGTTCGCTTTTACCAATGGATTATTTTCAGATTAATATCCCCGTTGATAAGTTCCCTATGTTTGCAGAGCAGTTAAGGGCAATGGGCTTTACCGAAACCAATCTTGCGTGGTTAAGCAAGGAAGTAGGTGAAGAACTTTCAGGTCGTACAGGTGGTGCTGTGTCATTTGCTGTCGGTATGTCATATATCTTTGCAAAGCTACCGGGATTTGAAAGTCTGATGTCTTACTGGTATCATTTCGCTATTATGTTTGAAGCATTGTTTATTTTAACTACTATTGATGCAGGTACCAGAATTGCAAGATTCATCCTTCAGGAGATGTTAGGTAAAGTTTATAAACCGTTTGGTCAAACCAACTGGTTACCCGGCAATTTACTGGCAAGTGGAGTGGTTGTTTGTGCATGGGGGTATTTTTGTTATACAGGAAATGTTACGACAATTTGGCCCATGTTTGGTGCGGCTAACCAACTTTTAGCTACAGTTGCTCTGGTTGTCGGTACTTCATATATAATTAACAGGGGTAAGTTCAAGTATTCATGGGTTACAATCGTTCCATTGATTTTTGTCGGTATTGTAACTACTACGTCAGGTATTATGAACATGTTTACGATTTATCTGCCGCTTATCTCGACTCCCGGCAAAGCAGCTATGGGCTGGGTTAACTTTTTATTGACGGGTATAATTATTGCCTGTGTTTTAATTATTCTTTTTGATTCTTTACCAAGATGGTACAAGACTGTTAAAAACAAAGCTTATGTAGTTGATCTGGGTGCAGTGAAAAGCTGAAAGTAGTATGGATAAAGCATTGTTCAGTTTGCACAAAGCTAATGTTGAATTTAAATATTAGATAGACTCTTCACTTCGTTCTTAGTGACGATTTGTGTCATTCTGAGCATAGCGAAGAATCTCTTCGTGTTGATATGAAATATAAATAAATTGATGTTATAAATTGGATTTTTTATTATGTTAGAAAACTTGGTGATTTTGTCTGCTTTGGGTATATTGTTGGTATGTTCTTTTTTCTTTTTCAAGCACAAGAGAGAGATATTCAGATACAAACCGGTTGATGCTTTTGTCGAAGATATGAAAGCAAGTGGTTTAAAAAGGGTTCTTGGCAAGTGGGGTTTGACATCTATTGGTGTTGGTGCGATTATCGGTGCAGGCATTTTCGTAATGACCGGTGTCGGTGCAAAAGAGCATGCGGGTCCCGCCCTGGCTTTGTCATTTGTAATCGCCGGTATGGGCTGCACTTTTGCCGCATTATGCTATGCCGAGTTTGCTTCTTTTTTACCTGTCGAAGGTTCTGCTTATGCTTACTCTTATGCAACAATGGGTGAATTTTTTGCCTGGATTATCGGTTGGGACCTTATACTTGAGTATGCTATGGCTTCTGCGGCTGTTAGTGTCGGCTGGTCCGGTTACCTAGCCAAGTTTTTATATCTTTTCAACATCAAATTTCCTTTATGGCTGATGAATGATTCATTCACCGCCACAAAATCACTGGCTGATGCCGCTACGAATCCTGCTGTAAAAGCTGATTTGCTTTCGCATTATTCTTCGCTCGATTTACCAACATTGTTAGGCAATCAGATTGCATTTAACCTTCCAGCATTTATCATTGTTTGGGTTGTTACTCTCATTTTGGTTAAAGGCATAAAAGAAGCCGCTTCAACAAATACGGTTATGGTAACCATTAAAGTCATTGTTGTTCTTTTCATCATCATTTCAGGTGCAACTTATATCAACGTAGAAAACTGGACTCCTTTCATCCCTGAACGAACTACATTGGTTGGTCCCTTAGGCAGTCATCCTGCTTACGGCTTTTTGGGTATTATTTCGGGTGCCGCTTATATCTTCTTTGCTTATATCGGCTTCGATACTGTTTCTACTCAGGCAGGTGAATCAAAAAATCCAAAAAAAGACGTCCCCTTCGGTATCATAACCTCTTTGATAGTTTGCACTGTTTTGTATATTCTCGTATCTCTTGTCCTGACAGGTATGGTCAACTATAAAGACCTGAATCTTCAGGCACCTATTGCCGCCGCATTTGCTCAGGTTGGCTTGAACTTTGCTGTATTCATCATATCTGCAGCTGCTGTAGCGGGCTTGACTTCAGTGCTTATAGTCATGCTCTTAGGTCAGTCGAGGGTATTTTATGCCATGGCTAAAGACGGCTTGCTCCCAAAAAATCCTTTCGGTTTGCTTCATGAAAAATTCAAAACACCTTACAAGGCATCATTGCTCACAGGTACTTTGGTTTCTATTGTAGCCGCTCTGACTCCGATTAATGTCATCGCCGAACTTGTCAACATTGGTACTTTGCTTGCATTCGTTATGGTTTGCTCAGCCGTTTGGCTTATGAGATACAAAGAGCCCGACCGTGAACGACCTTTCCGGGCACCTGTCATCTGGCTTATAGCTCCCCTTGGTATTTTGTTTAATTTCGGTATGATGCTCTCTCTGGGTCATCACAACTGGGAGCGTCTTTTACTTTGGCTTGCTATTGGTATTATGATTTATTTCATCTATAGCAGAAAACACAGTTTGCTTAAAAAATAGCAATAGCTGATTTTGTTAAGTTTGTAAGGTTAATAAAGCTTTTATGAGTTTAATAAACTCTTCTAACTTTAACTTTTTGTCTTCTTCTTATATATTTCGTTTTTGACATTATGTTTTTATTTTTCTACAAAATAAAAATATTTGGTAAATTAGAAGTAAGTTGGGTTGTGTGAATTTAACTTATAAGTGAATTATTTTGAAAAAGACATTCGTTGCAATATTTATATCTTTCATATTGGCTGTTGTTTCTGCCAATGGAGAGTCATTTTTCAGAAAACGGATAATACCTATTGTATTTACTCTTGAAAAATTGCCAAGATATTGGAGAAAGAAAGCATTAAAAATCAGAACTTTAGAGAGCAAAACTTAAAACACATAAGCTGAAAACTGAAGGCTGAAAGTTAAAAGCACTAACTTCTAACAAATACAAACTTTCAAACTTTAAAAGAGTTTATCTCGCCACTACAAAACTCCCTGCTTTAATTGGTTTGGTATCTGTCGTAATGTTGTAATAGTAAGTGCCTGAGCCAAAACCGGATGTTGTAAGTACATACTCGTTGGACAGTGTAATTTCATTTGAAATAACCAGCTTGCCATTTGAGTCATAAACGGATAAAATCCTTTTACCTTTATAATTTACCGGAATATTTTGTATTGTTACTATGTCTGTAACAGGATTCGGAATAACATCCGAAGGTATAAGTTCAAGAGTTGTTGGTTCGTTGACACCAATTGGTCCGGGCATGAAAACTGCCTGATAACTCACCATATCTGACGCATTATTGGTATTGAAAAAGCTGACATTTACAATGGATGTACCTGAAACATTATTTGGATACAAATCGAGATATATGGAACCCCCTGATGTTGCACCTGTTGCCAAAGTACATGGATTAGGCGTTTGAAAGAAGTACTCTGTGGGCATATAGCAGTTTTCACAGTCACATATCGAAAAAAGATGACCCGGAGTTAAGGAAATGGGAGCAATGGCTATCTTGTATGAAGCAGTAGCTGATGACACATTTTTAACTTCGGAATATGAAACCAAGGTGCTTTGCTCCGGTAAGCCGTAAACGGTATCCGGAATAACAGTTGGTTTTATTAGCTGAAAAGTTTGTGAAAAACCGTTTTGCATCGAAAATATTGCTAAGAAAACAACAAATATAAGTAATCTTTTTTTCATTTTTATAACCTTTCATTTGGTTGTTTGTCCCAAATTTAATTTAATTATTAGTAATGTTTTAGTTAATTTTACGTTTTATAAATTAATGAGCGGTGCAAAATCGGAATTATTGTTTTAAACCTGCTCAATTAAATAACGTTAAGTCTAATTAGACAGGACGAAATTACGAAATAAAAGTTATTTGTCAAAATAAATGGATATAAGATGAGTAGAAGATTGATTTTTTTAGGAATGATATTTGTATTGTCATTGGCATTAATAAGCCCTTTACTTACAAAGGATAATGACATACCATCAGTTACTGTTCTGGATTTGAAGAACAAAAAGGTTGATACAAAGACCTTTTCAAATAATGGAAAGCCATTTATCATTTTGTTTTGGGCAACATGGTGCAAACCCTGCATTCAGGAATTGAAAACAATGCATGAGATATACGAGGAATGGCAGGAGAAAACAGGTGTTAAGATTATTGCGGTTTCGATTGATGATTCAAGAAGCAGTAAGAAAGTAGCTCCGTTTGTAAATGGTCGTGGATGGACGTTCGATGTTTATATTGATGAAAACAGTGATTTTAAAAGAGCAATGAATGTGAATAACCCACCGCATAGTTTTTTGGTTGACGGTAAAGGAAAAATAGTTTTCCAGCACAATGGATTTGCACCCGGAGATGAAGATAATTTATTTAAGGAATTGAAGAAGGTTGTTAAATAAGAGCTCAAAGCTTTTGAATTATAAAATTATTGGTATTGAAAAAAATTGTGCGTGGGTTCAATTTGCAGTCAGATGGATTAAGAAGTGAAAGTTCGATGAAGTTGTTGTTCAGGATAACTTCATTTGTTAAACCATTCATCTGGATGCTGATAGGTGTAATTATACTTAATACAATATTTTCAATTTTTGCCGCATTTTCGTTGGCTGTTATCACTCCTGTTCTGGACTTGATTTTTAATGTAGGGAAAGAAACATCATCAACGATTAACCATGTTACTGATAAAATCAAACCGGGATTTTTTCAAAATCTGAACTCACTTGTCAACGGTAACATCAAAAGTGTCATTTTTGTCAAAAATGATGTCTATTCATCACTGATGAATCTAAGTATTTTTATTATAGTAGTTTTTATATTAAAAAATATCTTTAAATACTGGGCTTCTATAGTTCAGACAAGACTCGAAGAAGGAATTATCAAATATATCAGAGATATTGTTTTCAGAAAAATGACATACCTCTCCGTTGATTTTTTTGACAAGAACAAAGAAGGGACATTAATATCGGCTATCACAAATGACGTAGCGGCAGTTAATACATCAATAATATCGGCATTTGCGAATGCTTTAAGAGAAGTTATTCAAATATTTGTTTTTGTATTTTTACTGTTATCAATATCACCATATTTGACTTTCATTGCCTTCAGCAGTAGTATTGTAAGTTTGATTTTGTTGAAAGTTGCAACTAAATATATAAGAAGATATGCAGTAAGAATGCAAAACGCAATGGCAGATTACACTACGGCGATGCAGGAAACAATATCGGGTATAAGAGTTGTAAAAGCATACAATGCAGAGGAGAATGCAATAAAAAGGTTCGTTTTGCAAACGAAAAATTATGTGTTGTCGGCAATTAAGCACAGAAAAGTAACAACTATGATACCATCATTTAATGAGGTATTCGCAATTGTAGCACTTTGTGTGGTATTATTTGTCGGAGGTTCACAGGTGCTTGTTAGCAAAGAACTAACAGCAACTGAATTGATTGCATTCCTTTTCTATCTTTTTGCAATAATGTCACCAATTGCATTGACTTTTGACAACGTATCGAAGTTTCAAAGAGGTTTTGTAGCCGCAGAAAGAGTTTATGAGATACTCGACAGAGAAACATCAGTTAAGTCGGGTAGCCGGAAGATAACTAAATTCGAAAATTCAATAGCAGTAAATAATATCAATTTTGCTTATGACAGTATAGGTGTTATTAAGAAAGCGAGTTTTACAATTCAAAAAGGTAAAAAAGTAGCATTTGTAGGAGCAAGCGGTAGCGGAAAATCAACAATGCTGGATTTGATTATTCGCTTTTATGACCCTAACGAAGGTGAAATATTGGCAGACGGTACAAACATCAGGGATTTGGATTTGAGAAGCTACCGTTCACTTTTCGGGATTGTCAGTCAGGATACGACATTATTCAATGACTCGATTATGAACAACATCAAATATGGTTATGAAGAAGCAAATGAAGAAGATATCATATCTGCCGCAAAAATTGCCAATGCTTATGATTTCATAATGCAAATGCCGGAGGGTTTCAATACTTTTGTTGGAGACAGAGGCATTATGCTTTCAGGAGGTGAAAGGCAAAGAATAGCTATAGCAAGAGCTTTAGTCAGAAACCCGGAAATATTAGTATTTGATGAAGCTACTTCATCTCTCGATTCGGAATCGGAAAAAATAGTGCAAAATGCAATTAATAATTCATTGGCTAACCGGACAGCTGTCATAGTAGCTCATCGTCTTGCAACCATTATAAATTGCGATGAAATTCATGTTTTCGATAACGGAATAATCATTGAAAGCGGAACTCATAAGGAACTGATGGAATTGAACGGCACATACCGTAAGCTACATGACATACAGTTTACCGGCGAAATCTGAGCATTAATATAACGAAAATTTATAATTTCGTTTACCATTCATTAAAACAATTGAAATTGTGGATAACTTGGGATATACAAATTATTTGTATTTTCATTATTTTTTTGTAGCTTGAAAAATAATTTTTAACTTATTTTAGTATATTAATATTTCATCTGGAATTGATTTACAAAAAACATGAATGATAGTAGAGAATACCTTGTAACAGCGAGAAAATGGCGACCTTTGAGTTTTAAAGATGTTGTCGGGCAGGAGCATATAACCATTACTTTGCAGAATGCGATTAAAACCGGAAGGATACACCATGCTTATCTTTTCAGCGGACCAAGAGGTGTTGGCAAAACGACTACAGCAAGAATTTATGCCAGAGCATTGAATTGCCTTAATCCCGATGGAACGGAACCATGCAATAAGTGCGAATCGTGTGAAGCAATTTTAAATGGCAGGTCAATGGATATAATTGAAATTGACGGTGCCTCGAATAACAGCGTCGAAGATGTAAGAAAGTTGCGTGAGAATGCCAAATACCCACCAATTTCGGGAAATTACAAGATGTACATTATTGATGAAGTGCACATGCTGTCAACTTCTGCTTTTAATGCTTTACTGAAAACATTGGAAGAACCTCCTCCCCATTTATTGTTTGTTTTTGCAACAACCGAAGCACATAAAGTACTACCGACTATCATAAGCAGATGTCAGCGATTCGATTTTCGAAGGATGGAAATTGACCTTATGGTTAAGCATATCAAATATATTGCAAACAAGGAAGAAATTAGAATAGATGAAGATTCACTGATTTCTATAGCCAGAAAAGCAGACGGTTCGATGCGCGATGCACAAAGTATTTTTGACCAGGTAGTTGCCTTTTGCGGAAATGATATTAATTATGCAGATTTATCTAATGCTTTACATCTGATTGACCAGGATTTTTTCTTTAAAATATCAGGAGCAATTTTAGAACATGATGTTAATGAAATGTTTAACCTTACCACAGAAGTGATTAACCGGGGATATGACTTGCAGGAATGTTTGTCGGGGTTGTTAGAGCATTTCAGGAATATACTTTCCGTAAAAGCCGGCGGCACGACAAAATTGATTGAGGGTTCGGAAAAAATCAAACAAAGATATAATGACGAAGCAGAAAAGTTTTCAAAAGCTGATGTTCTTCGATTCATGAATTTAATGGCAACATCGGAACAATCTCTGAGATTTGCTCCACAGCCAAGAATAAGATTTGAACTTCTGCTTGTACAAATGGCACAGATGGATTCATCTATTGAAATCTCAAAGCTGATTAAGGAATTGAAGAAACTTAAAAAAAAAACCCCTAGCCAATTAACAATTGACAATTCACTATTAACAATTAGGGGAAAAGAAGACAGAAGTCAGAAGACAGAAGTCAGAAATCAGGTTCATGATGATAATATTAAGAATGTAGAAGATAAAAGTGTTATAGACAGAGTTGCAGAACCTTCTCCAAATTACAATGAGAAACTCACAAATGATGTAGATAAAATTTTAAATGGAACATCAAAAATAATTAATCCCAATAAAACTGTAACTTCGGAAGAATTGATGACAGGATGGGAAGATTTCAAAAAGCAATATGCCACAAGTAAGAATAATCTTTTTGCTCTTTCACAATCAGAAATTGTAATACCAAGATTTTTTAATGGTGAAATCGTTTTGCAGTGTAAAAGCGATTTTATCCTGGATAATTTACAAAATAAGTTAGTAAAGCTAAAAGATTTATTAACTAAATTTTATAATTCAGTTGTTAATGTAAAATTAGTTCGCAATGATTTCACCCCAGAATCAATTGCAGATGACACAAAAAAGACCGCAAATATCGGAACAATTGACCTTGAGGAAAATACTTCTCAAATGAAAATAAACAAGGAAATTGAAATTAGAACGTCAAAGGATAATAATTTAGATGAAAAAGCTTCTGAAAACTTAACACCGATTGAAGAAGCATTAATAGACATGTTTGGTGCCAAACAAATAAAAGTAATGAGAAGCGAAAACTAAAATGTTGGAAAATTATATAGAAAATATTTATAATAAAATAGTAGGAGAAAACACTATGACTTTACCTGTTGGTAAAAAAGCACCAGCTTTTTCAGCAGAAATTGACTCGGGAAAGAAAATATCATTATCGGATTTTAACGGTAAATGGGTTGTACTTTACTTCTATCCGAAAGACGATACACCCGGTTGTACTAAAGAGGCATGCAGTTTTAGAGATAATATGGACTCGATAACAAAAGCCGGTGCTGTAGTTATTGGAGTTAGCCCCGATGCTGTTAAGTCTCATGTAAAATTTAAGGAAAAATATGATTTAAACTTCCATTTGGTCAGCGATAACAATAAAAAGATTTGTGAAAAATATGGTGCCTATGGTGAAAAAATAATGTATGGCAAAACAATAAAGGGAGTTATAAGAAGCACATATATCATCAACCCCGAAGGTAAAATTGCTTATGTGTTCCCTAAAGTCAAGGTGGATGGTCATGTTGAGGAAGTGATTAATATTTTAAAACAAATGAAATCTAAAAATATTTAACTCTGAGCTTTTTGCTTTTTACTAAAAAGAATGATAGACACTCATGCACATATAGACTTTGAAGCTTTTAATGAAGACCGCTTTGAAATGACAAAAAGGGCATTCGAGAACGGAGTTGAATACATTATTATTCCGGGAGTTGAGCCAAAGCATTATACCAGATTACTCAATATAACAAACAAAAATGACAAATTGTTCTGTGGAATGGGTGTTCATCCTCATAATGCTTTAGATGCAAGCGATGAAGTATTTGAACAAATATTAGAAAATACAAAAAATGAAAATGTCAAGGCAATTGGTGAAACCGGCATTGATTATTACTATGATTTTGCTCCGGCTGAAATTCAAAAAAAAGTTTTCAGAAGACATTTGCAAATTGCCAAACTGACAAATCTCCCTGTAATAGTCCACAACCGGCAAGCCGATGATGATATTATTGACATAATCAATAGCGAACAGGATGGTCGGCTTAAAGGAGTTTTACATTGTTTCTCCAGTCCCGTGCAAACTTTGGAAAAAGCTTTGGATTTGGGATTCAATATTTCATTTACAGGTAACATTACATTTAAGAAATCCAATCTCGATGAAGTTGTAGAGAAGACACCTTTAGAAAGGATAATGCTCGAAACCGACTCTCCTTTTATGACACCTGTCCCAAACAGGGGAAAAAGAAATGAGCCGGCAAATTTAAAATTCATTGCACAAAAAATATCAGAAATAAAATCAATATCAATAGATGAGGTAATTGCCATGACAAGCAAAACTGCAAAATTGTTTTTTAACTTAACTCTCGACAAACTTTTAGTGTCAAGCATAGTTTTATTTCTCTTGCTTAGTTTATATTCTGTTTCATCAGGACAATCAATTGTAAAAGATATAGCCAAAGAAGAGCAACAGCAAGAAGAATTGGAACATCCTTATCCTAAATTTATTGGATTTGGTCCTATCGTCGCTCCAAATACAGCTGTCGAAACATATTATCTGACAGTCGGAGAAAAAGACCAATCTTATGACGGGTTACCTGCTTATGGTGCATCTCTTAGTTATGGTGTTTATGATTATTTGGTTGCAGAAGTTTCTTATATATATTCAAAAAATAAAAAAATTTCTGAGCAGAACCCTGGAATTGCTCCAAGTTTATATCAAATGCTGGAACTTTCCACGCACTGGGTTATAAACCCGTATTCAAGAATCAACTTTTTTGGTACATTGGGAGGAACTTATTTTTTCAATTCACATAATAATGTCCCATCGGAACAATTAGGTTGGAACTGTGGAGTCGGGATGTATATAAATATTAATACAGATTATGGATTAGTAGCTGTTTCAGGTGAATGGCGGATTAATTTTGAAACAGAGAAAAACTTAAAAGCAAACTTATTTAAAAGACTTGGTGACAGTAGAGATATGGTACTTACAAAATCTTATTATTCTTTACCAAGGGCAACAATTATTTATTTCCCGGCTTTCAAGAAATGGTTTGGTGCTGAATAATTACGAATTAATTTTTAATTTTACTGATGACTGTCAACGGTTGACTAACGACTATCATCCATGCCTTACGTGAAGTATATCTCCATCTTTAACAATGTACTCCTTACCTTCCAGACGAAAAACTGCATTCTCCTTGCATTTTGCAAAACTGCCGAACCTCATGAAATCCTCATAACCAACTACCTCAGCACGTATAAATTTATTAAAGAAATCAGTGTGAATAGTACCTGCAGCACCCTGAGCATTTTCTCCTTTTCTAATTGTCCATGCACGGCATTCATCTTCGCCAACTGTAAAGAATGATTGCAATCCGAGTAATGAATAAGCTGTTCGGATTAATCTCGATAATGCTGATTCTTTAATACCGTATTCCTCCATGAACATTTGCTTTTCCTCATCTTCGAGGACAACAAGTTCCATCTCAATTTTTGCGAAGAAAGGTTCTATGCGAATATTTTTTCCGGTTAATTTCTCTTCAACTGTTTTAACAATTGAATCGGAGTTTTTTATATCTTTCTCGTCAAGATTTATTGCCAATAGCAATGGCTTGGCAGAGAGTGGCTGATAATTTTTAATTAACTTCAACTCCTCTTCGGTCATCTCAAGTTCACGAAGCGGAATTTCATTTTGCAAGGCATCATTCCATTTGAGCATGACTTCCTTTTCTTTCATGGCAATTTCCTTGTTCTTCGGCTTCATTGCTTCCTTTTCAAGCTTTTCCAAACGATTTTCGATGAAGGACATATCTGCAAAAAAGAATTCTTCTTCCAGTGTTTTAATATCCCTTAAAATATCAATGCTCCCGTCAACATGTGGAATGCTGTCATCCGAAAAACCTCTTACTACATGAATAATTGCATCGTTAGTCTTGACTTTCGAAAGGAAATTCGCCGTAAAACTCTGAGAACTGTGGTCACCTTTTTGCAACCCAACCAAATCCACAATTTCTATAGTCGCATTCACCTTTTTCTTTGGATTGAAGATTGCGGTCAATTTATCCAGTCTATCGTCAATTACCTTAACCATAGCGATATTTGCATCCCTCTTTTGTAGTGCATTCGGGTCAAGATGTGTTTCTGTCAGTGTCTGAAAAAAAGTAGTCTTACCCGAATACGGCAATCCGACAATACCTATTTGCATAAATTTCCCAATAAATAAAATGTATATTTGTCCATGTATAAATTTACAAAAGAACTTCAAAACTAAAGAACTAAGGAACTAAAGAACTAAAAAACTAAAGAACTAAGGAACTAAAGAACTAAAGAACTCATAAAACTTATTAAACTCATTAAACTAAATGTCAAACCCACCTTACATCGAGGTTTCTTGCCGCCAAAGCATCATCCAATCTTTTAACAGGTGTTTTTTGCGGAGAATCCTTCACTAACTCCGGTGATGTTTCTGCTTCTTTTGCTATTTGAATCAAAGCATCGGCAAACGAGTCGAGACTTTCCAAAGATTCAGTTTCAGTTGGTTCAACAAGCAATGCCTCATGAACAATCAACGGAAAATAAATCGTTGGAGCATGGTAACCATAATCCAAAAGCCGTTTAGCCATATCTTTAGTCGTAACACCTAATTTTTTTTGCCTGTCACCGCTTAATACAAATTCATGCATACATCTTTCGTCGTGTGGTAGTTCAAAGTACTCTTTCAATCTTGAAAGCAAATAATTGGCATTGATTATTGCATTTTCACTGACCTTTTTCAATCCTTCCCCTCCGAGAATTCTGATGTAAGTATATGCTCTGATTAAAATACCAAAATTTCCGTAAAAAGCCATAACTTTACCGATTGATTTTGGAAAATCATAAGATAAATCATAAGACTCGCCAGTCTTAATAACTCTTGGGACGGGAAGATAATCAACTAACTTTTCACTGACACAAACAGGTCCTGAACCGGGTCCACCACCTCCGTGTGGAGTTGAAAATGTTTTATGTAAGTTCAGGTGTACACAGTCAAACCCCATATCACCGGGTCTGACAATACCCATAAGTGCGTTCATATTGGCACCATCCATATACATCAAACCACCGCAACCATGGATTAATTTTTCAATTTCTATAATTTGAGTTTCAAATAACCCCAAAGTATTCGGATTAGTCAGCATAAATCCAGCGACTTCATCATTACATTTGGACTTTAAATCCTCTAAGTCAACCAATCCCTTTTCATTCGATTTGACGGCAACAATTGAAAATCCTGCAATAGTGCTCGATGCAGGATTTGTGCCATGTGCTGAATCAGGGATTAAAATATACTTTCTTTTACTGTCTTTTGCATGGTATGCTGCAATCATGCTAATCCCTGTGAATTCTCCGTGAGAACCGGCAGCGGGTTGAAGAGTACAACCTTGTAATCCCGTTATTTCTTTTAGCAACTCCTGAAGTTCATACATGAGTTGTAAGGCACCTTGTGCATTGCGAACTTCCGAGATAGGATGAAGATCAATAAATCCGGGTAATGAAGCTGTATATTCATTGATTTTGGGATTGTACTTCATAGTACAGGAACCCAACGGATACAAACCTTCTTCAATGCTAAAATTCAAATGTGATAATTTAGTAAAATGTCTTGCAATTTCATTTTCACTGATTTCCGGTAAAGGCAAGTCGATTTTTCTTAAAATTCCATCAGCTACCTCTGTCTTATTAACATCAAGAACCGGCAAAGTATAGCCCTTTCTTCCAGCTCTGCTTTTTTCAAACAATGTTTTTTCCATTTCTATTCCAATATTAAAATTATTTTAAAAATTCAAAATTACAAAAAGCAAAAATATGAAGTTTATACGAATTAACAAATTAAAAGGAACGAACAATGTAAAATGTTAATAATCCTTTTTTTAACACTTAAGGTAGGTGCTAAAAACTCAATTTTCTTTGTAATTCTGAGCGTAGCAAACTATCTATCTTATTGGTTCTAAAAAGTATCCGGATTCTTCACTTCGTTCAGAATGACAATTTGAAGAATTACATTAAAAGTAGTAAAGTCATAAATTAAACTTATTTTATGACTTTTCAGTCTAATAGCATATTGTTTTTACATAGGAAGGTAAAATGAATTTAAAAGTATTGATTTTAATATTGTTTTTTTCTTACAACACACTTTTGTCTGAAACTTTTTCCATATCAGGAACAGTTTTGGACTCAGCAACAAAGAATGGATTGCAAGGTGTTTCAGTATCATTGACACATCTTGGTAAGGATTTTAAAACCGGAGGATTAACAAATAACAAAGGTTATTTTTCGATTGATGAACTCGAAAAAGGAAAATACGAAATAAAATTCTCCTTCATCGGAAGAAAGACCTTCGATACAATTGTTTTCATGAAATCATCCAATATAAAACTTGGAAATATTTATTTAGCTGAGCAATCAACCGTTACCGGAGAAGTTGAAGTAGTCGCTGATTTGCCAGCAGTTGAGCTAAAAGGAGATACAACTCAATTCAATGCAGGTGCTTACAAAACAAATCCCGATGCAACTGCAGAAGACTTGGTGCAAAAAATGCCGGGAGTCGTGCTTCAGGATAATAAGGTACAGGCACAAGGAGAAAATGTCAGAAAAGTACTTATGGACGGCAAACCGTTTTTTGGTGATGACCCGACTGCCGCATTAAAGAATCTTCCTGCAGATGTAATAGAAAAAGTTCAGGTTTATGACGAAAAGAGTGAACAGTCACAATTCACGGGTTTTGATGATGGTAATACTTCAAAAACATTGAATATTATAACCCGCTCCAATATGCGTGCAGGACAGTTTGGAAAAGGTTATGCAGGATACGGAAATGATGACTTTTATCAGGCAGGTACGAATTTCAATATTTTCGGAAATGACAGCAGAATTTCAATTTTAGCACAATCGAATAATGTAAATCAACAAAATTTCGCTATTGAGGATATTTTAGGAGCTGTTAGTTCCATTGGTTCTTTTCGTGGTCCATTTTTCGGTGGTCCCGGTATGAGACCTCCAGGAGGTGGACAGGGTTTCAGAAGAAGTGCAGGAGCAGGTCCCGGCTTTTTCGGAGGTGGTGGAGTCGGTGATTTTCTTGTAGGTAATCAAGATGGAATAACAAATACTAATGCTATTGGATTGAATTATAGCGATAATTGGGGTAAGTCAATCAAAGTCAGCGGTAGTTATTTTTTCAATTGGAGTGAAAACAACGCAATCAATGAAACTTACAGAGAATATATTTCTTCAACGAGTGCAGGACAGATTTACGAGGAAAATTCAAATTCCGGCAGCACTAATATCAATCACAGATTTAATTTCAGATTTGACTGGGATATTGATTCGTCTAATTCTATTTTACTACGTCCAAGAATTACAGTTCAGCAAAATGACGGAAATAAAATAACAAATGCACAAACAAGTTTACTTGAGTCGTTAATGAATAAATCGGATAATGACTACAAATCAAATCTTGTTGGTTACAATCTTTCAAATGAAATTCTTTGGCGACATAAATTCGAGACAAAAGGAAGAACTATTTCAATCAGCGCAACTCCCGGCTATAATACAAATGAGGGTAACAATGACTTAAATGCAACAAGTGCATATTACACCCAAATTGAATCGTTTGATACCCTTAATCAAAAATCAGATTTAACAACTAACGGTGCAAGTCTGTCGTATAATGTGGCATATACCGAGCCAATTGGTGAAAAATCCCAGCTTCAATTAAACTATTCAGGAAGATATAATGATAATGAATCCGATAAGACAACAAACAACTTCAATCCTGTAACAGGAAAACACGATGAATTGGACACGACTTTGTCAAATGTTTTCACGAGTAATTATCTCAATCACAACATAGGAACATCTTATCGCTTTCAAAAAGAAGAGTATAATTTTTCACTTGGGGTTTCTTACCAAAACAGCAGATTGTATAACTTGCAGGAATTCCCTTATTCCGCAGAAACCGATAAAAGTTTCAACAATGTATTGCCAAATGCTAATTTCCAATACAATTTCGCAAAAAGGAAAAACATCAGAGTATTCTATAGAACTTCGACAAATATCCCCTCGATAGAGCAGTTGCAGGATGTGGTCAATAATTCCAATCCTTTGCAGATTTCTGTCGGTAATCCGAATTTGCAGGAATCTTACGAACATAATCTATTTGCAAATTTCATGTCGGTTGATGAAGGCAATTCGTCTAACTTTTTCTTTAATATCGGTGGGAGATTTGCTTATAATTACATTGGTCAAAGCACTTCTGTTATGAACAAGGATACTGTATTAGCAAATGGGTATCTTGTTCAGCAGGGTGTTCAAATGAGCCAAAGGGTCAATCTGGATAACTACATTAACCTCAGAAGTTTTTGTTCTTATGGTTTTCCAGTGGGTTTCATATCGAGTAATTTAAACCTTAATGTTGGATATACGTTCTCGAGAACACCAGGATTATATAATAATGTTATAAATTATTCCAATTCTAATTCATTAAACTTCGGTGCAGTTATAACAAGTAACATAAGCGAAAAATTTGATTTCAATTTGATGTCTTGGTCAAATATCAATTTTGTATCAAATTCAATAAGAACAGAAAGCAACACCCAATATTTTAGCCAAAGAAGCAATTTCCGGATTAATTTTTATTTGTGGGAATTTCTCGTTCTGCAAAGCGAACTGTCTCATCAGTACTATTCTGGGCTTTCATCGGCTTACAACCAGAATTTTTTTCAATGGAATGCTTATATCGGAGTTAAAATGTTCAACAAAGCCGGTGAATTGCGGCTTTCCGGCTATGACCTGCTAAATCAAAACAATGCAATTAGCAGAAATGTTTCCGATATTTATATTGAAGACAACAAAACAAATGTATTACAGAGATTTTTTATGCTTTCATTCATCTATACATTTAAAAACTTCGGTCTTAAGAATTGAAACATTCGAAACTTTAGGAAGTTTGTTTTATAACCCGTAACGTTCCAAAAACTCCCTTACAACAGGGTCGGAGGATTTCACAAATTCCTGCGGTTTGCCCTCATACCTTACCAAACCGTTATCGAGCATGGCAACATCATCGGCAATACGGAAAACCGAAAACATATCATGTGTGATTACAATTGAAGTAACATTCAGCTTTTTCGACAAGTCAGCTATGAGCCGGTCAATCTGCTCGGAAGTAACAGGGTCTAATCCTGTGGTTGGCTCATCATAAAATATATATCTTGGGCTACCGACTAAAGCACGGGCCACACCTACTCTTTTTCTCATTCCACCGGAAAGGTCGGCAGGTTTTTTATTCTTAAGGATTTGCCATTCTTTATCGAATTCATCCGAATTATTCCCGTTTTTTTCAGGGAGCAAACCAACTGCTGACAAAACTCTGACAGCTTCATTCTCCAAAACTTCTTCATCCCTGTTCCCATGCTCAAAAAGACCTATGACAACATTTTCAAAAACATTTAGTGAATCAAACAGTGCAGAACCCTGAAAGACAAAACCCATTTGCTTACGCATTTCGAAAATATCACCATTGTCCAAATCCTGAACTCTTTTACCATCCACAAAGACCTCGCCTTCATCCGGTTCGAGCAATCCGACAATATGCTTTAGTAAAACGCTTTTTCCGCAACCTGACTTGCCGATGATGCACTTTGCAGAGCCATCCGGTATCGTTAAACTGACACCGTTCAACACATTCTTTTCACCGAATGATTTATGTAAATTCCGTATTTGAATCATTACGACCTATTTTCTAAAAACATGAGCAAAATTAATCAGATTAACGTGATTTCATCATGATTATTTTTTGGCAAAAAGCAAAACCGAATACGGTAAATATGTCTGTGCTATTATTTACGGGTTTCTATCCCGTCAGGGAATATATTATTGTTACATTCAATATTTTTCCGTAAATTTCTTTTTTCATAATTAACAAAACTTTTGGCTTTATGCTTTTAACTTTTGGCTTAAGAAAATGAACCAGCTAATACTCGGTGACAACCTCGAAATAATGCGAAAAATGGAAAGTGAATCCATTGACCTTATCTACCTCGACCCACCCTTTTTCTCTAACCGCAACTACGAAGTGATTTGGGGCGATAAAGGCGAAATCCGTTCATTCGAAGACCGCTGGGCGGGCGGCATTGACCACTACATCGCCTGGCTAAAAGAACGTGTCGCAGAAATGCACCGCCTCCTCAAACCAAGCGGCTCAATTTATCTCCACTGCGACTGGCATGCAGATGCATATATTAGAGTTTTCATATTGGATAAAATATTTGGAGAAAATAATTTTATTAATGAAATTATTTGGTGCTATGATACTGGTGGTAGATCAAACAATTTTTATCCCAAAAAGCACGATAACATTTATTTGTATACAAAAAATTATAAAAAAAGAATTTTTAACGATAAGATCGTTAGAACATCAAGAGATACTTCGACAATGCATGAACCTGTACTTATTGATGAAAAAGGAAGGAAGTATCAAAGAAATATAAAAAACGGAAAGGAATATAGGTATTATCTAGATTTAGGTCAATTACCAAACGACTATTGGATTGATATTCAAGCATTAAATCCTTCTGCTAAGGAAAGAATTGGTTATCCAACCCAAAAGCCTGAAATGTTACTCGAAAGAATTATACTCGCAAGTTCCAACGAAGGCGATATCGTTTTCGACCCGTTCGTCGGTGGCGGCACAACAGTTGTCGTTGCAGACAAGCTGAACCGCAAATGGATTGGCATTGACCAATCCGTTCAGGCAATCAAGGTGTCCGAGCTACGGCTCAACAAACAGCAAAATCTTTTTTCCGAACCCTTTTCAGTCCAGCTCCACAAATACGATTACGACGTGCTTCGCTACAAAGACGCATTTGAATTCGAAAAATGGATTGTCGAGCAGTTCGGCGGTCTTGCAAACATCAAACAAAGAGGCGATTTCGGAATGGACGGTAAAATGCGTGACGGCACACCCGTTCAGGTCAAGCGTTCCGACAACATCGGCAGAAACATAATAGACAACTTCAAATCCGCTTGCGAACGCTATGACAGAAATCTTTTCGCAAAGAACATAAAAGCCGGACAGCCCGTTGGCTACATCATCGCATTCAGTTTCGGCAAAGGAGCAGTGCAGGAAGTCGCCCGTTTGCGTAACGAAGAAAACGTAATAATTCAGCTTGTCAACGTCGAAGAAATCGTACCCATAGCTAAAAAGCCAAAGCTGACAGTAACTCTCAAAGACCTTGGCACAATCCCCGGCAAAGGCAAAGTACAGTTGCGTGAAATCGAATTTACAGCCCGGGCAGAAAGCGACTCCGGCATCGAATTTTATTCCTGGGACTTCGACTACAACGAGCAGGAAAGCAAATTCAACGCCTCCATCATGCTCGACAAAGAAGGCACCCAAACCCACAAATTCGAACCCGGCCAACACATAATAGCCGTCAAAGCCGTTGACAACGAGGGCTTAGAAGCAATAGAAGTAGTACGAGTGAAGGTAAATGGGGAAGTGGAGCGGAAGTGAAGATTAATTGAATACCAAAAATGTGTAATTTAATTGTCCACAAATGTTAATTAATTGATGTGAGTAACTTGTTGGTTACTAAGAGTTTTTTTTAATTATTTTTGAGAAAAAAATTATTTGATTATTTGGGGAGTGAATTATGTCAGTAAATAACATCAAAAAGGAATTTGAAAATATTCTTTACGATGAGTTGAAAAAAAAAGTCAAGAAAGTCCTCGGACATTCAAGATTTACCTTTATTAAAAAGGGTGACAAAATAACAATCGGTAACATAACTGATGAAGAGAATGAAAAAGTACAAGCAATGTTAAAGAAATAAGAGTATTTTATGGAATCCTTAAAAAAAGAGTTTTTCTCATATTTAAACGAAAAATTGAGAAGTAATTTATTTACTGCATGGGCTGTTTCTTGGTTTATTTGGAATTGGAAATCAATTTATGTCACTTTTTTTATCAGTGAAAAATTGATTTTAGAAAAATTTCAACTAACAAAATTAGATTATATCCTTAATAATTTTAAAGATATTAATCACCTATTATGTTATCCAATTTATTCAACTTTATTTTTAATTCTGATTTTACCAATATTTAATATTGGAGCATCATCAATAAAGTTGCTATATAAGAAATTATCAAATAAAATCTTAAATAATATAGATATAGAGAGGAAATTTACTTATGGTGAATATAAAAATCTGATTAAGAAATCAGATGAAGAAATTGAAGAATTCAGAGAAGTATTAAGAGAAAAAGACACCAATTTAGAAGCCAAAACTAATGAACTTAAAAAAATTCAAAGTGCTTTTCAAAATTATAAGCGCAATCAAGAATTAATAAATAACATTAAGTCAAAATATGGATATAATGATAATCAATTAATGACTATATTAAAAAATTATCTTGAATATAAGAATAAAGAAGATGAACAAAAAAAGGAATTCGAAGAAATTAAGGCTCATTTAAAAAGTAAATACTCACAAAGTTTATATTTACTAAATACTCTAAAAGAATACTTGTTAGAAGGAAAAGATGTATCCTCGAATAATGATTTGAATGAGTTGGTGAAATTATTTACACATAGTCAGTATATTTTTAAGATGGCACCAAATATATATAGATTTAATGAAATTGGAAATAAATTTTATAAATACTTAATTGATGAAGGTGTCATTAAAAATACATAGGACAAAATAAAATATAAAAAACACTTTTCCCCTTTTGTCTTTGCTCCACCCGACAGCAAAAAGCCATTAAGAAATTGTCTGAACTATGATTTATATGATTAATATGAAAACATGATTTTGCTTCATCATAAAAATCAAACAAATCATAAAAATCACAGTTCCGACAAAAAAATAAGCGAAATCAGTTTAAGACTTTTCTATCTTCTATCTTCTATTTTCTAAAGCCGGTTCAGACAATGTTCTTTGCGAAACTTAGCGAAAACTTAGCTACCCTTAGCGTTCAAATTCTTCCTCGGTTCGCAGTTCACGGTTCACAGTTCACGAAATATTCTGTCTTCTGACACCTGACTTCTGTCTGCCGTCTCCCGTCTGCTGTCTGCGAAACGTAGTAAAAATAAAATAAAAACCATTTTAAAATCCTTTTCTTGTGGTTAATTTCAAATACCCTAATTTCGTCCAGCTTGTTCTTTGCAAATTAATTAGTCCATAATTTTATAATGGAAAACAGTACACCGACAACGGAAAACTAAAGTCTTAAAAAACGATGAAATTGATGCAAGCCACCGGAAACTAATTTCAAATCAATAACTTAACCCTTCATCACAATTTGAAAGATTGCATTCCGGAAAATGCAAAAGTGCAAAAAACTCTCACTCCAGACTTCTTACTCCCTTCTACCGTCTGCAAAAAAAGCGATTCAGCCCAATGATATAATCTCATCGCAAAGAGCTTTTTCTCTCTCATCGTTAGTAGCAATTATTACAGCTCCTCCTTTAGATTTTTGTTCAAGGATTACATCTGTTACAATATTTATTCCTGATTCATCAAGATTTGAAAATGGCTCATCTAAAAATAAAATCGGTGGCTCATTGTATAATGCCAGTATAAATTTCAATCGTTGCTTCATTCCCGAAGAAAATTTTGCGATGTATTTATCATTGGAATTACTCAAACTAAATTTATCAAGCAAATCTGAAGCCCTGCTTTTATGAAATTCAATACCTTTTAGTTCTGTGTTAAGTTTGATGTGTTCTGGAGCAGTAAACTCTTCATATAAATTTAAATATGGAGCGACAAAACCAAAGTAATCATTAAACCGGTCTGAAGAAATTAATTGCTCATTCAGTTCAAATTGGGTATCACCACTGGTTGGAGAAAGCAATCCGGCAATTATTTTCAGCAATGTTGATTTTCCGGAACCATTCTTACCTGTAATTGCGATTGATTTTCCATTAGTCAAAGTGAAATTTATATTTTCAAAAAGTGATTTTCTTCTTTCAAACTTTTTAGTTATGTTGTTTGCTGTTAATATAAAATCATCCATAAATTATTTTCTGATAATAACAAATTTTCCATAAATTATTTTTCCTTTATACTCCACCGAATAAATATACACGCCGCTGCTTAATTCATCCAATTCCGAAGCATCAACAGAAAGCACCCTGTCATTTTTCTCCCCATCTCTTTTGACATTTTTTACAATGACCTGCTTTTTCTTTGTGTATCTTACAATCATATCATTTGAGTATATCGTTAACAATGCATTATCGCTGATAATGGCATTATCGGGCAAAGGAAACTGAAGTAGCTTGTCGCCTTCCGGTCTGAAAGGATTAGGATAAACATATCCAATGGGATTTGACATTATGAAAAATGTTTTATCGCATATATCTCCTTTTTCTGCATGAATCCCATAAAAATAATTCGTCCCTGCTATTTGCTGACACTCGGGATTTTCAAAATCGGATAGGATTAACGAATAAGGTTTGTTGCTTTCGTATTGACGTGAAGCCGCTTGCAGGTCGGTATTAGCAATAAATATATTCAAGGTATCCAATGAGTTATTTTCCTGTGTCGGAAGAATACAGCGAAATGCCCTAACTTCAAAAGACTGCATTGTCCCTTCATCAATAAAAGCAGGTGGACTGAAATTTTCCTTTCTGGAAAAAGTAAATTCAGGAAAAATTGCGGCATCATCGAAATATTTATTTTCAATAGTTCTTAGATTCGTGTAGTAAAGCCATGGGAGAAAATCACACCAGGCAGATTTAATATTCGTACCTCTTTCCTCAAATGCGGAATTCAAAGATTCATAAGCATTCTTGCCTTCACCAATCTTTTCCCACATTCTTAACAACAAGGAATCACCAAAATTTCTATAAATGTAATGCCCTAATATTGACCATCTATAACCGTTTTCGGGTAATCCATTACCAAAAGGGCAAACTTCGGGATACATGAAAAGACCATTGACATATTGAATGTAATCCTTAACCTGAGGAAACAATCTGTACTCCATCCAAGTGCTTGTCATTTCGTATATTGTTATTGGCTTAGGATTTTCCTGCTCACCATAAGCTAACTGGATAGCATGATGGAATTCATGTGCCGCAGTAATCTTTAAAAGGTCAATACTATTTAACTTAAAAGTCTGTTTTCTTTTGTTATGAATATCATAAGTAGAATCAAGAGGACTATAATCATTGTCAATAATAATATGTGTTATCCATCGAGGAAAATTCTGTTTTGGAAGTTTTTCCTTATCTTTACGAGTTACTCCATAATATGATGGTTCACCATCTCCAATATTCATTAAATAAATATCATAAGCATTAGAACCACCAAGATTTTCATCATCGAATGGTTTAATGTACCCGATAGAATCAATATAGAACTTATATACAAAGTCAAAATAATAAGCCGCTGAATCAACAAAGTCAGGAATATTGTTCGCATTCTTATCTGTCAAATCAACCGAATGATAACCAACGGTATCGAAATGTACTAAAAATTTTCCAGTTGGAGATACCATTTGCTTTTGCAGTGCTGGTCTGTCTTTGATGGTATCAACAGGAATCATCAATCTTTTTAATAACATTGATTGCTGTTGATGAGAGGCAAAAGTTCCGCACTTGTTATCCGTATCATCATTGATATATCTCTCACCATATAGGTTGGATATGGCAATGAGAATTAAGATAATGATATATCGTAGCTTTAAAAGCATAAACTCAAAATAACAAATAAATTAAATAGTTAATAAAATAATATTAACAAAACTAATAAAATTATTGGATTAAATTAAATATGATTACTCGATTATCTGAACATTTCCTTGAGCATACCCCAGGTCCTTCTTATGCTGCTTGTATTATGAGTAACGTTTGCAACAGTGCTATAAACCTTGCTCCCATCTTTTTTATTAATAGCAATTCTATAGAAATAGGTATTTTTCGATAATGTTTTTTCTCCACCTTCACCTGTCTTAAAAGCAGATTCATCAGTATAGGTATATGTACTTGGATAACCCTTTGCCTGTTTGGTTTCAATAGATTCGAAAATTTGGTCGCTGCCTGCCCTTTCGATAGTAAACGAGTTTACATCCTGTTCCATCGTAGATTTCCATTCAACAGTAACCGATTTGCCGTCGGATTTTGCAACTAAGGATTCAATAACGCTATCTACGGCAAACAAAGTTGTTGTCGCTAATGCAAGTAATAATATTGCTACAATTTTCGTTTTCATATTACAAATATATAATTATGTTAATTAATTACCAAATAATTATATTATATCTAACAAAATATAGGCCAAAAATATAAAATTAGACATCTTTAAAATAATAACGACCATCAATTAATTTTATTTCTATTAAATTCGATATTCTCGTAAATAATTGAAATTATTTAATTTAGCTCCTTGTCTTGATTTTTCTCTTATTCGGGTCAAGTTCCATTTTCCTTAAACGTATGTTAACAGGAGTGATTTCGACTAATTCATCTTCAGCAATAAACTCAATAGTCTGGTCGAGTGACATTGGTCTGGGAGGTCTAACAGTAACGGTTATCTCCGAAGTTGAACTTCGCATATTGGTAAGTTTTTTCTCTTTTGTAATATTAACATCCAAATCAAGTGCTTTGTTTCTTTCGCCAACTATCATACCAATATAAACATCAGTTCCTGCCGATACAAAAAGTTCACCACGGTCAGCCATTGCAATGCATGCATAATTTGTTACTTTTCCATTCCTGTCGGCAATGATTGCCCCTTTTGAGCGGTGAGGTATGTCTCCAAACCATGGCTCATAACCTTCAAACCATGTATTTATTACTCCTGCACCTTTTGTATCTGTTAAGAATTGACTTCTGAAACCAATTAATCCACGCGCAGGAATTAAAAATTCAAGGTCTGACCTTCCACTTCCACTATTCATCAGGTTTACCATAACACCTTTTCTCTGAGAAATTTTTTCAGTTATGATACCAATATATTCTTCCGGTAAATCTATATAAACCCTCTCAACCGGCTCATGAATTTGTCCGTTAATTTCCTTTGTTATCACTCTCGGTTTAGATACCATCATCTCATACCCTTCACGACGCATTGTTTCAATCAATACTGCCATCTGTAACTCTCCCCTGCCCATCACCTCAAAAGCATCAGTCCTCTCCAACTGCTTGAATTGCAAAGAAACATTTCCTTTGACTTCTCTTTCAAGCCGTGCCTTCAAATGTCTCGAAGTCAGGAATTTTCCTTCTTTACCTGCAAAGGGACTGTCATTCACATAAAATATCATCGAAACTGTCGGTTCATCAACTTTTATTCTTGGTAATGCTTTTGGTTCTTCAAGAGCTGAGATTGTATCACCGATTTTGATGTCTTCTACCCCTGCAATTGCAATTATATCACCAGCTTCGACCTTTTCAACCTGCTTTTTGCTTAAACCGATGAATGTATAAATAGCCGAAAATTTCACATTAGTAGTATTCTTAAATTCCCCGCACAAAGTATAATTCTTGTTCATTTCTAATGTGCCATTTGAGAGACGTCCAACTGCAATCTGACCAACATAAGAATCATAATCGAGATTTGTAACTAAAAACTGCGGGACTTCATTGTCATCTGATTCCGGTCCCGGAATCTGAGATAAAATTGTTTCAAATAATGGTTTCAAATTTTCAGAATCATCATTCAAATCAATATGTGCAATACCTTTTTTTGAGTTAGTGTATAATATTGGGAATTCAATTTGTTCATCATTTGCATCGAGGTCAATAAACAAATCATAAACCTCATTTATTACTTCCTGAATCCTTGCATCCTGCCTGTCAATTTTGTTAATTATCAAAATCACCGGAAGTTTTTTTGCCAGTGCTTTTTTGACGACGAAACGAGTTTGAGGCAATGGACCTTCGCTGGCATCAACTAGAAGCAATACTCCGTCAACAAGATTCAAACTTCTTTCAACCTCACCTCCGAAATCGGCATGACCGGGAGTATCGACAATATTTATCTTAACACCTTTATAAAAGATTGCAGTATTTTTTGCCATAATAGTAATTCCGCGTTCACGTTCCAGGTCCATCGAGTCCATAACACGTTCAACAACTGCCTGATGTTCGTGAAATGTACCGCTTTGCTTTAGCATAGCATCTACGAGTGTGGTTTTTCCGTGGTCAACGTGTGCAATAATTGCAATATTCCTGAAGTTCTCTTTTCTCATTTTTCTGTTTTCGCAAATTTATATAAATTAAAATGTTTAATACGTAAATAAATGCGGTTTATTTGAATAATATTTAAGAGATGTAAAACCTGATTTCAATAATCAAAAAAAAGTACAATCGGTTAGATTATTTAACATTATAAAAAACTAATTCCTTTAAATACTCAATATAATACTCTTCACTGGTTTCTGTTTTATTGTATAATATTCTGCATACCAATCCAATACCAGGAGAGACGTAATAGTCAGCAAATTTGCCGAATGAATATTTATCATTATCAATATATTTAAAGCTTTTGAATGAACCAATTTTTGTTATATAAATTGCATCAGTTGAATCTATTTTTTTTCTCCCGAAACCTTCAAATTCTTCTCCTGATTTGCCAGGGAACTTATACAAAGCATAATAATGATACCATGTTGGATATAGTATTGTGTAGTTTCGGTAACCGTATTCGTCATTTTGATACCACAAATCACTTGATGGTTCAAAATATGTGTACCATCGGGTACCGTCAATTATTGTATCTTTTATAACTCTTATAGTATCAAAATATTCTTTTATTATGGTACCATTGGAGTCAAGTTTACGATTTTGATAAATCCATACATTCCCAACTGATAAAGGTACAATCTCAATTTTCTGAAATGGTTTAGTCGGTGAATCGTTACAACTATTCAGAAAAACAAATAATACTACTAAAAAAACTATTTTCACAAATTCCATAAATATTTATTCATCCTTATTTCTGACTTACAAACCTACGAAAATTCTAAAACAAACCGCTGTCTAACTTTCTATTTACTAATCCTAATTGTCAATTTTCCATTATTCATTGTTAATTGTTTATCCGCATTTCCTTCCCTAACACCAATCTCCAAATATCCGCTACTGCCGATGTATGCAAGTAACTTACCTTTTTTTACATCAGAATATTTTTTTGATATTCCTTTGATTTTATATTTCCCGCTTCTGATTTTGATTTTACTGTAATCATCAGGTAAATCATTTTTGTGAACAGAAGAAATCAGATTTCCAAATCTATCAGAATAAATAACTTCACCTTTTATACAATTCTTCTTTCTTTTTAGCTTTAATGGTTTCAATGAAACCAATTCTGAATTTTCTAGCGATGTACCAAGCTTTTCAATATCAATACCAAGTGATAAATGAGCGGCAACCGGTGCAAAAACATCACGTCCATGATATGTTTTGCTTTTATTTGTTAAATGAAATTCTTCATTGTTCAACTCGAAAATATTAACTATCTCCTGTTCATTGAGAGCATAACTTAACAAACCATTATCAGGTGCAACAAAGTAATAGTCCTGAGTTTGAACGCAGATTGCCTTTCTGTCAGAACCCACATCAGGGTCAACAACACATACAAAGATTGTCCCTTTTGGAAAATACCGATAGGATGTCATCAAAACAAACGCTCCGGTCTTAATATTTTGTGGTTGAATATCATTTGTTAAATCAATAACCTTCGCATTAGGATTAATCCCAGCTATGACACCTTTCATCTGTCCGACATAAGAATCTGTCAAACCAAAATCGGTCAATAAAACTATAAGCGAATTTTTCATACTTATCATTATTAATTAAATTACCCAATTTAAATCACTCTTCATATTTTATCCTCTCGGATGGAATGACTTATGAACTTCCTTAATGTAATCCCTGTCAAGATGAGTATAAATCTGCGTTGTAGATATATCAGCATGACCTAACATCTCTTGCACTGCCCTCAAATCTGCACCTCCTTCAAGAAGATGAGTCGCAAAAGAATGACGGAACATGTGAGGATATACTTTCACTCCCAATCCTGCAAGATTAGTATATTTCTCAACTATTTTCCAGATTCCCATTCTCGAAAAAGCAGAACCTCTTTGATTTAAAAATAAAACATCCTGTGCATCTGCTTTCTTGTTGAAAATCGGTCTGACTTTAGTTCTGTACTCCTCAATCCACCTTAGAGCGGAACTGCCAATCGGTACAATTCTTTCTTTTGAACCTTTCCCAAAAACTCTTACAACTTCTGCCTCATAAATTATATTTCTCTGCTTTAAATTAATCAATTCTGACACTCTCAGTCCACACCCGTAAAAAGTTTCGAGAATTGCCCTGTCTCTTATACCAGCTCTATCTGTTATATCAGGTTGTTCCAATATTTTGTCAATATCATCAATAGAAAGAGTATCAGGAAGTTTTCGGCTTGATTTTGGTAACTCTATTAATTCCGAAATATCACTATCTGTCTCACCATTGGCAAAAAGATATTTATACAAACCTCTTATGGCAGACAAGTATCTTGAACGTGTGGTTGCACCTAATCCAATTTCTGCCAGCACAGCTAAAAAATCCGTGATGTTGTTTGTTTTAGTCTTTGAGAATTTTGAAATATTTTGTGAATGTAAATATTCGGCAAAGCTCAATAAATCATGTTCGTAAGAAACCTTGGTGTTATCCGAAAGTCCCCTTTCAAGAGAAATGTAATGTATGAATTGATACAATTCTCTTAACATAGGTTTTTGCAATAGTTCCTTTCTTTGAGAATTGATATCTTTCATTGAAATAACTATAATAATTTCACAATTATTCTTTATTTTCCGCAGGAATTTCCTTGTACTTTATTCTTTGATGAGCGCTACCGAGTAAGCTTTTTACGCATACTTCCTTGACGGTTTGCAACTCACTGAATGTTATATTTGCTTCATCAAATTGTCCGTCAAGAATTCTTTCTTTAATATTATTGGATATTATTTTATCAAATTCATCTTTACCTGAAATATCAAGTCTGGATAAAGCTTCCGAGAAATCACAAATCATAACAATGGCTGTTTCCTTACTAAAAGGTTTAGGTCCCGGATATCTGAAATCTACTTCATTGACAGTGTTTTTATCAACTGTCTGTTCCAAAGCGGTCGCATAAAAATGTTTTATCAAAGTTGTACCATGATGAGCCGGAATGAAATCAATAATTCTTTGAGGCAGTTTATATTCATGAGCTAATTTTATTCCTTCGATAACATGTTGCCTAATGGCTTCAGCACTTTGCTTGGGAGTCATCTCATCATGCTTGTTTTGAATATTAAGTTGATTTTCAATAAAAAAATCAGGTTTGAAAGTCTTACCAATATCATGATATAAACCACCAACTTTTGCGAGCAAGGGACTCGCATTGATTGCGGAAGCGCAACGTTCTGCTAATGATGCCATTGACATTGTATGCTGAAAAGTACCTGGAGCTACCTCATTTAATTTAATAAGCAACGGGTGGTTTACATTTTCGAATTCCTGCAACATTACGTCTGTTGTAATTCTGGTAAATCTTTCGATAAAAATCAATAATCCGAAGGTGATGATAGGAGATAAAATCGAGTTTATTGATGCCATTGCAAGCTGGTTTAATGTCGGTGTAACATCTGCAACCCTTTCCATATTGATAGCGATAATTCCAATTACAAAACCAATCAATATAAATAAAATGGATTGAAACATCTGTGTCTTGTTTTGAATATCTCTAACCGTATAAGCCGCTATTGTTCCCGAAAACAACATTATCAATCCTGTTGAATAATCATTTCCCCTTATTCCCGCTGCCATTAATGCCATAGCAACCGTTGTATAAAAAGCAGTTCTCGAATCGAAAACAATTGCTGCAAGCATTGACAGCGATGGAATAAATATTAAATACTCGATTGGCAATTTTGTCGGTATGGTAATTGTCAGCCACGAGAAAAACGAAGCTAAAATTAAAATTAACGATAAAATAGAAACCTGAAGATTATCACTGAAAATTCTTTTACGAATAAAGAATAAGTAAAGGATTAAAATCGAATAAATCATGGAAGCATGTCCAAAGCCGCCGACAAATGTCCAGAAAGTATAAATGACATCTTTTTTCAGCAATCTGGATTTTCTGTAAGAAGTCAGTTTCTTTAAAGTAGTTTCAGTAACTGGTTCGCCTTTTGCAATTATCGTTTCTCCCTTTCGAACCAATCCCTCATACCGGGCAACTGATTCACCGGCAAGTTCCTTGTTTTTGTCGCTTAATTCTTTTGAATAAATAAATTTTGGATGATTTAGTACTTTCACTATTTCTAAAGCTATTGCTAAGCTTTTTTCGTCGAGACGATTATTAAGATATTTTTTGGCTTGTTCGACAATCGTATTTAAATCCGATAAAAATTGCTTCTTAATAATTCTCTCAAAATTCGGTTCAGACTGTACGCATATTTCGCTTTGAGAATATGAAGAAATAGGTTCATTGATAAATCCTCTTTGATATGTTATTTTCATGAACTCTTTAACATTCAGATATATTTTTTCACAGATTGCTCCGCAATTTGTTCTTTGAATTGTTATCATTTCATTAAAAATGGGTTCAACCAAAATCCCGTTCGCTGATTTTAAAGAATCAGTGCAATATAGTTTCATGTTTTTGTAAATAGCATCCAGATGATTATAACATGTCAGTTCGGCAGTTCTGTCAATAAAAAAGACAGGCAAAGCATTATCTTTCGCTTTATTTACTTCCAAAACATAATCACTGTAATTTTTATAAACCGGAAATGTAAACTCAGCTACGACTTTTTGATTTGTCCACATATACCCTGGAACGGTTCTATACTCGAGCGATTGGTCTGTATTAATATCAATATGCATCGAAAAAAACACTGTACAGATAACAGTCGTTGCCAATAAAATCAAAACCTTCACATAACCTCTGCTCTTTGGAGTATCCTGTTCCTGATAATACTCCATAGTTCTTTGGTAGTGGTAATGCTGAAAAAAATTAGCTTTCCTTGCCATATCAATTCCGTTCCATTTAGTTAATTGAATTACAATAAAACAAATTACAATTTATTAAAATATGAAATTTTATCTGAATAATATGCTTAATTTTGTCGAAATTTCAATTTTTAAAAAGATTTTTAACATGGAATGTATTTATTATAATGAATTAAAGGAAAATCTAAAACAAATTTCGATACAAGGAGAGCTTACAAAGCATTTGAAAGCTTTGAGAATTTGTATCGGAGAAAAAATAATGCTGACTAACGGCAATGGGCTTTCTGCTGTATGTTCGCTCATCAATTTTGATAAAAAAGAATTTACATTTGTGTCCGATTCTGTTGTTAAAAATCATGGGGAATTGCCTGTAAAATTAGGATTAGCAATGGGTATTCTTTCCGACCGGAATAGATTTGAATTTGCACTCGAAAAAGCTGTCGAACTTGGATGCAGCGATTTCTACCCCTTAATCACTAAACATTCTGAAACGAAGAAGATAAATTTGGAAAGACTGAAAAGCAAGGCAGTAAGTTCTTTGGAACAATGTAAAAGGTCGCAATTGATTGTAATACACGAGCCGGTTGATTTGAAGGAATTTTGTCAAGATTTACCACACTTTGAAAACATTATTCTTGCTGATGAAAACGGAGCTAGCCCCGAGCTTACGAAATCTTTGTCATCTTGTCTATGTTTTGTTGGTCCCGAAGGAGGATTCGAAAAAAAGGAAATGGAACTAATAAACGGGTTTGAGAATTCAATCAGCTGGTCATTAGGTTGCAGAAGATTGAGAGCAGAAACTGCCGCAATAAGTATTTTGTCATTAGCTTCTTTAAAGATAAACTTTTCAGAATAATGAACTAAGTGAAATAAAACGCTTTAAACAACTGATTATTTGTATATTAATATCTTTCTTAGTAAGTTTAATTTAAAAAAAATTGTAAGTAATATATTTAGAGTTTTTAAATGTTGGCGACCATAATACATTATAAATCATATCAATTATCAAGCGGTTTGAATAGCTATGAAATTGATTTAAGCGATTTGAACTCAGGAGTTTACTTATATAGCATCGTTATTGATGATATTCTAGTAAAATCTGATAAAATTAACATTATTAAATAACAATTAGGAAGCCCTCAAAATTATTTGGGGGCTTATATTTATATAACTATTAAGGTATATTAATGAGATTTATATTTATTTTAATTTTATTACTTGATTTTCAATTAAACGCGAGCGATTGGAGACAGGTTAACGATATGGACAACAATTCAGGTGGTATCAGAGCAATCAGTAGTCCTGATAGCAATATTTGTTATGTATTGACACAATTTTCAGAATTTGTACGGCTATATAAATCAACCGACCAAGGATTAAATTGGAATGTTGTTTATCAGTCTGACCCGTTTAATGAGCAAAAGCCATATTTAATGAATGCCAAAACAGGGATTTCACCGCATCCAAATTATTATTTTTATGTAACAATAGAAGCACCAATTTTACTTAAAAGCAGTAATGGTGGAAAAAGTTTTTCAAGAATTCCTT